>QWCV01000719.1_pt1 | contig 63553 bp, 52 predicted proteins | sample 1972621 | NCBI WGS metagenome assembly QWCV01 (sample SAMN09866699, study PRJNA288562) | Human gut metagenome isolate pre2_stool, whole genome shotgun sequencing... | isolation source: gut | host: Homo sapiens | place: USA: California | reverse complement strand
CATGATCGCCAGGAATTTATTGAATGTCGAAAAAATAGAAATTTTAACATTTAAGACTTGCAGAGGTCCTAGATTTCCCCACGATGGACGGGGACAGCGCCAGCTGGCACCGGCCTTCGTGGGGTGTGGCACATCCAGAGACAGCTTGATCGGAGACCATGTCTCTCGCCTCTTACCACGATGGCAAGACGGAGATGTGGAAGTACAGCGGCATGGTCTCCGACCAAGCTGTGCTGCACCCGGCTCCTCCCACGAAGGCTTCGGTCGCTTCGCGCCCTCAGCCATCGTGGGGTTAATGAGAAACAGCCTCTCCGAGGCACTATATTAGAAACCCGACTGATTATTGTTCAATGATTCTTGCAACATTGACACTATCAATCGGCACTATTAATTGACATGATTAATTGACACGAATAATATGAATATTGGCGAGAATCCTCGTATGAACATACCGAGTCCGAGCGACATGCCGAGTCCGAGCGACATGCCTATTGTGTGGTGCCTCGGAGAGGCTGTTTCTTATTAACCCCACGATGGACGGGGACAGCGCCAGCTGGCACCGGCCTTCGTGGGGTGTGGCACATCCAGAGACAGCTTGGTCGGAGACCATGTCTCTCGCCTCTTATCCCGAAGGTGGAAAAGTACAGCGGCATGGTCTCCGACCAAGCTGTGCTGCACCCGGCTCCCCCCACGAAGGCTTCGGTCGCTTCGCGCCCTCAGCCATCGTGGGGTTAATGAGAAACAGCCTCTCCGAGGCACTTCCGGGAAATCCTGATGTGAACAATGGCGAGTATGAAGTTTTTTTTGTAATTTCGCAGTACGAAAAATGAAAGGATGACCGAGAATCTGAAAGAATACGAGCGCATCATAATGGGCATCGACCCGGGCACACGTGTCATGGGCTATGGCGTGCTGGGCATACGCGGCAGGAAGCCGGAGGTGATAGTGCAGGGTGTCATCAAGCTGGACCGTTTCGAGAGTCATTACCTGCGCCTGCACCGCATCTACGAACGCGTGGAGAGTCTTGCCGCTCAGTATCTGCCCGACGAGGTGGCGTTGGAGGCGCCTTTCTTCGGCAAGAATATCCAGTCGATGCTGAAATTAGGACGCGCGCAGGGGGTGGCCATGGCGGCCTGCCTGGCCCGCGACATCCCCATCGCGGAGTATGCCCCGCGTCTGGTCAAGATGGCCGTCACAGGCAACGGTCAGGCATCGAAGGAACAGGTGGCCAACATGGTGCAGCATCTGCTCCACATCCCGCAGAGCCAGATGCCCACGCTGCTCGACGCCACCGATGCCGTGGCCGTCGCCCTAACCCATTTCTACGAAACCGCCAAACCCGCCGCCACTGCCAAGGCCCCCAAGTCGTGGGCCGAATTCATCGCGAAAAATCCCGACAAACTCGCGCACTGATACCCACACAGTCAGCACCACGCACAGTCACATATTCCGTTATCTGAAATATTTCCTTATTATTTGTCAGATACCTATTTTATTTGAAATATTATTTGTAACTTTGCTTCCCCATGTCACTCTGCCCGGCAAGCGGCACACGCGGCATGACGGTTAACCATGAAAATGTGAACTATCTCATGACATTATCAAGACGAAATCTGATCATAGCCGCCGGACTCCTGATGTTTGGCGCATTGGGTACTGTCGACGCATTCGGCGGTTACCCCGCTAATTATTACAACTCATTGAACGGCAAATGCGGCGATGCTCTGCTTGAAGCGGTCAAGACTATGGCCGACGGACACAAGGTTATCAGCTACGGCGACAAAACCTGGGAAGCTTTCCGCTCCACCGACATCCGTACCATTAACGGAGTTGACTATTGGTGGGACATGTACAGCAACGATCGAGTTGCTGTATCCAGCGGTCACGGAGGCCTCAACATAGAGCATTCCGTTGCCAACTCCTGGTGGGGTAAGACCAAGAACGACGCCTACAAGGATATAGTACATCTGAATCCTTCGGATGCCACGGCCAACAACCGCAAAGCAAATTACCCGCTGTGCGAGCTGCAGACAGTGACCTGGGATAACGGAGTGACATTCGTCGGAACTCCCAAGAGCGGTCAGGGGGGCGGTTCGGGCAAAGGTTATGAACCCGCCGATGAATACAAGGGAGACTTCGCCCGAGTATTCATGTATATGTTCTGCACATACAACGATATCAATTGGGCCGACAATACTGCATGGATGTACACCCGGAGCGGTGGCAAGGCCATTCTGAAACAATGGGCTCAGGAACTCCTTCTCAACTGGTCGAACGTTGATGCAGTGAGCCAGAAAGAACGCGACCGCAACGACGGTATCTATAAGGAACAGCGCAACCGCAATCCGTTCATCGACCTCCCCGACCTGGCCGACCATATCTGGGGCGACAAGAAGAACGTGCCCTACAACACCGGCACCGGTGGCGGCGATAACCCCGACAATCCGGATAACCCCGCCGACGAATACAACTGGCTGGGCGAGAATGATTCCGACGGCGACGCCGGATGGGATATCGACATCGTCTCGATGGATCCGGCCCTCAGCTACGTGTGGCAGTGGAAATCATACGAAAACAAGTATTACATGAACGGCAGCGCCTACATGGATGGCAAGCCATACGACGCAGAGGCATACGTGTGGGGTCCTGAGGTGGACATGACCGACGTGGAGTCCGCCACATTCAGCTTCGACCACGCCGCCAGGTTCCAGACCACGCTTAAGGACCTGTGCAAGGTAGCCGTGATGAATATGAACGTCAACGCCAACGACGCGGGATACATCAAGACTTTCGAGGTTCCGTCATGGCCTGTGTCCGGCAAGTGGATATTCTCCAACTCGGGCGACATCGACCTGTCGGAATATGGCAAGACCGGCTCCAAGATACGCGTCGGATTCAAGTATGAGTCGAACACATCGGGCGCCGACACATGGGAGGTTCGCAACGCCAAGCTGACCTTGACGCGCAAGCAGGGTTCGGGCATCGAGGACGTTCCCGCAGCCGACAGCGACAACGACGACAGCGTCCTGGTGGAAGTGTGGGGCAACAACATCCTGGCTCCGGAAGGCGCCATGATATTCGACCTCAACGGACGTCAGTGCAGCGGCGAGAACCTGGCCCGAGGCATCTACATCGTGACCAAGCCTACGTTCAGGAAGGCCGTCAAGGTAATGGTGAAATAACGTAAACCTTAATGTCCCCGGCTCGGAGCACTTTAGCCCCGGGCCTCGGGACGAGTAAATATCAGTAAAACACAAATTATGTTGCAGGAAACCAATGTCAAGGCCATCGACAAGGTGGTGATCAGATTTGCCGGCGACTCGGGCGACGGCATGCAGCTTGCAGGCAACATCTTCTCCAACATCTCGGCAGAGAAGGGAGACGAGATCTCGACATTCCCGGACTATCCGGCCGAAATCCGCGCGCCGCAAGGCTCGCTGAGCGGTGTGTCGGGCTATCAGGTCAGCGTGGGTAAGGACGTGTTCACCCCCGGCGACGAAGCCGACGTGCTCGTGGCCATGAACCCCGCCGCGCTCAAGACCAACCTGAAGTACCTGAAGAAGGAGGGTGTGATCGTTTGCGACGGTGACTCGTTCACGGCCGCTAACCTGAAAAAGGCCGAATACGCCACCTCCGACCCCATCGCGGAGCTGGGCATCGACCCCCACAGGGTGATGCTCGTGCCCATGACTACCCTGATCAAAAGCGCCCTGGAGGATTCCGGCGTGGATCAGAAAACGATGATGAAAAGCCGTAACATGCTGGCCCTGGGCATAATCTGCTGGATATTCGACCGTCCCGTGGAATCCGTGCTGCGCAAACTGCGCGCCAAGTTCGCCAAGAAGCCGGCCGTGTACGAGGCCAACGCCAAGGTGATACGCGCCGGCTGGGACTACGGTCACAACACCCACAGCTCGCTGCCCGTGTACCGCATCGAGACCAGCGACGCGCGTCCCGGCACTTACACCGACGTGACGGGCAACACCGCCACCGCATGGGGCCTGATCATGGCCTCGGAAAAGAGCGGACGCCCCCTGTTCCTCGGCTCGTATCCCATCACCCCGGCCACCGACATCCTGCATGAGCTGGCCAAGCGCAAGGACCTGGGCGTAAAAGCCATCCAGATGGAGGACGAGATTGCCGGCGTATGCTCGGCCATCGGCGCCTCATACGCAGGTCACTTAGCCGTTACCTCCACGTCCGGCCCCGGCCTGGCGCTGAAGTCGGAAGGCATCGGCCTGGCCGTAATGGCTGAACTGCCGCTGGTCGTTATCGACGTGCAGCGCGGAGGCCCGTCCACCGGTCTTCCCACCAAGACGGAGCAGACCGACTTGCTGCAGGCCCTGTACGGCCGCAACGGCGAGGCGCCTCTCTGCGTATTGGCCGCCACAAGCCCCACCGACTGCTTCCACATGGCTTTCGAGGCCGCGCGCATCGCAATGGAGCACATGACGCCCGTCATCCTCCTCACCGACGCCTTCATAGCCAACGGATCGTCGGCATGGCGCATTCCCGAAGACAAGGATTATCCTGAGATACATCCCCACATCCTGCCTCAGAACGTGCTGGAGCAGGGCTGGCGCGCATACGACCGCGACGCCAACGGCGCCCGCTGGTGGGCTTTGCCCGGCACTCCCGGCGCCATGCACCGCCTCGGTGGTCTGGAGAAGGATGCCAGGACTTCGGTCATCTCTACCGACGGCCCCAACCATGAGCGTATGGTCAAGGCTCGCCGCGAGAAGATAGCCCGCATCGCCGACGAGGTGCCCCCGCTCGAGCCTATGCTGGCTCCCGACGCCGACACCATCCTGCTCGGTTGGGGCGGCACTTACGGCCATCTGATGGCTGCAGCCACTCAGCTCAACGCACAGGGCCACAAGGTGGCATTCTGGCAGTTCCGCTACATCAACCCGCTGCCCGCCAACACTTTCGAGGTGCTGTCGCGCTACAAGAACATCATCGTGGCCGAACTGAACACCGGTATGTTTGCCGACTATCTGCAGATGCATCTCCCCATGAAGGAGATCAAACGCATCAACAAGGTGGAGGGTCAGCCCTTCCTGGTGCGCGAGGTTGTGGACGGAGTGTTGAACCACATAAAAGCTTAAGCAATGGAACAGAATGAAAACAAAGCCTATACGGCCACGGATTATAAAAATGGACAGACGGCCCGGTGGTGTCCGGGTTGCGGCGACCATGCCATTCTGAACGTATTGCAGAAGGCAATGGCCGAACTCGGCATTCCGCCCCACATGACGGCCGTGATCTCGGGCATAGGATGCAGCTCGCGTCTGCCCTACTACATGAACACCTACGGCATGCACACCATCCACGGACGTGCTGCGGCCATAGCCACGGGCCTGAAGACGGCCAACCCCGACCTGACCGTATGGCAGATCAGCGGCGACGGCGACGGCCTGGCCATCGGCGGAAACCACTTCATCCACGCGGTGCGCCGCAACGTGAATATCAACATGCTGATATTCAACAACAAGATATATGGTCTGACCAAGGGACAGTACTCCCCCACGTCCGACCGCGGCACGGTATCGAAATCCAGCCCCTACGGCACGGTGGAGGATCCCTTCATCCCGGCCGAGCTCTGCTTCGGCGCCAGAGGCAATTTCTTTGCCCGTAGCTACGATACTAACCTCGAGGTAAGCCGTGAGGTCATGGTGGCCGCCGCCAAGCATCAGGGAGCCTCTGTGGTGGAAATTCTGCAGAACTGCGTCATCTTCAACAACGGCATCCACTCGTACATCACCGACAAAGAGATGCGCGACGACCACACCATCCTGCTGCGCCACGGCGAGAAGATGCTGTTCGGCAAGAATATGGAGAAGGGACTGGTGCAGGACGGCTTCGGCCTGAAAGCCGTGACCGTGGGTCAGGACGGCTACACGCTCGACGACGTGCTGACGCACGACGCCCACTGCCGGAACAATTTCCTGCAGCAGCAGCTGGCCATGATGGACGGTCACGACCTGCCCCTGGCTCTTGGCGTGATCCGCGACTACGACGCCCTCGTCTACGACCAGGAGGTAGCCCGCCAGACCCGCGAGGTCAAGGAAGCCAAAGGCTTCGCCAACCTCCGCGACCTCATCATGAAGACCCAGGAAACCTGGACAATCGAATAAGGGCAAGAAAGCTGAAAGAAGGAAGCTGAAAGAAGCAAAAAGCAGAAAGCAGAAAGCAGAAAGCAAAAAGCAGAAAGCAGAAAGCAAAAAGCAGAAAGCAAAAAGCAGAAAGCAGAAAGCAAAAAGCAGAAAGCAGAAAGCAGAAAGCAGAAAGCAAAAAGCAGAAAGCAGAAAGCTAAAATACCAACAAAAAGAGCGCATCCGCCACGTGCAGATGCGCTCTTTCTTTGCGGTATTCTCCTTTTGTTTTCCGCGTTGAGCTTCAGCGAAACGCCCGATACCCGGTCCCCGCGCTGAGCTTCAGCGAAACGCCCGGCCTTCCGCCGCCCTTAAAAACCAAAAAACCGGGCGTCTTTTCAACGTCCGGTTTTTCTGAGCCTCTTGTCGGATTCGAACCAACGACCCCGAGATTACAAATCACGTGCTCTGACCAACTGAGCTAAAGAGGCGGGTGGGAGAGCTCCCTGCATCGCACCGCTACAACCCGCTGCCCTTGCTTCGGTCAAGACCTGGGGGATTCACGGGGAGCTGGTCGTCCAGGACTCACCCGATGCAAAATTACTACTTTTTTTGGTTCCGGCCAAATTTTTCACACTATTTGTGGAATTTTTGCGCATTTTTAGCCATCCCCCGGCTCTTTTTTAACGGTTTCGGGGTGTATTATTAGCAATCCGGGGGCGCGTCTCAGCGTCTTTTACCCTTTTTCCTGCTCCCTTTTCTGGCTTCGTGGCGCTTGCCGGGCTTGTCTTCGGGCAGGGGCTTGTTGGGGTTACCCTTGTCGTCGATCAGGGCGAAGTCAAGCTGCTTGCGCTCCAGGTCGGCGCGTGCCACCTGCACCTTGACGCGGTCGCCGAGCGTGTAGCGCACGCCGTGACGCCGCCCTATCAGGCAATAGTTCTTTTCGTCGAGGTCATAGTAATCGTCGGCCAGGTCGCGGATGGGCACCAGGCCCTCGCACATGCTCTCGTCAAGCTCAACGTAGAAGCCCCATTCCGTCACGCCGGAGATAACGCCCTCGTATATCTCGCCCAGCCGGTCGCGCATGTATTCCACCTGCTTGTAGCGTATCGAGGCGCGCTCGGCGTTGCTGGCCAGCACCTCCATGTCGGAGTCGTGGCGGCATTCCTCCTCGGTCTTAACCTTGTCGACGCTGCGGCCTCCCTCGGCATAGCGCGCCAACAGACGGTGAACCATCATGTCGGGATAACGGCGTATAGGCGAGGTGAAATGCGTGTAATACGGCATGTTAAGGCCGTAATGGCCCACGTTGTCGGTGCTGTAATTGGCCTTGGCCATGGAGCGGATAGCCAGGATGGAGAGCATATTCTCCTCCCCTTTTCCTTTGACATCGCGCAGCAGACGGTTCACGCTCTGGTTCACCTGACGCGAGCTGCCGTCGGTGTTCAGTTTATAGCCGAAGCGGGTGGCTATCAGCGCTAAGTTCGACAGCTTGTCGGGATCGGGATTGTCATGCACGCGGTAAACGAACGTCTTGGCCTTCTTCCCCTTTGGCACCTTGCCGATGGATTCTGCCACAGTGAGGTTGGCCAGCAGCATGAATTCCTCTATCAGCTTGTTGGCGTCTTTCGATTCCTTAAAATAGACGGAGATAGGCTTTCCGGTCTCGTCAATCTCGAATCGCACCTCGGCGCGGTCGAACTCCAGGGCGCCTCCCTGAAAGCGCCGGCGGCGCAGCTCCTTGGCCAGAGTGTTGAGCACGGCCAGTTCCTCGGCGTATTCGCCCTCGCCGGTCTCTATGATGGTCTGCGCCTCCTCGTAGGTGAAGCGGCGGTCGGACTTGATGACGGTGCGGCCTATGCGGCTGTTCACCACGTTGGCCTTATGATCCATCTCGAAGATGGCGGAGAAGGTGAGCTTCTCCTCGTTGGGCCTCAGACTGCACAAGCCGTTGCTGAGACGCTCCGGAAGCATCGGGATGGTACGGTCTACCAGATAGACCGACGTGGCCCGTTTCTGGGCTTCTTTGTCGATTATGGTGTTGGGATGCACGTAGTGCGTCACGTCGGCGATGTGCACGCCCACTTCCCAGTTGCCGTTGCTGAGACGGCGTATCGACAGGGCGTCGTCAAAGTCCTTGGCGTCGCGCGGGTCGATGGTGAAGGTAGTGACGTTGCGGAAATCCTCGCGCTTGGCCACCTCCTCCTTTGTGATCCCTTCCTGAATCTTCTCGGCGGCTTTCTCCACGTTCTCGGGATATTTGTACGGCAGGCCGAACTCAGCTAAGATGGCGTGCATCTCGGTATTGTTCTCCCCTTTCGCGCCGAGGATGTCTATAATCTCGCCGCGCGGGTTCATCTCGTCGTCGCGCCACTGCACGATGCGGGCCACGGCCTTGTCGCCGTTCTTGCCACCCTTGAGGCGTCCGCGCGGCAGCACGATGTCGGCGGCCAGGAACTTGGAATCCGTCACAAGGGCGGCATAGTTCTTCTCTATCTTAAGCGTGCCGACAAACTGCTGGTCCTTGGCCTCGACTATCTCTATGACCTGGGCCTCCGGCTCCTGGCCCTTGCGGGCGGCGCTGACCACCACGCGCACCTTGTCGCCGTTCAGCGCGTGCATCGAGTTGCGCTCGGCCACGAATATCTGCTCGTCGTCCACCACCACGGCGTTCTTGCCGTTGCTGCGGCGCACGAAGTAACCGATGTTCTCGGTGCCGCGGTTGGCCTTGGCCTTGTATTTGCCCAGCTCCACCTCCATGATGTCGTCGGCGGCTGCAAGCTCGTCGAGCACGTTGATCACATCCATACGGTTGGAGGGGTGCGTGGCCCCGATGCCGAACGATATCTGTTTATAATTAAAGCTCTGCTTATTGTTCTGCTGCAAGAAACCGACTATCAGCGCGGGCAGGTCTCCTTTGCGGATGCGTGCCGGTCGCTTTTCTTCCTTTGCCGTCTTGGTCTTCATAACTTATACTTTTTACCTTTTCGTAACGACTTTTTTCTTATTTTGTGTAGTGGCCTTCCGTCGTTTTGTGACGATTCCGGCCATACTTCCTTGCAAATATAACAAATTTTGCCTTAACTTTGCCATCTGTAACAAAATATTTATACTCACCCCTCTGTTACACCAGTAGGGACGTGCCTTTGGCACGTGTAAAAGCACCTGGATTATTAATATCTCAACATAACGACATAACCATGAAAATAGAACGTTTCGCGCTGGTGGCGCTCGCAGCCATGTCAGCCACGGCAGTACTTGCCGACGATCCCAAAATCGAAGTGCCCGACAGCACGGGCTTCAAGTTCACCGACGTGCGCATCAACGACCACGGCCCGGTCTACGACCAGAACAAATCGGGCACATGCTGGGCCTTTTCGGGCCTCTCCACGCTGGAGGACAACGTGCGCCACAACACCGGCAAGGCCGTGACGCTGTCGGAGATGTATGTGGTGCGCAACGCCTACATCGAAAAGGCCAGAAAATACATCCGCATGGGCGGCAAGCTCAATTTCGCCCAGGGAGGCAGCTTTGCCGACGTGCTGAACATGTCGAAGCAGTACGGCGCCATGCCCGAGGAGGCATACCGGGGCCTGAATTACGGCGAGGACAAGCATTCGCACTATGAGATGGCCGAGGCGCTGACGGCATACCTTGACGCGGTCCTGGCGCGCGGCACCAAGAACAGCAAGCTCAGCACCGCGTGGCTGAAGGGCTTCGAAGGCATACTGGACGCATACTTAGGCCCGGGGCCCGAGCAGTTCACCTACGAGGGCAAGACCTACACGCCGCAGTCGTTCGCCAAGGCCATCGGGCTGGAGCCTGAGAATTTCATCAACGTAATCAGCTTCACGCATCATCCCTTCTACGAGGAATTCGCTCTTGAGATTCCCGACAACTGGGCCTGGACACTGTCGCGCAACGTGCCGATGGAGGATATGAAGGCCATCGTGGACAACGCGCTGGAGCAGGGGCGCACCGTGTGCTGGGCGGCCGATGTGTCGGAAGGCGGATTCAAATGGCGCAAGGGATATGCCCTTCTGCCTGCTTCCAAGGGCCGTCAGGACATGACGGACACCGAGCTGAGCCGTTGGGTCAAGTTGAGCGACAAAGACCGTGAGAACGAAAAATTCGAGATCAAAGGCCCGATCAAGGAGGAGGAAGTGACCCAGGAGAGCCGTCAGACCGGTTTCGACAACTTCGAGACCACCGACGACCACGGCATGGTGATCGTGGGAACCGCCACCGACCAGGAGGGCAACAAATACTACAAGGTGAAGAACTCGTGGGACACCAACCAGCTGTACGACGGCTACCTGTACGTCTCGATGCCCTACTTCATGGCCAAGACCATCGGCGTCGGCGTTCACCGCGACGCGGTCCCCGCCTCCATCGCCAAGAAGTTCAAGTAACCATATCCCTCAACCTCCAACAAATAAAACGGACGTGTCCATCCCGGGACGCGCCCGTTTTATTTTATCAACTCAAGTTTCGCAAGTCAATATGATGGAATTAAAAGAAATTAGGCTCACAGAACTATATGGATGCTGCTTCTGTGTCAATTCTGTACGTTTAGTGCAAGGTACGCTCCGCGTACCGTCGTTCTGTGAGAGGCCGGTTTTTCATAATTCCAACATCCGAAAGTTAAATTATCAATTATTATGATAAATGAATCTGTCGGACAGCCATGCGCGTACAGGGAGGTCGTAGACCTTGACGCCGGCATACGCCACGGCGATGGAGGCGATGAATATGCTTACCGCCACCCAGATGTGGGTGCCGAGCGGCGCGTCGACATGTCGCGCGGCCCAATTCATCTGTACGTATATCATGGGATAATGTGTGATATACAACGGGTATGAGATCATACCCGGGAACTTGCAGACGGCTATGGTTTTCTTGCCGGTCAGGGGGCTTCCGGCTCCTGCGGACACGATGGCCGGATAGACCAGCAGAATCACGACTGCGCAATACAGGCCGTTGAGCCACTGATGGGCGTCGCCCCTATGTGGGGCATTACCAGCGTCACCGCCACGGCCAGCGAACACCAGGTCATGACGCCCCGTTTCAGATTGATGCGCCATTTACCGAGCCTATACAGCAACAGGCCGCAGAAGAAGGGATACAGGAGCCGGCAGATGCCGATATATATCTGGTCAGGCGTCAGTCCGAAACCGCCTATGACGGTGTATCCGGCATATTCACGTATGGCCAGCAGCCCCGTGACGTCAAGGTTCATGGCGAGGTCTATGGTCAGAAAGGCCGAGAGGAAGACGAACACGGCAAGGACAAAGGAATCGCCTGTGATGTTATAAGTATTAGTCGTTATTGAAGCCGTTCGGATTGCTTCATTATTCCGAATGCAATAATTTATTACACTGCATTTACTTATATTTTTACATAGAGGTTTGGCTGTCGGGGTGGAAGTGGGTGTAGAGGATGCGGGCCTTGGCGGCGCCGATGGCTGCGGCAAGCTGCTCATAGTCAGCATCTTTGGCGCGCTTAAGGGATTTAAACGTCTTCATCAGCTGGGCGGCCGTGGCGGGGCCTATACCCTTTATGTTATCCAACTCACTGGCTACCTGTCCCTTACTGCGACGGTCACGATGGTGGGTGATGCCGAAGCGGTGCGCTTCGTCGCGCAATGCCTGTATCACCTTCAGACTCGGCGATTTCTTGTCCAGGTACAGCGGAAGCGTGTCGCCGGGATAATATATCTCCTCCAGACGCTTGGCTATGCCCACCAATGCTACCTCGCCGCGTATGCCCATCTCCTGGAATGCCTCGACGGCCGCGCTGAGCTGCCCCTTGCCGCCATCCACCACCACCAGCTCGGGCAACGGCTCGCCCTCGGCCATCATGCGCGTGTAGCGGCGGTGAAGCACCTCCTTCATCGACGCGAAATCGTCAGCGCCCACCACCGTCTTGATGATGAAATGACGATAGTCGCGCTTGGACGGTTTTCCGTTGCGGAACACCACGCAGCTGGCCACCGGATTCGTGCCCTGGATGTTCGAGTTATCGAAACACTCTATATGCCTCGGCTCTTTTTCCAGCCTGAAATCGGACTTCATGCGGGCCATAAGCTGGTCTATCCTATGGTCGGGATTCAGTTTCTCCTGCTGCTTCTCCACGTCGTGCATATACTGCGTGGCGTTCTTCACGCCCACCTCCAGCACCTTCTTCTTGTCGCCGCGCTGGGGCACAGTAAACTCCACGCCGTCGAACTCCACGTCAGGCAGGAACGGCACGATGGCACGCTCCACCTTGCGGTCGAACCTGGACTCAACCTCCGCTATGGCGCGCGACAGTATCTCCTGCGGCGTCACCTCCAGCGACTGGCCGCGGCGGAACTCCAGGTTCAGGCTCTGCGTCACGGCGCCGCGGTGCAGATGCATGAAGTTGACGAACGCCATGTTGTCGTTCTCCACATACGCGAACATATCCGTGTCGGGCATGGCCCGCTCCCCCACCACGCTGCGCGAATTGTATCGCCGCACAGCCTCGTATTTCTCCTTCACCTCCTGCGCCCGCTCGAATTTCCATTCCTCGCTGAGACGCTTCATTTCATCCTGCAGGTTACGCTCCAGTTCCACCGTCTCGCCGTTAAGAATCTGACGCACGCGTCCGATGTATTCGCCGTAGCTTTCCGGACTGATCAGCCCCTTGCACGGCCCGGCGCATTTGCCTATATGATAGTCCAGGCAGAGCGAGAACCGGTTTCGCGCTATGCCGCGCTCGTCCAGCGCGTGGCGGCACGACCGCAACGGGAACGTCTCGCGTATCAGGTCAAGCACCACCTTGGCCGACTGCAGATTCGAATACGGCCCGTAATATCTCGCGTCCAGTCCACGCTCGCGTGTCATGAAGATGCGCGGATACAGCTCCTTCGTTATCACGATCCAGGGATAGGATTTGTCGTCCTTCAGCAGCACGTTGTAGTGCGGCTTATACTCCTTGATCATGGCGTTCTCCAAGTGCAGTGCATCCTCCTCCGAATGCACCACGATGAAGCGGAGGTCGGCGATGTTGCGCACCAGGAGATTGGTGCGTGTGGAATCGTGCATACGGTTCCAGTATGAGGAGACGCGGCGTTTCAGCCGCTTTGCCTTCCCCACATAGATAACCTTCCCCGACTTGTCGACGTACATGTACACGCCGGGCAAATCGGGGAGGCCGAGAATCTTTTCGCGCAGCTTCGGTCCGGGCCGGTTATGCCGGATCTCGTCGGCCGTCCGCTGCTCGTTTATCTCCAGATCGAAGCCTCCGATTTCATCGATATCCCTGCCGGCGCCGGCCAGGATCTCCTCGACCGAATGCACCGTAGGCACGGATGAAATTTCAGGCCCCTGATCCGAAGAATTCTTATCTGATTCCTGCGATAGAAATTCTGATTCCTGAGTCATCAATATTTCAACAGAGATGTAACCTCGCAATCCTCGGGGAGAATGTCGCGGCCGTGCAGAGCTGTAAGCTCCACCACGAAGTTAATGTAGACCTTCTTCGGGTTCATCGATTTCACAAGGTCGTAGCAGGCACGCATCGTACCTCCTGTGGCGAGCAGGTCATCATGGATTACCACGATGTCATCGGAATTGATGGCGTCGCTGTGCAGCTCGATGGTGTCCACGCCATACTCCTTGGCGTATGCCTTCTTGATGGTGACGGCGGGCAGTTTGCCAGGCTTGCGCGCAGGCACGAAACCGCAGCCAAGCTCGTACGCCAGGACCGAGCCTCCGATGAAACCGCGGCTTTCGATGCCCACGACCTTGGTTACGCCAAGACCGCGATACAGATCTGCCAGCTTATCGCCCATCAGATGCAACGCCTCGCCATTCTTCAGCAGCGTGGTGAGATCGCGGAAAATAATCCCCTTGCTCGGAAAGTTCGGAATATCCCGAATCAGTCCCTTCAAATCTTCTAATTTCATATTCGTTTTCATATTCTATTTAGGTTATGTTTTCTTCTTTACAGCATTACGGGTCCGCACTCTTTTTCAATGTTCCACGTGGAACATCTCGACATTCTTATCCGTTAAGATTCCTTTATTGATGCGGATTCTCACAAGGCGCCCTTCAATATTTCGGTCTAACATTTGCATCGGCATTCAGCGGCCTATCAGCAGCAACAGTACGCTGATGTCGGCCGGGCTTACTCCTGGGATTCGCGACGCCTGCCCTACCGTGCGCGGACGGATCTTCGTCAGCTTCTGTCGGGCTTCCGTGGAGATTGCCTCCATCTTGCCGAAGTCTATCCCCTCCGGAATTCGGACATCCTCCAGACGCTTCTGCTTGTCGGCCATCTCTGCCTCCCGCGAAATGTATCCTGAATATTTTATCAGAATCTCGGCAGCCTGTACTATCTCCCTTCTGCGCGTTCCGTCGTGCTCGGCATCCACCTTCCCTATCCTATCGGCAAGCATCGGCAGATGTTCCGAAAGGTTGAGGAATGAAATCTGGGGACGGCGCACCAAGTCCGCCACCTTGAGGCTGGCAGTAAGCCGGGATGTTCCCAACGACTCCAGCCATGCGTTGATTTCGGGCGATGATTTCACATTGGTGTTTTCAGCCCACTGGATGAATTCGTCGCGCTGCCGCTTCTTGTCCATCATCGCTTCGTAGCGTTCTTTCGACGCAAGGCCGACTTCGTAGCCGACAGGCGTCAGACGCATGTCGGCGTCATCCTGACGCAGCAGGATCCGGTATTCGGCACGCGAGGTAAACATGCGGTACGGCTCATCCACGCCTTTTGTCACAAGGTCGTCGATAAGCACTCCGATATAGGCCCGGTCGCGTCCCAGTATCAGTGGCTCATTTCCCTTGACACTGCGGGCAGCGTTTACGCCGGCCATCAAGCCCTGAGCGGCGGCCTCCTCATAACCGGTCGTACCATTGATCTGACCGGCAAAATATAGCCCTTTCACAAGTTTTGTCTCCAGCGAATGGTTCAGCTGCGTGGGGTCGAAATAGTCGTATTCTATGGCGTAGCCGGGGCGGTAAAGCTGCACGTTTTCCAGTCCGGGGACGCGCTGCAAGGCTTCGACCTGGACGCGCCAGGGCATGGAGCTGGAGAAGCCGTTGATGTAATATTCGTGGGTCGTCTCGCCTTCCGGTTCGAGGAACAGCTGATGCGAATCCTTGTCTGCGAAGGTGACGAGTTTGGTCTCGATACTGGGGCAGTAGCGGGGTCCGACACTGTGTATGTCACCGTTGTACATCGGCGATTCGTCAAGGTGGTCGGTTATCTCTTTATGGCATTCCGGATTGGTGCGCACTATCCAGCAGGGGCGCTGCCGAAGGGTCCGTTTCACCGCCGGAAGGAAAGAAAACTTCTCCCATTCCTCATTGTCGCCATACTGTATCTCGGCCTTTGTGAAGTCAATGGAGCGGCCGTCGATACGGGCAGGAGTACCCGTTTTCATACGCCCCGCCGTGAATCCCAAAGCCTTCAGCTGCTCTGTCAGACCCACGCTGTTTTGCTCGGAGATACGTCCTCCGGGCAGCTTTGTCGGACCGAAATGCATCAGTCCGTTCAGGAAAGTTCCGTTGGTCAGAACCACTTTTTTTGCCTTGAATTCCATACCGAGGGCAGTGACCACACCGGCCACTTCAGGGCCGGTCACGTCATCCTCTATAAGGAGTCCGGTCACGTTGTCCTGGAACATATCGAGCTTCGGAGTGTTCTCCAGGACGTTGCGCCAGTGGCTTATATACTTCTCGCGGTCGCTCTGCACGCGGGGCGACCACACAGCGGGACCCTTGGAACGGTTCAGCATTCGGAACTGTATGGCCGTACGGTCGGCCGCGATGCCCATTTCTCCTCCAAGGGCGTCTATTTCCCTGACAATCTGCCCCTTGGCTATGCCACCGATGGCAGGATTGCACGACATCTGCGCCACACGGTTCATGTCGAGTGTTATCAGCAGCGTATCGGCGCCTACACGGGCCGATGCCACACCGGCTTCGCAACCGGCATGTCCCGCACCCACTACTATCACATCATATTCAAACCTCATAGCGTTATCTTTGATTATCGAATATTATGGTTCGTATATGTTTTTATTAAAGGAGGAGTGACGGCGGCCACATATTGAGTGCGGCGTTTTCAGCGGCTTCCATTATCTCGCGTTCGCCTGGACCCTTGTCGTTAATTCCAACCAGGTGCAGCACGCCGTGGATTATGACACGCATCAGTTCGCGCCGGTAAGGCTGGCCGAGCCCTTCCGCATTTGAACGGACCGTGTCGAGCGAGATATGCATCTCACCGCACAGCCTGACGTCACGACCGTAGTCGAAGGTGATGATGTCCGTATAATAATCATGGCCCAATGCCCGGATGTTCGACTCCAGGATTCCGGCATCGTCCATAAAGAGATAGGAGAGACGGTGCACGGTGCAGCCATGACTTTGGGCCACGGCGTTGATCCAGTTGCGCACCTCGCGCCAGTCGAGGTCAGGCATCTCCACATTCTGCGTTTCAAATTCTATACGCGGTTTCATGTCGTGATTTTCGCAATGTCGCGAAAATAGTTTAGAAAGTTGAGAAAAGCAATCAGTAAGCATTACTGACAGCATTAACTTGCAAATGTAGTAAAAAAGGCACAAATAATCAATGCCAATTTTCTGAATTCTTGCTCGGTGCAATAAACAGCCCCAATCCCATTTATTTGACATATCGAAGCCGCCATGCATATAACGTTTATTTCATGCTGATTATTAACCCCTTATTCAAATATCAGCACTAAATTAAGGCTCTGACGTTCGGATATGCGCCTCATTTCGGCCGGTCGCCAAGCTATTTTTGCGTTCTCAAGGCTCTTTTTGTGATTGCAGAAAAAAACGGACTGATGGCAAACGTCGCTGAAACCCCGCCCTGAAACAAAAGACAGACAGCCCCCCCGGAGACCGGTGAAAAAAGCTGTTGATAACTTTTTGGAGAAAATAAAGTCTTTTTTCTATTTTCAGTTGTAAATAATTTACAAAAAATAACTAACTTTACAACCAAATTTCCAATTAGGGAGCCGGAGCGAAAATGGAAAAGGAGATCTATCACATACCTGCACTGCTGACAGAAAGCATTGACGCATTAAACATCAATGCTTGTGGCAGTTATGTAGATGCTACATTTGGCGGGGGCGGTCATTCGCGCGCCATTCTCCAAAGACTCGGCCCCGCGGGACACCTTTACGGTTTCGACCGCGACCTCGACGCCCTGCTAAATGCTCCCGATGATTCCCGGTTTACATTTGTACACTCCGATTACCGCTTCATTCCCAATTTCCTGCACTATTACGGCTGCGACAAGGCGGACGGCATCCTGGCTGACCTGGGCGTGTCGTTCCATCACTTCGACAGCGGCGAGCGCGGTTTCTCGTTCCGCGAGGACGCCCCGCTGGACATGCGCATGAACCGGAAAGGGGAGAGGACTGCCGCTCAGATCATTGCGGATGCTTCGCCCGAAAAATTGGAGAGCATCTTCCGCGCATACACCGACCTGAAACGGCCCCGCCTTCTTGCCAACGCCATAGTGAAGGCACGGTCGGCCTCCCCCATCCTGACAACGTCTCAGCTCACCGACGCTCTGACTCCGGCCCTCAACCCCAAGAACCTGAAGAAAGACCTGGCACAGGCATTCCAGGCACTGCGCATCGAGACAAACGACGAGCTGCACTCCCTCCAGCGGCTGCTGCTCAACTCCCTGTCGGTGCTCAAGCCCGGCGGCCGCTTCGCCATCATCACATATCACAGCATAGAGGACAGGATGGTGAAGAACTTCTTCCGTTCCGGCAATCTTGAGGGAAAAGTGGAGCAGGACTTCTACGGCCGCGTACTGACGCCCTGGAAACAGATAACACGCAACCCTGTGGTGCCATCCGCCGAGGAGATAGAACGCAATCCACGCTCCCGCTCGGCCAAACTCCGCGTGGCCGAATTAATTGACGACAACTACTGAAACACATAACTCCTCGATTTAATGTCTTTATTATCAAAGAAGAAAGATAAGAAACTGAATATGACGCCCAACGGCAAGAAAAAGACGCCGGGCTGGGTGGCCGAGCTGCGTTACGGCCAGTCGATCTCGATCGAATTTTTCCGCGCCAACGCCTGGCTCATCATGGTAATAGTGGTGGTGGTTATAGCCCTGATGGGACTCCGCTACAAGACGCGCACGCGCATGGAGGAGATAAAGAAACTGACCTCCGAGCTGCAACTGGCCGAAAGCACCATGCTGGACGAAAAGTCGAAATACATGACGCTGGTGCGCGAAACGGAAATGAAGAAGATGGTACACGACCGCGGACTGCATCTGGAATTCCAGGAACAGCCCCCGTACATACTTTCCGACAGCGAAAATTGACTTACAGCATATAACGACAATCACTACCGACTTCTAAACAGGACTTACCGATGGCCAAAAGCACAAAACGCAACAACAAGAAACACATCTTAGGTCGCTATGCCTTCATAGTGATCGCAAGCGCACTGGTGGGTGTACTCATACTTTTCAAGCTGTTCGAGACCACCGTAGTGGAGGCCTCGGCATGGAACGCGCGCAGCAAGGCCATATTCTCAAAGATAGACACCATCGCGCCCGAGCGCGGCAACCTCCTGTCGGACAACCACAACATACTGGCGTGCAATCTGCGCGTCTACGACATCCTGCTCGACCTGCGCCACAGCAAGATTCTGAAGATGAATCACATCGACATGGATTCGGTGTACGCCCTGGCCGACTCGCTCGACAAATATTATCCCCGTCGCCAGGGACTGACCAATCCCGACTCGCTGGCCAAATACTCATGGCGCACCAAGCTGAAGCGCGAGTTCGAGAAGGACCCCGAGAAACGCACACGCGCCCTGCGCATGGTCAAAAACGGCTCGCTGCAGGACTACGAAAGGGTAAAATATTTCCCATTTATAGCAAAATGGTATAAAACCCGCAATACTCCCCTCTATAAGACGCCCCGCTACAAGCGCACCTATCCCTACGGCAAGATGGCCTTCCGCAGCATCGGCCGGGTGAATCAGAACGCGCAGACACGCCAGACGCACGGATACTCCGGTCTGGAGCGCGACCTCGACTCGCTGCTGTACGGCAAGCCCGGCCTGGCCAAGAAAGTGGCCATGACATCGGGCATAGGCAACTGGACCACTACCCCACCCCGCCGCGGCTACGACATATGCACCACCATCAACATCGACCTGCAGGACATGCTGGAGGAGGAGCTGCACAAGATATGCGAGGAAGCCAACGCCGTGTGGGGCACCGCCATACTGATGGAGGTGAAGACAGGGGAGATAAAGGCCATCTCCAACATCGAGAAACTGGACGACGGCACCTACGGCGAGGCCCTGAACCGCGCCGTGCAGGCATACGAGCCCGGCTCGGTGATGAAGCCCATATCGCTGATGATAGCCTTTGAGGACGGCCTGGTAAAGAACGTCACCGACATGGTGGACTGCTCCCCCTTCATGCGCACCAACGACCCGCACGGATCGGGCCCAAAGACCATGAAGCAGGTGATAGAGCAGTCGTCCAACACGGGCATCGCCCGCGTCATATTCCGGGGCTACGCCAAGAATCCCGAGAAATGGTACGACCGCATGGCCGGCCTGGGATTCTTCGAACCGATACGCTCGGGCATCTACGGCGAGTGCACGCCGCGAATCCGCCGCCTGATAGACCATGACTCGCGCGGCAACAACATCACCATGACGGCGCGCCACCTCGACCTGGCCCGCCAGGCATACGGCTACAACACGGAGCTGCCTCCCCTGTTCACGCTGTCGGTGTACAACGCCATAGCCAACGACGGCAAGTACGTGCGCCCGCACCTGGTGCGCAGCCTGATAGACGAGACCGGCCGCGATTCCATCCTGCCCATACAGTATATCCGTCCGCAGATATGCAGTCCGGAGACGGCGGCCAAGGTGCGCGAGTGCATCCGCGAGGTGGTGTGGGGCGAGCATGGCACGGCACGCGCCGTGCGCGACGACCGCGTGGAGATTGCAGGCAAGACCGGCACCGCTTTCCCGGTGGAAAACGGACAATATAACCGCGCCCAGCGACGTTACGCATTCGCCGGGTTCTTCCCTTACGAAAACCCGCAGTACAGCTGCATGGCCCTGGTGCTGGCCGGCGGCGGCAACTCCGCCAACCGCACCTCGGGACAGGTGGTGAAGAACATGGCCATCAAGATGTATAGCCGCGGCATGCTGAACAATGCCTCCGACTATGCCATGGAGAAGAGCCAGTCCAAGCCGGTGATAGCCGCGTCGTCGTTCGACAATTCGAACCGGATCGCCGGCATTACCGGCTCGCGCTCCGTGCGCCGCCTCAAGGCCAACGACGTATCCGACACCGGCAAGATGCCCAACCTTATCGGCTACGACGCGGCATCGGCCATACGCATCATGGAGCAGCGCGGCATCAACGTGCGCATCAGCGGCACGGGCTACGTCTGCTCGCAGTCCATACCGGTAGACACCCCGCTGAGACGCGGACAGACTCTGGTGCTGAGACTTAAGATTTAGGTACGAAGTATCAGTGACGAGTGATGAAGTAATAACAGAGAAAGATATTTAGACAATATAAGATATGACTATGAAACTGTCACGCCTGCTGCAGGATATAGACACACTGCAGATCATAGGCGATCCGGAACGAAATATCGAAAGTCTGCAAAGCGACTCGCGCCTTGTGGAAAAGAACGGTATGTTCGTGGCCGTGCGCGGCACCACCACCGATGGCCACAAGTACATCCCGATGGTAGCCTCCACCCACGTGGGGGCCATAGTGTGCGAGGAACTCCCCTCACAGATCGTGAACGGCATCACCTACATCCAGGTGGCCGACACGGCCGAGGCCCTGGGCAAACTGGCCTCGGCATGGTACGGACACCCCAGCTCGAAGCTGAAGCTGGTGGGCGTGACCGGCACCAACGGCAAGACCACCACCGCTACCCTGCTCTATGAGATGGCGCGTCTGGAGGGTTACAAGGCCGGACTTCTCTCCACGGTGTGCAACTATGTGGACGGACGCGCCGTGCCCGCCACACACACCACGCCCGACCCGCTGCCGCTGAACCAGCTCCTGGCCGAGATGGTGGAGGCCGGCTGCGACTACGCCTTCATGGAGGTGTCGAGCCACGCCGCACATCAGAAGCGTATCGCGGGCTTGAAGTTCAAGGGGGGCATCTTCTCCAACCTGACTCGCGATCACCTGGATTATCACGGCACTGTAGAAAATTACCGCGACGCGAAGAAGATGTTCTTCGACTCGCTGCCCGCCGACGCATTCGCGCTCGTGAACGCCGACGACAAGTCAGGCCTCTATATGACGCAGAACACCAAGGCGAAAGTCTACACCTATTCGCTGCGCACCGATGCCGATTTCCGTACCAAGGTGATCGAGACGCGCCTGGACGGCACCCTGCTGTCGTTCAACGGCCACGAGGTGGAGGTTAACTTCACGGGCCGCTTCAACGCCTACAACCTGACGGCAGTGTTCGGCGGCTCCATCCTGACGGGTTTCCCCCGGGAGGAGGTATTGGTGAACATGAGCAGGCTCGTGCCCGTGGCCGGACGTTTCCAGACGTTCCGCAGCGCCGACGGCCGGGTTACGGCCATCGTGGACTATGCCCACACGCCCGACGCGCTGGTGAACGTGCTTGACACCATCCGCGAGATAGTGGGTCCCGACGGCATCGTCACCACCGTGGTGGGTGCCGGCGGCAACCGCGACCACGGCAAGCGCCCCATGATGGCCCGCGAGGCCGCATGCCGCTCCGACCGCCTCATCCTGACCAGCGACAATCCCCGCGACGAGAATCCCGAGGACATCATCAACGACATGAAGAAGGGCCTGATGCCTCAGGAACTGCGCCATACACTCTGCATCACCGACCGCCGCGAGGCCATCCGCACCGCCCTGCAGACCGCCGAGCCGGGCAGCGTGGTGCTCATCGCCGGCAAGGGCCACGAGCCCTACCAGGAGGTGAAGGGTGTGCGTCATCACTTCGACGACCGCGAGGAGGTGCAGAACGCTTTCAACGAAATGAAATGACCGGTAATCGACATAACAGCTGAGAATCATGATTTACTGGTTGTTGCAGCAATTCAGCGACCTTGACTTTCCGGGTCGCAACCTGATGGGGTACATCACCTTCCGCGCGGGCGTTTCGTTCGCGCTGGCCCTGGTGGTGGCCCTGGTGTTCGGCCACGCCATAATCCGCCGTCTGCGCATGATGCAGATAGGTGAGGACGTGCGCAATCTCGGCCTGGAGGGCCAGGTGCAGAAGAAAGGCACTCCCACCATGGGAGGAATCATCATAATCCTCTCCACCCTCGTGCCGTGCCTGCTGATGGGCAATCTCGGGAACATCTACCTGATACTGATGATAATCACCACTCTGTGGATGGGCAGCATCGGCTTTCTGGACGACTACCGCAAGTTCAAGTTCCACAACAAGGACGGCCTGAAAGGGCAGTACAAGGTGATAGGGCAGGTGGGCCTCGGCCTGCTGGTAGGCGTCACGATGTGGCTGTCGCCGCAGATTGTGATGAGCGAAAACTTCGAGACCCTGGCATCCGTCAACACCGAGAAGGTCGCAAACGCAGCCGCGGCCCAGGCTCCTGAAGCCGAGACAGTTTCCACCAAGGTGATTGTCAGCAAGGAGCAGATCAAGTCGCCGCAGACCACCATTCCGTTCGTGAAGAACAACAACTTCAACTACGAGTGGCTCACGTCGTGGGTCCAGGACCGGGAGGCCGCCAAGACATTGGGCTGGCTCGTGTTCGTGCTGGTGGTGATTGTGGTGGTTACTGCCGTGTCCAACGGCGCGAACCTGACCGACGGCGTCGACGGACTCTGTGCCGGCACCTCGGCCATAATCGGGGTGGCGTTGCTGATCATGGCATACCTGGGAGGTAACGTGATATACTCCAGCTATCTGAACATCATGTACATACCCGGCTCGGAGGAGCTTGTGGTATTTGCCGGCGCATTCATCGGCGCCCTGGTGGGCTTCCTGTGGTACAACACGTTCCCGGCGCAGGTGTTCATGGGCGATACCGGCTCGCTGACATTGGGCGGCATCATAGCCGTGTTCGCCATCCTGATACGCAAGGAACTGCTGATTCCGCTGCTGTGCCTCGTGTTCTTCCTCGAGGACCTGTCGGTGCTGATGCAGGTTTCCTACTTCAAATTCACCAAGAAGAAATATGGCGAGGGACGCCGCATCTTCAAGATGACGCCTCTGCACCATCATTTCCAGAAGGAAGCGCAGCCCGGAGCCTTGGTGCTGTGGAACAAGCCGGCCATGCCCATGCACGAATCCAAGATCGTGACACGGTTCTGGATTGTGAGCATACTGCTGGCCGCCCTCACCTTCGTAACACTGAAAATCAGATAATCAAGACTTTATAAAAACACGAGTCGGATAATCAAGACTTTAGCAAGACATAAAGCAAGATATGGCAAAGGAATTCATGGTAGTGCTCGGAGGCGGGGAGAGCGGCGTAGGAGCCGCCGTCCTGGGCAAGGTTAAGGGTTATGACGTCCTGGTGTCGGATTCCGGCATCATCGGCGACGAACATCGCCGTATTCTTGACGACGAACATATCGAATACGAGGAGGGAGGCCATTCCGTTGACCGCATTCTCACCGCATCATTGGTAATCAAGAGTCCGGGTATTCCCCCCACGGCTCCATTAGTACAGGCATTGGCCGAGAAGGGGACACCCATACTGAGCGAGATAGAGTTCGCCGGCCGATACACCGACGCCAAGATGGTGTGCATCACCGGCTCCAACGGCAAGACCACCACTACCCTGCTCACCTATCACATTCTGCGTCAGGCGGGCATGAACGTCGGACTGGCCGGCAACGTAGGCAAGAGCCTGGCGCTGCAGGTGGCCCGCGAGCACCACGATGTGTACGTAATCGAACTCAGCTCGTTCCAACTGGAGAACATGTACGACTTCAAGGCCGACGTGGCCGTGATAATGAACATCACGCCCGACCACATGGACCGCTACGACCATAAGATGGAGAACTACGTGGCCGCCAAGTTCCGCATCCTGCAGAACCAGACCAAGGAGGATTTCTTCATCTACTGGCAGGACGATCCCGTAGTGACCGCGCAGATAGCGCAGATACAGTCCGAGGCACGCCGCCTCCCCTTCGGCGAGATGCGCGAGCAGGACACCGCCGCATGGGTGGACGACAACAACGTGGTGCATTACCACACCCCGATGGATGTGTTCGAGATTCCGCGCGACCGCCTGTCGCTGCCGGGGCTGCACAACCTGTACAATTCCATGGCTGCCGGTCTGAGCGCGTCGCTGCTAAGCGTCAGAAACGAGAGCATCATCAAGTCGCTCAGCGATTTCGAGGCCGTGGAGCATCGTCTTGAATATGTGGACACCATCGACGATGTGATATACATCAACGATTCGAAGGCCACCAACGTCAACTCCACCTGGTACGCGCTGGAAAGCATGACGCGCCCCACCGTGCTAATCTTAGGCGGCAAGGACAAGGGGAACGACTACACGGAAATCGAGGAGCTTGTGAAGCAGAAAGTCAAGGCCATAGTGTGCATGGGCAAGGACAACCGGAAGCTGATGGACTTCTTCGGCGGCAAGGTGGCCAAGATAGCCGACACACACTCGCTGCAGGAGGCCGTGGAGGCATGCCGCGGCTTCGCCGAGCCGGGCGACACCGTGCTCCTCTCCCCCTGCTGCGCCAGCTTCGACCTGTTCACCAGCTACGAGAACCGGGGCGACCTGTTCAAGGAGGCCGTACACAACCTTAAGAAATAAACAAGGAAATACACTTAATCCAGACATAAACCAGCATTGATACATGGCAAGTCCTCTCTATGACTCGATAGAAATCCGCGAGACGGTGGACGGCGAGGCAGTGACCGGCACAGGCCGGCGTTCCGCCCAAAGCGCCTCCCCTGCCGCAGCGTCCGTAGCCGAAACCGTGGCCGCGCCCAAGACCAAGACGATGGCCAAGGTACGCCGCGCCGACCCGTACATCTGGGGCATCTACCTGATGCTGCTGCTTATCAGCGTCGTGGAACTGTTCTCGGCCAGCAGCTCGGAAGTGACGGCGGGCAACGTATATTCGCCGCTGATTCGCCACGGCATATTCCTGGTCATGGGACTGGGACTGGTGCTGTGGATCCAGCGCATACCGTACGTGATCATCAGCAAGCTGTCGTGGGTGTTCGCCGTGTTCTCGCTGGTATTGCTTATTCTGTCGGCCGTGGTGGGAGTGGAATACAACGGCGCGCAACGGGCGTTGCGCCTGGCCGGAATGACCATACAGCCGGCCGAGATCTCCAAGCTCGCGGTGGTGTGTGTGCTGGCCACCATCCTCGGCAAGAACCAGCGTCCCGGCGGCGTCTCCAACCGCGCGGTCATCACTTCGGCCATCGTGGTGGTGGCCTTCAGTGCCGCCATGGTCACCAACGGTATGACCAACATGCTGCTGATGATGTGCGTCAGCATGGCGCTGATGCTCACCGGCGGCATACAGTGGCGTAAGATGGCATACGTTATCGCGGCATACGCCGTGGGCGGCATGGTGCTGTATGCAGCCAAACAGTTCAGCAAGCCGCAGGAATCGGAATTCGACCGCCTCAAGACCGAACAGACCATGCTGGCTCAGGCCGGCGGCAATGTCGGCGCTGTGGCAACGATAGGCAACGAAGATACCAAGCGCGGCAAAATCGACCGCACGCAGACCCGTCATAACCGTATTTCGAACTTCTTCAAGGGTGTGCATCCCGACGACCCGATAACCGACGAGAACCGCCAGGTGATGCTGGCGCGCTTCGCCCAGGCCAACGGGGGCCTGGTGGGCCAGGGACCGGGCAATTCGCGCGAAAGCGCACGTCTGCCACTCGCCTTTTCCGACTATATCTATTCCATCATCGTGGAGGATACGGGCTTCCTGGGCGGCGCGTTGGTGCTGCTGCTGTTCCTGCTGATGCTGGCGCGGGCCGGACGCATCGCCTTCCGCTGCGTCAGGGCCCTCCCCGCCTTCATGATACTGGGCTGCGCCATGCTCATCGTGCTCCAGGCCCTGGTGCACATGGCCATCGTGACGGGAATAGTGCCAGTGTCGGGTCAGCCCCTCCCCTTCATTTCCAAGGGCGGAACCTCGGTGTTGGTCATGTCAATGGCCATCGGAATCATGCTTTCCGTGAGCCGTTTCGCGGCGTTCAACACCGACGGCAAGGCCATCAAGGCCGAGCTGAACGCCCTGCCCCCGGAAATGCAGGCCGAGAATTTCTCAAAATCATAACGACTCTCCCCTATTACAATTGCTTCTCTCCTACCGAAACAGACATTTAAACGTGATTACATCCATATTGAAATGGCTACTCACAAACCCAAGATATTGATATCGGGAGGCGGCACGGGCGGACACATCTTCCCAGCCCTCTCCATCGCCAACGCGCTGCGCCGGCGCCTTGACGCCGACATACTCTTTGTCGGCGCCGACAACCGCATGGAAATGGAACGTGTGCCGGCTGCGGGCTACCCCATCAAGGGACTCCCCGTGGCGGGATTCGACCGCAAGCACCTGCTGCGCAACATCGGCGTGCTGATCAAGCTGCGCAAGTCGCTGAACATGGCGCGCCGCATAGTCAGGGATTTCCAGCCCGAAATAGCCATAGGCGTGGGCGGATACTGCTCAGGGCCGACCCTGAAGGCGGCGCAGAAGGCGGGAGTTCCTACACTATTGCAGGAACAGAATTCGTACGCCGGCGTCACCAACAAGCTGCTGGCCGCCAAAGCCGACGCCATCTGCGTGGCATACCCCGACATGGAACGCTTCTTCCCTGCCGACAAGATTGTGATGACGGGCAATCCCGTCCGCCGCGACCTGCTGGAAAAGGCTCCGGACCGCGCCAAGGCCCTGGAAAGCTTCGGACTTCACGCCGACGCTCCTACCCTGTTAGTTATCGGCGGCAGCCTCGGCGCACGCACCCTTAACGAAAGCATGGAGGCCGGCATCCGCAAACTGGCCGAAAACGGCATCCAGGTGATATGGCAGACCGGCAAGAACTTCGGCGACCGCGGTCCCGAGGCCGTAAAGGGACTTAAGGGCATCGTGGTGACCAAATTCATCACCGACATGGCCTCGGCCTACGCCGCAGCCGACCTGGTGGTATCACGCGCCGGAGCAGGCTCCATCTCCGAGATAGAGCTGTTAGCGAAGCCCTGCATCCTTGTCCCCTCGCCCAACGTGGCCGAGGACCATCAGACCAAGAACGCCCGCGCACTCGCCGACCACGACGCCGCGATACTCATTCCCGACGACCGGGCGCGCGAATCGCTGGTGGACACGGCTATCGAGACCATACGCAATGCCGGGAAATTAGCCGAAATGTCGGCCAACGTGGCGAAACTCGCCCTGACCGGGTCCGACGACAAGATTGTGGACGAGGTCATAAAAATTCTGCGTCGGTCACGGTGCCCGCACCGCTCCCTCCTTGGCTTGCAAAATCATCTCAAAAAATCCTCTCAATCTTAATTTGATTTAAAAGTAAACACACTCTAAGAATCCGACTGAATCAATGGAGAAAAAACTATATTTCGTGGGGGCCGGGGGTATCGGTATGGCCAACTTAGTGCGGTATTACCTGGCACATGGCGCCGCCGTGGCCGGATACGACCGCGCACCTTCCGAACTGACGGCCGCTCTTGAACAGGAAGGGCTGCAGTTCACCGACCTTGACGACCGCAACGCCATCCCGGAGCCGTTCCGCAATGCGGACGACACCCTTGTGGTCTACACTCCGGCCATACCCGAAGACAACGACATACTGAGATATTTCCGCCAGAACGGCTTCCGCTTCATCAAGCGCGCCGCCCTGTTGGGCCGCATCACCGAGCACACGGACGGCATCTGCGTGTCCGGCTCGCACGGCAAGACCACCACGTCGTCGATGATAGCCAACATACTGCGCGGCACCGAGGCCGGTTGCACCGCGTTCCTCGGCGGCATACTGCGCAACACCGGCTCCAACCTGGTGCTGAACGAGAAATCGCGCTATTCCGTCATCGAGGCCGACGAATACGACCGTTCGTTCCATCAGCTGCATCCGTGGCTGGCCGTGGTGACGAGCACCGACCCCGACCATCTGGACATCTACGGCGACGAGGAGCACTATCTGGAGGCTTTCTCCATCTTTACGTCGCTGATACGTCCCGGAGGCCATCTGTTGGTCCACACGGGGCTTAAATTCAAGCCTGCGCCCGGTCCTGACGTCACGGTGGCCACATACAGCGGCGGCAGCGAGGGGGACTGGCACGCCGAGGACATAACCTACGGCGACGGCACCATCACTTTCACGCTCGCAGGTCCTGACGGGCTGCGAATTGAGAACCTCAGTCCCGGAGTGCCCGTTGACATCAACATCGACAACGCCGTGGCAGCCGCCGCAGCCGCAATCACGGCGGGAGCCACACCCGAACAGGTGCGCGAGGGACTCGCTTCGTTCCGTGGCGCGAAACGCCGCTTCGAGATATGGCGCGACGGCAAGGACGGAGGCACGGTGCTGATAGACGATTACGCCCACTCGCCCAACGAGATACGCGCCAGCATCCGCTCGGTGCGCAAGCTATTCACGGGCAAGGACCTGACCGTGATATTCCAGCCGCACCTCTACACGCGCACCCGCGATTTCGCGCCCGACTTCGCCGACGCACTGTCGGAATGCGACCACCTGGTGATGCCCGAAATATATCCGGCGCGCGAACTTCCCATACCCGGAATCTCGTCGCACACCATCCTCGACGCCGTGAAAGGCCCGCAAAAAACTTATTGTGAGCGAAAAGATTTGCTGAATCTGATAAAAAATAGTAACTTTGACGTTCTAATGACTCTGGGAGCCGCCGACATCGACCGGTTGCTTCCCGAGATTTCGCATATACTGGAAGAAAAAGCAAAAGCCGAGGCCTGATGAAAAAGGGGACAGCGATACTGAAGTGGGTGTGTCTTGTCACATTGATGGTATATGTGACATGGGCCACCGTGTGGGCTCACAACGAGGCCGCGCACCATATCTGCCGTGACATCGCGGTGGATGTGGAATCGCCTGCTCCCATCGACTCGATCATACGCCGCGGCGTGGCCATGGAACTGAAGGACTATCCCGGCAGGATAGTGGGAGTGCCTATCAACCAGGTGGATACCCGCAGGATAGAGAAATACCTCGGATCGCTCAACACCTTCGAATCGGTGAACTGCATGGTGTCGGCCGGCGGTACGCTCAACATCCGTGTGACGCCCATGATTCCGGTGATGCGCGTGTTCTTAGGCAACAAATCATACTACATCAACAAGGACGGGAAGCACATAGCCTCCAACGCGGAGTTCTACCGCGACGTGCCGGTGGTGACGGGGCGTTTCACCCGCGACTTCCAGCCTGTGGACGTGCTGCCCCTGGTGCGCTTCGTGGAGCGCGACAAGACCATGCACGACCTTACAGCCATGATCGAGGCCCGCGACGCGCGCAACCTGATAGTGGTGCCCAAAATCACCGGCCATGTGGTGAACTTCGGCGACACGACGCGCCTGGAACAGAAACGCGACGCGCTGAAGCTGTTCTACACCAAGGTGATGCCCCATAAGGGATGGGAGCAGTATGACACGATATCCGTGAAATTCCGCAACCAGATAGTGGCCACGCGCCGCGACAAGACACGCCTCAACGTGTCGGAGGAACCGGTGGAGGAAATCGACCTGGAGGAAGGCACCCTTCCCGATATCGGCGAAACGGCGGGAGGAGCCTCGGCCAACGCGGGCGCCGCCGATGCCGCCGCCAAGAAAGTACCGTCTCAACAAAAAAGTACCGTCTCAACATGAGTAACGAAAGATATGTGGCTGCCGTAGAAGTGAGCAGCTCCAAGATAGTGGCCGTCGTAGGCAAGATTGACGACGAGGGACAGTTTGAGGTGATAGCCTCGGACCATGAACGCGGCGTGGAAAGCGTGCGCTACGGCATAGTCCAGAATCTGGAGGAGACGGCGGTACGCATAGACCGGATACTGCAGCGCCTGGAGCGCAAGCCGGCCATCGCGCCGCACACCATCACAGGCGTGTTCGTCGGCCTGTCGGGCCGTTCGCTGCGCTCCATATCCACCACCGTGTCGCTCACGCTGCCCAACGACACCGAGATAACCCAGGCCATACTGGACCAGCTCAACACCCAGGCGCGCCAGACGGACATCGACTCGTCTCTGATGGTGGTGGACGCCATTCCGCGCACCTACACCATAGGCAAGTACGAGACCACGTCGCCGCGCGGCATGGTGGGCTCGGACATCACGGCCACATTCGACCTGATAGTGTGCCGCCCCGAGATGCAGCGCAACCTGACGCGCACCCTCACGGAGAAGGTGAAGGTGGACGTCAAGGCCTTCCTGGTCACGGCGCTGTCCACGGCGGCCGTCACGCTGTCGGTGGAGGAGAAGCGCCAGGGATGCATGCTGGTGGACATGGGCGCCGAGACCACCACGGTGACCATCTACAAGAAGGGTTCGCTGGTATATTTCGCCACGCTGCCCATGGGAGGCCGCAACATCACGCGCGACATCACCAGCCTCAACGTGCTGGAGGAGAAGGCCGAGGACATAAAGACCACTTCGGGCAACGCCATAGCCAGCGAGACGCAGTCGTCGCTGAACCTGGGCGGCCTCAAGATGTCGGAGGTGCAGTCCATCATCGTGGCCCGCGCCGAGGAGATAGTGGCCAACATAATAGAACAGATCTCGTACGCCGGACTTAAGGAAGCCGACCTGCCCGGCGGCATAGTGTGCGTGGGCGGGGGCTCGCGCCTGAACGGCATCATGGACCTGCTGGCCCAGAAAACGGGGCTTAACGTGCGCCGCGGCCAATTGCCGGCATACATATCCATCTCCGACACCCGCGCCCAGCAGGTGGACACCCTGCAGGCCATAGCGCTGCTTTACATCGGCGCCACCAACTCCACCGACTCCTGCCTGGAAATCCTGCCGCAGGACGAGCTTCCGGCCACCGGCGTGGCCAACGCCTCGCAGCCCGCCGAGGAACCGAAGCCCAAGACCAAGCCTAAGAAACGCAGCGGCTGGCTCTCGAGCATCAGCGGCCGCCTGGCCGACATGTTCGCCGGCGACAGCGAGGACGATTCTGACCTTATGGACCAATAATACACCCCATCTCACAGATATGGACCGTAATTTCGATATGGACATCAACGACACCTCGAGCTTCAAGGACGAGGATGTCACCAACGACATCATCAAGGTGATAGGTGTCGGAGGGGGCGGCGGTAACGCCGTGAACTACATGTACAAGCAGCAGATACCGCATATACAGTTTGTGGTGTGCAACACCGACAAGCAGGCCCTGGACCGCTCGGAGGTGCCCAAGCACGTGCTGCTGGGCTACAATATCACCAAGGGACTCGGAGCCGGCAACGTGCCCGAGGTGGGGCGTCAGTGCGCCGAGGCGAGCGAGGAGGAGATCCGCGCCCTGTTCGACGACAAGACCGAGATGGTGTTCATCACGGCCACCATGGGCGGCGGCACAGGCACCGGCGCGGCTCCCGTAGTGGCCCGTCTGGCCAAGGAGGCCGGTATGCTGACCATCGGCATCGTCACCGTGCCTTTCTACTTCGAGGGAGAGAAGAAGATTCTCAAGGCCCTGGAGGGCGCAAAGGAACTGAAGAAGCATGTGGACGCGCTCCTGGTGATCAACAACGAGAACCTGATAGAGCTTTACAAAGACTGGAACTTCTTCAACGCATTCCATAAGGCGGACGACACGCTGGCCAACGCGGCAAGGTCCATATCCGAGATCATATCCGAATCCTGCTACGTCAACGTCGACTTCCAGGACGTCAAGACCACGCTGAAGGATTCCGGCTCGGCCATCATCGCCACGGCCGAAGGGGAGGGGGAGCACCGCATCACGCAGGCCATCAACGCCGCGCTGCATTCGCCGCTGCTCAAGGACCACGATATCAACACCTCCAAGCGCCTGATGCTGAAGTTCATGTGCAGCAAGGACAGCGACAACCCCATCCGCGCCGAGGAGATAAACGAGATCACCAGCTTCACCTCCAAGCTGTCGGGCATCGACGTGAAGTGGGGCATAGGCGACGACCCGTCATTGGGCGACAAGGTGAAGATCACCGTGCTGGCCTCCGGTTTCGACGTCACCATCGCGGAGGGCGACGAGAACAAGAAGACCATCGTGCTCAAGAACGAGCCGGAGAACAAGACCGAACTCTCGCAGAAACAGAAGGAACAGGAGAACGAGATAGCCAAGGTGTACGGCATGGACAAGGTGAAGCAGCAGCAACAGCTGGCCGCCAAGATGAAGTATGCCGTGCTGACGCCCTCGCAGTTCGACGACCACGAGGTGATAGCCATGCTGGAACGCTTCCCGATACACAAGCGCTCGCCGCGCTTCAACGAGGAACTGGCGGCCCACACCGGCAAATCGCAGTCCAAGGCCAGGCCCGACGAGGGCGACCAGACATGCCAGATACTGTTCTGATGAATCAACGTCTATATTAATCATTTAACAATACATAACTATTTGAATCCGTCGGGATCGCGTCCCGGCACTCTGATATGGAAAATACCTTTTCAATGGTGGCCAAGACCTTCAAGGGACTGGAGCCGGTATTGCGCGACGAATTGCTGAGCCTGGGGGCCGAAAACGTAGAGATGGGCACCCGCATGGTCAGCTTCGAGGGAGACCTGGAACTGATGTATCGCGCCAACCTGTGCCTGCGCACAGCCCTGCGAATCCTCAAGCCCATTGAGAAATTCACCGCAACGGATCCCGACGAACTCTACGACATAGTACGCGACATCGCCTGGGAAAAATATATGACGCCTCAGACCACGTTCGCCATCGACACGACGGTGAACAGCGAGGACTTCAACCACAGCCGCTTCGTGACCTATCGCGTCAAGGACGGCATCGTCGACCATTTCCGCGACCTGCAGGGGGAGCGGCCCTCCATCCGCGTGGCAGGCTACGACCTGCTGTTCAACGTGCACATCGACGGCGACCGCGTCACCATCAGCCTTGACTCCAGCGGCGAGCCTCTGTCCAAGCGCGGCTACCGCGAGGAGCAGACCGAAGCCCCCATCAACGAGGTGCTGGCCGCCGGCATAATCATGACCACCGGCTGGCGCGGCGAGTCCGATTTCGCCGACCCCATGTGCGGCTCGGGTACTTTCCTGATCGAAGCCGCCCTGATAGCCGCCAACATCAATCCCGGCATCTACCGCAAGGGATTCGCTTTCGAGAAATGGCCGGACTTCGACGCCGACCTGTTCGAGACTCTCTATAACGACGACTCGGCCGAACGCCCCTTCGATTTCAAGATCATGGGCGGCGACATCGACCCCGAGGCCGTGGCCATAGCCCGCAAGAACATCAAGAACGCCCAGGTGGACGATATGGTGACGGTGGAAATGAAGGCCATGGCGGACTGGACCGACAATCCCGAGGAGGGTTGCCTGGTGATGAATCCGCCGTACAACCACCGCCTGAAGCAGGAGGACATGACCGAGATGTTCCGTGGCATCGGCAACTGCCTGAAACGCAATTTCTCGGGCTGGAACGCATGGATCATCGGGCCGGACACCGAGGACTTCGACAACATCGGCCTGAAGCCGTCGCTGAAGATACCGATGCTGAACGGTTCGCTGGAGTGCTCGCTGCGCGAGTATGTGCTGTTCAACGGCCGCTACAACGACTTCCGCGCCGACGGCGGCACGGTCAAGGGATTTGACGACGATTTCCGCCGCGACCGCGAGCCCAAGAAGATGCGCCGTGTCACCGACGACGAATGGCGCGCCGAGTCGCGCAAGTTCGGCGACCACAAGCAGAACCGCAAGCCCGGCGGCGACAAGAAGCCGTTCCGCAAGGACAACGACCGCAAGGCATTCAACCGAGACGACCGCGACGACCGTAAATCGTTCAGCCGCGACGACCGTGGCGACCGCAAGCCGTTCAGCCGCGACAACCGTGGCGACCGCAAGCCGTTCAACCGCGACGACCGCGACGACCGTAAACCGTTCAGCCGCGACGACCGTGGCGACCGCAAGCCGTTCAGCCGTGATGACCGCGGCGACCGCAAGCCGTTCAGCCGTGATGACCGCGGCGACCGCAAGCCGAGCCGCTTCAACAAGCCGGCGCACGAGGTGGTGGACCGCGGGCCGCGCATCAGCGCCGACAAGTCGCAGGTGGTCAATCACGTCTATTTCCGCAGCCGCAAAAACAGGAATTTCGACGACGACAACGATTGAACTGACGTAATCGACTGAACTGACGTATGGGAATATGCCTGCCATCGCCCGTTGACTGGAATCTGACGCCGCTCGCTTCGCTGCTGCTAAACGTCGGGCTCTTAGGACTGTGCGCGCTGGTACTCCTGTTGCTGTCCAAAAATTTCTCGGTAATCAAGGGTAAGGGGGGCATCCTGACCCTATTGTTCCTTGTCACCTCAGTCTCGTTTCCGTGGGCTCCCGGCGGCCTGCTCACCACGTCATTGATACTGGCGTTAGGGATGCTGCTGTGCCTCGGCATACTGTTCAGCGCATACAGGAAAAGCAACGCCGCCCGTCAGCTGTTCCTGATGGCCACCATCTTAGCGGTAGGGTCGATGGTACAGTACAGTTTCCTGATCATGAGCATTCCGCTGCTGATAGTGGCGGCGACGTTCAAGAGCCTGCGACTGCGCGAGGTCATAGCCTTCGCGATGGGTCTGTGCGCGCCTTACTGGATAGCCCTCGGACTGATGCTGATACCCGTAGACTGCCTGCGGCTGCCCGAACCCATGACGCTGTGGAACGGGATGCCCTCGCACACAGCCATCTTCACCGGCCTGGCAAACCTCGGTTTCACGGCGGTGGTGTCCCTGATTCTCGGGCTGAACAACGGCATGAAGCTGTATGCCGGCAACACGCGGCGGCGCATGTTCAACATGGCCGTCGACATCGTGCAGGCGGCCGCGCTGATAGCCATGATTCTGGACTTCAACAACATGACCGCCTACGTGGTCACATTCTTCATGGGGGCGACGTTCCAGTACACCAACATCTTCTCGCTGTGGAACCTGCGCCGCCCCTGGATATGGCTGACGGGCATCTGTGCGGTGTACATGGCGTTCCTCATCCTCGCTTATATGTATCTATGAAGATAATAGCAGACGAAAACATACCTTATCTGCGCGGCCGCATCGGTGGCGGCGCAGACGTGATATATGTGGACCAGTCGGAATTCAGCCGCGAACTGGTCCGTGACGCCGACGCGCTGCTGATACGCACACGCACACGCTGCGACGAGGCGTTGCTGCACGATTCGTCGGTGCGCCTCGTAGCCACGGCCACCATCGGCACCGACCAGATAGACATACCCTGGTGCGAGAGCCACGGCATAGCGGTGGCGTCGTCGCCGGGCTGCAACGCCCCGGCTGTGGCGCAATACGTGTGGAGCGCGCTGCTGCGCCTGGGTTTCGATCCAGCCGCCGGCGAACGCCTCGGCGTGGTGGGATGCGGCAATATCGGCAGCATCGTGGCCGACTGGGGCCGTAAGATGGGTGCCGAGATTTGGGTGTCCGACCCTCCGAAGCAACGCGCAGGCGTTCCAGACAATTACCATACCCTTGAGGACATCATGAGGGAATGCCGCGCCGTGACGTTCCACACGCCGCTGACCAGGAAAGGCCCCGACGCCACGCTGCATCTGTGCGACGCCAGGGCGCTGGAACTGATAGGGGAGAACCATATCCTCGTCAACGCCGCCCGCGGTCCGGTGGTGGACAACGCCGCGCTGCTGCGCAGGATGTATGCCGACCCGACGCTGCGCGTGGTGCTGGACGTGTGGGAAAACGAACCCGACCTGAACCGCGAACTGCTGGAGAAATCCGATTTCGGCACATTCCACATAGCCGGTTATTCGCGTCAGGGCAAGCAACGCGCCACGCGCATGGTGCTGGAGGCTCTGCACCGCACACTCGGCGTGCCTGTGGACACAGAGGGCCTGGAGCCGGTCTACAATCCCGCTCCGGACGCAGTGCCCGTGCCGGGCGAAATTCTGCAAAGCTATGACCCGACAGTGGATTCCGACGTGCTGAAACAGAATCCCGGCGCGTTCGAACAGCTGCGTCACGACTACGACTATCGTCCCGAATATGAATTACAGTAAGAGATTTTATGTGGTGTTCGCGGGGCGGCAGCCCGGCGTGTACGATGACTTCAACGACGCGATGGAGCAGGTGGACGGCTTTGACGGAGCCTCGTTCAAAAGCTATGCCTCGCCCGAGCAGGCCGCCGAGGCATTCCGCAGGTTCGACCGGAAAAGCGATTCACGTTCCATCGGAGCGCTGCTTATCAACGCCACGGAACAGAAGCGCAAGGAGCAAGGGGCAAGGGGCAGGGAAGACCGCATCGAGACCAAAACCGATTATTTCGCTTTTCCTGAGATAGACCTGAACGGCTGGGCGGTCGACGCCTCGTGCATGGGCAATCCCGGCGTGATGGAATACCGCGGCGTGGAACTGATGAGCGGCAAAGAGATATTCCGCGTGGGGCCGTTCAAGAAGGGCACCAACAATATCGGCGAATTCCTGGCCATTGTCCACGCTTTGGCACTGATGCAGCAGAAAGGGGAGCGCCACACGGTCTATTCCGACTCGGTGTCGGGAATGGCCTGGGTGCGCAACCGCAAGGTCAAGACCCAGCTGGCGCGCAACAAGGACACCGAGCCGGTGTTCCGCATGATGGAGCGCGCGCTGTCGTGGCTCAACACCCATCAGTACGACGTGCAGATACGTAAGTGGGACACCGACCGATGGGGAGAAGTACCGGCCGATTTCGACCGCAAATAATATCTTTGGGATGGACCGGGAGGGACTTCACGCAGCCTTGCTTGAGGCGGGAGCGGCAGCCGTAGGTTTTGCCTCGGCCGGACCCGTGAGCGAAGACGAGGACCGGCGACTGCGTGGCTGGCTGGCCGCAGGACACCATGCCGGCATGACCTGGATGGAACGTCACGCCGACCTGAGACGCGACCTCGACAACGTGTTGCCCGGTACCCGCATGGTCATTTCACTCGCGTTCCCATACGCACCCGAGCGTGAACGCCCCTCTGATTTACCCTATCTGAGCCGTTACGCATACGGCAGGGACTATCACGAAGCCATACGAAGCCTTCTGACGGCCGTTTTAGAACAGACGGGTCTTTTATCATCCTGCCGCATCTGTATCGATTCTGCGCCCGTTTCCGAGCGATTCTGGGCCATTCGCGCCGGCATCGGCTACCGCGGCGACAACGGCGCCCTCATAGTCCCCGGCATCGGACCCGAAGTTTTTTTAGCAGAAATTCTGACTACAATCGAATTCGAACCGGACGCGCCGGCTGACGCCGAATGCCTGCATTGTGGCGCATGTCGCCGCGCATGTCCTACCGGAGCATTGCAGCCCGACGGCACCATCGACTGCCGCCGTTGCATTTCCTACCTTACCATAGAACATCGCGGACCCTGGACCGACCCCGACGCCATAGCCGCCATGAGCACCCCCGCAGGCCGCACCTCCCTGTTCGGCTGCGACCGCTGCATCACCGCCTGTCCACTACGCAACGACACTTCCAGCCCTCATACCTGGGACCCTACATTACCCGCCATGCTCGCACTCGCGCCGTCCGACATTCCCGCACAGCAGTCAGAATTCAAGCGCCGCTTCGCCCACACCGCCCTGCTCCGCCCAGGACTCCAGAACCTACTCCGCAACATCGCCAACCTCGACCTCCGCAGCAAATGAACCATAAAGAGCGCGTCCTTCTTTGGCCGATATTTAGCTCGGTGCGCAATTCCGAAGGGAATTTGGCCAACCGACAAATATTCAGTAAATTTGCAGTATTATGGCAAAGGAAGCGATTATACGGCAGGACACGGCAGATTATAACGCCGCTGTTCAGACAATAAAAGAAGCGATTCTTCGCAGTCAGTATCAAGCGGCGAAGTTGGTCAATCGTGAAATGCTGTCTCTGTACTATGGCATCGGCCGATATATTTCAGTCAACTCTCGCGAGGGTTTCTGGGGAACCGGAGCCATAAGAACAATCTCAGAGCGACTCCGCAAGGAACTGCCGGGCCTGAAAGGATTTTCGGAGAGTAGCCTGAAAAATATGAGGATGTTTTATGAGGAATGGTCTCCTGTTTTGGGACCCTCGGATCCTACATCATCTATTTCGCCAATCATGATTGGCGAAATAGAGACGACACTGCTGCTTTCATCTAAATCGACAATCACGATTGACGATTTAGAACTTTTCGGGAATCTAAGCTTTACCCACCATGTTAGAATTCTCAACGGAGAAAAAGATGTAAACAAAAGGTGGAAATACATCAGACTGTCTCTTGAGAATAAATGGGACACTCGTTATCTTCAACAACAGATAAAGGATAATGCAGCCGATAAATATGGAGCAATGCCTTCAAACTTCGGTGTAACAATCAAGGACAGCCGCGATGCCATCAAGGCTCTCAATATGTTCAAGGATGAGTATCTGCTTGATTTCATCAATACTGAAGAAATCGGGATTCGTGACATTCAGGACGTGGATGAGCGCGTTGTCGAGAAGGAGATAATCCACAATATCAAGAAATTCATCATGACATTCGGGCGGGATTTTGCCTTTGTCGGCAACCAGTATCATCTTGAGGCATTTTCCGAGGATTTCTTTCCCGACCTATTGTTTTTCAATCGAGAACTGAACTGTCTGGTCGTTGTAGAGCTTAAGACCGGAGATTTCAAACCCGGCTATATGGCTCAACTTATGACATATCTCCGAATACTTGACGACAAGGTAAAAAAGCCCCATGAGAATCCGTCAATCGGTATTGTGCTGTGCAAGAACGCCAATAAAGATTTTGTAGAGTATGTCATTCAGGACTATGCCAAACCCATGGGCGTAGCCACATATCGTCTCCGTGAGGATATGCCTGAAAAATTGCGCGAGGCATTGCCGGATGTCGAGGATCTGAAGAAATTACTTTGAATTCTAATGAGCCTGTCAATTGTCAGCCAATCGGTCAGCCGGCCATCCGGCTATTTGCCGGACAGCTATGATTTAAAGACAAAAAATCTGTGGTCACACGACCACAGCAAGGTTTCCTTTGATAAGACAAATTTAGCGCGTCAGCGCGACATCCCCCTCACGCATATCTATTGAAAAACTACGTCAACCGCGCCGATCTCGGCGCCTTTCTCCGCAAGCACCGTATCACCGCTATAAAATAGCAAGCTTTTCAATGGCAATCGGTTGTGTTTTACAGCATAACTGATTCCCGATTGCCATCTCAAAATTCTAAAATTCTTTATAACTTTCCGATATATCTTTTGATATAAATTTGACAGAAAAGTAGAAATCATTGCCTTTGTATATGGCAACGAATAATTCGCAACTCGCAATATATCAGACTCCTCAAAAACATCTTTGCATCCGGCGATGCTTAAGGAAGATATGGTTATTTCCTAAATGGACACAACCACTCGACACGGTGCGATAGCCGGATATACCAGACATTCGGTGGTGCTAACCTCTACCCGTCAGTCGAGGAAAAGGCAGCCATGCTCTTGTATCTCGTTACCAAGAACCCCTCTTTCAGCGACGGCAACAAACGTATAGCCGCCACGCTCTTTTTGTGGTCCCTCAACGGCAACGGCATCCTTTACACCGAAGCCGGCTCCAAGCGCATCGCCGACAACACTCTTGTCGCCCTAACCCTCCTGATCGCCGAAAGCCGCACTGAGGAAAAAGACACGATGATCAAAGTCATTGTCAATCTCATCAACAAGAAATTATAAGTCGGTAGTGTTTCACTGAATGTGTTCGAAGGGGAGTTCACTCAGTGAAACACTACCGTCGTATTACGCCGAAGTTGATTATTCCAATATTGACATGATGTCTTTATTTCAGATAGCCCAATTCTTCTGCTATAGAATATAGCCTGTCTACAATCTGTTCACCTTTTATGGTGTTAGAGTAAGTCATCCATTGATCTTCATCTACAACATTGGATAGTCCGCTTTTGTAAATAATTTTTTGAGCAATTTTTACCTGCCTTGATGTTGGAGTCCCAGAGTCACAATACACTCCCCATATAGGACTATCTTTGTCGTCTGATTCTTCAGCCCACCAACATCCAAACCACATTCCTTGAATAAGAATACCGAATGATTTACGTGGCTCGTTTCTAAGCATAGGCCATTTCTTCAAAAGGTTTTCGTGCCATAGATCTATTAAATCTGATGACATTTCCATTCTCAAAGTTCTTAATCCTTCTTCAAGTTCCTGAATCTCTGCGATTTTGTTATTCAACTTTTTCCAATCAGAGATTGAATTACCAAGCTCTAACTTATCTCGTAAAAAATCTGTTATCATTTTGTTTAGTTTTTGATCAATCCGAGTGTTATATAATCCGTTGAGATAATCCGCAAATTGTAATATTGCAGACCTTACATTTAGCTCTCTTCGAGGAATTGTATCTTCAATATCTATTAGCCAAGTGGTAAAATCTTGATGTAGTATTTGTGTTCTATCAGCAAATTCTTTATACCAATGAGTAACACAAGTATCACAATGTTTTACCTCATCTTTTGTGAGTTTTATGTCGGGGAAGTCACACCAACATAATTTATCATCGTGTATTCCACATTTTCTATCTGCATTTGTTGCGGATTTATAATCCGGCGGTAAACGCCAAACTGATGGCCTGATTCTTATATTCTGGTATTGAGGTAAAATAACTATATATATCTGTTCGTTCTCAAATCCTTCTTCTTTTATTGTTTGTATGTATCTAGCTATCTGATTGCGTTGAAAATCAGCACCTTTCAACTTATTTTCAATAATAATAGCGAATTTCCCTTCTTCCGTAATTCTTATGTCTATATGACCATTGCGCTCAGCAATAATCTCTGGTTCTGAGATTATCCGGCAATCAAAACCAGATGCTCCTAAAAACCGATGGCAGAAACTTTGCAATATGACATATCCCTCCTTATTATTGTATGAAAGAATCCGTTCAAGCATTTTGCTGGTAAGGGGTTCTTTCGGATTAAGTAAATCTATAAGATTCATATAAAATAGAGGTCTGAGTTCGCAGGATTGAATCATCTCCTTGAACTCATCAGAAAGGGCAATACCTTTCCACAGGTAGGAACATCTATGAGAAAACCAACTCTCCGAGAGGTTGATACATTGAGCTATAACTTCTCTGTTCATATATAAGCCAGTAGACAAATAAATTAATTCAACGAAGAAAGGAATTGACCTAATATAGAGATAATGTGCGATGAACGGCGTTTATCTACCTGCTAATTATTATGATCATGTGATACATAATCCTGAGAACATAAGCTGGTTTCGGATTTACGATACTATTCCTAATTGCAAAATTACGAAATTTTTTAGACATGACCATCGAATATGCTGAGAAACGTAAATCAGTATGAGCCAATCTATAAATAATCGCCCCATTTGTAAAGTCTGCTAATATCTGCCAAACAGACCTTTATAAGTAATTCTATTTGCATGATTTTGCCATTGCTTTGATACGATATCAATTGCTGAGACATCTTTTCAGATAAAGAACTCAGGAATGCCTGCAACATTTCACCGGCTTTCTTATATAAAAATCAGAATGACGGTCGAACCAGTCCTGACTTTGCTGCCACAACCAAAGACGCATTGCATACACAACACTCTTGCGCCCGAGATTGCCGAACTTGCTACGCAACATCGACAACCTCGAACACTTCGGGCGATAATTTATTTGATTTGTTCGAAAATGATATCGGATAAACAAATTAGGGCCGTTTTTGCCTGCATATTGCCAATTTATCGTTAACTTTGCAGATGATATGAATGATATGGAAGATATCAAAACTGACAGCAACGGACATGGCGTAAGGCCGGATTCATGGTATGACGTAAAGCTGGATGTAAGGCATGACGTGAGGACTGAGGACGTGCGCCATCCGCTCCGCATGGGCAAAAGCGAACGGCTGCATCACCGCACGCTGGTGGAGGGGCTGTTCGCCGAGGGCAAGAGCATGTACGAGTTTCCGCTGCGAATGGTGTGGCGCCGGATGCCGGCCGAGAAGCTTGACTCGTCGTTCCGCAACGGACGCCCCGCCGGGATAGCGCCGGTGCAGATGATGGTCACCATTCCGAAGAAGAAGCGGCGGCATGCGGTGGACCGCGTGCTGATGCGCCGCCGAATCCGCGAGGCTTACCGTCTTAACCGTATGCCGATGCGCGAGGCATTGGCTCAGCTGCCCGCGGACGGTTTCCTGCAGATAGCATTCATCTATCTGCACAACGAGAACGCGGAGTATGCCGAGCTGGAACCCAAGATGCAGAAATTGCTCGCCAAACTTACCAACAAGCTATGCCGTCATTGCTGAGACGAACCGTGCGCCAGGTGGTGCTGCTGCCGGTATATTTCTACCGGGCGTGCATCTCGCCGATGCTGCCGCCGAGCTGCCGCTATACCCCCACTTGCTCGCAATATGCCATAGAGGCGGTCAAGACGCATGGCATCTTCTCAGGCTCATGGCTGGCAATAAAGCGCATAGCGCGCTGCAATCCCTGGGGCGGCTCGGGCTACGACCCGGTCCCTCCAAAAAAAGTTGAGAAAGTTGAATAAGTTGAGAAAGTCAAGATAAATGTGCAGCTATCCGGATGCTCGTCTTGGTATTCTCTTAACTTTTTAAACTCTATAAACTTTATAAACTATTAGACAATTACCCTTATGATACTTGATATCCATACACACAAGGCGGCTCCGCAACCGTTGGCGGTGGTCGACATCTCGTTTATCAGTAACCCGGAGTTCCGGGCTGTGGAAGGACAGCTGTATTCGGCCGGCATCCATCCGTGGGACACCCATCGCGACGTGACGCCCGAGGAATGGACGCGTCTTGAGGAATTGCTGCGTCGTCCCGAATTCGTGGCGGTAGGAGAGGCCGGCGTCGACCTGTCGGGGCGTGGCGGAATGATGTTCCGTCAGCTGAACATCTTCAAGCGCCAGATCGAGCTGTCCGAAAGCCTGAGGAAACCCATCATAGTGCATTGCGTCAAGGCCGAGGACGTGCTGTGCGGCCTGATACGCGACCTTAAGCCCACGCAGCCCTGGATAATCCACGGTTTCCGCAAGAAACCGCAGGCGGCGCGACAGTTGCTCAACGCCGGATGCTACATCTCTTTGGGACAGCACTTCAACCCTGACACGCTCCATGCCATTCCGCAGGACCGTCTGTTGGCCGAGACCGATGAATCCGAACTCTCCATTCAGGAAATCATCGAAATCCAGAGCAACATCCTCGGCACCGACCTCGAGCCCGTCATCGCCGCAAATTCGGCAAAAGTGTTGGGACTCTAAAACGAAAAAAGCTGAAATGACCCCAAAAAGTCCGTTTCAATTGTTAAAACAGCCGTTTTGGCCCCATTTTAACACTTGAAACGGCCCAAAAAAGTTCATCTCAGCAGAAATCTATACTATAAAATTGAGAGAAAATGATTATCTTTGCGAAAGGATCAAAACGCTAAAGCATGATAATAAGCCTTCGCCTGAGGAATTTCTACTCCATGAAAGATGATGCCGTGCTCGACTTTACGGCAGAAGCATCTTCACGCAAAAATGCAGACAGGCTATCTGAAAATCTGATTGAATTCTCCGACGACAGTTTTGTAAATATAATCGGTCTTTTCGGCAGTAATGCTGCCGGCAAGTCGAACATGATCAAGGCCATTGACTTCTGCCGACGACTTATACTCGACTCGCATCTGAATAATGAAGGGAGCGTTTTTGATTTCGAACCCTTTAAATTCGACAGCGACAAGCCTTCCGAATTTTATATCGACTTTATAACCGAAGGAGTAGAATACGAATATTCTTTTACGTTGCATAAAGGCAGAGTGAAACAGGAATCACTGTATTATTATCCCAAAAAGAGAAAAGCCAAAATTTTTACCCGGGATAACGGTGACACATACACCTATCGCAAAGGCACCATCCAGCGCCCGGCTGAAATAGAAGCCAACACGGGACCAAAGACTCTGTTCCTCAGCAGAGCGAGTTCGATGAATCGTCCCCTCGCTCGTACCGTCTATCGATTCTTCCTTAACGAGATGGTGGTTGGCATCGGAGGTTTTGACCTTTCCAAACTGTCACGCGAAGATTTCACGGCAAATAAGGATGTCCTGCTGAAAGCCTTTGAAGTCAGCGACAGCGATATTTCGGATATCTGCCTGAGCGAAGATGCAACCGGAAGACCCCGACTGCTTACTTTCCACCGCGAAAACCCCTCTATCGCGTTCGATTTCGAGAAAGAAGAATCTGAAGGGACCAAGCGGCTTTTCTTCATTTTGCTTATGCTATTGAAGAAGTCTACGGCGGGAGCTGCTGTTTTTCTTGATGAATTTGATTTGAAACTTCATCTTCGTCTCGCTGAATTCATTCTTGACGTGGTCAGGGCTTCCAAAGGGGCTCAGATGGTATTTACAAGCCATAACCCTCTCCTGATCGATATGACGAAGCTACGCAAGGAACAGATCGTATTCGTCAACAAACAAAGTAACGGCAATTCCGAATTCATACCCCTATCCGATTATGAATTAGGGAAGAAAACCGATATAATGAAAGCTTATCTGCAGGGACGCTTTGATGCGGTTCCATATATCGGTAATATCTACGCTATACTCTCCGAAATGATGAATGCGCGATGAGAGAGAGGAAATACAAGAAAAAGCGACTGCCGCGCAAGGTCTATCTTGTAATATGCGAAGGCGAGACTGAAAAAGTGTATGTCGAAACTCTCCGCCGACATTATCGCCTTCCGGTCACCATAAAGGCCAAAGTAAGCGGCAACAGTATCAATGGCCGCCTTGCGGATCAATATATCAGCGAATTAGGAGTCGACAAGAACGATGACTATTCGATATTTTATGTATATGACGCCGACGTGAAAAGCGTGGTGGAGAAAGTAGCTGCATTACCCGGGGAAATGATTCTTACGAATCCATGTCTCGAACTCTGGTATATTCTCCATGCAGATAATCATTCGAAAGCCATCAATTCCAATGACGTGATAAAATTGCTCAAAAACTCACATCCGGCATGGAAGAGTTATATGAAGGGACATCTGACATCCGATCAGAATTCTCTGCTTATAGCAAACTGCAAGGATGCCACAGAACGAGCGAAAAAACTAAATTGGCCCGACAATCCGTCTTCCAATATATGGCTTTTTATCGAGGCTCTTGAAAACGAAAAAAGCTGAAATGACCCCAAAAAGTCCGTTTCAAGTGTTAAAACAGTAATTTTGGCCCCATTTTAACACTTGAAACGGCCCAAAAAAGTTCATCTCAGCAGAAATCTATATTTTAGGCCCGTCATCGCCGCAAATTCGGCAAAAGTGCCGGGACTCTAAAACAACTTACCCAAAAACTGAGTTATAAGTTAGTAGGTATAAGATACCAGATAGTAATTGTAAAAAATATAAAAAGACATAGGTTATGAAAAAGATGATAATGGCGGCACTTGCCGCAGTGGCCGTTATGGTATGCCCGGCACCCGCCACGGCTCAGACTCAGGACGAGAGCACCAAGGCTCTGGAATCGGCCAACTGGTATGTGCCCCTCAGCTACGGAGGCTTCGATTTCGAGATTCCCGCCGGCTCGATCGTGCAGAAGGATTCCAAGATGCTGGTGAAATATCCCGACGGGTCTTTCGGCGTCTCGATGGAAAACGAGGCGGTCGGCCTCACGCAGAAAATAGCATTCGAGAAAGCCCGCATGTACGCCACCAAATACAAGCTCACCGATCCGAAAGTGGAGAAAGTGACCGTCGGCAACTCCAAGGGCGCCCGTGCTAAGGGTATGCTGGAGAACCATGAGGTGACGGTGCTGATCCTTCCGGTCAACGACCAGCAGGTCACCACCGTGATCATGGCCACCCCCAACCGCCAGGAATGGGCCAATCACTTCGTGAATTCGATGAAGAACTGATATATAGAATCACAACATTAAAAACAGACAAGGCGCCCATATTACGGGTGCCTTGTCTGTTTAAACCATCTCGATTTCTCTTAAAATTCAATTATTTTGATTATCTTTGCATTGTAATCGGATTAGGAAAGCAATGTGCACTACTGATGACTGTATCGCAACACTGAGAAAAAACATTCCATATATCCAGAAGGAATATGGTGTGACAGGGATGTGCCTGTTCGGATCAATGGCCAGAGGCGACAATCGCCCTGACAGCGATATTGATATTTTGGTGGATATGCCTCCCAGAATATTTGCCCTGAGTGCCTTACACAGGTATCTGGAAAGTCTGCTTCAGTCTTCTGTGGATTTAATCAGAAGGCATTCACATCTATCCTCACAATTTCTGAATCAAATAAACCGCGATGGTATCAAAATCCTCTGACATAGGAAATATGGCACCTCATTGCGTTCCATCTTGACCAAGAATGGTCAAGATGGAACACTTCTTTTGTTATATGGTGCTTATTTCGTAATTTTGCGTCATGTTCAAAAAATTAACTGTCTTATTTCTCGGAATCGCAGCCTTGTCAGGCGCGTTTCCCGCATCGGCGCTGACGCTGGAGAAGATCAAATACGGCGATTTCTCGCAGTGGGTCACACGTGAGATAACTGAATCGTCAGTACTGGGTGGCGATACCAAGAAGGTGTATGCCGTTGGCCCCACGCAACATCTCAAGGGCAACAATCCTTACAAGCCTCAGGGTGGCACACCCTGGGCATCGAGCAACGTATATGCCAAGGTGTCGGGAATAGTGAAGGCTTCGAATTCCGTCGAGCCGGCCGTGCTGAACGGCAACAAGGTGGCCAAGCTCCAGGCCAAGATGGAGCACGTCAAGGTGTTGGGCGTAATCAACATGGACGTGATGGTGGCCGGCACCCTCTATTTAGGCAAGCTCAACGAGCCTGTGACCAGCACTTCCACACCCTTCTCCAAGATGGCCATGGGAATGCCTTACCGCAAGAGTCCCAAGGCACTGGTGTTCGACTTCCGCATCGACATGCCCAACGTCAACACCCGCGTCAAGTCCACCGGCCTGAGCCGCAAGAAGACGCTCCAGGGCCGCGACAAGGCCGAGGTGTACGTGCTGCTGCAGAAACGCTGGGAGGACACCAAAGGGAATGTCTACGCACAACGTGTGGGCACTGGCCGCGAGCGTTACAGCAAGTCGGTGCCCTGGACCAAGGGACATCAGCTGCCCATCCATTACGGCGACATCACCAGGAAACCCTTCTACAAGCCCTACATGGGTCTGCTGAACGGCGAGAAGGCATATTACGGCTATAATTCCAAAGGCAAGCTCGTGCCCGTCAAGGAAGTAGGCTGGGCACCGGTCGGCACTCAGCCCACACACGTGCTGGTGATGGCATCCACATCGTGCGGCGAACCGTTCGTCGGCACCGAGGGCATCACAATGTATATCGACAACGTTGCCTTCGGATTCTAAACACCCCTCAATTATGAAAATTGCGCTTATAGGATATGGCAAGATGGGCAGGACCATAGAGCGTCTGGCCCTGGAACGCGGACTGGAGATAGGCTGCGTCATCGACGTGGACAACATCGACGCCTTCGATTCCGAAGTGTTCATGCAGTGCGACGCGGCCATCGAGTTCACCACACCGGCCACCGGCTTCGACAACGTGGCACGCTGCCTGCGCCGCGGCGTGCCCGTAGTGAGCGGCACCACCGGCTGGCAGGCACGTCTGCCCGAGGCCATGGACCTGTGCCGCGAACTGAACGGCTCGCTGATATGGGCTTCCAATTTCTCGGTGGGCGTAAACATCTTCATGGCCGTGAACCGTCAGCTGGCGCGCATCATGAACGCCTTCCCGCAGTACACCCCCTCCATGACCGAGACGCACCACATCCACAAGCTGGACCATCCTTCGGGCACGGCGGTGACACTGGCCGAACAGATCATAGACGGCACCGGACGCATATCGTCGTGGGCCGAGCCTGAGGAGGGCAAGACCGTGGAACCGGGCGTGCTCCCCATAGCCCATGTGCGCGAGGGCGAGGTGCCCGGCATACACACCATCCGCTGGGACTCTCCCTCGGACATCATATCGATAACACACAGCGCCAAGAACCGCGACGGATTCGCTCTCGGAGCCATCCTCGCGGCGGAATGGCTCGTAAACCATCCGGGCATCCACACCATTCAGGAAATGCTCTCCGATATCTCCGGTTATGACTTCAATTAAAGATCGTTTAAAGGCCGTAAAGCTCACGCGCTGGCTGCGGTTCGGCATCGTAAGCGCAATCTACATCCTGTGGGTGGTGCTGATGGGCAATCCCTGGCTGCTGTTCGGCTGGCTGCTCATCATCGACATCTATATCACGGCCTTCATCCCCTGGGGATGGTGGAAAAACAAGAAGGGCCTCACCCGCACCGTCATGGCGTGGGTGGACGCGATAGTATATGCCCTGGTGCTGATATACTTCATATTCGGATTCATCGGACAGCAGTACGAGATACCGTCGTCGAGCCTCGAGAAATCGCTGCTCGTAGGCGACCGCCTGTGGGTGGACAAGACCGTCTACGGATCGCGTGTGCCCCAGACCCCGCTGCACTTCCCGCTGGCACAGCATACCCTGCCGCTGGTCAACTCCAAGAGCTACATCGAAAAGCCGCAGCTGAAGTATCACCGCATGCCCGGGTTCCGCGACATCGAACGCGGCGACATCGTGGTGTTCAACTATCCGCAGGGCGACACAGTGGCGCTCAAGATTCAGAACCCCGACTATTACCAGATATGCAACGAGCTGATCAAGAACGGCATTAAGGATCCGAAGGCTTATATACTGCAGAATCCCGAGAAGTTCGGCGAACTGGTATGGCGCCCCGTAGACCGCCGCGAGAACTATGTGAAGCGTACCATCGGACTCCCCGGCGAACGTATACGCATAGTGAACGACACTATCCTGATCAACGGCAAGGCCATAGCCGAGCCTGAAAACGTGCAGTACAACTACTTGATACCGGTCAACGGCCCGATAGCCGCGCAGAAGTGGATGGACCTTGGCGTACGCGTCGAGGACTTCGACCAGGCTCCGATACAGGACCAGATGACGGGCCGGTATTACTACGACCTCCCTCTGACCAAGGCCATGAAAGCCCGGGTGGAGAAATGGCCCGAGGTTGCCGGACAGCTTATATCAGAAAGCGAATCGGGACTTCTGGACTTAGGCGGTGTGTTCCCCTACAACGGAACCTACAACTGGCAGCGCAACAACATGGGCGAGATATGGATTCCGAAACGCGGATCCACACTCCATCTTACTCCGGCCAACTATGCCATATACGAGCGCGCCATCCGCACATACGAGGGCAATGACCTGCAGATGAAGGACGGCAAAATCTACATCAACGGTAAGCCTCAGGACTACTATACGTTCAAGATGGACTATTACTGGATGATGGGCGACAACCGCGACCGCAGCGCCGACTCGCGTTACTGGGGCTTCGTGCCCGAGGACCATGTGGTAGGCTCGCCCGTGCTCATCATCATCTCGATGGACAAGGACCGCAAACTGACCGACGGCAAGATAAGATGGAACCGCATGTTCCGCAACCCGAATCCGGACAAGAAGGACGGCAAATGGTGATACCGCCGTTTGCGGCGTCTGCCGGCTGGTACGTCCGCTGGCTTGCGGCGCGTCTTGACGGCGCCTCGGACGCCGAAGCCATCCGCACGGCGTATGATGACCCGGACTTCGACCCGAAGTCGCTGAGGCGCACCCGCGTGGCCGACGGCGACAACGTGACGCTGCTGTCCGTGCCTGTGGCCAAAGGCCCCGGCATGGTCCTGTCCGACCACGGCAACTGGCCGCACGTGCACCTCGGCACCCTCAACGCCATATATGGCCGCACGCCCTATTTCCCGCATCTGTTCGATCCTCTGACCGCTCTATACCATAACGCGCCCGGGACACTGCCCGAACTGAACCGGGCCATGCACGACATCGTATCGAAATGGATCGATACCGAGGCCGCCGCTATGGCTGCCACCGCTATTGCCGGCGACCCCGATTCGGAATTAATTGCTTATTGCGCTGACATTGAAACAAAAGTTAACTATTCCGTTTCAATTTTAGACGTGATTTTCCGTTTTGGTAAAGACACATTGTTCGTCCTGATGAACGGATGGATCAAAAGCCGGAACAATAAATGAAAACGCTGCGCCACGGACATACATCATACCAACTGTCGCGTCTGCCGCTCATGATAGCGGCGGCTGTGGCGGCATTGGTGTGTCTCGTCGGCTCCGCTCCCTGCCGCGCCGACGAAGTGCCCGACCTGGAGCTGAAAGTGAAGGCCTACCGCGGATTCACGCACATAGTGGACGAATACGGCGACACCTGCCGCCTCACCTACATCCGCGACGTATATGTGTTCCCTCCCCTGAAGTTCAAGAACAAGAAGCAGGAGCAGTTCTACTGGCGCACCGTGCGCGACGTGCGCAAGACCTTGCCCTACGCCAAATTAGCGTTCGCCACTCTGTGCGAGACATACGAATACATCCAGACCATCCCCGACAAGAAGGAGCGCGAACGTCACCTCAAGACGCTGGAGCACGACATATTCGAGCAGTACAAGCCCGTGGTGAAGCACATGACCAAGAACCAGGGCAAGGTGTTGCTGAAGCTGATAAACCGAGAGACTGACCAGACGTCGTACGGCATAGTGAAAGCCTTTTTAGGCAGCTTCCGGGCCGGATTCTGGCAGACATTCGGCCGCTTCTTCGGCATGAACCTGCGTTCGGGCTTCAATCCGAAAAAGAACAAGGACGACGCCATGATCGAGCGCATCGCCCTGCTGATAGAACAGGGAGCGCTATGAGTATGCGGTTCAGGACGGAAATAACAAGTAGTCCGGCTGATATAGAACTGGCGGCGTACAGGCCGGTGCTGAGCGCGGGGAGTTGCTTTGCCGAGAACATGGCGGTACGGATGCGGCAGTGCCTCTGGCCGGCGTCGTTCCCGTTCGGAATGCTGTACAATCCGGCATCCATAGCCATGGTGATGCGACTGATGCTTTTGACCGACCCGGCTACGGCCATGCGTCAGTTCGAGGACACGGCGTTTGAAGCCAACGGCAGATGGCGCTCGTGGATGTTCGATTCGCGCCTCATAGCGGATTCACGGCAGGGACTTGCCGATGCCTTCGCGCGTCTGCGGCTGGATGTGAGCCGTACCATGACCCTATGCGACACGATACTGGTCACGTTCGGCACGGCCTGGTGCTATGCCCTGGCCGGCAACGACATGACCGTGGCAAACTGCCACAAGCAACCGGCCGCGCTGTTCCGCCGTTACCGCCTCGACCCTGACGAAATCACCGGGCTGTGGATTCCGTTAATCCGTGAATTGAGCGCCCGGTATCCGGGACTTCGCTTCATATTCACCGTCAGCCCTGTCAGGCATCTCAAAGACGGATTCCACGAAAACACCCTCTCCAAAGCCACGCTGCATCTTGCCGTGGACCGGATATGCTCACAGACCGAAAACACACGCTATTTCCCGGCATTCGAACTTGTGATGGACGATCTACGTGACTACCGTTTCTATGCCTCCGACATGGCGCATCCGTCGGAGATGGCCGTGGAATATGTGTGGCAGCATTTCTGCGACACGTACATGAGCCTTGAGACACGTCAGGCCATAGACCGCGGAGAGAAAATCCGGAAGCGGCTGTCACATCGCCCCATGTCAGGCGCGCCCGATCCGGAATTCACAGCCGGGACCGAACGGCTCTTAGACGAATTCAGACGCGATTTCCCGCAATTCCTCCTTCCGCAATGAGATTCCCATCAATTATCCTTCTGATCGCCTCCATAACGCTTTATATCGCGTCTTGCCGCGCCGACAGCTACAACGAATACATAACCCTGTACAGCGACATGGCCGTGGAGCAACAGGAACTGCACGGCATCCCGGCCTCCATCACCCTGGCACAGGGCCTGCTGGAGAGTGCCGCAGGCCGCTCCACACTCGCCGTGAAAGGCAACAATCATTTCGGAATCAAGTGCCACAGCTCGTGGACCGGCGACACGCTGATACGCAGCGACGACCGCCCCGACGACTGCTTCCGCGCATACCCTGACGTGCGGCAGTCGTTCGACGACCATTCCCGGTTCCTGTTGCGCTCGCGCTATGCCTCGCTCTTTAAGCTCGACCCGCTGGATTATGCCTCCTGGGCGCGCGAACTGAAACGCTGCGGATACGCCACCGATCCCAACTACGCCTCGCGCCTTATAGCCATCATCGAGCGCTACGCCCTCTATCTGTACGACACGCCCGAAGGCAGGAAAGCCGACGAGGACGCCGCATTCATCCAGGCGTCGTTAATCTCAACGCATCCCGTGAGACGCGCACGCGGGCTGCACTACGTCATCGCCGCGCCCGGCGACACGTACACCTCGATAGCCCGGGAATTCAAGCTGGACGTAAAGAAGCTGCGGGAATTCAACGACGCCGGACGCCACGACAAAATCAAGGACTGGGAGGAAGTGTACCTCGAGTCCAAGCTTGACGACGCGCCGAAGCACATCGACAAGGCCGTGATCGGCGAGCGCGAGTCGATGCACTCCATCGCCCAGCGCTACGGCATGAAACTGTCGCGCCTCAAGGCCCTGAACCCCGGCGTCCGCGACAAAGCGGGGGGCACTCTGAGGCTCCGCTAATATTTCGCGATATTTAGAGGGTGTTTAATAACGAATTATTGGTGTCCGGTAAACGGCTATAATGCTCTATTCTTATTGATTTTGATGGTGGACAAGCCCTTTTCAGCCTAATAATAACGGCTGTCCGGTAAAAAAATCCCCCATTTTACAATAGGATAGGACAAAACTGTAAATGAAATCCATTTTAAATGCGATATAATGAGCATACAAGCCATTTTTATGTAATTTTAGTACTCATATACGTTTACGACATCGGCTGTCCGGCAAACTTATAGCCAAAAACTCATCAAAAGTTTTACCGGACACCAATAATACAGAAATAGAAATCGCCCCGATGTGAGGCGATGCAACAATGGTTCAAGTTCGTAGAGTTTCAAAATCACCTCAAAGGGCATAATGAACGGTAAAAGTCCTTATCAGGCGAAAGTTCGCCACTCCAAAGCGAAAGTCCATATACAACAAAACCCCTCGGAGGTGTCCGAAGGGTCGTAGGAGTATTATGTAATATTTGATTCCTTGAGAGAACTACATCCTTGATTGGATAATAAATTTTCTCACAACATTACTGGACCTCCAGATATATACACCTGGTGATATTCCTGACCATGCTCCATATTCGACTGCCTCTTTTATAAGTAAGCCGTTGAGAGAGTATATGTTACCAGTAGAGGACGTGGAATCCGATGAAACTTCAACTATTCCCGATTCTCCGTCACCTTGCGGGAACAACGGAAGTGAGGGAAACCAGTAATTCATTATCATTTCGTAGTCACGGATTTTTTCTCCTTGTGCGGAATAACGTCTTGTAATATACGTTGGAGTCCCGAACTCGTGATAAAGAGCCATATAAATTTCATCCGTCATTGGATGAACACCAATTGCGCAGCCATAAAGTTTCCAATTGGCCCCTTCTTCTTCCAAATCGATAAATAACGATTGCGTATGAGTATCGCAATCAAATTTGTAGATTTTGGTTCCAGTAAACCATCTGTTCGGTCCGCCTTTCCAATAGAGGCAGTTTTGTACAGTGGAAGCAACAAATGCATCCGGAGTCCAAGCATACCAAGAATTTGAAGGAGGATACATACCCTCAGGTATCTCTATCACCTCGTAATCCAGTGTTTCAGGGTTCAATTTAACTATGGAATTAAGAAACGCACCTGTTCCTTGAAGATTTTTTGCAACTGATAGCCACAGGTTACCGTCTTTGGATTTCACGATAGAGCCTATTCCGGCACCCTCCTGAACTATATCCATTGGTATTATATCGATGACCTTATCTACTGAAGGATCGACAATCAGTAATCCGTATTGTTGGTGAGCCACAAACACTTTTCCGGCTGCCGACACCATCATTCCTGACTGACCGTGATATAACGAGCCGGTAGGGTCTGTATTCGGTTTATCGTTATCTCCGCCAGCGTTTGGATTGGCTGACCCTTCAACCTGCCCGGTGACAGTATATGTGTCAAGGTCAAAAATCCAAACCCCGTTACTCGTGGAAATATACCCTTTATGTTCATCGACACCTACGAAACCGCGTCCGTCGCATTGCGCACCCGAAGGGTCAATCAGGGTTTGCTGATGGAGGATTTTCATTGTCTTTGCGTCAGCGACAGTGATTCTTCCGCCGGTTATAGTCGCCCCGGGATCTTTCTCTTGTTTAGCTATCAGATATAGGCGGTCATACCAGAGTGCCCCAAATTGATTGGTGCATCCGAGTTCCATACCGGGATTTTCAGCCTGAATTATACGGTATTTCCAGAAATTTCCCTCCGGGTCATCGGGCAAAAGATAGTTGACAGTGGAGTTTTGGTGTCCATACCAGTCCTCATTTACCCAGATAATGCCTTGGGTATAATCCGCTTCCTGCGCAGCAATGGCCGAAACCATTGCTGACAGGAAAGCGAAAATAGCAATAAGCGTCAGTTTCATTTTCTAATGATTACTTTAGTGCTTATATTGTTATCGGAGGTCACGATGTATATTCCGTTATGTGAACCGAAATCAAACACATATTCATCGGCATCAACTTTAAAGGATGTAACTTTATGTCCGGCGATATCAAATACATTGAAATTGTGACCATTAAAGCCATTGATGAATATACGCTGACCGTTGCAGATTATTGAATTACCATTACCCTGTATGAGATCTACACCGGTAGATGCATCACCAACTTTTACTGCTATGGTCTTGCTTACGGTACGTCCATTAGACTCAGCAGCGAGAGTAAAGTAATGGATACCTGTTGAAATCGGCGAAACAGTCAGTTTACGTCCCTCAAGAGAGACTGAAGCGTGATTTTCCGAGGTATTATCCTCTGCCATAACCATAGGCATATCAAGAAGGTAAAGTTTGATATTGGAATCGATGTTATCGACATCGTTTACATATTCCGAGAGGTTAAATGTTATATCTTCGTCAGAAACATCTAAAGTAATATCGTCCAGATTTATGGTGGCATCAAACTTGTCAGGGAATATAGCAAACGCTTGGAACCAATAATACGGACGGAGGGCTATTGTGCGCTGAATCTCTCCTGTTTCGGGATTGATAAAATGAGTCCAATTATATCGGTAATGACCTGAAGCGGAATCTTCAGTTGTCATAACAATAAGTTCATTGGAACGCTCATCATAGCGCAGTGTTCCATAGGTCTTTTGCTTAACGCGAGAATTAGACCCCGTTAGATTTGCCTCCGCCATATCAAATACAAGGCGTATTTCAGACGGATCAGTGCCGATTTCCCAACAATAATACTTATCCTTTGATGAGCCACCGGCTATACCACCACCGGCAGAGAACCAAAGAGCATTGCGAGAATGGCTTCCCACAAACGGGGTATTACGCCATGCGCCCCAAGAACAGGTCGGATAGGCTACGGAGGCAGGTAGTGTTACACTCATCTCCTCATTTTCCTCCAGTGTTTCAGGGTCAATACAGGTAAACCGTCCGCATCCATTTTCCACCGATGCAACCCAGACATTGCCATCGGCACTTTGAGTTATACCCTGAACGGTTACTGCGGGATAAGTTTTGATTACCTGGTCGGTCTCAGTATCAATGGCAAAAGCTCCGGTGGCCTGTTTAATGCCGAACACATATTTGCCGGCATGAACCATGTCGCCGATCTGACCTGAGTAAAGGTCTGCACCTGCGCTACCGCTCTCATCAAAGTTTGTTATCTTCCCTGTTACCTTAACTTCGTTCAGATCTACGATGTAGATGCCGTTTGATGTTCCGACGTAGACTTTATCAGGAGTCGCGCCAACGACTGCTCGACCGTCGGCACTCTTTGTCTCATCGCCGAACATTAAGTCATTAATAGAACCTTGTCGTTTAAGTGTTTTTGCATCTGCAACTACAACACGACCGCCGCCAGGCAATGGGTCTCCGGCATCAACAGCTTGTTTTGAGATTGCAATTAGTTTATCAGCCCAAATTGTAGCATATTGAGAAGTACAACCAAATGACATACCGGGATTTTCACGTTCATATACCTGATACATCATTTCACCTTCGGGGGTAATGTAGTTCATACCACCGTTTGTGTGTCCAAACCATTCTTCATTAAGTACAAATGTACCGTCGATATATCCATTTTCAAGCGGAGTCCTGTCTTGTTCTTCAACTCTTACGGTATAGGTTTTAGTGATATTGCTACCGTCTGTTGATGTAAGTTTGAGAGTACATTCACCGGCACGGTGTCCGCTAAGTTCATAGAACTGAATACGGGTGTTGTTTTCATCCCAGTAATTTACCTTATACATCGATGCGATTAGTTCGTCCTTTGATGCGCCATTCCCTTCCAAAGTTACATTGCAATCGGGTATGTCGGCATTAGCCGGAACGGGATTGGCTATTACACCTATCATCTGCTTGGGATTGAGAATTATCACATCTCCTTCAACACCTTTAATTGCAAAATCTGTTACAGGATGACGAAGTTCAGACACAATGACAAATGATGCTTTTACTTCAGGATTCCATGTTGAAGCCACTGTGATTGTCGCCGCACCGGGAGTTTTGGTTGTTTTAATCGCCGTAGCATTTGCCGTAGCTACCTTATTGTCACTTGTAGTATAGGTTAAAGCCGTATATGTCGCATTATCAGGATATATGGTTATCGGATTATCAATCTTGGAATTGAGGGGCGCATCTACGGTTGTATTTGCGAATTCAATGCTTTCAATAGGAATTACAGGCGGCAGCAATGTGAAATGACAAATATTACTGTAAGAGTAAGATGCACCCTTGCCGGTGCGCACTCTGACGTGTATATAGAGGTCTCCGGCTTTATTGCCTTTATAGGTCAACTGACCGAAGTTTGTGCTACCTGTGCCTATACTTGAAACTATATCGTTGGAGTTGGACGATGTTGATTGTTCGGCATCAGTACGTCTATACCAAGAATAGTTAATAGCGTCATATGACTCTGCACGTTGTACGAATACAGGGATATAATCTTTATTGTCGGAGAGTGAGTACGAAAGCTCCTCGGGAACAATAGCGCATACCTCTCCAACAATCGGGAGATAGAGCAGGTATTCAGGAACAGTTTCTTCAGAACATGAAAGAATAACACAATCCTCATATTCTGTAACACTCCATTCACCGCTGCATGCGGTATCGTCGCCGGAGCTGTTGAATACACCATCACCATCTGCATCAATGCTTATAGTATTGCCGTTGACTGAGAAAGCCGGGTCTGCATCAAGAAGACCCATAACGTTATTGACTGACGGGAGCTCGGAATTGAAACGAAGATTTAATACGACATTATCAATCTTGTCTCTATTGCCGAATTTTACTATTAGCGGAATATTGGAGTTACCCTCACCTATGGAACGAACACATTTGGAAGCGTTTATCCCGGAAAGTTTAGCGGGCATATAGATGATTTCTCCGTCTTCACATGGAGCAATCCCCTCGCCCAGGCCTCCGACCATAGCGCTCTCGAACTGAGTGAAACTCCATCCGTCCACAGCACCATCGGCGAGTTTACGACCGGAGAAACCGCTGCCGGAGTACATCCAATCTTGCGACGGTGAGTTGGCACACCAGTAGCTCCAATAACCCTCGTACCATGCCGAAAGCCACTTGGGTTCGTAAGCAGTTACACAGCCTCGTTCTTCGGTTCCCTCGTCGATGTCCCAGCAGTCATAGTCGTAAGCCGGATAGCCGTACTTGCCGTAGTCAAAGGGATGTTGAATGTAATGTGAGCCGGCAATGGCCTTGTCGATAGCCTCCTGAGCCAGGACTGGAGCATTATCGCCGGGGGCTTCTGTCTGACCCATGAACGAACTGGCGTTATAGTAGTCGAAGTTGATGAGCTCGAAGGTCTTCGCCTTGTCGAAGTTGAAGAACACGTGTTTAAGGATTTCCTGATTTAGGCTGTAGCCTACGCCGCAAAGTGTGCTACCCATGCTGCCAGTGTACTGGGTGAGCATAGAGAGTCGAGATGAATTGGCGCAAATCGCCTTCATCATTGTTTCGCCGGATGGAGCCTCACCGTTTTCCCAGCGATAGCCCCAAACGTAAGCGTCAGAGCCATAAGTGTCGCCATTGTACTGGATGACCAAAGCAGCCCGATTAGGTCCGGTACCGGTCCAGTTCCGGATTTTGTCGAAATCTATCGGATGGGCCATTGCCGTCAGTGACAATAATCCGATAGCTAATGAGATTAGTTCTTTTCTCATAATTGGTTTATTAAAAATTATTAGTTAAACATGATCTCAGGGATTGGGTAGACCGGGAAGGTCAATATGAAGGTCTTGCGCCTGGCTTAGTTCGGTGGATGTTTCTCCAAGCCAGCCGCAGTATTGGTTTAGCCCTGTATAGACTCGGATGAAATCAACGCCGGGCAAATCAACCGGGTTGCCATCAAAATCCACGGCCCATGATATGTCGAATGAATTCAAGTCTGCGTATTCGTTAGGATGATTGTCAACGTATCCCCACGGGAAACTATATAAGACAAAATAACTGCCGTTCCCGCTTATATCCTCAGCGTTGTTGGCAAGCAACGACCCGGAAAATGCTATTTCGTTGGCGCTTATCCACTTGGGGAAATAATCTTGATTGTGAAATATATTTTTGGGGAGATATCCTTTTTGACCGGCATTATCGCTCCATCCGATATAATAAATATCATCCAGGCTATTATCCTCGTCTGCGACTATTTCTCTGTTCGGGTCAGGGCGTCGGTATGTAATTGAATAGGCATGACGGGTGTCTTTCGAGTAATACTCACTGCCTGCGAGTTCATACCACTCGTCATCGGGCAGCCCGTTGCAATTGGTGTCGTAACTTACCATTACAATGCCCGGCTCTGCTGAACCTCCTTTTTTATCGGGTTGCAAAAGCTCGTAGAAACAGTTGCCCCATATTCTGAAATCCTTCTCCCCGGGAACGTTAATCACAGTGTGGTCAAATCCAAAGGTCACGTAACCGCCGTATGCCCCCAGGGTAATCATAATGTCATTAGTCCCGGATATGGATTCCTCTACTTTCTGAAGGATGGTTTCGTATGTATCACCATCTTCATATCGTGGCATTTCATTGACAAATTGACCAGGGGCCGGACAATACTCGTAAACTTTTGAGATGTAAGCACTATATTCTATTTCTTCGTGAAGGACATGGACAGTGAATGAAAAATCGTATGGAGTGTTCGGGTCTAAAATCTTTAATTCCAGATTGTAAGTCCCCTCCTTAGACTCAAGAAAGATGTAATCTTTTGATTTGCTGACTAATTCACCGTCGACATACCATTCGTATTTTTCACCGGTAAGAGCCGGATGCAAATCAAGTTTCTGCATCCTCGCTATATAATACACGTCATCAATACCGAGATTGACCATCGGAATTTCATCGGTACATCCATAAAGGAGTAAAGCGTAAATTATGGCAATAGTTAACTTCTTCATCTTGTAAGGAATGTTATATGAGCCGGAATATCCCCGGTGCGTACACTCCATTTTTTATATCCGTCGGGACTAAAACAATAGAGGGTGCCTGAGGAAACATAATTTTTAGCATCAGTAACGAATATATCGCCGGTTTCGGGATGGACGGCTATTCCGTATGGAATGGTTATATCCTTTTCTGTGCCGTCTTTTATGAAGTTGTCGGAAACTATTTCCTTTGTTCGCACGTCAATTACTCCGTAGGATATAGTATTAGAGGCTGTGTAATTGTTCCATTCTGTGGCATAGTAATACATATAGTCCCCGAAGAAAGCCATATTCGAGCAGGCCACAGGGATGGTATCGGTAACTATCATTTGGTTATATCCCGGTTTCTTTTGCATTACATACAAGCGCGACGGACGATACTGGTAATCACCTCGCGAAGTAACCCATAACTTGTTATATTTGTCCTTTTTAAGTCTATGAAGATTTATGCCGACAGGAATCTGTTGAATTTGCTTGAAATCAACCATTTGAATAACTGATACCGTGTTGTCATAATTGGGTGCGCGGTAGCCACCGGAATTTGCCACATACATATAATCATCTACAACCTCCATTTCTTCCGGCTGATAGCCTACAGATACTTTCCTCGTGACAGCAAGAGAAAGTGTATCAATCTCATAAACTGCCCCTTTAGGCGCGTTTGGGTCGATCAGCACAGGCCCGACGTATGAACTGACGTATGCCTTTCCGCGATGAAACCTGACATAACGACAGTTGGGAATATCAATCTGACCGAGTCTGACGCCGGAACGAGAATCAAGAACTTCAACTTTATGCGAGCAGTTAACAACAACATAGAGTTTAGAGCCATATATTCCTATATCGTTGCCCACATCTCCGAGTTCTTTTATAACATTAGGATTCTTCTCGGCATAGAAATTTCGAGAATAAAGTCCTGTATAATAATCATAAAAGTCAAGCGTACATTTGTTTGACCCCATATTCCCTTCATTGACAAGGTAGAACCCGCGGATACCGGCTCCGGGACGCTCATCGCCGATGATTTCATACTCCGTAGGCACCACAAGTTCGTCCTCACGACAACTTGTGGCGACCATCAGGAGTGGCAGAAAATATAAGAAAATTTGTTTGTTTGTCATATTTCCACAGTTATAGTAAACCTATAATTACGTTTAGGCATAGGGTAGTTAAGGATTACGTCATAATCCTGACTTAGAAGATTATTAACCTCTATCAGTCCTCTCAAACTGACCTTGCCCAGCTTGAAATCTTTACTTAATGATAGGTCTGAGGTGTACCACGGCTGGGTGTAATTATACCTGATGTTCTCCTGTTGATTATATCTTTCACCAACATAAATCCAGGAATAATTAAGGCTCCATCCTTTCCATTGTGCGTTGGCCACAGCCGCGCCCGAGTGACGTGGGATATATGGAATCTGGTCGCGGTAATAATTATCAGCAGGATTGGTAATGTCAATAGCCCGTTGGAACGTATATTGACATCTCAGGGTAAAATATAGATCCTTATACGGATTAACGGTAAGCAGACCTGTCACGTCGATGCCTCTGATATCCACAAGTCCGAGGTTAAGCATAGTCCAGCGGAACTGTTGTCCTTTGGGGTATGCGACTATCTTATCTTTTACCCTATTGTAATAGACATCAGTACTCAATCGGGCATTGGAAATGATTCCATTTGATTTGTGTTCATATAATAATCCGATATTATATTGGGTCACACGTTCAGGAGAAAGTTTAGAGTTACCCATATCCGCGTAATACAAATCATTGAATGTAGGCATTCTGAATGACTGCTTGTAAAAGGCACGGATTGAAAAATCTTTATTCCTTAACGGGTAGCCGTTCATAAAGACTGCGGGAGACAAGACGTGCTTATCCGCCGGAGCCTCTTGCCCTTTGATTCTGTCATGGATGAATGTCGCCAATGCACTTGCCTGAACCTTAAACCTGTCAAGATTCAGAGCAGTAGCCACTGATAGGAATTGAGAGATTCGGTCCGGTTTCACAAAACCGTAGACATCAGCATCGAGAGTATTCCATAAGAAGTCATAACTTGCCGATACTCGCCAAAACTCTTTAATCTCATATTCATTGGCCGACGAGATATAGACCTCTTTTTGCTTGTAAAGATTGTCTATCTTCACTTGCTTGTCATCGTTATTGACATAATGAGTCCGATAAAAGGCATATTTTATATTATTCAGAGTAGTAAATCTCCCGAAAAAGCCTGTATATCGGCCTTGAACGAATGAATTGGTGTCCCATATACGCTCCCCTCTGCGCCATACATTGTTGACAATTGCACCCGGCACTCCGCGCTCAGAGTTGTAATTGTAGGCTTTGAAAGTCCAAGAGCCGCTCTTGAGTGTGCCGTGAGTGTTCAATTCAATTCGGGTGGCATTGATGTCACCGTTCTGACGCACCGCCGTTGTATCGTATGCAAGTTCCCCGGCAGGATTGACTCGCCTATATCGAAATTTATACTTCCCGCTTGAATTAACCCATTCGGCACTTAATGAAGCCGATACCCTTTTACTGAGTTTTAACTCTACAAGTGCCGAGGGATTCAACAGGTCAAATGAACCTGTTCGCACTGTTGCCCTGGCATGATATGTCTCACCCTCATTAAACACAGGAGTGCGAGTGCGCATATATATAGTACCCGCCGAGCCGAAATCCTTGGCAGGCTGTAAAATCTCGCTTTTCTGGCCATTATAAAGCGATAGAGCCTCAATATTATCCAGTGAAAACTGCCCAAGGTCTATCTGTCCGTTCTGGGCATTACCGAGTTCGACGCCGTCGTATACCACTCCCGTATGATTCGTACCCATCGACCGTATGTTGACTGTCTTAATCCCTCCGACACCACCATAATCCTTTACTTGCACTCCTGAAAAATAGCGCAAAGCGTCAGCAACACTATTACTGTTTAATCTATGCAGTTCCTCTCCCGACAGTGTTTGTGCCGGGATTATGTCATCATTAGGTTTACGCGCGGTAACAATTACCTCACTCAGTTGGTGAGATAAAGAATCGGTGCGTTCTTCCGCTGAAACATCAATTGGCTGAATTAAAATAATCCATACCAAAGAGAGCAAAAAATATTTCATTCTTCTCGTAAAGAAGGCTAATACTCAGAAAATTAAGTTCCCGTCTGCGTACTAATTGACTGTACACAAACGGGAATATGTTATTAACCTCTATACGACCGGTAAAGGCTATTTCAACCAGACATAAGATTCAGCTATCTGCCCATAATCCCGTAGGCACAGTTAAATTTACGGTAATGGCAGGTCTTCTGACTTATCCCAATCTATTACGCCTTCTCAAGACTCAATGGCCTCAATGACATTGTGTAATAGACTTTGGTATAGGATTCACAGCAGCGGGTACTGTCCCGGATTCTCACCGAGTTCCCTTTTAAATCTCCTGAATATTAGCCTTATATAACTTTCGACTCTATTCTGATTCTCACTCTTGAGAATATGGAGATACCATTACGTTGGCAAAGTTACGAAATTTTTTCGAGATTTTGGATCTACGCTTAATTAAAAATTTAAGTTTCGCAAGTTCAACTTGCTGATTTCAGATTGTAAAATTTAGCGATATGAGCCAATTCGTCAGATTGATTGATCACAGCATCATAGACTTC
>QWCV01000286.1_pt1 | contig 64508 bp, 56 predicted proteins | sample 1972621 | NCBI WGS metagenome assembly QWCV01 (sample SAMN09866699, study PRJNA288562) | Human gut metagenome isolate pre2_stool, whole genome shotgun sequencing... | isolation source: gut | host: Homo sapiens | place: USA: California | reverse complement strand
ATACGTGAAGCTGACTGTTACTAATCGGTCGAGGGCTTAACCAAAAGGTTATGGTTAAGGATAGGAAAGAGGAAGTTATTTCCTGAAGGATGAAAGATAAAAAGTAGAAGAAATTCAATGTGCAGTTTTGAAGGTATATACCTTTTATTCCTCGATAGCTCAGTCGGTAGAGCACGCGGCTGTTAACCGCGCTGTCGTAGGTTCGAGTCCTACTCGGGGAGTTTTAATTTAATATCTGGCCCCATGGTCAAGCGGTTAAGACATCGCCCTTTCACGGCGGTAACACGAGTTCGAATCTCGTTGGGGTCATTTATGGCGACATAGCCAAGTGGTAAGGCGTGGGTCTGCAACACCCTGATCACCAGTTCAAATCTGGTTGTCGCCTCTGAGGAATCATCGAAAGATGGTTCCTTTTTTGTTTTACAAGAATTTTCGGAATTTTAACTGTTTGATTAGCTGTGAAGTAAGATGGCGCTATCCGATTTTCACATCTTCTGCTATAATAGAATCATTCACGAAACGGCATTTTAAATAGCCGCGACAAAATTATTTTATAATATGGAGGAAGCGAAAATGGCAGAAAAATTACAGGAATACAGCCTGACCTGGGAAGTAACGGATGAGATGACGGCAAAGCGAATCGGAAGCGCAGGTTCCCAAATTTTGTCTACTCCGAATATGGTGGCCCTGATGGAGGCGGCAGCGCTGGAACTGGCTAAATCGTATCTGGAGGAAGGACAGACGACGGTCGGAGCGGAGATTCACTGCCGCCATCTGGCGCCGACGCCGGTGGGAATGAAGGTAACAGCGACTGCAAAACTCCGCAGCATTGAGCGCCGGAAAATGTGGTTTGATATTGAAGTAAACGATGAGAAGGGCAAATGCGGCGAAGGGTCCCATCTGCGGATCATGGTAAATTCAAAGGCGATGAGCGACAAGGCTGCGAGCAAGGCGGAATAAGGAGTATCAGGTTTAAGTATCATGCACGGATTTTGCTGTTCTGGAATAAGGGGGAGCGGCAAAATCAGTTTGTGGTATGCCATGCGTGTGAATAGAGATAAAGAAAAGTTACTGGTCACGTGTGTGTGTAGCAACATAGAAAGAGAGGCAGCGGTGCGGACAGAAACGATAGGGTGGATCATTGGCATTTTGATTGCGGCAGCGCTTGTCTGGTGGATTTACCGCAAAATAAAGAGGAAAATGCGGCAGCTGGCGAGTACGCCGGAGGTACAGGTGCTTCGGTATGTGGCAAAGCATTTATCGGAAGGTGATTTGACGCAGCCAGACGCATCCAAACCGTGTTCGCTGGCGGGAATGGACCGGCTGTGCCTGCCGCAGATTGCAAAAGATTTCCCGGAGTTTAACTGGAGCGAGTGGAAGGCTCAGATCGAGACAGAATTGAGAAAAAAACTGGAAAAAGAGTATCAGAAGGTACATATCCACCGGACGGTCATCAGCCGCTATCAGAAGGAAAAAGGACTCTGCCGGATTCTGTGTGAGTCGGCGGTCGAGTATGAGGAAATGACTGAATATGAGAAAACGCCTGAGATGCAGTCAGAACTGCATTCGAATCTGATTCAGACGGTTTATGAGACGGAACTGGTATATGTCTATGAGGATGCGAAAACAGCAGGGGCAGCAGTTTCGCTTATCTGTCCAAACTGCGGTGCACCGATTCAGAAGCTGGGGTTGAAAAAGTGTGAATATTGTGGTTCCGTGCTGGAAGTCCAGAATAAGAAGGCATGGAGACTGCTGGAGATGCGGGAAAAGTAAGCGGGTGATCTCACGGTAGAATCCGGTGATGGGGAGAGAATGCTCCCGGATAAATTGCAGAAGAGTTTTATATGGGGCAGGAGCTTCCTGATGGCTGCCGCGAAAGCGGACAACCATGCAGGTAGTTTCCTGCCATTTGTCTGTGCTCGGAATGGAGGAAGCTTCCGGCGAAATGCCGACACCGACCTTTCCAGGTCAGACCGCTGTTTCAGTCTGAGACTTGTCGAACTGGCGGATGGAAGTTTCAAGATCCAGATGGGAATGCAGCATTTATTCAGTTTCAACTGGATGTAAATTCATAACCAGCTTTTCCGGATGCCGTCTAATCCACCGCAATGCAATCAGGCAGATGGCAACGGAGATGAGAGATCCGATCGGCGCTGCGAGTCCCATTGGATACAGTGTTTCCGGGAAATAGCGGCAGGCGAGCCATGCGAGCGGGATGCGCGCTACCACGATCGAGATGCAGTTGTGCAGGAACGACAGCCCGGACAGTCCGCAGGCGCAGAAGAAACCGCTGCAGCAGAAATGGATACCGGCGATCATGCAGTCCAGCACATAGCTCTTCATATACTGGGTTCCGAGCCGGACAACCTCTGCCTCATCCGTAAAGAGAGAGACGGCGGCACCGGCAGCAAACTGCATGGCAATTGCGATGATCAGCCCGAAAGAAAATGTGATGCAGATCGCGTAGCGCAGCGTCTGACGGGCACGCTCAGGTTTTCCGGCGCCCAGGTTTTGAGCGGAGAGGGCGGAAACCGTGGAGAGAAGCGAGGATGGAACCAGAAACAGGATTCCGATCAGCTTTTCAACGATTCCGACCGCCGCCGCATCATTTAATCCGCGCTGGTTGGCAAACATGGTAATAACCAGAAAAGAAACCTGTATAAAGCCGTCCTGAACTGCAACTGGGATTCCGACCTGCAGGATGGAGGCTATGGTAGTCTTATGTAGATGGAGGTCACGGAGACGAAAACCCGGAAACATCCGTTTTTTAATGATTACGACCAGGGCGATCAGGACACTGCACATCTGTGACAGGGTCGTGCCGAGCGCCGCGCCGGACGGACCGAGCGAAAACACGCCCATTAAAAGGTAATCAAGCGCAATATTGATAATACAGGCGATTGCAACGAAATACATCGGACTTTTGGAGTCGCCCATGCCGCGGAAAATAGAGCTGATGATATTGTAGGCGGTGATGAACGGGATGCCGGCAAAGCAGATCATCAGATATGCCGCGGTGCCGTTTACCGCTTCCTCCGGGACAGACAGCAGCCTGATAATGCCGTGAACCGCCGTCAGCAGAAGTCCGGTCAGAAGAATGGACAGACCTGCAAATAAGGAAATCGTGTTACCGATGCCGCGCGCCGCAAGCTTCCGGTCACCCGCGCCGACCGCGCGTCCGATGAGAACCGTTGCGCCCATCGCCAGACCAACGATCATAACCGTCAGCATATGCATGACCTGACTGCCGACCGAGACCGCCGTCGTCCCATCCACGCCTCCAAACTGCCCGATAATAAACAGATCCGCCATGCCGTAGAGTGTCTGCAAAAAATAAGATAACAAATATGGCAGGGAGAAATAGATAACTGTTTTCAGCACACTGCCGGAGGTGAGATTCTTTTCCATGAATAAATCCTCGTCTTTCTGGTAAAAATAGATGACTCTGCCGTCGGCCGTCAGAAAGAAAATGCCGCAGAAATCATTTTCTGAGTATAGTTTATCAGAAATAACTATAATGTCTACAATAATTATAGAGTCAAGGGAAGAAAATCCTTGTTTTTAAGTAGGAAATTTGTGGTATAATATGAGCACTTAGCGAGGTGTTTTCGAGCTTAGTGCGAGTCATACCTAAATTCTTAATGAAGCAGAGCCAAAGGCGATAGCTGAATTTAGTATTTATGGTATAATATGAGAAGGCAAATAAAACCCACTTTGATTTTACACAGGAGGTTTCATGAGTTTAGAGTTTAAAAAAATTGAAGTTAACAGTATCCAGGAGATGCTTCCGTTTTACGCGATGCGCCACAATATGACGTGCGACAGCGTATTTCTGGAGAGCTATGTCTGGAAAGATTATTATAATGTCCGTTATGCAATCTGGGAAAATAAGGCGCTTTTATGGCTGATGGAGAATGAAGGACGTTGTTTTTCCGCGATGCCGCTGTGCCGGGAGGAAGACCTGCCGGGGGCGTTTGCGGCGATTGAGGAGTATTTTAATGAAGAACTGGGATATCCGCTGGTTATCAATCTGGCGGATGAGTATGCAGTGAAATATTTAAATCTGCCGGAGGACAAATATCTGGTGGAAGAGCAGGTCGATTCGAGGGATTATCTCTACAACGGCGATGCGATGCGTTCCCTGGCAGGAAAGAAACTGCATAAGAAGAAAAACCGCGTCAACGCATTTAAGCGCGAATATGAGGGGCGCTATGAGTACCGCCGTCTGTGCTGTTCGGACAGCCACGATGTCTGGGTTTTTCTGGACCGCTGGAGACAGCAGAAGGGCGAGGAGGTCGAGGAACATCTCGATTATGAGGTAAAGGGCATTCACGATATTCTGAAAAACTGTTCAGAATTCAGCATCCACATGGGCGGCGTGTATATCGACGGTCAGATGGAGGCATTTACGATCGGAAGCTACAATCCGGTGGAACATATGGCGGTTATCCATATTGAGAAGGCAAACCCGGAGATCAACGGTCTGTACCAGTTTATCAACCAACAGTTCCTGATAGAGGAATTTCCTGAGGCTGAGTGGGTCAACCGCGAGGACGATATGGGCTTAGAGGGACTCCGGAAGGCGAAAATGACGTATTATCCGGCGGATTATGCACGCAAATATCTGGTAGAACAGCTGTTAAACGGCAGCAAGGGCTATCACTGGGCGGAGCAGATCGCCAATACGACGGCGGGAAGTGTGCTGACGTATCTGGATGCGGAGGATAAGGACGAGACGAAGCATCTCTGGCATATGTGTTTCCCGGAAGATTCGGAGAGTTTTATCGAGTATTATTATAAGGAAAAGACGAAGGATAACGAGATTCTGGTGAAAAAGGATAATGGACTTCTGATTTCGATGGTGCAGTACAATCCGTATGCGGTGAAGCTGCGTGGACGCCTCTGGAAGCTCGATTATCTGGTCGGGGTGGCGACCGAGGAGAGCCGCCGCCGCGAGGGACATTTCCGGGACGTATTTGTGAAAATGCTTCACGACGAGGAGGCAGCCGGAAAGCCGATCACGTATCTGGTTCCGGTCAACCCAGCTGTGTATGCGCCGATGGGATTTACCTTCATCGGAAATGTGGCATCCTATGAGCTGACCGAGAAGGCGAAACAGACGCTGACGCGCACGGTGTGCCAGGATACTCCGGAGGACTGCGGGCGGGCTGCTGTCTATATGGAACAGTGGCTGGGCGCACGGTATGAGATGTATACGCGCCGGGATGCGGCGTATGTGAGCCGTCTCATCAAGGAGCTGGCTTCTGAAAATGGCACGTTGGAATTCCTGGAACAGGACGGCAGGCTGGTTGGCCTGGATGCCTACTGGGGCTGGGAAGTCCGTGAACACCGGCTTTTGTATGCGGAGGACGCATACACGGTCAAGACGGGCGAGAAGCCGTGGAATATGGCGCGCCTGACGAATATCGGGGCGCTGCTGGCGGCATTTGGCTTAAAACAGGCAGAGCAGCAGGGAGAAGAAAAACGTATACTCACACTGGGCATCCGTATGAATGATCCGATTCTGGAAATGAACAACGGTGAGTTTGTCTGGACGATCGGGGAGACAGGTTCCAGCCTGAAGGCGCGGAAACCGGAGCCGGATACCTGCGGCTGCACGGAAAATGTTTCCATATGGCTGGAGACGAAGCCGGAAGAGCTGGTGAGCTGGCTGTTTGGCTGCCGGAAAGCGGAAGAAATCTGGGGCGGACAGCTTGAAAATAAGGGGCTGGCAGAGATTCTGGCACAGGTGGATACGGTGAACGGCGTGTATCTGGATGAGATCGTGTAGAGTGCGTGCTGTAATTGTATAGGATAGAGAATGTGCTGATTTTATGTAAACTAATAGCAACCGCTTTTATGTTTTCAGAAAAAGGAGAGGAGAGTGCGTCAGATGGGAGAGACAGACACATTAAAAAATTGGATTAATGAGTCAAATTATATTGTATTTTTTGGCGGGGCGGGTGTTTCGACCGAGAGCAATATCCCGGATTTTAGAAGCACGGACGGGCTGTACCATCAGGAGTATGACTATCCGCCGGAAACGATTTTAAGCCACAGCTTTTATATGAGAAAGCCAGAGGAATTTTACCGGTTTTACCGCAATAAGATGCTGTTCCCGAATGCAAAGCCGAACCGGGCGCATCTGGCACTGGCGAAGCTGGAGCAGGAAGGAAAGCTGAAAGCGGTCATTACCCAGAATATCGACGGGCTGCACCAGGCAGCAGGCAGCAAAGAGGTGCTGGAGCTGCACGGATCGGTGCTCCGCAACCATTGTACGCGCTGCGGCAGGTTTTACGGATTGGATGATATTTTGAAGATGAAGGGCGTGCCGAAGTGCGGCTGCGGCGGCGTGATCAAGCCGGATGTCGTGCTGTATGAGGAAGGACTGGACAATGAGGTAATTGAGCGGTCAATTGCCCATATCCGCAAGGCAGATATGCTGATCATCGGCGGCACCTCGCTGGTGGTGTATCCGGCAGCGGGGCTGATTGATTATTATCATGGAAATAAACTGGTTCTGATCAATAAATCAGCGACCTCGCGCGATGGTCAGGCGGATCTGGTTATCAGCGACAGCATCGGGAAGGTGCTGGGGGACGCGGTCGGAGTATAAGGTAGTAACAGGGGAGAGAGGAAATGGTATACGAGGTTGGAGATATTGTAAAACTCAAAAAGCCGCACCCGTGCGGCAGCCATGAGTGGGAGATCCTGCGGGTCGGCGCGGATTTCCGTTTGAAATGTGCCGGCTGCGGGCATCAGGTGATGATGGCACGACCATTGGTAGAAAAGAGTACCAGAGGACTGAAAAAAGCGGGAGAGAAGTCCGAATAAGAGCGGCGGGTGGGCGTACAGATGCAGGCAGCTTCATGATCTGGCAGTCAGTAAAAGAATGCCGTAAGAAGGGGCAGAAAGCCCGGAAAAAACGAGAAAATTTACATAGAAAATCTCGAAAAAGTGCTTGCCAAGCCGTTCCTTTTTTGGTATCATAGATATTCGGTAATATATAACACAAAAATCCTTACTCCCTGCTGGAGTCAGGGGGTCAGTGACCACAAGGAGGTAAGAAAGAGCATGAACAAATATGAATTAGCAGTTGTTCTTAGCGCAAAACTCGAGGACGAAGAGAGAGCCGCAGCGATGGAGAAAGTAACAGGTTACATCACACGTTTCGGCGGTACAGTAACTGACATTGATGAATGGGGCAAGAAGAGACTTGCTTACGAGATTCAGAAAATGAAAGAAGGATTCTACTACTTCGTACATTTCGAGTCTGATTCCGTATGCCCGAATGAGGTGGAGAACCACATCCGCATCATGGAGCCGGTTATCAGATACTTATGCGTAAGACAGGATGCGTAAGAGTAGATAAAGAAAGAGTGATCGTATGAATAAAGTAATTCTGATGGGCAGATTAACGAGAGATCCGGAAGTGAGATACTCTCAGGGCGAGAGAGCTATGGCAATCGCCAGATACACGCTGGCAGTAGACCGCAGAGGCCGCAGAGGCGGAAACGGAGACGACAGCGCACAGACAGCGGATTTCATTCCGTGTGTTGCATTTGACAGAGCAGGCGAATTCGCTGAGAAGTATTTTCATCAGGGAACCAAGCTCGTAGTAACCGGAAGAATTCAGACTGGCAGCTATACCAATCGTGACGGCCAGAAAGTATATACGACAGAAGTGATTGTAGAGGATCAGGAATTTGCAGAGAGCAAGAATGCGGCATCTGGCAACAGCGACGGCGGTTACCGTCCGGCAGAGCGCCCGGCTCCGTCCAGCGCAATCGGCGATGGATTCATGAATATTCCTGATGGAGTAGAAGACGAAGGCCTTCCGTTCAACTAGGTTCGGGAATCGGTCCCCCGGCGGACGGAGTGCGCGAGAGCGCCATCAGGCTGATGTGTGTGAAGGAGGAAAGACCAATGGCATTCAATAAAGGCGATAAAACAGACGCTTCCAAGATCAGAAGAGGCGGTATGCGTAGAAGAAAAAAAGTTTGTGTATTCTGCGGCGAGAAGAACGGCGAAATCGATTACAAAGATACAAATAAATTAAAGAGATACGTATCCGAGAGAGGAAAAATCCTTCCGAGACGTATCACTGGCAACTGTGCTAAACATCAGAGAGCTCTGACTGTAGCTATCAAGAGAGCAAGACATCTGTCCCTGATGCCGTATGTTTGCGAGTAATCCTTGTAAAATAAGGGTTTTTTAAGGGTAAAAGAAGATTTTTACTCAAATTTCACTCAATTATTGAGGATAAAAATGATGGGGATTCCATGTGAGAGATCATGTGGGATCCTTTTTTGTATAATAGGAAATTCCATGGAATTCCCTATTACACAAAAAGACAGATTTCGAAAATAAGTGCTTTACAAAAACGCTTTAGTATGCTAATATGGTAGCATATTAAAAAGCGAGACGGAAACCGGCAAAGGGAGAACGGTTTCCACTGTCTGAAAATGAGGAGGACACCAATTATGAAAAAGAGATTTGTGAGCGCAGCGCTGGCTGCAGTAATGGCACTTTCCATGACCGCATGTGGCAGCAGCAACAGCGCAGCAGAGACAACCGCAGCAGACACAGAGGCGGCTGAGAGCCAGGCAGAGGAAACCACCGCAGAAGAGGCGAAGACAACCGACGGCGGCACTCTGATTGTTGGTTTTGATCAGGATTTCCCACCGATGGGATTTGTAGGCGATGACGGCGAGTACACCGGATTTGACCTGGAGCTGGCACAGGAAGTTGCAAAACGTCTGGGTCTGGAATATAAGGCACAGCCGATTGCCTGGGATTCTAAAGATATGGAGCTTGAGTCCGGCAATATCGATTGCATCTGGAATGGATTTACGATGACGGGTCGTGAGGATGATTACACCTGGACTGAGCCGTACATGGCAAACCAGCAGGTATTTGTCGTAGCCAATGATTCGGATATCAACAGCCAGGCGGATCTGGCAGGCAAGATCGTAGAGGTTCAGGCAGATTCTTCCGCAGAGGCAGCTTTAAAAGAGGCACCGGAACTGACCGCTACTTTCAAGGAGCTTCTGACAACCGCTGATTACAACACCGCATTCATGGATCTGGAGCAGGGCGCCGTTGATGCCATTGCAATGGACGTAATCGTAGCTGGCTATCAGATTCAGCAGAGAAACGCTGATTTCAAGATTCTGGACGATTCCCTTTCTGAGGAAGAATACGGCGTAGGCTTCAAGAAGGGCAACACCGAGTTAAGAGATAAAGTTCAGAGCGCTCTGGAAGAGATGGCAGAGGATGGAACCTTACAGGAAGTTTCTGAGAAATGGTTTAGCAAGGACGTAACTACCATCGGCAAATAGTAATTAATCGTTGATTGTAAAAACGAAACATTATTAAATAATAGGAATAGGGACGGCTGTGAATGATTTCATGGCAGTCCCCATTCGCGGTTTATATGTTTAACTGTGAAGTCACAGCACATTCCGTTACCGGGCACGTATGCGTGAACAGTAACGAATCTACATTTTAGAAAGCAGGTATGGGATAATTATGGGTAAGATGACACTCCAGCAGATGATTACACAGCTTGCGGGTGGTATGGCAGTCAGCACACAGATTTTTGTGATCACACTGCTATTTTCACTTCCGTTAGGACTCGTGATCGCGTTCGGGCGTATGTCGAAGAACAAGCTGATCCAGACGATTGTAAAAGTATATATTTCGATTATGCGAGGCACGCCGCTGATGCTGCAGCTGATGGTGGTGTATTTTGGACCGTATTATCTGTTCCGCATCAAAGTCGGCAGCAGTTACCGTCTGTGGGCTACCTTCATCGGTTTTGTCATTAACTATGCGGCATATTTTGCCGAGATTTACCGCAGCGGCATCCAGTCGATGCCGGTCGGACAGTATGAGGCAGCGGAGATTCTGGGTTATGGAAAGGCACAGACCTTCTTCAAGATCATCCTGCCGCAGGTAATCAAGCGGATTCTTCCGTCGGTGACGAATGAGGTCATCACGCTGGTAAAAGATACGTCTCTGGCGTTTACGTTGAGCGTGGCGGAGATGTTCTCAATCGCCAAGGCGCTGGCGGCATCCCAGACGAATATGATGCCGTTTGTAGCAGCAGCCGTCTTTTACTATATTTTCAATCTGGTTGTGGCAGTTGCAATGGAATGGATTGAGAAAAAGCTGGATTATTACCGATAGAAGCGGGAGGAATGTGGAAAATGAACCTGTTAGAATTAAATCATGTGGAAAAATCATTCGGTGATCTGTCGGTTTTAAAGGATATTTCACTGAGTGTGAGCGAGGGCGAGATCGTGTCCATCATCGGACCGTCCGGCTCGGGTAAATCGACGCTTCTGCGCTGCGCGACGATGCTGGAGACGATGGACCACGGCGAGATCGTATATTTAGGAAAGAGAGCAGCCTGGACGGGCGCGGATGGCAAGGTCAGTTATGCGGACAAGAAGGACATGAAGGAGATCCGCAGCCAGTACGGTCTGGTATTCCAGAATTTTAACCTGTTTCCGCACTATTCTGTGCTGAAAAATATCACAGACGCGCCGATCCATGTGCAGAAGCGCGACAAGGAGACGGTTTATAAAGAGGCGCGCGAGCTTCTGAAAAAAATGGGTCTGGAGGATAAGGAGGACTATTATCCATACCAGCTCTCCGGCGGTCAGTGCCAGCGTGTGGCGATCGCCCGTGCATTGGCACTGAATCCGAAGATTCTGTTTTTTGACGAGCCGACCTCCGCACTGGATCCGGAGCTGACGGGAGAAGTATTGAAGGTTATTAAGTCGTTAGCGGATCTGCACATCGCGATGGTGATTGTTACCCATGAGATGGCGTTTGCGAAAGATATTTCCCACCGCGTGATCTTCATGGCAGACGGACTCATCGTCGAGGAGGGCGCGCCGGAGAAGGTGTTTGCTTCGGATAATGAGAGAACGAAGAGCTTTTTGGGACGGTATGGGAAGATTCTGTAAGAAATAATTAGGAAAATGGAAGATGGGCGTTGCTGGTTTTGGAGTGGAAAATCGGCGACGTCCGTTTTTTATGGGGAAGCATTTTATGGGGAAGCATATAAGTGTTATTTGCAATTTTACAGTAAATGTGATACGCTTTTATCAAGTATTCCGATTTGCGAGGCAGTAGATACCTTTCAAAAAGGAATGGAACAGAAATAATCGAGTGTTCCGGCGATGCTGGAAGTGGTGAAAAGCGATGCTGACGTTTGAGACGGGTCTTGAAGGAAAGGGGAGCGGTTCATGGAGATTCGTATACCCTTTTTGAGATGGATGGAGTCCGCGTCTGCGCGGGCTCTTTTTGATCCATTTGCTCTATAGAAAGGCGGGGCTGGAAAAAGTGGTGCCTGTGGATGGAAGAAGAGAAAAATTTGGACAGATAAACAGGAAGATATGAGGGAAAAACATGGAGACAGAATCAAGAGTTGCCGTGATCGGTATTGTGGTCGATCAGACGGGAGATACGGAAGAGTTGAATAAGGTGCTGCACCAGTACGGGCAGTATATCGTAGGGCGGATGGGGATTCCTTACCACAAACGGAACGTGAATATTATCAGTGTCGTGATTGACGCGCCGGGTGATGTGATCAGTGCGCTGTCCGGGAAGCTGGGGATGCTGCGGGGGATTTCTTCGAAGGCGCTGTATTCGAAGGCGCCGGAAGCACAGGAATGAAAACGAGGTGACGGAATGGCAGATTTTACACGCGCGGGACTTCGACCGTCTGACTGGTGGCGGGAGGCGGTCCGTCCAGGCGCTGAACAGATAGAAACGATTACAGAATTAAAGAGATTGATTGACCGTCTGGAAGCGGGGGAGTCCCTGACGGAGGATGAGTGGGTCAGTCTGATCGAGGGACGTTCACCGGAGCTGGCGGACTACCTCTTTGAAAAAGCGCGCTGCATCCGGGAAAGAGAGTACGGAAAAGCGGTGTATGTGCGGGGACTCATTGAGTGCAGCAATTATTGCAAAAACGACTGTCTTTATTGCGGCATCCGAAGGAGCAACCGAAATGCAAGCCGGTACCGCCTGAGTCGGGAGGAGATTCTTTCCTGCTGTGAGAATGGTTATCAGCTGGGATTCCGCACCTTTGTTTTGCAGGGCGGTGAGGATCCGGCGATGACGGACGACCGGGTGATGGAGATGGTGCAGGCGATCCGGGCAGGATTTCCAGATTGTGCGATTACTTTGTCGCTCGGAGAAAAGAAGTATGATACGTTGAAACGCTGGAAAGAGGCAGGGGCGGACCGGTATCTGCTGCGCCATGAGACGGCGGACGCGTGCCATTACGCGAGCCTGCATCCGGCAGAGATGTCATTTGAACACCGGATGAAGTGCCTGCGTGATTTAAAGGCGCTTGGTTATCAGACCGGATGCGGTTTTATGGTCGGTTCGCCGCACCAGACGGCGCGCTGTCTGGCGAGAGATATGCGTTTTATCGAAGAACTGGATCCGGAAATGGTGGGAATCGGTCCGTTTATTCCGCAGCACGACACTCCGTTTGGCGGGGAGGCGGCAGGAACGTTGGAAGAGACACTGTTTCTTTTAGGGCTGCTTCGCCTGCTGAAGCCGAAAGTGCTGCTTCCGGCGACGACAGCGCTCGGAACGATTCATCCGATGGGACGCGAACTGGGGATTCTGGCAGGCGGAAACGTCGTGATGCCGAACCTGTCTCCGGTCGGGGTGCGCGCCAAATATATGCTCTATGACAATAAAATCTGCACGGGAGACGAGGCGGCGGAGTGCATCAACTGCATGAAGAGGCGCATGGAAAGCATCGGGTACGAGGTAGTCATCGGCCGGGGAGATTATAAGGGGTAAAAGCCTGCGATTTGGTTTGTTGGCATCGAAAGATGCTTACAGATAAATAGACTGACGGGGAAGGACGCGATGGACGGTTGACCATGCTGGCATTTTTGAAATTGAAAATTCCGGAGGAAAACATGACAGCTATCATCCTGACCTGTAAGAAAAGGAGAAGAAACTATGAGTTACAATTACAACCCATCATCCCAAAAGGCAGAGGAATTTATCAACCATGAGGAAATTTTAGAGACTCTTTCCTATGCCGAGAAGAACAAAAACAACGTGGAACTGATTGACCAGATTCTGGCGAAGGCGCGGCTTCGAAAAGGGCTGAGCCACCGCGAGGCGGCAGTGCTTCTTGACTGCGAGATCCCGGAAAAGGTGGAGGAGATCTTTGAGCTGGCGCGCCAGATCAAGCAGGATTTCTACGGAAACCGGATCGTCATGTTTGCGCCGCTGTATCTGTCGAATTACTGCGTGAATGGCTGCGTGTACTGTCCATACCACATGAAAAACAAGCACATTGCCAGAAAGAAGCTGACGCAGGAGGAAATCCGCCGGGAGGTAATTGCGCTTCAGGATATGGGACATAAACGTCTGGCGCTGGAGACGGGCGAGGATCCGGTCAACAATCCGATTGAATATGTGCTGGACAGTATCAAGACAATTTACAGTATCAAGCATAAAAACGGGGCGATCCGCCGGGTCAATGTCAATATTGCGGCGACGACGGTGGAGAATTACCGGAAACTGAAAGAGGCGGGAATCGGAACGTACATCCTGTTCCAGGAGACGTACCATAAGGAGAGCTATGAGCGCCTGCATCCGACGGGACCAAAGCACAATTACTGCTATCACACGGAGGCGATGGACCGCGCGATGGAGGGCGGTATCGACGATGTAGGAATTGGCGTTTTATTTGGTCTGGAGTTGTACCGGTATGAATTTGCAGGACTTTTGATGCACGCGGAACATCTGGAGGCAGTTTTTGGTGTTGGTCCGCACACCATCAGTGTGCCGCGCATCCGCCGGGCGGACGATATCGACCCATCGACCTTTGACAACGGCATCAGCGACGATATTTTTGAGAAGATCGTAGCCTGCATTCGGGTGGCAGTTCCGTACACGGGCATGATTATCTCAACGAGAGAGAGCAAAGCCTGTCGGGAGCGGGTGCTGCGGCTGGGCGTATCGCAGATCAGCGGCGGTTCCCGCACCAGTGTCGGCGGATATGCAGAGGAAGAGCCGGAGGAGGAAAATTCGGCGCAGTTCGATGTGAGCGACAACCGGACACTCGACCAGGTGGTCCGCTGGCTGATGGAATTAGGCTATATCCCAAGCTTCTGTACGGCGTGCTACCGGGAAGGACGGACGGGCGACCGCTTTATGAGCCTGTGCAAGAGCGGGCAGATTCAGAACTGTTGTCATCCGAATGCGCTGATGACGCTCAAGGAGTATCTGGAGGATTATGCGGCGCCGGGGACGAAAGAGATTGGAGAGAAGCTGATTCAGGCGGAGATCGGTTCGATTCCGAAAGAAAAAGTGCAGGAGATCGTGAGAAAAAATCTGGTTGAAATTGAAAAGGGGCAGCGGGATTTCAGGTTTTAACTAAATCAGGAGGATCAAAATGGGAATGAATGAGACGCCGTCCGGCGAGCGGGTACATATCGCGTTTTTTGGACGGAGAAATGCGGGAAAATCGAGTCTGGTCAATGCGGTGACCGGGCAGGAGCTGGCGATCGTGTCGGACATCCGGGGGACGACGACCGATCCGGTCTATAAATCGATGGAGCTTCTGCCGCTCGGTCCGGTGGTTATCATCGACACGCCTGGAATCGACGATGAGGGCGAGCTGGGCTTAAAGAGAGTTGGCAAGACTCGTCAAGTCTTAAATAAGGCGGATCTGGCAGTCCTGGTGGTGGATGCGGTGGAAGGAATCAGCAGCTGGGAAGAAGAGATGATCCGGCTGTTTGAGAAGAAGGAAATCCCGTATCTGGTGGTTTACAATAAGATGGATTTGCTGACGGGAAAATCGGAACAGGAACCGGCTGTGGAACATACCGCCTATGTGAGTGCCCGGACGAGAGAAGGAATCCAGCAGTTAAAAGAGCAAATGGCACGTCTTACGTCACAGGAGACGGATGAAAAACGGCTGGCTGCTGATCTAGTAAAACCGTTTGATACGGTAATTCTGGTTGTTCCGATTGACAAGGCGGCGCCGAAGGGGCGGCTGATTCTGCCGCAGCAGCAGGTCATCCGGGATCTGCTGGACATCGGTGCGATGCCGTTTGTCTGCCGGGAAAGTGAACTTTCGGAGACGTTTGCAAAATTGAAAGAAGCTCCGGCATTGGTAATCACGGACAGCCAGGTATTTCCGCTGGTAGACCGGCTGACGCCGCCGCAGGTGCGTCTGACTTCCTTTTCCATTTTGTTTGCGCGGTATAAGGGGGATCTGAAACAGGCAGCGGAGGGCGCCAAAGCGCTGGAAATGATACAGGACGGAGATCCGATTCTTATTTCTGAGGGCTGTACGCATCATCGCCAGTGCGGTGACATCGGCACGGAGAAGCTGCCGGACTGGATCCGCCAGTACACGGGAAAAGCGCCGGAGTTTCATTTTACATCGGGGACGGAATTTCCAGAGGATGTGTCCGGTTATAAGCTGATCGTTCATTGCGGCGGCTGTATGCTGAATGCGCGGGAGATGAAGAGCCGTCTTCGAAGCGCTGCCGATCAGGAGATCCCGATGACCAATTATGGGATTTTGATTGCCTATATGAAGGGAATTTTGAAACGGAGCATGGGGGCACTGGAGCCGGTCAGGTAGGAAATTTGGGCGGAGAAATGAACGGAAAGAGCGTAAATAATTAGAAACTTAGAAATAAAGGCGGATAAAGCTGCTGGACGATGGAAATGCCTGTCGGACAGCAGCTTTTTTCATAAGAAATTGCGTCCTATGAAAAAACGCTCCGCGAGGATGCGAACTTGCGCGAAGTGGTTTTTAGATTTCGCAGATGCCGGAATGTAAACTATATTAATTCAATATGTTGACATTTAAAAATCAACGGTTTATAATAGCGAAAGTTAGCTAAATGAGAAAAATAGGATATTTTTTAAGTTGGACCGAAGGATAACCCAAAAAAGTGTTTTGATTTTGATAAGGAGTAGAAGATATGAGTTTACAACTGGCAGAAGAGATTATAAAGGGACGCCGTCTGAAACGGGGCGAGGATTTAAGCTTTTTATTGAGTGAGGATCTGGATGAGCTTTGTGCGGGAGCTGATAAAATCCGGAAGGAGCTCTGCGGAAACCATGTGGATCTGTGTTCTATCATTAATGGACGAAGCGGACGCTGCGGCGAGGACTGCAAGTTTTGCGCGCAGTCAGCCTGTCATCATACGAAGGTGGAAGAATATCCATTTCTGGAGCCAGAGGAGATTCTGGAGGACTGCAAGCGTCATGAGGCGAAGAAAGTACATCGTTACTCCATCGTGACGGCAGGACGTGCGCTGACGGGAGCGGAAATGGAGAAGGCGCTTCGGGCATACCGCGCTATGAAGAAGGAATGCAAGGTAGAGCTCTGCGCCTCCCACGGACTTCTGTCACAGGAAGATTTCAACCGTCTGAAAGAGGCGGGCGTGGGACGGTATCATGCCAATATTGAGACTTCCCGGAGAAATTTCCCGAATATCTGTACAACGCATACATTTGAGGACAAGCTGGAGGTCATCCGGCGCGCGCAGGCGGCAGGACTTTCCGTCTGTTCCGGCGGCATCATCGGCATGGGAGAAACCTGGGAAGACCGGATCGACATGGCGATCACGCTGAGCGAGCTCGGGATCAAGTCAATTCCGATCAATATCCTGCGTCCGATTCCGGGCACGCCGCTGGAACATCAGGCAGCGCTTTCGGAGGATGAGATTTTGCGGACGATTGCCATTTTCCGTTATATCAATCCGACCGCGATGGTCCGTCTGGCAGCAGGACGAAATTCAATGGAACATTCCGGCGAACAGGCATTCCGTTCCGGCGCAAACGCAGCCATCACCGGAGATATGCTGACAACCTCCGGAAACCGCATCAGCGAGGACCAGGAGATGCTGGCGGCGATGGGATTCACATTATAAAAAAGGGGTATCCATATCATGAGTAAAACACTTTCCGCAGAAGCGGAGCACAAACCTTACTTTACAACCAAACGGATGGCGCTGATTGGCGTGATGACGGCGGTAACCTGTATTCTGGGACCGTTCTCGATTCCGCTTCCATTCAGCCCGGTTCCGATTTCCTTTACAAATCTTGCCATTTATCTGGCAGCATATGTGCTGGGAATGAAAGCCTGCACGGTGAGTTACCTGATTTATATGCTGCTTGGCATGGTGGGCGTTCCGGTATTTTCCGGATTTACGGCAGGAGTCGGTAAGCTGGCAGGACCGACCGGCGGCTATCTCGTCGGATTTATCCTGATGGCGCTGATTGTTGGATTTTTCGTGGATCATTTTCCGGGCAAAGTAGCTCTGCATATCGTTGGCATGGTACTGGGACTGGCGATTTGCTATATTTTCGGAACGGTATGGCTGGCAGGTCAGCTTAACATGAACTTTGTAGCCGGACTGGGTGTGGGCGTTATCCCGTATCTGCCGGGCGATGCAGTCAAAATCATTTTCACAGCTTTGATCGGACCGAAGCTGCGCCGCGAAATTTACCGCTTAGGAGAGTAAAAAGCGTCTGGCTGTAAAAATGACTGTTTAGATAAAATGATATTTAAAATAAAGGACAGATGGGTGAAAGTGGAATACATAAAACGCTTTCATCCATCTTTTTTTGCGGAATGAAACGAAGAGGTTGGTTCACATTTTATAGAAACTAAGAAGAAAAGAAAAAATAAAGGTAAAAGAAAACAGAAATAATCACATATATGGAATAAAATACAGAAAAATAAGAAGTGAGTGTGACTAAACTTGAACAATTTCGGGGCGTGTGTTATACTAAAGACAGAAAAAAGAGGGAGATTCCGGAGGAACAGGGAGGAGGCAGTTGTATGGAGAAAAAGATTATCACTATCAGTCGTGAATATGGAAGCGGAGGTCGTCAGATTGGTCTGGTTGCCGCTAAAAAACTGGGAATGGAATTTTATGATAAGGAATTGATCGATGCTGCTGCGAAGGAGATCGGTTTTCCAGCGGAAATTATTGCGGATCGTGAGCAGCGCCTGACAAACAGCCTGCTTTACAATTTTGCGATGGGAACTTTGTATGGACTTTCCTATCCGAAGGAGCCGAAGCTCAGTGAACTGCCATTGACAGAGCAGATCTATGTGGCGCAGAAGAAGGCGATCGAGGAGGCGGCAAAGCGTGGAAGCTGCGTATTTATCGGAAGATGTGCTGATTATATTCTGAGAAGCCGTCCGGATGTACTGCGTGTCTTTGTTTATGCGGATCGTGATATCCGGCTCCGCCGCGCGATTGACGAATATGGGGATCTGGAAGAGCATATCGATGAATTTATGCACCAGACCGACAAACGCCGCCGGATCTACTATGAAAACTATACGAATCAGCGCTGGGGTGACAGAGAAAACTATGATCTGATGCTGAACAGCGGAGATTTGGGAATTGAGAAGTGCGTGGAGTTGATTTGCCAGGCAGTGAAGTAAGGGATAACGAAACAATTATAATTTTAAGTAAAAATAACCGCTCAAGTTTTGCTAGGACCTGGGGCGGTTATTTTTATGTCCTATCTAAGATTCCATCCATGAAACAACGGTCCATTTCCATTTCCAAGATTTAATCCGAATGCTAATGCCCCACTTAAATAGGAACGTGCATCACGAATACTCTGCTCCAGAGAACGTCCGGCGGCGAGACCGCAGGCGATTGCGGATGAGAGTGTGCAGCCAGTTCCATGGTTGTTTTGATTCTCGATCCGGGGACTGGAAAACCAGAGTGGAGTCTGATCTGGCTGACAAAGAACATCACAGACGGTATTTGGCAGATTTTCCCGGTGTCCGCCTTTTAAAAGAACCGCGGTGTGAAATTGACGGGACAGCCGGGTGGCGGCAGCTTCTATGCCTGCGTCATTGTCCAATGTATGCGTCTGCATTTGAAGTAAAAATTCAGCCTCCGGCAGATTCGGTGTCAAAAGTGTGGCGCGCGGAAACAAAAGCTCCTGGGAGGCGGCGATGGCGTCCGGAGCTGCCAGAGGGCGTCCGCTGGTGGAGATAAGCACTGGATCGAGTACCACCGGGATATCGGGATAGGCGCTTAGTTTTTCTGCGACAACCTGAACGGCAGTTTTGTTTCCCAGCATTCCGATCTTGATCGCTTGCGGAGTTAAATCTGAAAGAACCGAATCCAGCTGTGCCGCTAATATTTCCGGGGAGGCAGGCGAGACAGCCTGCACGCCGAGCGTATTCTGAGCGGTGATCGCAGTGATGACACTGGTTCCATAGAGCCCCAGAGCGGTGATGGTCTTTAAATCTGCCTGTATTCCTGCGCCGCCTCCGCTGTCCGAACCAGCGATGGTGAGTACTGTGGGGATAACGCGGTGGTTTTTATGAATGCACTCTCGCAGCTCCCGGACCGCAGCCCCGATATCGGGCTGTCCGAAAATCCCGGATATAATCGCAGCTCCTGCGATGCCGGTTCCAGCCAGGGTGGAAAGATTGGAAGCGTTGATTCCTCCGATGGCGACAACCGGAATGGAGACGGACTGGCAGATGGCGGTCAGAGTCTCACGGGACATCGGGATGGCCTCTGTTTTGGTTGGACTTGGAAATACAGCGCCGGAACCGAGATAATCGGCTCCGGCTTTTTCTGCTTCCAGGGCCTGGGCAACGGTTTTGGCGGTTACGCCGAGAATCTTGTCCGGTCCCAGCTTGGCGCGCACCTCGCGGGCGGGCAGGTCACTTTGACCGATATGGATGCCGTCGGCGCCGCTGTTTATGGCGACGTAGAGGCTGTCATTGATAATCAGAGGAACGTGATAGCGCTCGGTGAGTTTGCGGATGGAAAGCGCCTCCCGCAGAAAATCTTCCTCGGACAGATATTTTTCACGGAGCTGCAGCATCGTGATTCCGGCGTCCAGCGCCTCGCGCACCTGTTCCTCCAGCGGACGCATGCCGGGGCGGTGTGGCATTGTGATCGCATATAAAAGGCAGTTATTTCGTTGGAATTTCAATTTTTTGACCTCCTTGCAGCTGTTCGCCGGTCATCAGGCTGACAGCATCCATGAAATAGGTGTGGAAACTTCCAAGACCGGTGCCGTTTGCACGCATCTGTGCTGCGGCGTTCTCACCGCATAACCCGATTTCAGTGACGGCACAGACGGCAGGATAGAAATAAGATTTAGAAGCCGCTGCAAATGCCGCCAGCAGCCCATCCATCATGCATCCGCTTCCGGTAATCTGCGCCAGCTCCGGGCAGCCGTTGTGGATGCGGGCGGTTTTAGAACCACAGACAACCAGATCGCAGGGCCCCGTACAGACGATAACAGCCCGCAGACGTTTAGAGAGAAAACGGGCGATACGGGTGTCTGTGCGGAGGCGTTCTGAAATAGAGTTGGAACTTGCGTGTGCGTCTGGCATTTGCATAGAAACTGCGTCTACCCCGTGCTGTTCCTTTTCCACCGGATATCCAAACAAATTCGCCAGCGTCCGGATTTCAGATGAATTTCCCCGCACGATGGAGACGGAGATGTGCGACAGAATCCGGCGGGCGGCGTATCTGCGGTGGGCGGACACACCGATGCCGACCGGATCGAATATAATCGGAATCCCCTTCCGGTTGGCAGCCTGACCTGCGCGGATCATGGCAGTGACGGAGCCGATTTTTAAGGTTCCCAGATTGAGCACCAGCCCGTCGCTGGCAGAGGCAGTTGAGGCTGTCTCTGCCGGATGATCGGTCATGACTGGGGAGGCGCCCGCGGCGAGGAGCAGGTTGGCAACATCGCCTGCAGTCACATAATTGGTGATACAGTGGATGAGCGGTGCGGTTTTTCGTACCCGCTCTGGATAATAAGCGAGTGCCCTGGATAAACAGGCAGCCTGGTCTGGCATCGTGAGCGCCTCCTTTTACTGTGCGTCGAGCAGGCGTTTTAAGTAGGAAAACAGCCCGATGCGGCGCATAAATTCAATCAGCAGAAATGCAATGGCGGTTCCGCAGGCGGTACTCATCAGGAATGGGAGAACGTAGAAGAATAAGGCAACATCCTTTCCCATCAGAAGGACAGCAACCGGGTAGCAGAGCGTGCCGCCGATGATGCCGGTTCCGACTACCTCACCGAGGTAAGCGAGCAGGAAACGTCCGGTTTTCTGGAATAAATAAGCGCCCAGAAAAGCGCCGACCATACTTCCAGGAAAAGCAAGCAGGCTGCCGGTTCCCAGAATATTTCGGATGAGAGAGACACAAAATGCCATCGAAACGCCATAAACCGGTCCTAAAAAGACGCCGGCGAGGACGTTGACAAGGTGCTGGATCGGAAAACATTTGGATGCACCGATCGGAATGGAAAAGCCGGATAAAGCGACAGTTAAGGCAACCAGCATGCCAGCCAGAGCTGTTTTTTTGATGGAAAAAGTCTGCGCTGATGCAGTGGATGCAGATACAGTTGAGTGATTCATGGAAAAACCTCCTAATTAGTTATGTAAAGATTACTCATCGAAAATTGAAACAATCTCCCCCGAAAGGATCCGGTTCATGTTTTTGACGGCGCAGAAATTGCCGCACATGGAGCAGGTATCTTCTTTTTCCGGTTTTGATTCTGCGCGGTAGCGGCGGGCTTTCTCCGGGTCGATGGCGAGGGAAAACTGCTCTTCCCAGTCGAGCCGGGCGCGTGCTTGCGCCATTTTGCGATCCCATTCTTTTGCCCCTGGAATACCTTTTGCGATGTCGGCGGCGTGGGCGGCGATACGGGAGGCGATGATACCTTCTTTGACGTCGTCACGGTTCGGCAGGCGAAGGTGCTCTGCCGGGGTCACGTAGCAGAGGAAGGAAGCACCGGCGGATGCTGCGATTGCGCCTCCGATGGCAGCCGTGATATGGTCGTAGCCAGGCGCGACGTCCGTCACCAGCGGACCGAGCACGTAGAACGGGGCGCCCTTGCAGACGGACTGCTGAATTTTCATATTGGCAGCGATCTGGTCGAGAGGCATATGTCCCGGACCTTCGATCATGACCTGGACATTTTTCTCCCAGGCGCGGCGGGTCAGCTCACCGAGTGTCAGAAGCTCTTCCAGCTGTGAGACGTCGGTTGCGTCCTCCAGACAGCCCGGGCGGCAGGCGTCGCCGAGACTCAAGGTCACGTCGTATTCCTGACAGATATCGAGCAGGCGGTCAAAATGCTCATAGAATGGGTTCTCCTGTCCGGTCATTTCCATCCATGCAAAGATAATGGAACCGCCGCGGGAGACGATGTTGGTCAGGCGTTTCATTTTTTTGAAGCGCTCGGCGGTGTTTTTATTGATTCCTACATGGATAGTCAGAAAATCAACGCCGTCTTTTGCGTGCATTTCCGCGATCTGCAGCCATTCTTCCGATGTGATTTCACGCAGTGGCTTGTGGTAATAAACCACAGCGTCATAGATCGGCACGGTTCCGATGATGGCCGGGCACTCGGCTGTCAGCTTGCGGCGGAACTTCTGGGTATCGCCGAAGGAGCTTAAATCCATGATAGATTCTGCGCCCATGGCAACCGCATCATTGACCTTCTGAAGCTCCATGTCAAGGTCGTTTAAATCGCGGGAGGTTCCGAGGTTGACGTTGATTTTTGTGCGGAGTGCGGAGCCGATTCCGTTCGGATCCAGGCAGGTGTGACATTTATTTGCCGGGATCACGACCTGTCCGGCAGCAACCAGTTTGACCAGCTTTTCTGGTTCCATCTGCTCTTTTTTGGCAACCGCCAGAAGCTCCTTCGTCAGGATTCCCTTGCGGGCGGCATCCATCTGTGTGGTGTAGTTCATGCGTAGTCCTCCTTTTTCGGAGGGAAGTGAGCGGAATCTAAAAATCTAAAATGGGAATTTGAAGAAGAGAGTTCCTTTTCCTGAAAGAAAGGGGATACAGTAAAACCATATGTATGATCCATTTCGTAAAAGATATATGAGCGCAGGTAAAATAAAAAACCTGCACCGCGCAGGTACAGGTCAGACAAGGTATATTTGCTGAAACATTCGGATAGATATATCGATTGTTTTTCATGTCATCGCGTATATTCCCTACGTTGGCATTACCCAAATCAGGTTATAAAGGTCGAAGTTGGATGACTTCCTCTCAGCCCGCTCACGAGCTCCCTCATTCATTTGTGGCAAGTGTAGCACGGCGGCTCTGGTTTGTCAATGGGGGGATTGTCTGGACGAATCCCCCTCACTATGCTATAATAAGGGGCATCAAGTCATTTTGGTTGCTTTATCGTTACTGCTCATGGCAGGTATTTTGAAAACCGGCACATGGACAGCAACATTGTATGCACGGGAGAATGAGATGAAGGAAAATATGAAAATACGAGGTCAGCTGCGGACGTATCTGCAGTGGCCGATCATACTGTCGGTATTCCTGTTGGCGGCGAACCTGGCAGTTGGGATCGTGAGCCCGGCTGCCGGTCTTGTGATGTCCGGATTTACGGTTATATATGTGCTGGTGGCACTCTGGCTGTTCATGTACCGGAGAAAACGTCTGATGGGCGGACTGGTGGAGTTTTCGGCGGAGTATGCGTGGGTGCAGAAACAGCTCCTCTATGAGATGGCGGTGCCGTATGCCATCGCGGACACAGAGGGACATTTCCTCTGGTTGAACCACTCCTTTTCGGAGATCGTCGGGGAAGATAAAAACTGCCGTAAGAATATCGCGGCGGTCTTTCCGGAACTGACACGGGAAGTTTTAGATGAGATGGATGAAAAAACGAGCGTTCATTCTTCATTTGACGGCAGATTTTACCGGATCGATATCCAGCAGGTGGCGCTGAGCGAGACGGAAGGTATGAAGCTTGGCGCGGTGGACGAGGACAGCGGTGAGATGCTTTTAGTGCTGTATCTCTGCGATGAGACGGAGATTCTGCGTTGCAAGCAGCAAATCAACAACCAGCGTCTGGTGGCGGGACTTATTTATCTCGACAACTACGACGAGGCGCTGGAGAGTGTCGAGGAGGTACGCCGTTCCCTGCTGGTTGCCCTGATTGACCGGAAAATTACGAAGTATTTCATGGCGATGGAAGGTATCGTCAAGAAGCTGGAAAATGACAAGTACCTGTTTGTGATCAAACAGCAGTACACGAAAGAGATTCAGGAGAGCCGCTTTTCGATCCTGGAGGATGTCAAGACGGTTAATATCGGAAATGATATGGCTGTCACGCTGAGTATCGGTATGGGTATGAACGGCGACAGCTACATCCGCAACTATGAGTATGCGAGAACGGCGATTGATATGGCGCTGGGACGCGGCGGTGATCAGGCGGTCGTCAAGGATGGCACGAAGATCCGCTACTACGGCGGCAAATCGCAGCAGTTGGAAAAAACGACCCGTGTCAAGGCGCGTGTCAAAGCGCATGCGATGCGCGAACTGATGGATACGAAGGATAAGATGCTGATCATGGGACACAAGATTGGCGATACGGATTCCTTCGGCGCGGCGATTGGTATCTGGCGGATTGCGACCTCTTTTAATAAAAAGGCGCGGATCGTCATCAATGGGGTCAATTCTTCCGTGAAACCGATGATGGCGCGGTTTGAAAACAGCTCCGATTACCCGGAGGATCTGTTCTTAACCGGCGAGGAAGCGGCAGAGTGGGCGGATTCCAACACGATGTTAGTTGTGGTTGATGTCAACCGCCCGAGTATCACGGAGGCACCGGAACTGCTCAAGCAGATCAAAACGATCGTGGTGCTCGACCATCACCGCCAGAGCAGCGAGATCATCGACAATGCGGTGTTATCTTATGTCGAGCCGTATGCGTCTTCGGCGTGTGAGATGGTAGCCGAGGTATTGCAGTACATCGGCGACGACGGCATCAAGATCAAGCCGGCGGAGGCGGATGCGATGTACGCCGGTATCGTGATTGACACAAACAATTTCATGAACCAGGCAGGCGTCCGCACCTTCGAGGCGGCGGCGTTCCTGCGTAGAAACGGCGCGGATGTCGTGCGTGTGAGAAAGCTGTTCCGCGACCGGCTGGAGGACTACCGGGCGAGAGCTGAGGCGATCCAGAAAGCAGAGATTTATCACGGCGTATTTGCGATTTCCGTGTGTCCGTCCGAAGGACTTGAAAGTCCTACCGTGGTTGGCGCACAGGCGGCAAATGAGCTGCTGGATATTGTAGGCATCAAGGCGTCATTTATCCTGACGCAGATGGGCGACACGATCTATTTCAGCGCGCGTTCGATCGATGAGATCAACGTGCAGATTATCATGGAGCGCTTGGGCGGCGGCGGACACCGCACGATTGCGGGCGCACAGCTTAAGGGTGCGACGATCGATGAAGCCAGAGAGAAATTAAAAGATCTCATTACGGATATGATGGAGAAAGGAGAAATATAACGATGGAAGTTGTATTATTAGAGGATGTAAAGGCACTTGGCAAAAAAGGTCAGATTGTAAAGGTAAGCGACGGCTATGGACGCAACTTTATTCTGACAAAGAAACTGGGAATCGAGGCAACACCGAAGAACTTAAATGATCTGAAGCTGCAGAAGGCAAATGAGGCGAAGATCGCGGCAGAGCATCTGGCAGCAGCGAAGGATCTGGCAAAACATCTGGAGGATAAGTCCATCACCCTGTCCATCAAGGCAGGCGAGGGCGGAAAAGCATTCGGCTCTGTTTCTTCCAAGGAGATTGCAAAGGCGATCAAAGATCAGTTAAATCTGGATATTGACAAGAAGAAACTGGTTCTGCCGGAGCCGATTAAGACCTTTGGCACACACGAAGTCCCGATCAAGCTTCACAAAGAAGTAACCGGAAAACTGGCAGTAAAGGTTGTAGAAGCTTAATATGGAGGACTGAATCATGGATGAAGCCCTGATAAAGCGGGTTCTCCCGCACAGTGTAGAGGCGGAACAGTCAGTCATCGGATCCATGCTTATGGATCGGGAAGCAATTATCGCGGCGTCTGAGATTATCACAGGCGCCGATTTTTACCAGCACCAGTACGGCGTCATGTTTGAGTCGATGGTCGAGCTTTTCAATGAAGGAAAGCCGGTCGATCTGGTGACGCTTCAAAATCGGCTGCGCGAAAAAGATGTTCCGCCGGAGGTCAGCAGCCTGGACTTTGTCCGGGATATCATGACATCTGTGCCGACCTCGGTCAATGTCAAATCGTATGCCAATATCGTGCGGGAAAAGGCAGTCCTGCGCCGTTTGATAAAAGTGAATGAGGAGATTGAAAACCTCTGTTACGGCGGAAGGGACAAGCTGGAGGATATTCTGGCGCACACGGAGAAATCGGTGTTTGACCTGCTCCAGAGCCGCGGAGGCGGAGAGTTTGTGCCGATCCGGCAAGTGGCGTTGAATGTTCTGGAAAAGATTGAGGCGGCGTCGAAGAGCAACAGCACCGTCACGGGTATTCCGACCGGATTTATCGATCTGGATTACCGGACGTCGGGATTCCAGCCGTCCGATTTTATTTTGATTGCGGCGCGTCCTTCGATGGGTAAGACGGCGTTTGTTCTGAATGTCGTCGAGCATGTGGCGGTCAAAAAAGGGCTTCCGTGCATGGTATTCAGCCTGGAAATGTCGAAGGAACAGCTGGTCAACCGTATGCTGTCGATGGAGTCGAATGTCGATTCCCAGAAGCTGCGTACCGGTACGCTGACGGATTCCGACTGGGATGCCGTCGTGGAAGGCATCGGCACGATCGGAAGTTCCAAGCTGATCATCGATGATACGCCGGGTATCTCGATCTCGGAGTTGCGCTCGAAATGCCGCAAGGTGAAGCTGGAGTACGGTTTAAGCCTTGTCATTATCGACTATTTACAGCTGATGAGCGGCAGCGGAAAGAGCGGAGAGAACCGCCAGCAGGAGATCTCGGAGATTTCCCGTTCACTAAAGGCGCTGGCGCGAGAGCTGAATGCGCCGGTTATCTCCCTGTCGCAGCTTTCCCGTGCCTGCGAGACACGTCCGGACCACCGCCCGATGCTTTCGGATCTGCGTGAGTCTGGTGCGATTGAGCAGGATGCCGATGTAGTTATGTTTTTGTACCGTGATGATTATTACAACAAGGATACGGATACGCCGAATATCGCGGAGGTAATCATTGCCAAACAGCGTAATGGCCCGATTGGAACGGTGCAGCTGATGTGGAGACCGGAGCTGACGAAGTTTGCGAATTTGGCGAAATAACGATAGAATCGTGTAAGGGACGGGACTGGAGAAAAGGAATGGAAGATGCTTGAATTAATACAGAAATCAGATGTGGCGGATTTAGATACAGTTCGCCATTTTTATCGCGCGTTAGCGGGAACGGAGTTCTGCGCGTGGACGGATGCCTATCCGGGGGAGCCGGAGCTGCAGTCGGATGTTTCAAGAAATTCGCTGTTCTGCATCCGGGATGATGCGTCAGGAGAGATCGCGGGGGTGGTTTCGATCGATGATGATCCGGAGGTAGAGTCAATTCCGTGCTGGTCAAAGGAGCTGCAGCCGTCGGCGGAGATTTCCAGACTGGGTGTGGCGGAGAAGTATCAGAACCGCGGGATCGCGCGGGAGCTTCTGGCAGGTGCGATGGAGGAGCTTAAAAAGCGCGGCTGCAGGAGCGCCCATATGCTGGTGGCAAAGGACAACGTGAAAGCACTGCGTTCGTACCAGAAGCTGACATTTGTAAAGGTTGGCGAGTATGTGCTGCAGGGGCATGATTACTGGTGCTATGAGAAGAAGCTGTAGAATGGAGAGGGGAAATTTAATCCCCTCTTTTTATTTATGTCATTCATTCGTCTTCTACCGTCAGCGAGCTGGCATTCAGCTACGATATGGTAATCGTTCCGATCGATGGTGAAGGAGTTCCGGAACTTGTTTTTTATGTAAATGCTATTCATATTTATTTTGAACCCCGCATATAGTAGTAGTAAGGTACCGGGGAGGACAAGCAGAATGAATAAGAACAAGCATTACCTGATTTCGGATGCTTCCAGACAGGTGCAGGTGGAGGCTCACGTGCTCCGGTACTGGGAGGACGAGCTGGGGCTTCCGATTCCGAGAAATGAACTGGGGCATCGGTACTATACGGAGTTTCATATCCAGCTGTTCCGTCAGATCAAGCAGTTGAAGGAACAGGGGTACCAGTTGAAAGCCATACGGGGAATCCTCGGAAAAGTGGAAGAAAATCAGAAAACAGAACCGGAAGCGCTTCTGGAAGCGCAGGCACAGGCGGTTTTCCGGGAAACGGGAACAGGAGAGCGTAACATGAGCAGGCAGGAAAATATGGAAATGAAAAAAAATACAGAGGTAGAAAACAAGGAAACAGAACTGCCGCAGGCAGAGGTTTCCCAGCCTCTGGCGGGGGAGAAGATGCGCCAGTTTCAGGAGATCATGAACCAGGTCATCGGGCGCGCGATCGAGGAAAACAGCGAAAAACTGAGCCAGGATGTCAGCTATCTGGTGCATGATAAATTGATGAAGGAGCTGGAATACCTGATGCGGGTCTCCGATGAGCGGGAGGAAGAGCGCTTCAAGCGCCTCGACGAGGTCATCCGCGCGTATCAGCGGGAAAACCAGGGGCGAGCGGAAGCAGCGGCTGCTGCGCCAGGGCGGTTTCCATTTTTCCGGTCCCGTGTAAAGAAAAAGAAATTTGGACGGAATGGGAATAAGATGTGATAAGTTCTGCAAAAGGGCATAAAAAAACCTGTCGGAAACGACAGGCTTTTTTATGTAGATATTTCGTTTTTGTTTGTGTTTAATTAGCCCTGCTCGATAGCGCCGGTCGGACATACGCCTGCACATGTACCGCAGTCGATGCAGCTGTTAGCGTCGATTTCGTATTTGCCATCTCCCTGAGAGATTGCTCCAACTGGACATTCGCCAGCACAGGAACCACAACTTACACAAGAATCAGTAATTACAAATGCCATGATAAAATCCTCCTTTTATATTTATGCGTTTGGCTATATTCTATACTAAAAATGCGAAATATTCAAGGAGAAATTGATGGTTTTCATGTTCTAAAATAGAAGCAATGGAAAAAACCGATTTTTCTGGAAGTCAGCATTCCTACAGGGTCGAGAGCGTTGAGAGCGCGTGCTCCCGGATGATCGTTTCATAATGCTCCTCATAGTATGCCTCAAATGCATTCGGGGCAGCGGCAGTCTTTAATGGTTCGCTGTACTCGGACAGGAGATTGCACAGGCGGTTGAATGCGTCGGTGCTGTCGGCTGTCTGGCGGACAACAAGGTAGTAACGACCGTCGGACGGGTGTTTATAAAGCGTGTTCGGTGTTTCGCAGACTGGAGCTGCGATGCGCGCTGCCCGGCAGACCTCGTCGAGGGAGCCGAAAGTAAAAATACGCGCTGCCGGCAGTTTGGGATCTGGCTCTGCCTTTTCAGTGGAAGGCGCGTCCGAACCGGTCAGCGGGCTTGCGGCGGTATTTTTGCCATTGTCAGTAAACAGGCTTAAAAGCCCGTCCGCGCCCTCTAAAAGCTCGTTGGCAAGCGTTGTCAGAGGCTCGTCCTCGTTTCCCGGGGAAAAGCGTGAAAAGCGGGTGTCCAGCTCTTCCGGATCCTCGATCTTGGTAATGATCAGCATGATGCTCTCACTGGAGAGCGGAATTGCTTCCACCATCAGAGGAATATCGTCCGCCTCGAAGCCGACTTCATTCGATGCCTTCTGGATCATTTCATGGAACAGTTTTTTTGCCTTTTCCGTGCCATAGGCGAGTTCGCCCAGATTTAAGTTGCGGGCGCTCAGATCGCTGCTTGTCAGGGTGCAGCGGATCTGGTTTTCGTTGATGCGTTCTATTTTCATGGATTTTCACTTCCTTGTCTTTTGGGTGGTTAAGATACCGAATGCTTCGTGCTTCGCACTTCCGCAATTTTGCAAGACATTCGTAAGCCGCTCATTTTTCTGCGGAAAAAGGCTGCTTACTCATGTTTTGGACTTTGGAACCTTGGTATTCATCATACTATATAATATAATCACTTGGCAATTTGAATATGAAAAAAAGCATAAAATCTTTCTAAAAACGGTTGCGGGAACTGAGGGGATCGTATACAATGAATCTTGAGAGGTGGTATAGACCGAAAGGAGGCGCGGTACGGAAACAGCCGTTCTATTTGGAAAATACCAGCTGGAACGTGTGATCGGACGCGGTCGGAGCGGAACTGTTTTTTTAGCCAGGCATCTGGGGCTTGATGAAGAGAGAGCGATTAAGCGTGTCAGGCGGACAGAGAGCGGTTTCATTCAGGAAGCAGCGCTTTTGAAGCGGCTGCGCCATCCGGGAATCCCGATCATCTACGATCTGGAAATTGACGAAAATTATTATTATCTCATCGAGGAATATCTGTGCGGTGAGTCGTTGTATGCCCGAATTGAGAGAACGGGCAGTCTGCAAACGGGAGAGCTTATCCGTCTGGGAATTGAGCTTTGCCGGATCATGAATTATCTGCATTCATTCAAACCAAATCCAATCTTATATTTAGATCTCCACCCCGGGAATCTTCTAATCTGCCGGGAACAATTAAAATTGATTGATTTTGATCAGGCGGCACTGGCGTCTTTGAGCCAGGAACGATCTGTTTGCTATGGAACAAAAGGCTTTGCAGCCCCCGAACAGTATGAGGGAGGGACTCTGGATGAGAGGACCGACATCTATGCCATTGGCGCCCTCCTGTACTATATGGGGACAGGGCATGCCCCAGAGGGGGAGATAAAAGCAGGACAGGGAAGCTGTCGGGGAGATCTGTACATTCTTATGGGGCGATGTCTCAGAACAGAGAAAAAAGAGCGCTGCCAGAGTGTCCGGGAAGTGTTAGAGGCATTGGAAAAACTGGAGGCGCGCATATTTGCAGAACGTCATATACCACTTCTCAGGATTGCCGCAGCAGGCAGCCGGAGCGGAATCGGGGTTACACATACCGCACTTGGCGCGGTCCGATATCTGCGGCAGAAAGGAGTTTCCTGCCTTTACAGGGAGCAGAATGACACGGGGGCAGTCCGCAGGCTGGCATCCTGGTATGGGCTGGCGCCGGATGAACATGGAATTTATTACATGGACGGTCTGGCGTTGAAACCCAGATACAGCGATGTGGTGCAGCTGGAACAGCCGGTGTTTGAAGTGATTTTAGATGACTGCGGAACCGGGCTCCAGACGGTTCTGGAGGGGGAGTATGATTTGATTCTTTTCGTCTGTGGATTGCAGCCGTGGGAGAAAGAAGATTCTCTGCGGGCGATCCGGTTTCTGGGAGCAGAAGAGGGACTCCAGATTTTATTAAATCACAGAAAATGCGGGCGGGATTATCTTCCGGAGGAGGTCAGGTATCTTAAGTATCTGCGGCTTCCATTTTTAACCCCGCCGTTCGATGCAGGCGGAAGGCGGGGGCAGGAAAATGAGGCAGCGGAGGAGACAGAATTTTTTGAAAGGATTTTCCGGGAGGCAGCTCTCAAAAAAGGACGGGGGACCAGACAGGCAGCAAAAGAAGGGGGACTCTGGCGGAACATCCGGCGAAGGTGGGAGCGCTTTATGGGTGGATTCCCGTGGCAGTGGAAATAGGAGGAAATACAGATTAGAATCGGAAAACGGGGCGAAGGCTCAAAAGTGGGGCGAAAATTCAGGCAAAAACCAGTGCCAGACACAAAGCAGGCCGGGACAGAACGCTTGGAATGTATCGGGATAGCCGGGAGCGGACCATCGGTTGGGGTGACACACTTTTCGCTTATGACGGCAGCATATCTGTCCGGGGTTCTGTGCCGGCGAACGGCGGTTCTGGAACAAAATGAGAGCGGCTCATTTGCACAGCTTGAAAAGATATTCCGGACGGGAAAAAGAAGGAAAAAACCGGTTATAGACGGGGCAGGACAGCCGTTTGAAATTAGGGGAATTTTTTTCTATCAAAAGGCTGAACGTGCAGAATGGTACGATTGTTCGGAAAGGGGGATGGAGGCGATGGTGATCGACTTCGGAGCCTTGACACAGAAGAATCAGGATGCCTTTTTTCGATGCAGCCGCTGTTTTCTGGTTGGTTCGGTCAGCGGATGGCAGCTGGCAGATTTTGCGGCATTGGCAGCAGAAAAGCAAAAATGGAAAAAATGGTGTGAGTATTTCGTCTCATTTGGAGAAGAGGAAGCTGTAAAAATGGCAGAGCAATATCTGGATATCCGGATCCGGCGAATCCCACTGCAGAAGAATGCATTGATGGTTACGGGAGAGTCCATGACTTTTTTTGGAAAATTCCTACGATAAGCGAGGCAGACCTGGGGTTATAAATTACCGATTATCTCTGAAAGGTCAAAAGTTAGAAGGGGCTGTTTTCGCGGAATGGAGAAGGTGTGGAATGGTAGTAAGAAAAAGTAAAAAAGAAGAGGCAGAGAGGAGGCGTAGGGAACAGCAGAGAATATTTGTCGAGGGATTACAGCGATATAAAAGCAAAGGAATCCAGATTTTAATTGATGGGAGGGAGTGCAGACCAGAAGAATACAGGAAGCTGTGTGAGTTCCGGGAGGACGGCTCGTTTTATATGGCTGATTACGTCGGAGCGGAGACAGGAGTGCTGACAGAGATACATTTTGACCGGGTTTACAACCGGTGATAAGAGAGGTGCCGTTTTGTCCGTATCTGGACAGTCCGCCGGATTTTTCTTTCGGAGAAAATGGTGAGAACTGTTTAGATGGTGCTATTACAGTTACTGGGCACGTATGCGTAAACAGTAACCTATTACAGGGAAAATGAAAGAGGAGTTAAGAAAAAAGTCAACATTCCATGGAGCTGGTGTGATATAATAAGGGCACTTAGCGAGGTATTTTCGAGCTTAGTGCTTATGGTATTACCTTAACATACACCGGAGGAAAACATGGAAAGAGGAAGATCAAGGAAAGCACGTTCGGGCTGTCTGGGACGGATTTTCGGGTTTGTGCTGTTTTTAATCGTGGCAGCCGTTGGTGTGATTGCAGCGGTCAAATATATGCCAAGCCGGGAGAGGGCGGATCTGGATGCTCTGTACGCGGCGGGCGGCAGCGACCGGGTGGCGCTGTATCTGAACTATGAACGTCAGGAGGAGAGCGGGGTCTACGTGGACGGGCAGACATATCTGCCGGCTGCGTGGGTAGATGCGAACTTAAATGAACGTTTTTACTGGGATGCCAATGAGGAAATACTGGTGTACGCCCTGCCGGAGGAGATCGTGAAAAGCGACGAGACGACAGTGGATGAGGACGGAAAAAAGATCCTTTACCGGGATGGCGATGCAGTTTATCTTTCACTGGCTCTGATTCAGAAATACACCGATGTGCGTCTGCAGGCGTATGATGGTGAGGCACAGAAGCGGGTTTTCGTGGAAAATAACTGGGATCCGGTTACGGTGGCAGATGCGGCGTGGAGCGCCAAGATCCGCTTAAGAGGCGGCTTGAAAAGCCCGATTGTGACTGAGATAAAGCGCGGCGGGACAGTGACGGTGCTGGAACAGTATGACAACTGGGCGAGAGTCATGACACCGGACGGTCATATTGGATATATGCACAAGTGGAAGATGAAAAATCTGCACGAGGAGACATTAAAGAGTGATTTTACTGCTCCGGTCTACCAGAATATTTCACTGGATCAGAAGATTGTGATGGTCTGGCATCAGGTAACGATCGCGGCGGCAAACCAGGCGATGGATTCTCTGATTGCAAAGACGAAAGGTGTCAATGTCATCGCGCCGACGTGGTTTACGCTTAGCAGCAACAGCGGCGCGTATGAATCTCTGGCAGATAAGTCCTATGTGGATCGGGCGCATGAAAAAGGTCTGCAGGTCTGGGCGGTACTCGACAATTTCAGCCGCGAATGCAGCAAGAACGTGCAGGCGGAGGTGCTTCTTTCCAGGACGTCTGTGCGCGAAAAACTGATTGAAAATATGATGACAGAGGCGGACCGTTATGGATTTGACGGTATCAATCTGGATTTTGAGAGTTTGAAGACGGCGGCGGGCGTCCATTACATCGAGTTTATCCGCGAGCTGTCGGTTTCCTGCCGAAAGAAAGGGCTGGTGCTGTCGGTCGATAACTATGTTCCGGCGGTATATAACCGTTTCTATAACCAGAAAGAGCAGGGCAACGTCGCAGATTATGTGATTATCATGGGTTATGATGAGCACTATGCAGGCGGCGAAGCCGGTTCTGTTTCTTCGATCGGATATGTCGAAAACGGCATCAAAGATATGCTTTCCCTGGTTCCGAAGGAAAAGGTAATCAACGCAGTTCCGTTCTACACAAGGCTCTGGACGGGAAGCGGCGACAATGCGTCCTCCCGTGCGATGGGAATCTCCGAGGCGACAAAATGGGTGTCGGAGAGCGGCATGGATCTGACCTGGGATGATTCGGCTGGTCAGTATTACGGCAGGCTGGACAGCCAGAACGGCGAACAGCAGCTCTGGATGGAGGAGACAAGGTCTCTGGGACTCAAGATGGATTTAATCAAGAAATACGACCTGGCAGGTGTAGCCGGATGGCGGCTGGGGCTGGAAACCAGCGACGTCTGGGATGTGATTGGCTGGGAGTAGAGACAATTTAATTAAGATTCAATGATTCAAAGTAGGGTGGAAGTCTCATGCGGGAGCGTGGGGCTTCTGCTTTTTTATGTAATAGGAAATTCCTTGGAATCCCCTATTACACAAAAAGGCACTAACGTGCCAATGATGCGCACTCGCGCGAAGATGTAGTTTGTCGCAAGCGACCGCGCTCGGCGCGAGAATGTGCCAAGGCACATTCTTTTTTATTAAAAAAGAGCGTCTTGGACAAAAAACCTCCGGGCGGAAAGATTGATTCATCCGCCTGGAGGTTATTAAAACATCAAAAATATTGTTTTGTCTGGGAGAAATGTGATTATTCTGCCTCTTTTGCCTGATCGATCAGGTTGGTGTAGAAAGCAAGGAAACTGTCATCACCTTCAGCGATCATAGCTTCCGGATGGAACTGTAAGCCCATCACGTAGTCTTTATCTTCTCTGACGATTGCTTCGACGACTCCATCTGGAGCAGTAGCAACGACTTTCAGGTTGTCACCTAACTGATCGACTGCCTGATGATGCCAGGAGTTTACAGTGTAGGTGCCTTCTCCGCCAAATGCGGCAGCAACGATGTTATCTTTGTCTACGGTAATCTCATGTTTTGCGAATACCTTACCGTTCGGATCGCGATGATCGATATCGGACGGATTCTGAGTCGGAAGATCCTGATATAAGGTACCACCGCTTAATACGTTTAAGAACTGCATGCCACGGCAGGTGCAGAGCATCGGGATATCCTCATCGAGAGCTGCCTTGATTAAAAGAGAATCAGAAGTATCTCTGACTTCGTTTACAGTCTCTAATTTTTCGTTTGGCTCTTCGTCGTAGTAGCTCGGATCAATATCTTCGCCGCCGGTCACAACCAGAGCATCGATTTCTGCCAGAGCATTTTTCGCGTCATCCTCGGTTTTGATCTGAGGAAGATAAATTGCTTCGCCGCCAGCTTTGGTAACGGCATCTATATATAACTGTGCATCTTTGTCGATTTCGTCTGCATTCCATGAAACGCCGACTTTGACTTTCTCTTCTTCGTCATTCGCCGCTTCTTCGGCAGTTTCTGCTTCGCTTTCTGTCTCGGTTACTTCGGCTTCAGCCGCTGTTGTATCGGCTGCCGGTTCAGACTTTGTTCCACAAGCTGTTAAAGAAAAAGCCAGGGATAAAGAAAGAAGCACTGCACTGGTCATCATTTTAATTTTTCTCATTCTAATTTCCTCCCTAATACAAATTGTCCTCCCAAACATGGCTGGATTCTAACATAAAACAGTCAAAAAATTACAAAAAAATACAAAAAGTTACAAAACAAAATAAAATAATTTTTAATTCTACCTAAAAGATATAATATAATTTTGTAGATATACGAAAAATGAGCGAAAATAAGAAGGGTAAATGGAAGCGAAGAATTGAGTAGGGAGGAGTACGGGGAAAAGCCCTGATAACAGAAAGTTATACCTTCATTCCCTTTCTTAATTGGATTTTCCCTGCAGGCAGGCGTTACAATAAGGATGGAAAAAAACAGACGGGCAGCCGGGTCAAGGCTGCGGGGCTGATAGAGATGGCGGAGTGCAGGAAAGACTCCGAGAGAATATGACAAACCAAATGGAGGAAATCAAAACATGGGGAAATCACTTACCAGAAAGATTATTGAGTCACATTTCGTATCGGGCGATATGACGCCGGGCAAAGAAATTTTTATCAAGGTGGATCAGACATTGACACACGATATCAATGCCGTTATGACTTATCTGGCATTCGAGGCGATCGGGCTGGACCGTGTCCGCACGGAGTGCAGCGTCAGCTACCTCGATCACAATTTATTATATGTAGATAATAAGACGCCGGACGACCACATTTATTTGCAGTCCGCAGCAAAGAAATTCGGCGTGTATGTGTCCAGACCGGGCAACGGCATCTGCCATACCGTTCATGTATCCCGTTTCGGTGCGCCAGGCAAGGTATCGATGGGCGGAGACAGTCACACACCGCATGGCGGCGCGATCGGTATGCTGTGTATCGGTGTCGGCGGCATGGATGTAGCAACGGCGATGACGGGTGTTCCGATGCGTTTGACGATGCCGAGAGTCGTCCGTGTCAACCTGACCGGTAAATTAAGACCGGGCTGCAACTCGAAGGAAGTTATCCTGGAAATGCTTCGCCGCGTGACCATCAAGGGCGGTCTGGGAAATGTATATGAGTACGTGGGACCGGCAGTTGCCGAGATGGAGATTCCGGCACGTGCGACCATCGCAAACATGGGTGCGGAAATGGGCGCGACCACTTCCATTTTCCCGGCAGATGCACAGGTAAAGAGATTCCTGGCTGCACAGGGACGTCCGGAAGCATACACAGAGCTTCTTCCGGATGATGATGCCGAGTACGACGAGACGATCGATATCAATTTAAGCAAGTTAGAGCCGTTGATTGCATGTCCGCATCAGCCGGACAATGTTATGCCGTTGCATCAGGCGGAAAAGAAGAGAGTACAGCAGGTATTTATCGGAAGCTGTACCAATGCAAGCTATGCCGATATTGCAAAAGCAGCACTTGTATTTAAGGGACATCATGTGAATGAGGATGTCAGCTGTACCTGTGCGGTTTCTTCCAGGCAGGTGTACCGTCAGCTGATGCGCGATGGATATGTGGAGATGCTTCTGGATGCAGGTGTCCGTCTTCTGGAGATTGCCTGTGGTCCGTGCTGCGCAATCGGTCAGACTCCGGCGACCGACGGTGTGGCAGTCCGCACCTCCAACCGTAATTTCAAGGGACGTGCCGGGAATCCGACTGCCAAGATCTATCTGGTAAGCCCGGAGAGTGCTGCAGCGACAGCGATTATGGGAACCTTCGCAACGGCAGAAGATATTATGGGTGAAAATGTGAAGATCCTGGATTCAATTCACGAGCCGGATCAGTACGATATTGATGATTCGATGATTCTTTCGCCGCTGTCTCCGGAGGAAGCTGCGAAGGTGGAGATTGTCCGCGGACCGAACATCAAGTTTCTTCCGGTTCCAGAGCCGCCGCAGGAGACACTGGATGCTCCTATCAGCTTAAAAGCCTGTGATAATGTATCCACCGATGATATTACACCGGCAAGTGCTGAGTTCAGCAGTATGCGCTCCAATATTCCGCTGATGTCCCAGTATTGCTATCATCGATATGATCCGGAATTTGCAGCTCGCGCAAAAGAAATGGGACAGAGCGTTATCATCGGCGGTGAAAACTATGGACAGGGTTCCTCCCGTGAGCACGCGGCAATCAACCCGATGTATCTGGGCGTTAAGGCAGTCATTGCCAAGAGTATTGCCCGTATCCATAAGGGAAACCTGGTAAATCATGGCGTAATTCCGATGCTGTTTGAGGATGGGGCTGATTATGACCGTCTGGAGCAGACGGATGAACTTCATATCGATAACCTGCGGGAGCAGATTGCAGCACGCCGTGTACAGATTACCGATAAGACAAAAGGATTCTCCTTCTGGGTTAAATTAGAACTGACAGATAAGGAAATCGAAGTTGTTTTAAATGGCGGACAGCTGAGAACACTGAAAAAACAACTGGAAGCAGAGAAAGAAGCGTAGTCATTTATTAATTATGCCTCCATTATATTTTTATATACAATAACTACTTATTCACCAACTTATTTATTTTGGGAAAAGGCGCCTGTGCGGATGTGCAGGCGCTTTTTCGTGCGAGTTGACGGAAGAAAGACATTTGTAGTAATCTTGTGGTAGAATAAGAGTGAAAATTGTGAAAGAAATTGAGAAAAAGACATTGTTTGGAGCGCTTTTAGCGGTGATAGTCAAGGCGTTAAGTGTCCTTACGGAGAATATCGAGGTATTCGGTATAAGAATATATCTTCGCCTTTCCAGATTTGTCTGTTTGCTCCAAGATTCCATCATCGACCAAAATGGAGACTACCTTTGACACAGTATTATAGGACATTTCAAGAGCTGTAGAGGTTTTCTGAATATCAATAATAGGATTTGATTCCAAATAGGCAAACACTTTAAGAACGCTGGTACGCTGTCTCTTTGTGAGAGCATCAAATAATTTTGTGCTTTTATCGTGTAATGCAGTAAGATAATCAATTGTATGAATCGCATCTTCTGCAGAATCTGCAAAAGCCTGAAGGAAAAAAGAAATCCATTGCTCATAATCACCAGTACGTCGCACCTGAGTCATACGGTCATAGTACTCAATACGGTTCATCTTGAGGTAATAAGAAATATAGAGTGCGGGAGTAGACAGAATGCCTTTTTCCATTAGGAAGAGCGTAATGAGAAGTCGTCCAACACGTCCATTACCATCAAGGAAAGGGTGAGTGGTTTCAAATTGATAGTGGATTAATGCGGCTTGAATCAAAGGATCAAGAGTATCATCACTATTGATATATTTTTCAAGGTCGGACATGGCTGTTAGCATATCTTCAGGATTTGGCGGAATATATCGAGCGTTTTTGAGAGTACTTCCCTGACCGCCAATCCAGTTTTGTGAATACCGGAATTCGCCAGGATTCTTTTCCTGTCCTCGCGCGTTTTCCAAAAGAACCGCATGAGTTTCTTTAATTAGACGATTGCACAGAGGTAGTGTTTTCAGCCGCTCAAGCGCAAACTCAGTCGCACGGATATAGTTAACAACATCGGAAACATCTCGATTGGTGTTGTCTTCAATCAGAGGATTCAAGATATCCTCAAGGGTGCACTGTGTACCTTCAATCTGTGAGGAAAGAAGGGCTTCTTTACGGACATACATAGAAACAAAAAGTCCCATGTTTGGTATACGGGAGGAAAGCCCTTCAAGTGTTGCTATTTTCTTGTTTGCATCAATAAGTTTCGTGAGAAGTTCACCAGATACCTCAATAGGAGGATTTGGTGGAAGCGGAGCTGGTCGAAAGGATTCATACGCCATTTCGCCTGACAGATTACTCACGAGTGTTCCTGCTCGGTTTGTCATAATTGTTTTTTCCTCCGAAAAATGAAAATTGAAATTTTTGAGGCTATTTTAGCATAGAAATTTCAAGAAATCAACTTATTGTGAAAATAAAGAACGGAAGAAATTTCAGAAAAACGGCTTTTTGTGAAATTACTCAAGCAAAATTACCTTGGAAATTTCAAGTTTAGAATTTTATATTTTGATTTTGCCTTGACCCGGACGGATTGCCGCTGGAACTGCACGAATAATTATGGGAGAGAAAAGAGCATATAAAGTCAGAAAGCCTGGTGGAGACCGGAAGAAGCTGAAGCCGAAGCAGGAAGGTCTGAAAGTCGGGATACGGTTTATGGTGGAAGTGTATAGTTTATGACGGAAATAAAATGAACTCCTGGAGTGCAAAAAAAGCCCTCGCTGTGTGTGATACACAGTGGGGGCGTTGGTCAGATTCTTTGCATGGTATTTCATTCTTTAAGAAACGCTGCATGGTAAAGAAAAAGTGATTCAAAGTTCATGGGGGCAGAACCCATTAACATCAAGAATGAGGCAGCTAAGCCATATTTTATACAAATCCTCGCCTTCGGTAAGCTTTAATCCCGTAATTTCAATGATTTTTTGAATTCTGTAATTCATAGTGTTCCTGTGAATGTGAAGATGATTTGCTGCAGTTATTACATTGCGGAAGAAGAGATAGGTTTGCAATGTATCTAAATAATCGGTTCCGAATTCTTGATCATAGGCCTGTAATCTGAGTATTTCTGGAAGGCAGAAATAGTTCGGTTGACTATATTTTTTCAAAGTGGAAACCAGGTAAGGCATATTGTATTCCTGAAATCGATAGATATTCTGCCTTGGATTCTGTTTCATTCCAATTCGTAGAATCTCTAAGGATTGTTCTACAGATGCACTAAATTCAATGATATTTGAGAAATGGTGACTGCAACCAGCGGCCAGATGATAAGTTTGAAAGAAGTTATCCAAGTTATTGGCAACTGATTCCAGATCTTTGGTTTCAAGAAGCAGATATAAGATATTGCCGATACAGACTGCTTTATAGGTTGGATAAATCATGCCAAGATGATTTTTGTAAGCAGTGATGGAACGTTCTTGATTGTCCGATTGGCACTCATCCCGGAATCCGATAGCCATTGTATAGAAGTGTTCTCCGGGAATCCATCCAAATCCCTTTGCGCGTAGATTAAATTCTTCCTGATTGTTGATGCGTCCGGATATAAGTTCAAATAGAAGATTTTCCCGATAACTGAGTGCAAATCCTATTTTATTTCGTTCCAATTCCAGCGAGAGGACGTTTGCCAGAATATCTAGTATTTGGCAATCACCGTCTTCAAAGGGGCGTTTCTGCGGAATCACTACGATCCAGCCAAAATATCGGTGCTCAATAACAATTTTTACAATCAGACGTTCTTTCTTCTTCTGGTAATTAGAATGTTCAATAAAGGCATGTTCGGTTTGTTCGATACTTGGGAGGAGTGTTTTATAGTCATATTTTTCAAATAGATCGGAGGTTACAAAATTGTGTTTGATGATACATTGAATAAGTTCGTCGTCAACTTCCTTCAGTTCTTCCAGATTGGACCAGTGAAGAACACGGGTGGATGTATCCGATAAAAATAAGGGGTTTTCGAGCAGTTCTGCACCTGTAGATAGGATGGTCTTCACGTCTTTACGGTTTATCAGGCATTGGCTGAGTTTATAGTGAGCTTCTTCGATTTTTCGCTCTACTTTTAATATATGTTGCAGCTGGAAGGTAAGCTCAGTTTGAACGGTAGGTTCAGCCAGCATAACATAGTTTTTGATCCAATCAGGGATTTCTGTGTCATCTGTGCCGTTCGGCAAAATGATCCAAAGTATATTTTGGTTGTCTTTTGGAATTTGAAAGCAATCATCAGAATGAATAATATATGCGGTAGCTTCTGTAAATGTTTCTCTTACAGGGAGGTTGTTTTGAACGTGAAAAATTGGGGAATCTGGATAGAGGATGCGTTCTTTTTTTAAAGCGTGATAAGCAGAAAGCTTTTGCATGAATGATAGGAATGATAGCATAAGGGACTCCTTTCTACTTGTGCATTCTGCACAAGATGTTTTTTTGATATTGTATCAGATATACGAAGTAATCAGTTTATATTTTTTTTATAATCTGTTCATCAAAATAATTATTCTTAACCCTCATTTTATTACATTATTTTGATTTTAGCTACTGATATTTATATTCAATATTGATTGAAAAATCAGGAAGGAGCTGGAAGGATGGAAGAATTCTATTTGGTTAATGGAAAAATTCTGGATGTAAGAACAGGAAAATTTATCAAGGCAGATTTAAAAATTACTGGTAAGCAAATTGCATCAGTTCAGGAAAAGGCGCCGACTGAAGCAAAGAAGGTGGACTGCAGTGGAAAATATCTGATTCCAGGTATTATGGATGCTCATGTGCATCTTGTATGGGAAGGAACAGCCAAGGACCCCATGTATGAGACTGTACGGGACGGAAACTATTTAAATTTTGCCAAAGGTGTTTCTTCGGCGGAAAAATCCTTAAAGAACGGGGTAACGACTGTACGCGATTTGGGATGTAATGATGATTGCTCGATTCCTCTGGCAAGAGCTGTGAATATTGGACTGATTAAAGGAAGTCATATTGTTCCGGCGGGAAGTGCAATTCAAGGTTCTTATGGACATTGTCCGATGATTGGCTATATTGCGAATACAAAGGAGCAGTTGATTGATAAAATTAAACGTTTGAAAGGTTATAATATCGAGATGAGCATTCCACCACTTCATTGGATTAAGATCATGGCGAGTGGAGGCGCAGCTGGATTGGAAGATGTAGGTCCATGTATGTATTCACCGGATGAGTTGAAGGCGATTACATATGAAGCACACCGTCTAAATATGAAGGTCGCAGCACATGCGCTTTCACGAGATGCTATTTCAAAATGTATTGATGCCGGAATTGATACAATTGAGCACGGAGGTGCATTAGATGAAGAACTTCTTCATAAGATGAAAGAAAATGGGCAGGTGTGGGTTCCGACTCTGCAGGTATATAAAGAACTGGCTCGAGGAAAAGGAATGATCGCAGATGTTATCGTAGAGAAGGCATCAGCTGTTGAGGAAAATCAAAAAAAGGCTTTTTCAGCAGCCATGAAAATCGGTACGAAGATTGTTGCGGGAAGTGATGCAGGTTCTCCGAATTTCGGCCCGCACCCATCCATATTTAAAGAATTAGTTGCAATGCAGGAAAATGGAATGTCAGCTGCTCAGGTGATTCGCTGTGCAACTTTGGCTGCTGCGGAGGAACTTGGGGTGAAAGACAGAGGTGTTTTAGAAGAAGGAAAAATTGCAGACATTGTAGTTCTGGATGCCAATCCATTGGTAGATTTACATGCGTTTACAGAACATTTATCGGCGGTATATAAAGAAGGTCTTTTAGTATAGAATATGGAAAATGATATTGACATTAAAGGAGGATACATTATGCATGAATTAATTGCTCAGCCTAAAATGCTTCTGGTTGTTATTGTTTATTTACTTGCTCTGGTTGGAACGGGAGCTTATTTCGCAAAGAAAGCAGCTGTAAAAAAAGAAGGAAAAGAAGATTTTTTCTTAGCAGGAAGAGGCCTTGGAAAGATTGTAGCAGTTGGTACGATTTTGGCTACATATACAGGTGGTGGTACAGTAACCGGTGGTGGAAATAGCCTAGCTTTTAATTATGGATTGTGGAGTGGTTTGTTTTTTACGATTTGCCCGGTTATCAGTATGAGTGTTTTATGTTATCTGACCCCTAAAATCCGGGAAAGCAACTGCTACACGGTATCACAGCTTCTTGAAACGAAATATGGTTCTAAAGCTAGAACAATATCAGCGGTTATCATAGCACTTGCGATGGTTTCCATCGTTTCTTATCAGTATCGAGGTCTTGGATTTATTTTAAACGCTACAACTGGTATTCCAACTACTTATTGTACAATAATCTGTTGTGCACTTGTTATTGTACTAGCCCTTTCTGGTGGATTGAAGACAGTTGCTACGACAGATGCAATGTCCGCATTTTTGATGGTAGGTGGCCTTGCAATTGGCTTGCCTGTTTTAATTAGTACTGTAGGCGGTTGGGAGTGGGTTATTTCTTCTGCACAGGCTAATGATCCGGAAAGCCTTACCTTCTTCGGCGGCCAGACGCTTCTGAAATGGGTTGGCGGATATCTTCCTTTGATTCTTCTGACTTGTTCGGATCAGAACTATTATCAGAGAATTGTTGCAGCGAAGGATGTAAAAACAGCTCGTGTTGGTCTGATGGGCACTATGCTTGCTTGTTTTGTTATTATGCCGGTTGTTGCATGCTATGCATTCATTTCCCGTCAGTATTTTGGAACCAGTATTGCAGCAGGACAGGCATTGATCGGTGCAGCAACGCTTCTTCCTACGATTATAGGTGGTATTGTACTTTCTGCAGCAGCAGCATTTACTATTACCACAGGTGATTCATACCTATTGTCTGCAGCAGCTAACTTCTGTATTGATTTATATAGCAAAATCAATCCGAATGCAACTGAAAAAGAAGAACTTAAAGTCAGCCGTGCGTTTATTTTGATTGCGGGTATTGTCGCTTATGTTATTCTGACTTTCTTCCCATCAATTCTGGCAATTCAGTACTGGTCCTATACAATATATGGAGCGGGAATTACACCAGCAGTTGTTGGAGCGCTTATATGGAAAAAAGCTACAAAAGCGGGAGGTATTTCATCCATGATTGTTGGATGTGGATTAAGTATTATCTGGGAGGCAACCGGTTCTCCATTTGGATTACAGACAATTTTTGTCGCATTCCCGATTGCATTGATTATATTAATTGCGGTATCCTTAGCTACACAGCCAAAAAGTGAATGAAGTTAATGGGGTCAGACCCCATTAAGCGTTCAAGATTTCTTGGGAGAAATACTTCAAAGACAACATCAAGGTATAAGAAAAGCAGGTGAGGGGGTCTTAAATGGTTTGCTCACCTGCTTCCTTTTTTGCGGATGCAATGACCGAATCCGGCAAATCCATCTTTTGAACGGATGGACAATTTAGGACCATATACCTTGCATCATGGGTTCGGATATGTTACATTTATCATATCAAGCATATATTTTTCTTTGTAAACATTTCAAGTATATCTTACATTCCAATCTAATTATGAATCTGAGAAAATCTTATGCTTATCCAATTAAGTAACAATTGAAAAGCAGGAGATTTTCGATGGATTTTGCTCTGACTGTGAGGTGACGGGAGTGTTACAAAGCAGAAGAAATTCTCCTGACATAAAGGAGGATTTATGAAAAAAGGAACTTACGCAAAGAATATATGCTTTTGGTTGACAGAATTCGTAGATATACAGCCAAGTACGGAGACATACACACAGCTGTTGAGAAAGCGGTGACCGAATGTATCGCAGAAAATATATTGGCTGATTTTCTTAGGAGGAATCGAGCGGAGGTAGTAGAAGTGTGTATATTTGAATACGATGAAAAGCGTGAGAAGGAGCTGATTTGAAAAGCGGAATTCGAACAGGGTGTGAAGGTTGGCCGTGAAGAAGGTCGCGAAGAAGGGGAGAGTATAGGCGAAGAACGTGTATTTGAAGATATGCGGATTCAACAAGGATAACACAGGAAGAAACAGCGTGTCCAAAAGCGGCAGAAGAGAAAGAAAAATAACGACAGAAACAATTTAAGTGATAAAATGGGGGATGTTCCGTGAGAGATACAGACTGGCAGATCTTACAGGCACTTTATAAAAATCCAAATATGACGAAGGTTGCCAATTCGTTTTACATGACGCAGCCGTCTTTGACCAAGCGGCTCAAGCAGATGGAGGAGGAATTTGGCGTGACGATCGTCAACCGGACGCCGAAGGGGCTTTCGTTTACACCGGAGGGACGCTACCTTGCCGATCAGGCGGAGCGGTATCTGGTGTTTATGAAGGAGACGACGGAGACGCTGGCGGCAATGCAGAAGAGCACGGAGGAGACGATCGTGATCGGTTCTTCCTATACATACAGTAAATACATGCTTTCGGAACTTTTATTCCAGTACCGGAAAGAACATCCGAGTGTGCAGTTTGAGGTCGTGACGGATCAGAGCGATGCGCTGTTTCGCAAGCTGCTTGACGGGACGGTGGATGTCGGATTTATCCGCGGCGATTATGAGGGGGCGCTGGAACGCATCCGGGTCGGTAAAAGCGCCGCCTGTCTGGTGACGAAGGAACCAGTTAAGATGGAAGATTTGCCGGGGTTAGATCGGATCGAGTATAAGACGAATGACCGGACAAGAGAGATTCTGGAGCGCTGGTGGAATGAAAATTTTAGCACCCCGGTCGGGAATGGTATGCCAGTTGGTTATATTGATGTGGCATGGCAGATGATAGAACGAGGATTTGGTTATACACTTTGTTTTCTTCCAGAACATTTTGTCAATGAACACAACCTGTGCCTGACCCCGCTTTTCTGGAAAGATGGGACGCCGGTGGAACGGAATACCTGGTTTTTCTATCCGAAGAGTAAGCGGCTGTTCCCGGCGCTTTCGCAGTTTGTGGAGTATGTGGCGGAAGGTGCGAAAGCTGGGAAAAATAGAAAATAAAATTCATCCTGAATTATTCATGAAGCAATCCGCAGAACTTCATTTTTCATGATATCTGCGGATTGCTTACCCTTAAAAATAATGATATAACTCGCAAAACAGAATTATTTTTGTTACGAAAAAATCTTTTACTGTGCGCTTAGATAGAACAGTCCATTAAAGATTAAAAGGAAGTTCAGGCTATCTTTTCTAACATCATATCCAACATTTCCTATTTCTGGATGTGGGGATATCATCAGCACTTTATGATTAAAATAAATACCTTCTGCAAAACAGCTGCGATCTTTGACAAGTTCATCAAATACTTTCTCTGTAAGTGGATTATAGTATTCAAATACGGCTTCTTTTGCCATGTCATTATCATACAGATCCCAGTAAGGTTTACGTTCCCATCCATTGGCTAGGAGAGATTCGAAATGTCCAAGTTGCTGAACATTATCTCCAAGAATATGAATACAAGGTCCTTCCCAGTAAACAAGGTTCATGCTGGTTGTTTTTCCAGTGGCAATTCCTGTAAATAAAGGATGTTCAGGTTTGTCTAGCCGGCATCTGACAAAACCACTTCCGGTGTGCCAGTAATCCAGATCTTCATCTTCTGTGGCATCCATAATATTCAGCCAGCAAGGATTTTCAGGGGAATTTGAACTTAAAGGCAGATAAGCACCACCGCAGATACCCATATATTGTCCTTTTTTTTCTAAGAATTGGCGGATTTCTTCCAGTCCTTTTTCTCCAAGTCCACGGTAATAACACTCACCGGCATCGGGGCTTCCCGGTACTAGAAAAATATCATAATTCATTAATTCTCCAGAACGGATCATTTCATCAGAAATATAGGTGTAGGAAAATCCACCCATTTCTAATACTTCCACCAGTGGTTCGGAGAATTCTTCACCGGCGCCGCTACCATTATAGAGTGCTATTTTAGATGTTTTTAAAATAAGTTCTTCGGAAGGAAGTTCTTCAACTAATTCATACAGAAGTTGCTTTCTTTTTAGAAATTCTCGGTTCTCAGGGCTGTCTGAAATACTGAATCCACTTTGATACAGGTGTCCTTCAGACCAGGATGAAGTCCGGGCAAAATGATGCGGTCTCCAGTGCCATTTTACAGTTATATCAGATTGGATCAATTCATTTATGCTTGAAGCGGTATTTGATATACTTTTCTGAATCGATAACAGACCGATTCGGTCCGTTGGAATATAGATATAGCTCATTAATTCTGTTTCTCCTTTCTGCTGCGAAGAGTTGCTTTAAATGCATGGAATTCTTCGACGGCTTTTGGATCAGGTCCGCCAGTCAGCTTTGTAACTAAAAGCAGGACGATACTACTTGCGATAAATCCAGGAATTGCCTCATATAAATAGGCGGATAATCCACTGTAATACCATGCAATAACAACTAAAAGCCCTGTGATTATACTTGCAATTGCTCCTGATTTATTGATGTATTTGGTGTAAAGACTGAAAAGCACCAAAGGTCCAAAAGATGAACCTAAACCAGCAGATGCTAAAAGAGCAACCGCAAAGACAATGTCAGATTTTAGGGACATCAGGAATGCGAGCAATGCAATCAGTACAACTGCACCACGTTCGATGTTGACAATTTTTTTATCGTCTAATGATTTTGCATAATGTTTCAGCACGTTGGATCCGATTGCTGCGGATGCTACAATAATATACGCACTTACGGAAGAGAGAATAGCTGCCATAACTGCAGCTGCAAAAAGCCCAAGCAGGTATGGTGGAAAATAGGTACTTCCCATAAAGAAGAATACCTGTTCAGCATCTGCGATATCTGGGAATAGATATCGGCCAATCATACCGATGATGACTGCACAATATGCAGAAATGCCAACCCATGTCGTCGCAATTAGTGTAGAGTCTTTAATTTCACTGCTTTCTTTAATGGACATAAAACAGGTTAATACATGTACCATTCCAAAATAGCATATACCAACGCCTAATCCACCAATAATGATTGAAAATGCATTCCATCCGGTTTCGCCATTACAAAATTGGAAGAAGGATGGCATATCATTGTAAATGGATTCAATCGCTGGCTGCCATCCACCAATTTTAATGATAACTGCAAGTGGTACGAATAAAAGTGCAAAAAACATTAATGTACCCTGGAACAGATTACTCCAGCTTACTGCCATATATCCGCCAAGGAAAGTGTAAATAATAACGACTAGTAATGCAATTACGATACCGGTCTGATACTTAAGACCAAAGGTTGCATTTAAAAGTTTTCCGCTTCCGATAATCTCTGCGGAAGCATTTATAATCATGAATATAATGACAGCCAGACCGGAAACCAGACCGACATGTCCTTTGGTGTCATGAACGCGTTTTTCAAAGTATTCCGTAATCGAGAAAACCTGATAGGATTCACTGGCAATCCGAAGCCGGTTTCCAATGACCATCCAGTTTAAAAGAGTCCCGAAAATCAGTCCAATCAAAATCCATATAGATGAGAAACCGGCTGCATAGGCTGAACCGGGTAATCCCATTAAGAGCCATCCACTCATATCAGATGATTCAGCAGAAATAGCTGCTACCCATTTATTGTTGGATCTTCCTGCTAATGTGTAATCGGAATGGGATTTTGTTTTTAAATAAGTACGAAGACCGATTCCGATTAAAGCTGCGATATAGCCAATAAAAACAATGATACTTATTGTCATGCTAGTTCCTCCTACATCTTCGAATTTTTATAAAACAGGTATGCAATTAAAATGCTGCTCCATAATGGAAGTAAAAAAATAAACCAGGTGCCAAATGAAATCATATAAGTTCTCCTTTCTTGTAAAAACACACGAACAATTTATTTGTAAATTAAGTATACAACCTTCATTATACTAGACTTCAAGATGAAATAATAGAATATTTCAAAACAAATGCTTGACTTAATGAGAAATGATGAGATAATTACAAAAGAATGGTGAAATCTCTAGTTAGGTAGAGAAAATGTGAGTGTAATATAAAGTGAGGAGGTGCCCAATGAAAATTGGAGCGTTTAGTGCGAAATATTCGCTTATACCGGAAACTGTGCGCTACTATGTAAACGAAGGCTTACTGGTACCCCGCAGTAGAAATGGAAGATACGATTTTGGAGATGATGACCAACGTGACATTGAATTTTTACTTCAATTAAAATCATATCATTTTTCAATTCATGATATTCATCGCATCTTAGCATTGAGGCGACTTAGTAATTTTGATAGTATGGATGATTTGAATGATTATATGGAGCTTCTTTTTCAGCAAAAGCAGAAGATAGAGTTAGAAAGAAATGAATTGAACAACGTGCTTAAGGAACTGGAAACGGAAATACAGAATATTAAAAAGAAAAAGGAAATTGTCACTGGAAGAAAACGTGGAATATCATTTTCATTTTTGCCAATGCTGGCATGCCCTTATTGTCAATCAAAATTAAATTTATCAAATTGTAATATAGAAGACCAGGAAATTATGTCTGGAGAGTTATCATGTTCCTGCGGATATCGTGCTGCGATTCGAAATGGAATAATCTGTGGAGATACAGGTCCGATTAGTCCTTATGATGGAGAAGATTCAAAACGAAATTGTTATCGTATGATGAGCTCGGAGCTTCTGAGTCTGATACAGAAGGCTTATTTGTGGCTTGATGATAAATTAAATACATGTGATACCAACAACAAGGTTATTTTAGAAGATTGTATCAACAATTATTTCTTTTGTTATGCAAATCTGGAAGAGCTTAATCCAAATGCATTCTATATTGTCAGTGATAAGTTTGAAGAAGTTGTAAGTATGTACAAAGATCTTATCGAAAAATTGAATCTTCAAAGGAATATCTTGTATATTGCAGCAGGAAGCCATCTTCTTCCATTGCGTCATGGATGTGTGGATTATTATATTGATTTTGACTCTTCAAATGAATATGCGATCTTGAATCAGAAGTTCGCTTTTAATGAAGTGGAAGAGTATCTTTCTTCCAGTGCAAAGTATTTGGGTGCATTTTTTAATTTTCAGAGGGGCTGTTCATCTATGCGTGAACTTCGCAGACAATACCCGGATGCTGGAATGCATTGCTTTGATGTATCTTATTTCAAACAATGTCTCAGTCAGAAATGGAACCATGTTTGTTTTGAAGACGAATTTGGTGTTGTCACAGATTCTGGATATGGGGAATCATTTACGTATCATATAAATAATGAACCATTGCGACTTAGTATGTATTTTTGTGAGGGAAGGGATATGAAGAAATAATTTGCTGGTTGCTTTGAAGTGAAAAGGTGTTTACTATAGTCATAGAGGGCTCCTTTGTTTGGGATTGTTAAGACTTTGATCGCTTTAATTTTACCACAAATGGTGTTCTTTTTTCATTCACTTAACAAGTGCAAAGCAATATGCAATTAAAAAGTTGAGATAAAGGAGAACTGGAAGAAATGCGGGAACTAGACTGGCTGATTCTTAGAAAACTGTATGAAAGGCGCAGCATGAGCAAGGCAGCGGAGGATTTGTATATAACGCAGTCCGCTCTGACAAAGCGGGTCAAGGCAATTGAGCAGGAATGGGGCATAGAGGTTGTCAAACGGAGCAATCAAGGTGTAACATTCACAGAGGATGGACGATATCTTGTAAAAAAAGCAGGTATCATGCTAGATTTTCTCGGCGAGATACGTGAACATTTTTCAGAACGCCATGGAGTCAAGGAATTGGTGCGCGTCGGCGTCCCGAACTCTTTTGCAAGACTCCATATGCCGAAACTTCTGAAAGGTTATGTGGACGCGTACAACCGCCTTCAGTTTAAGACATTTCCAAACTCCAGCGATATGCTGATCCGCCAGATTACTGACGGAACGATCGATATCGCGATCGTCTGCGGCGATTATCCATTTCTTGGAGAGAAAATCTGCCTGTTTGAGGAAGAACTTTACATCATGGCGCCGATGGGGACCGCACTGGAGGACGTCGAGCACCTGCCAATCATCGAATCGTATTTAAATCCGATGGTAAAATTGCTGCTCAACCAGTGGTGGAAGGATCACTTTGGAGAATCCCTCCATGCCGCCCATTTCGTCCCATACTCGGATATTGCGATCGAGATGGTAGAAAATGGACTTGGCATCTGCTTCCTCTTCGGTTCCGACTGGGCGTTTGACCGCAGCCGTTTCCAGCTCATCCCGATCTACAACAAAGAACAGGAACCTGTCTCCCGCCGCGTCTGGATGATGCTTTCCGATTCCTGCTATCGGAACCAGGATATCATGGATTTTATATCCTTTACAGAAGAGTACTATCACGTCAATAAGATAGAACGGAAATAAATATGGTAACAGGCGCAGACTCAAGAGCGCAAGCATTTTCTGGAAGAATATCCCTGGGTCTGCGCTGTCCCTCTCGCGATCTCATCCATCACCCGCACCATTCCATTCTGGAATACCCCTACATTCAAATCCTGAATTTCCATTTGTCAATTCTCCATGTTACAATTTTATCAAACCAAGAAATAAAGAAGCCGCATATTCGAGGGAACGCGGATTCTTTGGGTAAAAATAAAATGCATTAAAAGGGTCAGGAGGAAACAAACATGAGTTACGCATACGTAGGATGCCGTACCACCCGCGAGAGAAATGCACGCGGCAAGGGTTTAAAGGTTTATGAAATTTCGGAGGCAACAGGCGAATGGAAAGAGATTCAGTGCTTAGAGACGCTGCCGAATCCGTCCTATCAGGCGATGGATCTGGAGGAGAAATACCTCTACTCCGTACACGGCGACAATACGCAGGTCAGCAGCTATAAGATCGAGGCGGATGGAACCTTATCTGCCTTAAACACCATCGAGATCGGCGGCAAGAATCCGGTTTTCATCACACCGGACCGAACCAACCGCTACATGGTAGTGGCAGCCCTGCAGGGCGGCGCTGTCTATGTCATCCGCCGCAATGCGGACGGAAGTCTGGGAGAGATTGTCCACACTGCGCATATGGCAGGAAAGAAAGAAGGCGCTATCTCCTTTGCACACCAGTGTATTTGGGATCAGAAGAAAGAATACCTTTTTGTTGTATGCCAGGCGAGACTGCAGGGCTACGGACAGATCGTCGTATTCCGTTTTAACCCGGAGGACGGCAGCCTGACACAGACCGACTGCTACCGCGGACGCGAGTACGATGAGCCGCGCCACGTATCGGTTCATCCGAACAACCGCTTTGTTTACTTAATCAATGAAAAAGGAAATTCGATGACCTACCTTTCATTTGATGACAAGAACGGTAAATTAAAGGCGCTGCAGGTACTTCCGACTCTGCCAGATACCTATACGGGCGAGGGACAGGCGAGTGCATCCTTGCTCAGCAAAAATGGCGAGATTCTCATCGGTTCCAACCGTATCCATGAGTCTATCGTGCTCTACCGTATCGACCAGAACACTGGATATATGAAGGAATTAGGCTATTACCCGACTCTGGGTCTGACACCACGTTTTATCTCCTTCAACCGCGATTACAGCTTGTTTTATGCGGCAAATGAGGACAGCGATACCATCGTAGAGATGCGTCTCTGCGAGGAAACAGGCCGCATGGAGTATACCGGACGTATCATCCACACCGAGAGCCCGGTCTGCATTACATTTCGATAGGAGGCTGCTATGAACTTAGGACTTATTTCTTTAATCTGCCTTCTGGCAGCTATCGTGATTGGCTTTGTGAAAAACTGTAACGTCGGTATTCTCTGTACCGGTATCGCTGCCGTTCTGGCGCTGGTATTCGGCATCAAGGCATCCGATATCATCAAGGGATTTAGTGCATCCCTGTGCATCCAGATGGTCGGTATTACTTATCTGTTTGCAATTATTAACGGAAACGGAACCCTGGAACTTTTAGCACGCAAGATGGTAGCGCTGGTTGGCAAACAGAAACGTCTGATTCCGTTTGTTATCTATATTTTAGGATTTATCATCAGTGCCGTAGGACCGGGCGCAATTCCGAGCCTGGCAATCATCCCGGTTATCGCAATCCCGGTTGCGGCATCCGCAGGCATCAACCCGATTATGACGGCGATCATCGGTGACCTGGGCGTTATGTCCGGACGTATGAGTCCGCTGACCCCGGAGGCAGCCGTTGTCCGTGAACTGATGGCAGCACAGGGACTGGAGGCAGACACCGTTCCGATCATGTTCTGCCTGATTCTGACGGCACTGGCAACCATGGTACTTGTCTACATTTACTATAAAGGCTGGAAAGTGGATGTAAATGCAGTCGAAAAAGAAGCAGAGCTTCCGAAATTCACCGGAAAACAGCTTCTTTCCCTGGCAGCACTGGCTGGCCTGGCAGTCGGCGTTCTGTTCTTCTCCTGGAATGTCGGTCTGATGGGATTTTTAATGGGGTCGCTGTTAATCATCTTTGGCTGTGGCAATGAGAAAAAAGCGATTCAGATGGTACCGTGGAATGTGATTATCATGGTTCTGGGCGTTGGCATCCTGATGAATGTCATTTCCCTGTCCGGCGGTATCGATATCATGGTAGCGGCTCTGGAGCACGTTATGAGCAAACGGACTGCTGCGATGATCATGGGTATTACTTCTGGGTTTATGTCCTTCTTCAGTTCCGGTCTTGGAGTTGTATTCCCGACCCTGATTCCGACAGCAAGCGGACTGGCTTCAACACTGGGAGCAGATGCCATCGAACTGGTATCGGTGATTGTAATCGGTGGAACGATCGTAGGATTTACTCCGATTTCCACCACCGGCGCCCTGATTATGGCGGGTGTATCCCAGCAAGAAAATGCAGAAGAGCGTTTTCCGCAGAACCGTGTGTTTATCGAGCTGTTCGCAGTCTCTTTCCTGGCGCTGGCAGTGGTAGCGGTATTTTCTTTCCTGGGTATCTACCATCTGTTTGTATAGTGGAAAAAGAAAGCAGCATATCGGATGGATGAAAGAGCCGGGCAGAAGCCTGTAAAGATATGGTTTGAGAATAGGAAGAGGAAAATATGACAGCAGAAGAGAGAATGATGTGGGTGGAGCGCTATAGCGCCCTCCCGACCGGAAATGTGGCAGATGCCATGGACGGACTTGGTTTAAAACGTGGCAGTGTGCTGGGACTTCATCCGATCGATTCCTCCCAGAAGCGTGCAGCCGGATTTGCCCGCACTGTTTTGCAGAAACGCCGGAGTACGCCGTGGGACGGCGTGAACCTGGCAAAGCACGGAAAAGTGATCGATGACAAAACCGAGCCGGGCGACCTGCTGGTGATTTCCATGGGCGGTATCATGGATGTATCGACGGGCGGTGACCTGCTGGCACTCCGGGCACAGCTTCGCGGCGTGCAAGGCGAGCTGACCGACGGCTGCCTGCGCGATACCGATGACATCGCGGCATTTGGTTTTCCGGCATATAGCGCCGGAACTGCACCGAACAAGAGCGCTTACGATATCGAGACAGTCGGTGTGGATGTGCCGGTGACACTCTGCGGCGTCCTGATTTTTCCGGGCGACATGGTCGTGATGGACCGGACCGGCGTGGTCGTGGTTCCGTCCGGAAAGATCGCGGAAGTCTACGAATCCGCCTCCCGGATCGCGAAGCGCGAGGAGCGCGTGGTGGTTCATCTGCGCGAGGGAAAGACGCTGACGGAGTCGCGAAAGCTGGCAGCGGCGGAAGCTGGGCAGTAGGAATCAAACTGGGTGAAAAAAATAAAAAGTTTATCAGCGAAAGCGCAGAAACAAAAATGAGCACCCTAGAAATGAAAGACTCAAAAATCGGCATATGACTTAAAAATAAAATTTGAATGACTCATTTATGAGCGCATAAAAGCTCATAAATGAGTCATTTTTTTGCATTATGAAAAAAATGAGACAAGAACGAGTCATTCCTGGAAGGTTATCAAAAAAATAAATAAAAATTTTAATTCGACAAAAACCTTGTATTTACAAGGAAAACCTCGAATTTTTTGGAAAATAAAAAAGAAAAATATTAAATAAAATCGAAAAACGTAAAAGTTGGCACGGAACTTGCTATATATATGAGTATCAAGCAAAAGTACCAAGCAAAAAGAAAAATATATTACATGGAGGGAACACATTATGAAAGTTGGCGTATTGAAAGACATCAAAGTAGGCGAGTACCGTGTCATCGCAACCCCGGCAGAGGTAAGCATGCTGGTAGGTGACGGCAATGAGGTTTACGTTCAGAAGGGCGCGGGCGAAGGTTCTGGATTCCCGGATGAGGCATATGTGAAAGAGGGCGCGAAGCTGGTTGATACAAAGGAAGAAATTTATGCAACCTGCGATTTCGTCGCGAAGGTAAAAGAGTTTGAACCGTGCGAGTACAAACTGCTCCGTGAAAACCAGATCGTATTTACCTGCATCCATCCGGCAGCACATCCGGAGGAGGTACAGGCACTTCTCGACAGCAAGTGTATTGCATTTACCGCAGAAGATTCCCACCGTTACGGTTCACCGAACTGCGAGGCAGCTGGTAAGGCGGGCGCACTCTTTGGTCTGGAATCCCTGCTCTCCATCAACGGTGGCAAGGGCAAATTCGTCAACGGTCTCGGCGGTGCTCCGGGCGTTAAGGCGCTGGTCATTGGAGGCGGCGTGGTAGGACGCGCAGCAATCTCTGTTCTTCATGCGCTGGGCGCGTGGGTAACGGTTATGGATATTAATATCGGAACCCTGCGTGATATCGGAAAACAGTTCAATGAGGAAGTCAATACCCAGATTTCCAACCGTTATAATCTGAAAAAGATTTTACCGGAGATCGATGTCGTATATAATTGTGTTAGATGGCCGAAGGATGCCAAAGAATACATGATCGACCGCGAGATGGTCCGCTCGATGGAGAAAGGTTCCGTTATCGTAGATATCAGCAACGATTATGGTGCAATCGAGACATTCCATGAGACCACCCATGAAAATCCGCGCTATATCGAAGAGGGCGTCGTACATTATTGCGTAAGCAACATTCCGGGCGCAATTTCCCAGTCTACCTCGATCGCATATGCAGCATCCGTACTGCCGCACTTCAGAAGCATCATCAACAATGGCGTGGCGCAGGCGTGTGCAAAGGATGGTTTCCTGCGCCGCAGCTTAACCACCTACAAGGGATACTTAACCCATGAGGAGACAAGTGCCATCCAGGGCAGACCGTGGGTTCGTCCGGAAGACATCTTAGAGATCGCAGATCAGAAACTGGATCTGGCTCCGTCGACAACCAAGAGCCATTCGGATAACTTTATCAAATTAGAGAAGTGATTTTTCAGATAAAGGATATCGGCAGAACGCTTTTCGTGAAACGTATGGGGATACGGATGAAAAGCGCTCTGCCATTTGAGGGGAGAATAGAAGTGCTTCCGGATGGGAAATAGCTGGAGGCGCATTTGATACAGAAGAATAGGAGGGGTATCTGTGAGTGTTACAGACATTTTAGTGGACTTTGCGATCGCATCGTTTTTTATCGCGGTTGGTCAGCTTTTACGTGCAAAAGTGCCGTTGGTACAGAAATTTTTCATTCCGCCAAGTATGATTGCCGGATTTATCGCGCTGGCACTCGGGGCGCAGGGACTGGGAATCCTGCCGTTTTCTGAAAATATTGGTTCTTATGCAAGTGTTCTGATTATCCTGATTTTCGCAGGTGTCGGAATTAATGGATTTTCTTTCAACAAGAAAGATTTTAAAGCGGAAATTGACCGGATTGGTTCTTATTTTTCCTATAAAGTGCTGGCACAGGCGATTCAGTTCTCACTGGCACCGTTGTTTAGTATTTTAGTAATTTCGAAATTATTCCCGAACATTAACTATGGCTTCGGTCTGCTGCTGGCAGCTGGTTTCTCCGGCGGACACGGAACGGCAGCGGCTGTTGGTACCGCGTTTGAGAGACTGGGTGATCTGGATGCAATGGATATCGCGATGACCTGTGCAACTGTTGGTATTTTATCGGGTATCTTTGGCGGTCTGTTCTTCATCAAGCTGGGAACGAAAAAGGGCTGGACCAAATATATGAAAGGCTTCAATCAGATCTCCGATGATCTGCGCTGTGGTCTGGTGCCCAAAAATGAGCGCAAGTCGATGGGCGAGGAAACTATTTCATCCAACGTCCTGGATCCGCTGGCATGGCATCTGGCAGTGATGCTGATCGCATCCGGTATCGGTGTGGGACTCAGCAAGGGAATCTATGCAGCGATCGGTCTGGATCTGCCGAATTACCTGATGGCATTTTTGACCGCGATCGTGATGTTCCTCGTTTTCCGAAAAGTCGGCGTCGGTGATTATATTGATGAAAATGTAGTGGGACGTATCTCCGGTACTGCGACGGATTATCTGGTGTTTTTCGGAATCGCTTCCATCAAACTGGCAGTTATCGTTAAATATGCAGCTCCGCTGGCACTTCTTCTGCTCTGCGGTATTGTAATCGTAGTGGCAACTCTGATGTTCTTTGGTCCGGCGATGAACCGCGGCAGCTGGTTTGAGCGCTCGATCTTCGTATTTGGCTATTCAACGGGCGTTTTTGCGATCGGCTTCATCCTTCTTCGAATCGTTGATCCGGAAAACCGCTCCAAGACGCTGAACGATACTGCATTTGCAGCGCCGTTTACAACTCCGGCAGAGATGTTTGCGTGGTCGATGGGACCGATGATGCTCTTAAATGGCAGCCATTGGAAGTTTATCGGCATCTATCTGGCAATCATGGCAGCATGCATCATCGCAAATATCGTATTTAAATGGTGGTGGCTGAAACTTCCGCTGGATCGCCCAGGTGTGGAGGAGATCGGATAAACTTGTCTTTGCCTGTTTCCTCTGATACACTTGGAACAGGTGTAAACATAACACCGTTGTCAGGCCGGATGAACGCAGATTCAAGTCGAACGTCCGTGAGACTTGGCGCGTGATTCTGGTCAGCGGTGTTTCAGACAGGGGAGAAATGCATGGAGTTTTTAAGACAGTTATTTCATGGAAAAGGATATATTGACGGAATCACGATCATCAACCTGGATGGCGAGATTCTGTTTTCAGCAAAGTTAAATAGTAAATTTTCAAACCGGAAAGAGAGAGAAGCTTACCAGGCGCTGGTGGGACAAAATTTTTTCGATGTATTTGAAAACCTGAACGCTAAGAACAGCAGCATGATCCGGGCGATGGAGGTCGGACTGCCGGTTTACGTGGAAAACCAGCTGCTGCAGACCAAGGGGCAGGAGGGCATCCATATCAGCTCTCTTTCGATTCCGATCAAGAGCGGGCGCGCCGTGGTGGGTGCGATCGATCTGTCGATGGAGGAGATGACAGACGGCGAGGAAGAGCCGGAGAGTGTGGAACTGACTTCGGAACAGATCCCGGTCGGCGGCGCTGGAAAGTTGAAAAAACACAGCGGCGCATCTTTTACGATGGAAGATATCATCGCAGTGGATGAAAAAATGAAAAATGCCAGAGACTATATACCGGTGGTGGCGGCGTGCGATCTGCCGGTTATGATCTATGGGGAAACGGGAACCGGAAAAGAGGTGTTTGCACAGTCGATCCATAATGCCAGTGAACGGAGGGATAAACCGTTTATCGCGCAGAACTGTGCGGCGCTGCCGGATACCTTGCTCGAAAGTATCTTATTTGGAACGTCCAAGGGCGCGTTTACCGGGGCAATGGAAAATAAGGGACTCTTTGAGCTGGCGGACGGCGGAACGCTGTTCCTCGATGAGATCAACTCGATGCCTCTGTTTTTGCAGTCAAAGCTTCTGCGGGTTCTGCAGGACGGCAGTTTCCGCAGCCTGGGCGGCAGTGAGACGAAACGCACGAATGTGAAGATCATTGCGGCGACCAATGTGGAACCGCTTGAGGCGATCGAGAAAGGACAGCTTCGGCGCGATATTTATTATCGTCTGAGCATGATGTCGATCCGGATTCCGCCGCTGCGGGAACGGAAGGCGGATATTGGACATTTTGTCAAGTTTTATGTAAACAAACACAATGGCACGTTCCACAAGCAGGTTCAGTATGTGTCAAAGGATCTGCTAAAAAAACTGGAAGAATATGACTGGCCGGGCAATGTCCGGGAGCTGGAACACGTGATCGTTTACGGCATGAGCATGGTGGATGAGACGAGCTCCCTGCTCCAGTATAAAGACATCAAGGGAAAGCTTCTGCTGGAAAAGCAGGCGGACAGGAAAAAGACGCCGGAAAGCCTGGAAGAAGTTCCAAAACTCTGCTCGTCGCTTCGTGAGGCGGTGGCTGCCTATGAGGAAAAACTGATTTGGCAGGCGTTGGAGGCGGCGCACGGAAATATATCTGAGGCAGCGCGGATTCTGGATGTGCCGAGGCAGACGCTGCAGAGAAAGGCGAGCCAGCTGCGAGGCGAAAAGGCGAAGGAAAAACAGGAAAAAGAAATCTGAGCGATGGAGGATAGATACGGAAAATTGAGGACGATGCGGGAAGCAGAACCAGCAGAATCAGCCCGGAAAGGATGGAACGCTCAGACAGAATAACAGGAGGAAATGCAGAAATGGAGAAATACATTGGAAAATATTCTGTAAAAGATTTTTTATATCTGATTCTGGGCGCATTTATCTACAGTATCGGCACGCACAGCTTTATTGAGACGGCGAATATTGCGCCGGGCGGTGCGGTCGGCGTGGCACTGATGTTAAACCATGTGACGAACCTGCCGGTCGGACGGCTGACACTGATGGTCAATGTGCCGCTTTTAATACTGGCGTGGTTTCATTTGAGCCGTGCCTTTGCGCTGCGGACGGCGTTTGCGTGCGGAATCTGTTCGGTTGTGCTTGACTACGTGATCGCCCCGGTCTTTCCGGTTTATATGGGCGATCAGCTTATGGGAAGTCTCTACGGCGGCATTCTGGTCGGCGTCGGCATGGCGTTCATCTTTCTGTCCGGTTCGACGACGGGCGGCAGCGATGTGGTCGGCTACCTGCTCCAGAAGAAATATCCGCATGTCTCGATCGGGCGCGCCCTGATGATGATCGATGGAATCATCCTCTCCACCTCGATCTTCGTCTTTGGAAATGTCGATGCGGCACTGTTCGGACTGATTTCCCTGTACGCGCAGACGAAGGTCATCGACATGATCATCTACGGAAATGATGCCGGAAGCGAGGCGTCGATCGTGACGAAATACCCGCAGAAAATTGCAGAACGTGTCATTAAGGAAATTGACCGTACGGTAACGCTGCTTCCGGGCAAGGGCGGCTACAGCGGCGAGGACACGACGGTGGTTTTATGTACCGTCCGCAAAACGGAGTTCAATCGTTTAAAACGCATTATTGCGGAGACGGATGAGAATGCGTTTGTGATTGTGAAGGAAACCTCGGGCATTTTTGGACTTGGGTTTAAGGATGTAGCGGAGGCACAGCAGTAGGAGCCGGGATTGGAATTAGAAAATAGCGGGATATGCCGCGAACAAGGCGAATATAGATATCATAAGAATGCATCAGGAGCGGTGCACTTGAACGAATGGTTTGAAACACACCCGTTTTTAAAACAAATGCGAAGGCGGCTGTCAGTGGAATTGGCAGTCTGCCTTCTTTTATTTTGCGGCGTCTTTCTGGCGGCACGGTATGCGGGGCTGGCATCAGCGGGGGCGGATGCGGTGCTTGGAAAGAAAAAGCCGGTTGTTTTCTTGGACGCCGGGCATGGGGATTTTGATCCGGGAAAGGTGAGTGTGGACGGAAGTTTGGAAAAGGACATCAATCTGGCAATCGCGAAGCGCCTGAAATGGTATCTGGAGCAGTCGGATGTGGAGGTCGTGATGAGCCGGGAGGATGACCGGGGACTTTACGATACGTCAACCGGAAGCCGGAAAATGTCCGACATGAAAAACCGCTGCGCCCGCGTCGAGGAATCCGGCGCGGATTTGGTCGTCAGCATCCACCAGAACAGCTACCACCAGGAGAAAGTATCCGGTGCGCAGGTATTTTATTACCGGAAGTCAGAGAAGGGGAAACGGCTGGCGGAAATACTGCAGAAGCGCTTCGACTATGCGCTGGGAGACCAGAACCGCAGAAAAGCCAAACCGAATGACAGCTATTATCTCCTGCTCCATGTCAAATGTCCGATTGTCATCGTCGAGTGCGGATTTTTGTCTAACTGGAAAGAGGCGGCACTGCTGAAAACAGAAGAATACCAGGACCGCGTGGCGTATACGCTGCATATGGGGATTATAGAGTATCTGAATGGGCGCTGAAACCTTGAACTGGCGAGGAATCTTGTGTATACTAGGAGTACTTAGCGAGGTATTTTCGAGCTTAGTACGAGTCATGCCGCGCATACTAGGAGTACTTAGCGAGGTGTTTTCGAGCTTAGTACGGAAGATAGATTTATTCATTGTGAGATAGTAGAAAGAAGAATCAATATGCAAAACGAAACCAAAAAAGAACTTCACACCCAGATGTGGAAGATAGAAAATCCAAAGGACTTTACGGCGCATGACCGGGAGGTGCTTGAGAAGGCGGCAGCGATTATCCGCGCGGGCGGTCTGGTGGCATTTCCGACGGAAACGGTGTACGGATTGGGGGCGAATGCGCTGGATGAGGCAGCAGCGAAGAAGATTTATGCGGCGAAGGGACGCCCGTCTGACAACCCGCTGATTGCGCATGTGTCCTGTCTGGAGGAGATCGCGCCGCTGGTATCGAATATGCCGGAAAATGGCAAAAAGCTTGCAAAGGCATACTGGCCGGGACCGATGACGATGGTATTTCCTAAGAGCGCGATCGTGCCGTATGGAACGACCGGCGGGCTTGACACGGTGGCAATCCGGATGCCGTCTGATCCGATCGCGGCAGAGTTAATCCGTCTGTCCGGCGTGCCGATCGCGGCTCCGAGTGCGAATACATCGGGACGCCCAAGCCCGACGCGCGCGGATCACGTGCTTCAGGATATGGACGGAAAGATCGATGCGATCATCGACGGCGGTCCGGTTGGAATTGGTCTGGAATCGACGATCGTGGATGTTACGGAGGAAATGCCGATGGTTTTAAGACCGGGTGCGATCACCGTGGAGATGCTGCGTGAAACGGTCGGGAAAGTCGGCATTGATCCGGCGATTTTAGGACCGGTCAGCGCGGATGTGCGCCCGAAAGCACCGGGAATGAAATACCGCCATTATGCACCGAAAGCCGATCTGACACTGGTCGAGGGCGAGACGGAGGCAGTTGTGGAGACGATCAACCGCTTGGCAGGCGAAAAGCTGGCAGAAGGGCGCAAGGTTGGAATTATCTGCACGGACGAGACGAAAGACCGTTACCCGGCGGGGATGCTGGAAAGCATCGGTGCGCGGGCGCGTCAGGAGACTGTTGCACACAACCTGTATGCAGTTCTGCGCGATTTCGACGATCGCGGCGCGGAATATATCTTTTCGGAAGGATTTTCGGAAGACAATTTAGGACGGGCGATTATGAACCGGCTCAATAAGGCGGCTGGCTATCATATTTTGAAGGTGTGAGACGATGCGGTACTTATTGGCGGCGATTAATGCCAAATATATACATTCAAATCTGGGAATTTACAGCCTGAGACGGTATGCGATGGAGCGGCTGGGGCTGGGACAGAAGGATGAGCAGGGTGCGGCTGTTGGAATGGAAATGGTTTCGGAGGCAGCAGAAGGCGAGAATCGAACGAAAACCGTGTCGGAAATCCAGATCGATCTCGGCGAGTACACCATCAACCACCAGATGGATCAGATTCTGCAGGATATTTACCGGAGAAAACCGGATGTGGTGGGATTTTCCTGTTATATCTGGAATATCGTTTACGTGAAGGAACTGATCCACGATTTGAAAAAGGTTCTTCCGCAGGTCCGCATCTGGATGGGAGGTCCGGAGGCTTCGTATGACGCGGTTCACCTGATGGATGAGCTGCCGGAGGTCGAGCTGATCATGCAGGGCGAAGGCGAGGAGACCTTTACGCGGTTGGTGGAGGCGTGCGAGTGCGGGACGGAGGTTTGTTTTTCAGAGCTCCCAGGCATTGTCTTACGCCGTTCGGATGGCACCATCGAGGTCCATCGACCGGCGCCGCTCATGAATCTGGACGACATTCCATTTTCCTACGGAGATTTAAGCGGGCTGGAACACCGCATTATCTACTATGAGAGCAGCCGTGGATGTCCATTTTCCTGTAGTTACTGTCTGTCTTCGATTGACAAAAAAGTGCGGTTCCGCAGCCTTTCGCTGGTAACCAGGGAGCTGCAGTTTTTCCTTGATCGGAAGGTGCCGCAGGTAAAGTTCGTAGACCGGACGTTTAACTGCAAAAAGAGCCATTCGATGGCGATCTGGCAGTATTTGCTGGAACACGATAATGGAATTACCAACTTCCATTTTGAAATTTCATCGGATCTTCTGGATGATGACGAGCTGGCGCTGATGAAACAGATGCGTCCGGGGCTGATTCAGTTGGAAATCGGTGTGCAGACGACGAACCTGATGGTTGTGAAGGAGATTCGGAGGACGATGGATCTAGACAAGGTGGCGCGCCGTGTGGCGCAGGTCAACACCTTTGGCAACATCCATCAGCATCTCGACCTGATTGCGGGGCTTCCGTATGAGGATATCGAGAGCTTTCATCGTTCCTTCAACGATGTATACAAAATGGAGCCGGAACAGCTTCAGCTTGGCTTTCTGAAGGTGCTGAAAGGTTCCTATATGGAAGAAATGAAGCAGAAATACGGTCTGCTCAGCCAGAGCAAGCCGCCGTATGAGGTGCTTAGAACCAACTGGCTTTCCTATGAAGAGGTGATCCGTCTCAAGGGTGTGGAAGAGATGGTCGAGGTCTATTACAACAGCGGGCAGTTCCGCCGCACGATGAAATGCCTGTCGCAGGAATGGGGCGATGCGTTTGATTTGTATGACCGCCTGGCGGCATTTTATGAGGAAGAGGGACTGAATGGAGTGAGCCATAACCGGCTGGCACGGTATGAGATTTTGTATCTGTTTATTCAGAAATGGGGGAACAAAGAAATTTCCTATCAGGATCTTCTCATTTATGACCTCTACCTCCGTGAAAACGTCAAGAGCCGTCCATCTTTTGCACCGGATCCGTCGGAGTGGAAGAACGAGACGAAGCAGTTTTTCATGCGCGAGGCGAAGGAACGCCGTTATTTGAAGGGCTACGAGGCATACGATTCCAGGCAGATGGCGAAAATGGCGCATTTAGAGCGGATGGAAGACGGAAGCTTTGTGCTGTTTGATTACAAAAACCGGGATGCTCTGTTTGGCAATGCGGCGGCATTTTCCATTTCCCAGGATGAAATACAGTGAGAAATGGGATTTTCCCGAGAAAGACAGGAAAAAGAAATTGCGGATGGCGGCAGTCTGAACATCTGCGAACGAGAAGAAATGTAGGACAACCATATTTTAAATTAGATGGATAGTAAACTGTTCAGTAGGTCTGTGCATTTACTGCGCTGACCGTACGAAAACATGGGCCAGCAGGCAAAAATCCCATTGCCGTAGGCAATTTTTAATGGATTTTTGCGCGTGACTGTGAAGGT
>QWCV01000284.1_pt1 | contig 64720 bp, 62 predicted proteins | sample 1972621 | NCBI WGS metagenome assembly QWCV01 (sample SAMN09866699, study PRJNA288562) | Human gut metagenome isolate pre2_stool, whole genome shotgun sequencing... | isolation source: gut | host: Homo sapiens | place: USA: California | reverse complement strand
GGCACCTTCCGTCCCACCGGCACCCTGAGCGGCAACGCGTTCATGAAGATGCTGCTGGGCGCTCTGGGCTATGACAGCTCCATCGAGGGCTACACCGGCGCCAACTGGCAGGTCAGCGTCATCAAGCAGGCCAGCGGCATCGGTCTGGACGACGGCAACGACGAGTTCGTGGGCTCCCAGGCTGTGACCCGTCAGGAGGCCGCCCTGTACGCCTTCAACATGCTGCAGGCCACCATGGTCGAGTATGACAAGAAGGACACCATCGTTGTGGGCGACATCACCATCAACACCACTTCCACCCGCAAGGACGTGGAAAACAATACCAACACCGACGGCAACATCGATGGCGAGCGCAACGGCGACGGCCTGATGCAGTTCGGCGAGAAGTATTTCAAGGACCTGGAGAAGGAGGATGCCACCGACATCTTCGGCCATCCCTCCAGCAAGTGGGTCTATGATGGCGACGATGTGGGCACCTATGCCAACGAGGCTGACGCCACTTATGTGGTGGAGGACGACGATATGGACGTCGGCCAGGTGGTCACCAGCTCCAGCTACATGAATTACAGCAGCTCCGAAGCCAAGGATGCCAAGTACTTCCTGAACGGCGATGACAATGAGGTGAAGTCCTCTGAGCTGGTTGCCGTGGGCGATATCGTCGAGGCTTACGAGAATGACAACGGCGATGTGGAGACCGTTGTGGTTTCCCGCTACACTGTTGCCAAGATCGACAAGGTCGATACCGACGTCAGCACCGCTGAGAGCCGCAACGGCGCCTCCGAGGTCCTGACCCTCACCGATCTGGACGGCGACAACAGCAACGACTACTACGACAAGTACGACGATGCCGAGAAGACCCTGCGGGGCTATGCCTCCTCCTATGACGAGGGCACTGTTCTGGCCGTGGCCTTCCGCGACGGCAAGTTCGGCGATGAAGTCCTGGCTTCTTACGAGGCCGAGGCTGTCACCGGCGAAGTCACCGCTTTCCGTGAGGACGAGACCGTCACCATGGACGGCACCAAGTATGAGTTTGCCCGCAGCAAGGATGGCACCGCTGGTTTCGTGGACGGCACCACCAGCAACTTCGACTTCGACAAGGAATACACCATCTACCTGACCGCCGACGGCTATGTCATCGGTGTGGAGGGCGCCGCTGGTGCGGACCTGTCTGACGTGTACTATGTGGCTGGCGTCTACGGCGAGGAGAGCCGGTACAACGCTAGCAAGATGACCTATTATGCCCAGGCCGTGTCTCTGGCGGATGGCTCTGTCTCCGACATTGAGCTGGATGAGAAGGACTCCAAAAACGAGTTGGTAAAGTTCCTAGATACGACTGATGGCGATTACGCTCCTGTCAAGGGCCTCTTTACCTTTGATGATGATGTTGCTACAGAGTGGGACGGCGATGATGACTATGTGATCTACGGTATCAACTCTACCGCCGCTAACATTCAGGATAAACTGAATACTGCTCTGAGTGCTGACGGCCTGGCGATGGACGATACCCGGTTCTCTACTGTTGATACCCTGAATAATACTGATCGCTTCTATGTGGACGAAAATACTCAGTATCTGGGTGTTGAAGATTATGCCGATGACATTGATACTGTCTACGCTGCGGGTGGTATGAAGGCCGACAACTCTGGTCATGTCATCGTGGTTGCTGACCAGGATGAGGACCGCGATGCTCTGTATGTGATTCTGGTTGACAGCAGCGCTTCCGTTGGCTCCGCCGACATCCTGTACGCCGCCGGCAGCAGCACCGACAAGGTGGGCACCGACAAGTACGTCCGCGAGTTCTGGTCCATGGAGGACAACACCAGCGAGGACATCACCATCGATGAAAAGCTGGGTGAAAAAGGCTTCTATGAGGTGGACAGCATCGACGAGGACGGCGTCTACACGCTGAAGGACTATGACAAGACCGCTCATTCTATCGATGAGGACTCCGACGGCATCGTCGTAGAGGATCTGGCGCTGGACAACACGGACCAGATCTATCGCAACGCTCTGAGCGGCACCATCGGTAGCGTCAAGTTCGACGATGTCAGCATCGCCAACGCCACCATCATCGACGGCCGCAGCCGTGCTGACCGGAACGACTCCGTGTATGACCGCGAGATCAACAGCATCTCCCGTCTGGAGGCCGCTCTGGATGCCGTGAGAGACGAGGACCTGAAGGATCAGGGCACTGTGGAGATCGACCTGTATGTGAAGGACGGCGAGATCACCTTCATCTGCGTCACCGATGTGGGCGGCGTTGCCAAAGACGACGGTGAGCAGGGAAGCAGCGAGCTGGACCTGACCGGTGTGGAGAATTTCGCCTGCAACAACAATATCGTTACTGTTGACCTGGTCGGCACCGGAAAGATTCCCGCTAACTATCCTGTTACTGTGACTCTGATGAAGGCCAACAGCACCGAGGGCGATGCGGAAGTCGGCTTCAAGGAGCATGTAAACCTGGCTGCCTATGAGGTTAATGATTGGAACAACCTGGGAAAAATCGCGATCCAGGAAAGTGGTAATTACTATGTAATTATCACCATCGAAAATGAAGACGGCAGAGTTGTGGATGAGTTCACTTCCAACACTGTCCGCTTCGTCTACACTGTCCAGCCGTAAGGCAAATAGTTTCTTTCAAGTAACTTGTTGCGCAAGAAAGCCCCCGCTCATACGAGCGGGGGCTTTCCCTGTTTCCGTCACATCCAGGCCAGTAGTGCTGAACAACGTCGGCATCGTTCCCCCCTGACTGGCCGGTGCCTCGTGGTTGATGAAAAATCCATCGTCCTCCAGCCCCGCGTATTGGCCCGCAGCTTTCAAAAAGGTCTCTCCAGGAGTTGAAGGAGATCCTGTCTGCTCAGATAACTTTTCCCTCTTCCCCATGGGCGCCGGTCTTCCGGCGCTCATTTTTTTGTAAAATACAGCCAGATTCAAGACAAAAGTAAAAAAATATATTATGATAGATTGAAAGGGGGGTTCCAAATTCTGGAAGACAGGCTGCGCAGCTTCCCCACGCAATGGAAGATGTCGAATTTTCTGAGAGATGTCGTTTTTTCAGGCTTTGCTGTTTTTCGTCGTACAATCTTCTCATCGCAAATTTCGAGGAGGTGCTCTCCATGGACACGATCATCCGGGAAACGCTGCGCCCCTTTGGCATTACGCGCAATTACCGCGGTTACCCGCAGACGGTCCGCGCCATTGCTCTGGTCCTGGAAGACGAATCCCGCCTGCTCAATGTCACCGAAGAGATCTATGAAGTCGTGGCCCTGCAGACCCGGTGCCATCCCTCCAACGTGGAGCGGAACATCCGGACTGTCGTTCTCTGCGCGTGGCATACAAACCGACCGCTTCTGGTCAAAATGGCGGGATTTACGCTGACGGCTCCGCCCCGCGCCTCCCAGTTTATTGATATCATTGCCTCCTACATCCAGCGGGAAGTTTTGAGTGACCCCAGCCGCCGTGTGCTGATCTGATGCCCCTCGCCTGTCTGTTCCGGGATTTGGTACCGACGGCCCATCTGCGGCCCCCGTGCGGCAGGGATTCCCGCGTCTGCTGATGCAGCGGAATTCCCGCTCTGCGCTGGCAGAAGTGCCGCCGCGGCGGCCTGCCGGAACAGCCGGCAAATCGCCCGCTCCCCTCTCCCCGGCCAACGAATCCGGCACAGGCGGCCGCCCCATTCCGCGGGGCGGCCGCCTGTCAGTCTCTCACTCTATTTCTGGCCGGTGATCAGCGCCAGCCGGGTCTCCACGGTGTCCAGCTGCTTCTTCACATTGCCCACGATATCCGCACCCACGATGTTTCCCTCGCCGTCCACGATATATGTAGTGGGATAGGTGGAAATATCCGCAACGAAGTCCTTGTAGAAATCGCCCTCCGGATCCGGAGAGATATTGTGATAGGTCACGCCCTTTTCCTTCAAAATCTCCCGGGCCGTGTCCAGCTGCTCCCGGCTCTCGCCGGAGTCGGTACCCACACCGATGAGGTTGATGTTTCGCTCTTTGAAATCCTGATACAGCTCCTCCAGTTCAGGCATCTCGGCGATGCAGGAACCGCAGCCATTGTTCCAGAAATTGACGATGGTGGCGTCATAGTCGGCGAAAATGTCGCTGGAGATCTCATCGCCCGCAATGTCCACCTCGGAAAATTCCGGGAAAGGTGTCTTGGACACCAGGGCGTCCTCTTCACCGGAGCTGCAGCCGGTCAATGCGGCGGTCATCAGTACCGCCGACAGCAATAGGATCAGAACACGTTTCATGTGGCAGTCTCCTTCTTCTCTTGTATTCTTTTGATCGAAAATACCCTGGTGATGGCCCCATGGGGGCAGGCAGCCGCACAGTCCCCGCAGCGGATGCACTCAGCATGGTTGGGCGTCCTGAACACATCCACATCCATCCTGCACGCACGACTGCACGCCCCGCAGGCGGTGCACCGGCCCGAGTCCACCTGCAGGCGGCAGATGGAAATTCTGTTGCACAGCCCGTAAAAGGCCCCCAGCGGGCACAGCCACTTGCAGAAAGGCCGGTAGAAAAACACCGCCAGCAGAGCTGTCCCCAGCAGGATGCAGCTCTTCCAGGTAAATAGTCCGCCCAGGCCGGCCCGGATGCCGGCATCGGCCAGCGCCAGCGGGATGCCGCCCTCCAGGATGCCGGCGGGGCAGATATACTTGCAGAAGAACGGGTCGCCCATTCCCACCTCGTTGACCACCGTCATAGGCAGGACAATGACGAAGAGCGCCAGAATCCCGTATTTCAGATAGGTCAAGATGCGGACCCTCCTGGTGCTGAACTTTTTTGCAGGGATTTTGTGAAGCAGCTCCTGGAACCATCCGAACGGGCACAGAAAGCCGCACACCACCCGCCCCAGCAGCGCGCCTGCGAAAATGAGGAATCCCACCACATACCATGCAAACTGGAACTTGGAGGAGCCGATCACCGCCTGAAGCGCCCCGATGGGGCACGAAGCTGCCGCGGCCGGACAGGAGTAGCAATTCAGCCCGGGGACGCAGACGGCCTTCAGGCCGGTCCTGGAGATCCTTCCATGCAGGAAGTTCATCAAAAAGGGGTTGGAAGCCAGCGCGGCCCCCAGCTGGATCTTCCAGCGATGCTTGTTTTCAGCCAATGCCCACACACTCCAAACACAGGTTGACGCCCTTGTGCAGGACCATGTCCGCTTCCCCGCGCCACAGCCCCAGTCCAATCATCAGCAGGGCGGCTGCCAGACAACAGAACGTGATCTTTCTCATATCAGCCCATAGCCGCCATAGCGGCGCCGCCCTCTGCCGCCGTCCCAGACTGGAACGCGGCGTTCCGGCTCATCTCCACAAAGGCGGCCGCGGACGCAGGCAGCTCCTCTGCGTCCACGGCGGAATACCATGCAGAGAGGAATGTTCCGTTCACATACCAGGAGGCGACGTTTGGCATCTCCCCGTCTTCCACCATGCTTCTGTTGCTGCCCACAGCTGCTGCCAGAGAGTCGTTGTAGAGGATGACGGGGAAGGGTGCATCGGCAAACATCTCGCTGCCGGTTCCGCTTTTGGTGCAAACCAGGATTTCCGCCCCATTCTCCGCAACGCCCCCATATCCCTCCGCCAGTGCGTTATAGAAGACCTGCGTCCCCTCCGCTTCCGGATCCAGGAAGGCAAAGAACACCACATCCCCCAGCTGTTCCCGGGTAAACGCCTCTCCGGACAGGGTGGTCGTGGCAAAGTCGCCCACCATGTTGCTCTCTGTTTTGCTGGCGGCGGGAACGCTGTTCTCCTCATAATAGGCATCCACCCACGCCTGATCGACCCAGCCCTTATCCAGGGCGTCCTCGATGGTAAGCGTACCAGCCTCGATGGATTGTTCCACGTCCTCCTGACTGGGCCGCTTCTCTCCGCAGGCCGCCAGGGACAGGGCCATGGCAGCGGCCAGACCCAGCATGGCCAGCTTCCGTTTGTTCTTGCATCGCTTCATAAAAAACCTCCTTGCCGCACCTGCGGCGGATTTTGGACAGGAGGCATTGTAGCATGGAAAACGTAAATTTCCTGTCAAGGCGGTCTTGATGGAAATTTTATCTGGATGTGCTATAATAGCCGCACATGGAAAAGGGCGGTGAGTGGGATGCGGATTTTGGTGGTGGAGGATGAGCGTCTCCTGTGCGACGGGATCGCGGAGGATCTGAGACTGGAAAAATACACGGTGGATTGCTGCTACAATGGTGCTGCGGCCTGTGAGCGGCTGTTTGTGGAACCCTATGATCTGGTGGTCCTGGATCTGAACCTGCCAGGCATGGATGGGCTGGAGCTGCTCCGGCACATCCGGACGGAACAGCCGGAGCTGCGGGTGCTGATTCTTTCCGCCCGGTCACAGCTCTCAGACAAGGTGGCAGGGCTGGATCTGGGCGCGGACGATTACCTGACCAAGCCGTTCGCCCTGGAGGAATTGGAGGCCCGGGTGCGGACGCTGCTGCGCCGGGAATTTCGTCAGCGGGAGTCCCTTGTACAGGTGGGCGCGCTGACCCTAAACACCGTGACCCGGGAGGTCTCCGGCCGTGGGGAACCCCTTCCCCTGACGCCCCGGGAATTTGCCATCCTGGAGCATCTGATGCTTCACCGGGGATGCTGGATCAGCCAGGAGGAGCTGATGGAGCATATCTGGGAGGCGGATGCCAACCCCTTCAGCAACGCCGTGCGGATGCACATCTCCTCGCTCCGGAAAAAACTGCGGAAGCGGCTGGGCCATGATCCGATTCAGACCAAGGTAGGCCGGGGCTATCGCCTGGCCGGAGAGGAGACGGCATGAGGAAACCGATGTCCCTGCGCCTGCGGGTCACTCTGCTCTGCGCAGCCCTGCTGACGCTCTGCTGCCTCCTGCTCACTGTGACTAACAATTTTTCGGCCATCCGGATGGCCGACGCCATTCAGGCGGTGCCGCTTCTTCCGGCGCAGCGCGCAGAGCTGGAAGACAGTGTCAGCCTGCCCATGGCGGAACTGCATATCAGCGATACGATCCAGCAGGCTCAGGGGGCGTTCCACATGCAGAGCCTGCTGGCCATGGTTGCCATCCTGGCGTTGGGCCTGTTCCTCATATACCGGCTGGTTGGAAAAGCCCTTGCTCCGTTGGACACACTCACTTGCCAGATCCGGGAGCGGACGGCTGCGGATCTGGCGCAGCCCGTTGAGATCCCCGACAGCGGGGATGAGGCGGCCGCACTGGCCCTGGCGTTCAATCAGATGTCCCAGCGGCTGAACCAGGTCTTCGTCATGCAGAGGAACTTCTCCCGCAACGCGGCCCATGAATTCCGCACACCGCTGGCAGTCCTGAAGACCCGAATCGGCCTGTTCCGCAAAAAGCAGGACTTCCGCCCCCGGGCCACACTGGAGCTGCTCCAGATCGTCGAGGGGGAGGTGGACCGCTTGTCCGCCATGGTGAGCGAACTCTTGGAGCTGACCAATCTGGAGCGGGCATCCCGCGGAGAGCGGCTCTCCTCCGGCCAGCTGATCCGGAGCGCCGCGGACCAGGCCGCCCCCCAGGCGGAAGCGCGGAGCATCACCATTTTGGTGGATGCCGCGCCCTGTACCCTGGCCGGAAATGCAGAGCTGCTCCGGCAGGCGGTATGCAATCTGGTGGAAAATGCCGTCAAGTACAGCCCGGTCGGCAGCGTTGTACACATCGCGGGCCACCGGGATGGGGAATGGTTCCAAATCGTGGTTGCCGACCAGGGACCCGGCATCCCGGAATCGCTCCGCCAGCGGATTTTCGAGCCCTTTTTCCGGGTGGATGATTCCCGCTCCCGACAGCTGGGCGGTGCCGGACTTGGTCTGGCACTGGTGCGGGCCATCGCGGAGTTCCACGGCGGCGCTGTTTATGTGGAAAAATCCCGGGGAGCGGGAAGCCGATTCGTCCTGAAGCTGCCATGCGAACAGGATCCTCCGCCGGATTGAGATACAAACTGACGTCTTTTGTCAGACGGGATCGGCGGAAACGCCTCGCGGCAGTTATTTTCATGCCCCTGGCTGTGGGCAAGCTGCCTTTCCGTGCGCCGCCCCCTGGGGCTCAGCTTTTGGGCGGAAGACGCTCTGCGGAGGGAACCGCCGTCCGGAAGCCTGCCACCGACACGTGGCGGGGCAGTCTGCGTACAACGTTTGAAGATATCAGCGTCTCTGCAAACGCGATTCCCGTTGCCTCTCCATACAGCCCTGTAATCTGTGCGCCACTTACAGCAGGAAAGCACCTGAAATCTAAAGATTTCAGGTGCTTTTTGCTTCTCAACGGACAGTGCGCATCTGTTTTGGGCTTCACACATCAAGTTTCCTGCGGATAGCAGTAGCGAAGCCCGCATGATGCCCGCATCTCTCCAGGAAAAATGTGCTTCCGGCACACGCAATTCTCCAATCGGCCCCTTAATAAATGCTGACAGTTCGAAAGGATGTATACCTCCAGATCCGTCAGTTGGTCTGCCGGGCTGTTTTCCCCGTGATGGGCTCCTGACTTATGATTGATGCGGCCCATGACGATCTTTGCCACGCCGCTGACCCTTGCGTATTCCGCGATCTGCACCGCAGGAGCCGTCCCGTACACCATGGAAATCTGCGCCCCCTGCTGCTCCGCCAAGTGCAGATTGCAGCGCAGTTGCTTTATATTCCCTGTGGTAAAGAAATTTTGCAGGACCTGTTTGGTCTGGCGTTTCCGACAGACTTTTCCCACCCGAAGAAGCCTCTCCACATCCCGATGCTTGGTATGCCGGCACCCCTGGGTGTTGTTGTGCGCCGCTTCATCCACCAGGACAGTTGGAATCTGGTCAATATCAACCCTCCCGGAGTTGAATGCCGCGGTATTCGTTTTTCTTATTCAGCAAGACCTCCCGTCCGTTCAGCAGGAACAATGTATCCGGTCTTACATGCGGCTCCACATAGCCCACCACCAGATCAGCGCCCTCTTTCTGCGCCTGATGCGCCGCTTACGACAGGGCATACGTTTTGCTCACGCCGGCCGCATAGCCAAAAAGGATTTTTAGCCTCCCCGGAGGGGCCTCCGCTTCCGGATCGTATGGGAAATTCGCGCATTCATTGTTTGTCCGTCCCCTATGTACTCACCCTCCCACAACTCGTCATAGAATCAATACCTTGTCCCGTTATCGTATCACGCGTAATACTACCAAACCGTGAATAATGGCGTCATGATCGGAAGATAGAATTGGGGCGCTCCCACCAGCAGGAAAACGAGCGCCAGAATCATTTGGCGCTCGTTTCATAACTGTGTGTATCGTCCCATCCCAAAATCCGTTTGGCCATCAGATAGATTCCCGGCTTGTAAAGGACCAAAACCACATCCAAGGCAGGACTCCGGCGTATAAAGTCCGTAATCGCTTGGCCGGCAATATAGATTGCTTCTTCTCGTGGGATGTGATATTCTCCCGAAAAAATAAGTGGAAACGCAATGCTTTTGCATCCGCTGGTCACTGCCCTTGTCATGGCGCGGCGGTAGCAGTCTGCCAGCAGTAACCGCTCTCGCTCCGCGCCTCCAAACCAGCCAGGTCCGGCCACGTGAATAATATAGCGGGCCGGCAGCCCAAAGGACGGCGTCATCACAGAATGTCCGATAGGACAATGTCCATGACGTCGGCAAGCCTCCTCCAGCTTTGCACTATCCGCTGCGGCGAAAATTGCCTCACAGATCCCCGGCGTACGCTTCAGTTCTGTGTTTGCAGCATTTACAATGGCATCCGTGGCAATATTTACGATATTTCCCATCCAAAGATGATACGGCATAGGCCTTCCTCCTTTACAGCAGAGCACCGCATACCAGATACCCCAAAGCGGAAATTCCGCTGGCACACAGCGCATACGGAATCTGAGACAACGCATGATCCATGTTCTCGATCTTACAGCAGCTGGATGTCAATACCGTGGCATCGGAATAGAAGCAGGCATGGCTGCCGAGCGTGGCGCCCGAGACAATCGCCCCCATGACCAGGAGCAGATTTGTGCCGATGCTCTCCGCCAGCGGCAGCAGGATTGGCGCAACGATGGCCGGAATCCCCCACACGCTGCCTGTACTGAAATTCAGGATCGCCACCACCAGAAATGTCACCAGAGGGAAGATCACGGCATTGACATGGGGCTGCACCAGGGTAATGATGTAATCGGCAATCCCGATATCGGTCATTGCCTCCTGCATGACAAACGCAAAGAAGATGATGGCCACCGTGGGAATCATGTTGCAAAAGCCGTGCATCGCCAGATCACAGAACCTGGAAAAGCTCATTTTGCCTCTGGGAATATAGAGCACAAAGCACACTGCAATCGCAGCAACCACGGCCAGAAACAGCTCTCCGGAAATGATTGCCAAGATAATCAACACGCCCACCGGCAGGATAAAGTCCATGAGGCTGCCCTGTGTCTGAAATTCCGACTCATCCTCCTCGTTGAGCGGTGCGCTCTCCGGCGAATAGACCTTGCCGGTCTCCTGAAGGCGGCGGTAAGCGGTCCGCATCCGCCCCAGCTTGGGAACAACGCCAACGATAAACAGCGGCACGATGATAACCGCTGCGATGGCGTAAAAGGCAAAGGGGATCACGTGATAGAATGTCTCTATCGCCGTTCCATAGCCCAGCTCCGCAATCCCCGGCTGCGTGAAAAATAGCCCGGAAAAGAAGATTGCCCAGGTAGAGAACGGCAGAATGGCACACACCGGCGCGCCGGTGGAATCGATGATGTAAGACAGGGCCTCCCGGGGCACACGGCGTTGGTCGGTCAGTTTTTTCATGCAGGTGCTCAGTGTCATGATATTCAAATAGTCATCCACAAAAATAAGAATCCCCATGATCCAGGTGACCATCATGGTGGACCTTGGCCCCCGGCAGAGCTTTCCAAGCGCCCTTGTAAATCCCAGTGTTCCATGGGATTCTCCCAACAGCGTAATGAGGCTGCCGAACAACGCGCACACCAAAAAGACCCATTGGTGCGAATAATCTGTCGCCACGCGGAAAAAAGCATCCATCCAGTCGGTGGCGATGTGAGACAGTGCATACACTCCCTCGGACGGGATCCGTGCAGCGCTGGTAATCACATAGGTCAGCAGAGTTCCAAAGATCAACGGTTCCAGAGTCCGCTTTGTTTTCAGCGCAAAGGCAATGACGAACAGGACGGGGATCAGTGTCCATATTCCATATTCCATGAGTACAACCTCGTTTCTACCACAGTCGCATTTATTGGAGTGCTTCTGGTGCCCGCTAAAGTCATAATAGAGCACTTCCGATGAAGATAGTGTTAGTTTCCCGGCTCTGGGATAAGGAATATATTAAGAACACCATTTGATTGAAATGACAAAATGATAGGCCGGCATTCCAGTCGATGGAATGCCGGCCTCTACTGTACAGCGGATATTCCTTTCCGGGCATTTTCTGAGTCCGGAATGTCCCCTGCGCAATTCATCAGCTGCCAGTTTATTTGCCACGCTCCAGATAGTCTGCCGCAAACTGCGCATACAGTGCGGCCCCCCTCTGCAGCACCGGCTCATGGACTGTATAGCGGTCGTTGTGGTTCCCCACCGTCATACCGAGTTCCTCATTTCTCGTTCCAAGAAAACCGAACACCGCTGGAATCTTATCGGCAAAGAAAGCAAAATCCTCACTGCCCATCATCTGGGGAAGTTCTTTCAAACACGCTTCCCCATAGAGTTTCACAGCTGCGTCATGGGCGATTTTATTCAACTCTTCATCATCGTTATAAAGAGAGTTTGCATAGTAATCATATTCAACCGTGGCAGTCGCGCCAAAAGCCTTGGCTGTGTTTTCAGCAATCCGCCGCAGCCCCTCTTCAATCTTCATACGGAATTCTGCGTTATAAGTCCGGGTGGTTCCAAACAGTTCCGCATGGTTTGCAATAATATTATACCGCTGTCCGGCGTGCATCTCTCCGATATTTACTACCAGCGGGTTTAAGGGGTCGTTCGTTCTGGAGACAAATGACTGGATATTGCTGACAATCGCTGCGGCAGCCAAAAGTGCGTCCACACCCAGATGCGGCTGTGTCCCATGGGCGGAAACGCCATCTACCTTGATTACAAAGTTATCCACACTGGCCATGCGGGGCCCCGCCTGCACATTGATGTATGGCTCCTCCAGTGTCGCCCACACGTGCTGGCCCATAATGGCATCCACGCCATCAAGGATGCCCGCTTCAACATAGTATTCCGCACCGTGGCAGGTCTCCTCCGCAGCCTGGAAAATCAGTTTGACGTTGCCTTGCAATTCGTCTTTCGTCTCCATCAGCATCTTTGCCGCACCGAGAAGCATGGAGATATGGCAGTCATGGCCGCAGGCATGCATGACGCCCTTATTTCGGCTTGCAAAGGGCAGGCCTGTCTTTTCCTCTACCGGCAAGGCATCAATATCCGCCCGGAGAGCCACAGTTCTGCACGCCTTTTCGGCCTTTCCCCCCCGCAGCATCGCACATAATCCGGTATGGTCCGGGAAGCGTTGGATCTCGGTATAGCCCATTTTCTGAAGCTCTGCCGCAATATGCTCTGTGGTCTGGACTTCCTCGAGGCTCAGTTCCGGGTTCTGGTGGCACCATCTGCGCTGTTCCACAATGTAATCCAATGCCTGTTCAGCCAGTTCTTTATAGTTCATAACAGTCCTCCTATTTCTGAAGAAGCATCTCCAAAATCAAATCATCACATTTAGAGGAACCCTCATTCCCAAGCCGCACGAAATTTCTGATCGTTTCTTCCGGGTCTGTTTCTACAATTCCATCTGTCGCTTTCACGCTTTCACTCCGAAGGGCCATAGCGGCACATTGGAAGGCGGCAAAGACACAGGTGCTGATCTTCAAGGCGCAGTCTGCCTTGGCACCGTCACAGAGCATTCCGCTCACATTCCCAAACATATTGTTTACAGCAAATCCGATCTGCTCCAGCGTGCCTCCTTGTAGATACACCAAGCCGCAGGCTGCGGCGGCAGCGGCAATGGTCGCCCCGCAGAGCCCGGAGAGCGGTCCGAAATCCGCGTGGATATGAATCGCCATCAGGTTGCTCAGCGTGACAGCGCGAAACGTTCTCTCTTCATCAATACCAAGACTCTTCGCGGCAGACAAGATGGGAACTGTTGCGGTAATGCCCTGATTGCCGGATCCGGAATTTGTGATGACCGGGGCATTGGCTCCCGCCATTCTGGCGTCCACCCCGCTGGCAGTCATGGCTACGGCATCCATGACAACATCGTGCCCCATCAGCCCCGCTTCCTGATTGTTCCGGATACCATGGCCGATATTCAGTCCGTAATCACCCGCTGCGCCCAGCTGCGCGATATGCCCATTGACTTCGATGGCCTCTTGGATCATGTGTAAATCATCCTGTCGGCGATCCATCGTCTCCACAAATTCATAGATCGTCCGGATATTCAGCGTCCTGCTGATCTGCTCCGGCGTGATATCCGTTTCCATCGTCTGCCCGGGCAGCTCACAGCCCACCCTCTGGTGGTCCCGCTCCACAAGGATCACATTGGTATGCGCTCCCTTAATAATGGCGCGGGACTGGTGTTCTTTATTCACCAGTTCAACTTCCACATACAGCTTGTCCGGATCAAACGCCCTTCTCACGTCCACATATCCATTTTCCACAAGATGGGCCGCTCTTTCAATGTCTTCCGGGCGGGCGTCATCCACAACCCGGAGCTGGCGGTCCACCGCCCCGCACACAGCACCCAAAGCAGCCGCATAATTTATTCCAGTATAGTTCGTTCCGGGTATCCCCGCAGACATCGCGTTCTTGATGATATTCGCGCTGGCCCTGACCTTGATATGCTCCAGCTCTCCATCCAACTGCTCTCGGGCAATGGCGGCTGTCAGCGCAATCGCGGCAGGCTCTGTGCAGCCGGTGGCCAGCATCATCTCATGATTCAATATTTGACAAATCAGTTTCCGATTCATAGCGATACGCTCCTATTCTATGATCCCAACCAACATTTGATTCTACAAAAGCGGAACACTTCGTGTCCCGCTTTTGTAGATGATATGGCCTTTACAATCAGAACATTTTGGCAAATACGCTTGCAATGATAACGGACGTGATCGTCACAGTGGTAAAGCCGCCGACAATCATGGGCGGGAACATCTTGCTCATCAGATATTCCTTTTCCTCCGGGGTCGCCGCCAGAGCGTTGCAGGTGTTTTCAGTGATAATTGCATTGGGCGGGAACCCATACAGGGCAGTCAATGCGGTGGCAAAGGCCAGCAGGAACGGGATCTTCAGTATTTTTGCGCTGACGAAGCACAATACCGCCATGCCAGCAACACCGACAACAATCAGAATGACCATCGGCCCGATGATGCTGCCCAGCATCTGGGGCGTGCAATCCTTCAGGCCGTCAAAGATATACATCATCAGAGCGAACATGACAATGCCATAGGAATTGCTTTTATTCAGTGCGTTCTCATCCAGAAAACCAATGCTGGTGAAAATAATGCCCAGAACCAGCGCATACACAGCGCCGCTGATCGTCATGTTCAGGCCGGGGATGACAACTCTTCCCAGCTGTGTGGCCAGCCAGGCCACGAATCCCAGCTTGCCCAGCATCACCACAACAGAATTCCACTTGGCAGGCGTGGGGGGCAGCAGTTTCTTGCGCGGACTCTCGGTGGTTTCCAGCTTTCCGTTGACTGCATCTACCGCATTTGAAACGCCGGCAACCGACACACCGCCGTTCCGGTATTCTTTCAGGAGCTTTTTGCCCTCCAGCTGGAGGCAGACCGCCGTAAGCGGATACCCCGCGAACCCCTGGACGCAGTACATGGCGATAGCAAACACAGCCGCTTCCTTGAGGCCGGCAGCATTGGCCGCCTCCATCATCGTCGTTGCAGCCACAATGCCTCCGGTGAGAGGAGGCAGTCCCGCGACAACAAAGCTGCGGTCCATGAGCAGGGGGCAGACGAACAGTGCCAGGACGCACATACCCGCAAGTCCCGCAAGGCAGACCACAATGGTCTTCCACTGCTCCAGCAGCTGCTTGATGCTGATCACGGTGCCCATGTGCGTAATCAGCAGATAGATACCGATTGTGCTGCCAAAGGGAATCAGTACGGCGTCGCTGATCAGCGTAGTGGGAAGGACTGTCCAGTAGCCCACCAGAATGATAGCGGCAGTTACGAATACCGATGGAATCCATGCTTTTGTTGCCGTGGAAACGACCTCGCCAATGATGTACACTGCAGCGCAGAGCACAAACGCTAGTGCAAAGTTATACATGTCTTTTCCCCCTCTTTACTTATTCAGCACATATTTCGGCGGCAGAACTGCCTCCTTTCATGGTTTTGCATTCTCCCACCCAATATGAGTCTGACCAATTACTGTGCGTTGAAATCCATTGCCACCTGCGCATAGAGCATGGCGCCCTTCAAAAGCTGTTCCTCATCCACGCAGAAATTGCCGGAATGGTTTGGCCAAACGGCTCCGCAGGCCTCGTTTCCGGTTCCCAGCAGTGCGATTGCTCCCGGCACCCTCTGCATGAAGTAGGAGAAGTCTTCGCCTCCGGTGGTAGCCGGATTGGATGCGAGGCAATTCTCACCCAGGACAGCAACCGCGGATTTTTGGGCGATGGAAACCACCGCCTCATCATTGACAGTGGGCGGCACGATGCGCAGGTACTCCAGCTCTGCCTCAGCGCGATAAGCCTCGGCTGTGCCTTTGATAACTCTTTCCATCCGTTCCTCAAAGGTTTCCCACACCTCATTGCTGAAGCAGCGGGTGGTTCCTGTCATATAGCTGTTCTCCGCCACTACATTCCAACGGGTGCCCGCCTGGATCGTCCCTACGGTAACGACCGCCGGGTCCATAGGCGAGATCTCCCGGCTGACGACGGACTGCAGGTTATTGATGATGGCAGCCGTTACAACAGCTGCGTCCACACCCCGCTCCGGCTGTGCGCCGTGGCACCCCTTTCCCTTCACAGTGATATGGAATTCGTCTGCCGACGCCATCCGGGGGCCGGCTTCCAGAGAAACCATGCCGGACTTCACATCTGTCCACACATGAATGGCAAAACATGCGTCCACGCCGTCCAAAGCGCCCTGCTCAACCATGGACTTGGCACCCAGAGCTACCTCCTCCGCAGGCTGGAAAGCCAGTTTTACCGTGCCGCACAGTTCTTCTTTCATGTCATGAAGGATGCGGGTGGCGGTCAGGAGCATTGCAATATGGCAGTCATGGCCGCAGGCATGCATAATGCCCTCGTTTTTGCTCGCATAAGGCGCCCCGGTGGTTTCCTGGACCGTCAAGGCATCCATATCTCCGCGAAGCAAAATGGTCTTGCCGGGCTTTGCGCCTTGAATGGTGACCAGCACACCCGTCTCCAGCCCACAGGGCCGCCAGGAAACGCCTATCTCGTCCAGCGCCTCTTTGATTGCCTTGCTGGTGTGATATTCCTTGGTGCTGACTTCAGGATGCTGATGGAAATAGCGGCGCTTTTCGATCAGATACTCTCCGTATTGGGCGGCGACCTCTTGCACATTCATAACAATTCTCCTTTTCTCGCGAATTTTTTCGCTTTAAATGGTTAAATCATTTTGAACTTTCCAAATCTGATTACTTCAGGAATTCCAGAGCAATAGAAACCAAGGTCCTGATGCCTGCCGGCATAACATCCTCCCGAACCGCACACTTGGGATTGTGCAGGGGCGCCAGCTCTCCCTCGTGTCCTGCATAAAGCATCAGATAGGCGCTGGGGATACCACCCAGCTTTCCATAGAAGCTGAAATCCTCACTGAAAGGCATTGGATCGGGCATGGGGACCACCGCGTCCTCACCCAATTCCTTTCGGACCGCGTCAGCGGCAAGATCCATCAGCTCTTTGTCATTGAAAGCGCTGGGATATCCGTCGGCATAGTGAATATGTACTGTATTTCCGGAGGCGGCCTCGATACCTTTTGCAATTGCCTGGACCTGTTCCTTAATCACGCTTCGCACACTTTCCGAATACGCTCTGGTCACGCCGCCAAACTTGACCTCCGCCGGGATCACATTGGGCGCGTCGCCGCCATGGATGCTCCCCAGGGAGAACACTGCCATCTCCATAGGGTCCACCCGGCGGGCGACGATCTGCTGCATCATCACGATCATCTGGGCGGCAGCCAGCACGGGGTCCGTTGTATTCTGCGGCTGAGAGCCATGTCCCCCTCTGCCGGAGACGGTGAAGTCGAACAGGTCCACGGAAGTTGTTATGGGCCCGATGTGGAACCCCACCTGTCCTGCCCGGTGAGCGTCCGGCAGCACATGCATTCCATAGATCGCGTCCACATGGGGGTTTTCCAGCACGCCTTTTTCCACAAGCTCCTTGGCGCCGCCAGGTAATGTATCTTCGCTATGCTGGAATATCAGCTTGACACAGCCCGCAAAACGCTCTCTCATTCCGCACAGGATCTTGGCCGCGCCCAGCATCATGGATGCATGCATATCGTGGCCGCAGGCGTGCATAATCCCCGGATTCTCACTGGTATACGGCAGTCCGGTTTCCTCCTGCACGGGCAATGCGTCGATATCGCAGCGCAGTGCCACGCAACGGCCCGGGCCTCTGGCTCCATGGATCAACGCTACAACGGCGGTTGGTACAGGCCGTTCGATTGCATCAACCCCGTATTCCTCCAGCTTCTTTCGAATCAGGGCCGATGTCCTTACCTCGTTTCTTCCAATCTCAGGATGGCGGTGAATATCCCTGCGAATCTCTACCATCTCCGGGAAATATTCCTCCGCTCTTTCTTTTATCGTACTCGTCTCAAATTTCCTCCTTCCTGCATGGCTTCCGGAAGCCATTGTTTGTTCAGCATGGTTTCTATGTTTGCTTCGCAAACATAGAAACAGGGATCCCTGTTTCCGACAATACGATATTGCTTTAACTATACTTTATCTATAATAATCCTAAACCACAAAGTATATCAAGTCAATATTTTTCTCCTGACTTTTCCTGACTCCAGCATTTTGAGCACTTCCTTGTTAGAGTCGGAGACCATTTTCCGGGTCTTGTTGAACGCATCATGCTTTTTGTCTGCCTTGACGACGGCCGCTTGTCTGGAGGCGTGCCCTTATCCCAAAAATATCATATCGGCGGAAAGCCTGAAGCGCACTGACACAGGCGGCAAATTTCCGCATGGCGAAAGTGCTCTGACGCCCGATCAGATACTCAATGCAGAATGTAGTTGCAATATCCGCTCATCGTACGTCCATCCAGCGCACGTTTCCAGGCGGTCAGGCCCATTGGTCTTGCTGCGGTCTGCATTGGTGCAAATGATCTCTGCCCCACCGCGCCCTGTGACGGCGTAAAAGCCCGCAGAACTTATTTTATACCACGGTATAGAAGTCCCGTACGGTGGCGCCCGGCACAGATGTCAATGATCTGCTGCCAGATACGGCGCTCACTGGACCGAATGGAATTACCTCCGCTCCAGCGGTTTTGAAGGAGCCGATGCTGAAAGTAGTCCTACCCTGCCTGAGGCGTTCATCACCCAAGGCAAAGTTCTTGGTTCATTACTCTTTCAGTTCACTGGTGGCCCAAATGCGGATGTGGGCGGCCCGCAGCGATGGTCCAGGTTGTAAAAGCGGGCTTCCCTCGTTTTGGTCTTTCTATCCATCGCTCCGTAGAGCGTGCTTGTTACATTTTTGCAATGACCTCTTCCTGCAATTCGCCTTTCTGGACGATATTAGGTTCCTTTCTGAGAATGGCTTGGAATGGCGAGAAGGAAGATAAGCTCTCACTCTTAAGTTCACGAACGTGATATTATAAGAAATAGTATTTGCATTCGCCCCGCAAAAAGCCGTTGCACCGTGAAAAGCCTTGAGAATACTGAATTTTTTGCCTTTTAGGACACTGGAAAACACACTGATTTTCGGTGCTGTGGTGCCCAAATTCCTTGCGGCGATATAAAACCACACAAGCAAATGTAAAGAAAAATCAGAATTATCGAGGGTAAAAGCACTCCCTGCTTTTGCCCTCTTGACTGCCACACGAGCAGAAGCATTCGTACTTGTCAGCGGCGGGCGGGTCCCGTTCATCTTGACTATTGACAAGCGGGAATGGTTCTGCTGTCTCAGGATTTATACAGACCTCAAAAAAGCGGCAGGCCACTGCGGGCAGAACTCTGCGGCGAAGTTCTGTCCCAGACTGTCCGGGGCATTCAAACCGCCCTTCATGCAGCACTGAATAAAGCGGTGGAGGAAAACGGATTTTCTGTAATCCCTCAGATGGGTGTAAGCTGTCATCTGCCAAACCCAAAGAAATGAAAGTGCTGGCTCCCGAGGAAAGCCAGCACCTGCTGATTCAGGCCGGGGAAGACGGCTGCTACGAGCTTCTGCTGCTGGAACTTGCCACTGGTCTGCGCCGGGGGAGAGCCTGGCACTCCAATGGGATGACCTGAATTTCCGCACCGGCGCCCTGCGGGTGGTGTGTCAAATTCACCGGGTCAAAGGAGAACTGGTGGTGTCCCCGCCCAAGGCAGGTAACCGGACAGTGCTCCTCCCTGCCCTGGTGCTGCGTGTGCTCAAGGCCTGCAAGAAGGCCGTCCATCCCCGGTGGATGTTCCCCTCCCCGCCAAGGAGGACTCTCCGCTGGACCCAGCCGCCGTCCGGAAGCGGCTCCAGACGGTGCTGGAGCGGGCGGAGTACAACCGGCTGCACTTCCACGGTCTGCGGCATACCTTCGCCACTACAGCCCTGCAGAACGGCGTGCATATGAAGACCGTGTCCAGCATGCCGGGCCACTACGACACAGGCTTCACCCTCCGCACCTATCCCCACACTGCGAAGCAGAAGCAGGACGAGGCTGCTCAAACCATGGGCGCCTTTATGGAGCAAGTCATGTAAAAAGAAACGGCAAGGAAAAGAGAACGCGCACCGGGTAGGAAGCAAAACTTCCTGTCCGGTGCGCTTCAAACCTTTTCGGACATTTCCGCATGTAGGGCAGACGGTTGACCCACATTTTTCCTCACGCAAAAAATGCAAATCTGCAACAAAAAACACCTAAAATCCGAAGATTTCAGGTGTTTCGTGGAGCTGCTGGGCGGATTCGAACCGCCGACCTCATCCTTACCAAGGATGCGCTCTACCTACTGAGCTACAGCAGCATAAAATGGCGACCCGGAACGGGCTCGAACCGTCGACCTCTAGCGTGACAGGCTAGCGTTCTAACCAACTGAACTACCGGGCCATTTTGTAGGCTCGTCCTATTATAAGCAAATACATCCTGCCTTCTAAAGATTCCAATGGCAGGAGCAGAAGAATTCGAACCCTCGGCATGCGGTTTTGGGATGGCTACAAAGAGCAACGTTCCTCTACTGCCCCAAACACTTACCAATCCATAGCAGTTCGCTCTTCACAATTCTGACGTTTTCTTGATGCTGTCATCCTTTGGGACAACGCATCCGCCGCACAGAACAATAAGGATTATACTTTACGCCGCAGCTTTTGTCAATCCTTTTTTTAATTTTTGAGACATTTTTTTAATGTCTCCATTATCCAGCAGACAGACAGCTGCCTTGAGGCACCTTTGCAGCAGGTGTGTTTTGTCGCTTCACAATTCTACTGATTTTGGAGTCCCAAGGGAAACTGTGTTTTCGCCGTTTCCCTTTTTCTTTTGCCAACAAAAATTTTGCACTAACCAGACCAAATCTCTGAAATTTCCAGCGCCAAGGATGACCGTAGCGCACAGACATGGAAAAAGCCGCCCCTCAAAAACCAAGGCGCATAAAACAATGGAAAGCCCTTTCCTCGGGGAACTTCAAACCTATGAGAAAGAGCCATACTGGCGCCCTCGATGGATGCCTCCTTCCGGAGATGGCCGATAGCCTGCTGATCTGCATGGAAAGTATGGTGAAACAAGGCCAGCGTCTACAAAGAGGCACCTGGGTCAAGAAACTGGAAAACACGCTGAATATCCAGTTCCGCCAGTCCATTGCAGAGCACTTCTCCTGAGCTGGTCTGGAAAATTCTGAAATACCGGGAGAGCTACAGCCATATGAATCACGCTTTGGACAAGAGGGATGCCACCAGCGCGGATATCCTGCTAGATATTATTGTGAAGCTCTGGAGTTGCTGCAGTCCATTTTCTTTTCACCCGCACCTCGGCCGCAAGAGAAAACACCGCCAGGAACGGTGTTTTTCTGTCACTCTTCAAATTGAAAAAACGCTCTGCCATCATGTCAGAGAACGGCAGGTCCCCCGCTGGACCAGGCTGGGCATCAAAATCTGGTGCACATAACCCTGGGTCCCCTTTTCGATCTTGTCCAGCAGCATATCCACCGCCTGGACGGCCATTTCCTTTTTCGGCTGCTCAATGGTGGTAAGGTCGATGCGCGGCAGCGCAGTGGAGGGGATGTTGTCAAATCCGATGAGGGAGAGATCCCCCGGGATGCGGATATGGAGCTCGTCAGCCGCCTTCAGGATGCCCAGTGCGTTGGAGTCCGTAGAGGCAAAGATCGCTGTATAGTCGATGGGCTTTGCAAACAGCTCCCTGACCAGCTGATATCCATTCTCGATGGAGGACCGGGCAAAGTCGCTGTGATGGAGCCTGGGTTCCAGCCCGAATTGCCGGCAGGCCCGCAGATAGCCCTCCGCCCGGAGCTGATGGGTAGTGGAGTTCCGGCAGCCGAAGTACAGGATCTCCCGGTGTCCCAGTCCGTAGAGATACTCCACCCCCAGATAGGCGCCTCGGCTGTTGTCCACAGATACGTAGCTCTGGGGCTGATCCCGCAGATTCTCGCTGAGAAACACCGCAGGGATCTGCTCCAGCAGCGGGGCGATCTTCTCATAGGTGGCCGGGGACTGGGGGACGATCAAAATCCCGTCCACCCGGCGGCCCAGCAGCAGTTTGACCACCATCTCCTCCTGTTTCAAATCCGGCTCCGAGTTGCACAGCATAATGTTGTAGCCCCTGGCCCGGGCGCTCATCTCCACATAATAGGCCAGCTGGGACATGAACTCATTTTCAATGGCCGGCACCACCAGTCCCAGCAGATACGTCTTTTTCATCACCATGGAGCGGGCCACGTAGTTCCCCGTGTACCCCATCTCGTCGCACAGGCGGACAATCCGCTCCCGCGTGCTCTTTCCGATCTGGCTACTCCCCGACAGAGCCCGGGATACCGTTGCATAAGAGACACCGGCGGCCTTGGCCACATCCTTCAGTGTCACGTTCTTCATGATCTCTGTCCTTTCCATCGGTCCATGCCTGAGCCGGTTCCATTGCGTAAACGTTTTCATTTTGACGCCGTTAAAATCAAACGAATCGTCAATTTCACTTTTCTTGTTGAACAGCATATAGAATTATATCAAACTTGTCAATATCTCCGAAGAAATTATCATTATAGTGATTTCTCCAAATCTGCCGAAGATTCTTTGGCGGGCGCCGACTTGACAAATGACAGACGGATATCCTAAAATAAAATCAAGAAAAACGCAAACGTTTACATTCTTCAGCTGTCCGTTTACAGAAGCTCTCCTGCCCACTGTGAATGGCGGCCTGAAACATAGGGGAGGTCTTTTGATGTCTGTATCCAATCACGGCGGTGCCCAGCTGGCAGAGGCCGTCCGGCATGCCTATGCCGCAGGGCAGGACGACTATCATCTGGAGCCCATGGTGCTGACTGAGCGCGGCATTCCCGTCGGCCGCATCCGGGATCACGACGCGGTGGTGTTCTGCTGCCGCCGGGGTGAGCGGGAGATCGAGCTGACGGAACTGTTCACGGCGGACGACTTCCGGGCCGTGGAGCGCCGGAAGCTGAAGGATCTGTACTTCGCTATCCTGACACTGTATCACGACAAGTTCAAGCATCTGCCCGTCGCCTTTGCGCCGGAACACGTGGTAAAACCTTTGGCCCAGGTCCTCTCCGAGGCCGGAAAAACCCAGTTCCACTGCGCGGAGTCCGAGAAGTTCGCCCATGTGACCTTTTTCTTCAACGGCGGGGAAAACACCTCCTTCCCCGGTGAAGAGGATGTGTGCGTCCCCTCTCCCAAAGGCATCGACTTTGACCAGAAGCCGGAGCTCTCCCTGCCGGAGGTGGCCCGGACTGTGGCGGGCGCCCTGGGGAAATACGACTTCATCGTCACCAACTTCGCCAACGGTGATGTCATCGGCCACACCCAGAACACCGCCGCCAAGCTGGATGCCTGCGGTTACGTCAGCCGGGCCCTGGAGCAGGTGGTGGATGCTGCCCTGGCCCAGGACTACGTGGTGGCCATCACTGCGGACCACGGCAATATCGAAAAGCTGTACACCGTTGCCGGGAAGCCGGACGGCTCCCACACCACCAATCTGGTGCCCTTTATTCTGATAGACTCCCGTCAGGAGGACCCCATCTCCCTGCGGGACGGTGCCCTCTGCGACGTGGCTCCCACAATATTAGACGTCATGGGGCTTCCTCAGCCCCTGGAGATGACCGGCCGCTCCCTGGCGGAGGGACACACCTGGAGCCGGGGGCGGAGGATGCTCCTCATCATCTGCGACGGCTGGGGCCTGGGCGCCGGCGATGAGGGCGACGCCATCCACCTGGCCCACACCCCCTATTGGGACGCCCTTTTGGAAAATCGCTCCTGGTGCCGCCTGCAGGCCTCCCGTGAATTTGTGGGCCTGGGGGCCGGCAGGGCCGGCAACTCCGAGGCCGGACACTCCAATCTGGGGGCCGGCCGGTGCGTCATGCAGGACGACGTGCGGCTGGACGCGGCGGTGCAGGACGGCTCCTTCGCCCGCAATCCGGTCTTTCTGGAGGCCATCGAGCATGCCAGACGGAACCATGCCTCCCTGCATCTGCTGGCCTACCTCACCCATAAGTCCTCCCACGGGTGCATCGACTATCCCCTGGCCATCTGTGAGATGGCCAAGAAGCAGGGCCTGGAGGAGGTCTACTTCCACATCATCTTCGACGGCCGCTCCACCGAACCCGGCTCCGCCCCCGCGCTGCTGGCGGAGCTGGACAGCCGCCTGCACCAGATCGGGCTGGGGCGGATCGTGGACGGCGTTGGCCGGGGCGTGGTCCTGGACCGGGACAAGAATTACGACAAGGTAAAGCGGGCATACGATGCCCTGACGGACGACCTGGGCGCCTGGTATTCATGAGCGCCGACGCTCGGCCCGCGCGGGATGCGCTCCTCATTCCGCGCGGGCCCTGTATTTGTGATACAGCCGCCAAGGGCGTGCTGCGAGATTGTCTGCACATTGGAAAAGAGGTGCGCTATGAAAACCGTGTTGGGCTATCTGTGCCCCCATGCCGGGCGGGTCGCCGCCGGTGCCGCCATCAAATTCACCGCAGCGGTCCTGGAGCTGATCCTCCCCCTCCTGCTGGCAGAAATCATCGACGAGCTGGTGCCCGCCGGCGACACTGCCGCCATCTGGCGGACCGGCGGCTGGATGTCGCTGCTGGCTCTTGGGGCGGTGGGCTGCAACATTACCGCCAACCGGATGGCCGCCTGGGTCTCCATGGAGATGACCCGGGTACTGCGCCAGGATCTCTACCGCCGGATCCAGGGACTCTCCTGCACCCAGGCAGACCAATTCTCACCCTCCTCCCTGGTGTCCCGCCTCACCAATGACACCTACAATGTCCACCAGATGTTTGACAAGGTCCAGCGGGGCGGCATCCGGGCCCCCATGCTGGTGTTGGGCGGATTGATACTGACCTTTCTGCTGGAGCCCTCTCTGGCGCTGGTGCAGCTGGCGGTGAGCCTTCTCACCTTTCTCACCATTACGCTGGTGACCCGGCGGGGGATCCCCCACTACACCAGAGCTCAGGCGGCTGTGGACACGGTGGTGCGCATCCTCCGGGAGAACGCCGCCGGGGTGCGGGTGGTAAAGACCCTCGCCTGTCAGGTCAGGGAGCGGGATCGCTTTGACACAGCCAACCAGGCCCAGCGGCAGGCAGAGGCGCAGGCCGGGCAGGTCATGGCGCTGGCAAACCCCATAACCGATCTGCTGCTGAACGCCGGGCTCATCCTGGTAGTCCTGGTGGGGGCCCTGCGGGTCAACGCGGGACTGATGCCCCCCGGGCAGATCGTCGCCTTTATGACCTACTTCACTCTGATCCAAAGCGCCACACTGGGGCTTGCCAAGGTGTTCGTGAAGGTCAGCAAGGGCGCCGCATCCGCCCGCCGGATCCAGGAGGTCCTGCTGGCCCCGGAGCAGCAGCGGCAAACAGCTCCCCTGCCTGCTGGCGGCGGTTTTCTGGGCATGGACCGCGTCACATTCTCCTATCAGGGTGCCAAGCCGGATGTGGAGGAGGCGTCCTTCCTCCTGCGCCAAGGCGGGATGCTGGGAATCCTGGGGCCCACCGGCAGCGGCAAGAGCACACTGACCGCCCTGCTGCTGCGGCTGTATGACGCAGACCGGGGCGTGGTCTGGGTGGGCGGCATGGATGTAAAGGCCCAGGATCGCCGGGCACTCCAGAGCCGCTTCGGCGTGGTCTTTCAAAGCGACGACCTAATCCGCGGCACCGTCTATGAAAACATCTCCTTCCTGCGAAATCTCCCACGGCCAGCGGTGGAAGCCGCCGCCCGGACGGCCCAGGCGTGGCCCTTTATCTCCCAGCTGCCTCAGGGTCTGGACACCCCGCTGGACCTGGGCGGCGCCAATCTCTCCGGCGGCCAGCGCCAGCGGCTGCTGATCGCCCGGGCCCTGGCGGACCGGCCGGAGATCCTGATACTGGACAATGCCGACAGCGCCCTGGATTACTCCACAGCCGCCGCGCTGCGGCAGGCGCTGCGGCGGGATTTCCCCTGCACTACCCTGGTGATAATCTCCGAGCGGGTGTCCGCCGTGCGTGAAGCGGACTGCATTCTGGTCCTGGAAAACGGCCGCATCGACGCCCAGGGCTGCCATGACGCGCTGATGGCCTCCTGCCGGCGCTATCAGCGCATGGCCAAGCTCCAGATGGGAGGTGATGTCGGATGAAACGACATCTGTTTCGCCGGATGGGCCGGTTCCTGCGGCCCCAGGCGCCGTCCCTAGCAGGGGCTGCGGCGCTGGCCGCTCTGTCCGGTCTGCTGGCGCTGCTGGTGCCTCTCGTGGCGGGCTGGGCGGTGGAGGCCATCGGGACTGGGCCGGGGGCCGCGGACCTGACCGCGGTGCTGCGGTGCTGTGCCGCAGGTCTCGGAGCCGCTGTCCTGTCCGCTGTTTGCAGCTACGGCGCCTCCGCCGCCCTGGTGCGGGTGGGGCAGACCGTATCCTACACATTGCGGAAGGCAGCTTTTCAGCAAATCACTCAGCTACCGGTCCGGTATTTTGACACCCACCCGGCGGGGGATCTGATCAGCCGGGTCTGCTATGATGTGGACACGGTCAACGCCGCCCTGTCCACTGATCTGCTCCAGATCGGCACCAGCCTGCTGACGGTCATTGGCTCCTTTGTGATGCTGCTGATGCTCTCCCCCCTGCTCTCCGGCGTGTTTTTCCTGACCGTGCCGCTCTCCGTCCTGCTGACGCGGCTCCAGATGAAGCATATCCATCCCCTGTTCCGCCGCCGCTCCCAGGAGCTGGGGGCCTTGAATAGCTTTGTGGAGGAGCGGGTCAGCTGCCAGCGGGCCATTCGGGTCTACGGCGTCGAGGCGGCAGATCTTCGGCAGTTCGCCGAGAAAAACGACGCCGCCTCCGAGACGTACTACAAGGCCGACTGCGCCAGCACGGCCCTGGGGCCCTCCGTCAACTTCATCAACAACCTCTCCCTGGCGGCGGTCAGTGTCTTTGGTGCCCTGCTGTACTTAGGCGGCGGACTGTCCCTGGGGGCGCTGTCCTCCTTTGTGCTGTACTCCCGCAAATTCTCCGGTCCTATCCGGGAGACGGCGGAACTCCTCAGCGACCTGCAGGCCTCCGTGGCCGCGGCGGAGCGGGTTCTGGATCTGCTGGACCAGCCGGCAGAGGATGGCGACTTGCCGGGCGCCCGGGAGCCATGCAAGCTCTCCGGCGCCATCTCCTTCCGCCATGTGGACTTCGGCTATGACCCCGCCCACCCGGTGCTGCGGGACTTCAGCGCGGACATCCCCGCCGGCAGCATGGTGGCCGTGGTGGGGCCCACCGGGGCCGGCAAGACCACCCTGGTCTCCCTCCTGCTGCGATTCTATACACCCCAGAGCGGCACGATCACCATTGACGGGCTGCCCATCCAGCAGTACACCCGGGACGGCCTCCGGCGCCGCTTGGCCATCGTCTTGCAGGACGGCTGGCTGTGCGGCGGCACCATCGCGGAAAACATCGCCTACGGCGTGCCGGGCGCTACCCGCGCCCAGATCGAGGCCGCCGCCAAGGCAGCCTGTATCCATTCCTTTCTCTCCTCCCTGCCGGATGGATATGATACCGCACTCACTGACAGCGGCGCCGGCCTCTCCAAGGGCCAGCGGCAGCTGCTGGCCCTTGCCCGCTGCTTCCTCTCCAATGCGGACATCGTGATCTTGGACGAGGCCACCTCGGACGTGGACCCGGAGACCGAGGAGCAGATCAGCGCCGCCCTGGAGCGGCTGCGGAGGGGGCGCACCTGTTTCCTCATCGCCCACCGTCTGGCCACAGTGCGCACGGCGGACCGCATCCTGGTACTGCAGGACGGCCGGATCGCCGAGCAGGGCACTCACCAGCAGCTGCTGGATGCCGGCGGCATCTATCGGGTCCTATACGATGCCCAGTTCTCCTGACAGCCCCCCGGATTTCATGACAACACGGAGAGGCGCCCCGGCCATTCAGCCGGGGCGCCTCTCCGCAAGAAAGAGAAAAAAGTAAAGTGAGCAAATTAAATGAGTGGTTATGCGCCGGGGGCGGGGGCCAGCTCTGGATTGATCTGGTCCAGCCAAGTCACCAGGTCCATCAGTGTTCCGATAACCTTGTCCGGCTGTGCCGCATCCGCGGCCACGTGCACATCCTTCTGCTCCGACAGGAAGGAGCGGATCTGCACGGCCTTGGCAAAGCCCACCTGCTTGGGGCCGATGATGTCCCTGGAGACCGTGTCGCCCACATAGACGCACATTTCCGGCTTTGCCTGCATTTGCCGCAGGGCGATCCGGAAGATCTCCGGATGGGGTTTGCGATAACCGGTGACGCTGGAGACCGTTACATCCTCCATAAAGCCGCGGATGCCGTAGTCCTCCAGCACGCGGAACACATTGTACAGCGAGGCGTTGTTGGAGATAACGCCCAGGTGGTAGCCCCGGCTCTTCAGGGCCTGCAGCATCTCTGCCGCGCCGTCGCGGAGCTCCCGGTGGTAGAAGGTGACCTCCCACAGGTTGGCCAGCTCCTCGGTGATGGGCAGCAGCTTTTCCCGGTCAAAGGCAAAGTCCCGAAGATACCAGTCCGGCCAAATCTCCTCCGGCTTTTTCTCCAGCATATTCCCCTCGCTCCACTGCTTATAGGCCTTTACGCCGTCCGTGATCCGCTTCCAGAACACATCGTCCGGGCAGCCGGGCTCCAGGCCGTTGGCCCGCAGGACCTCCAGCAGCCTGCGGCAGGTCGCCCGCTGGGTGTCCTCGTTGTACCAAATATCCTCCAGAGTTCCGCCCATATCAAATAAAACGGTTGTCAGCATCAGGAATCCTCATCCTTTCCGTGTGTATTCCGCCGGCGGTGGCAGCCGGCATCCTCTCCGTCCTCAAACAACAGCATGGCATCCTCCTGGGGAGACCGCCGGGGCCGCTCTTCAGCAGCCGGGGCAGCAGGATGCGCTTTGGGGGCGGCATCAGCCTTGGTCCCGGCCGCCTCCCGCATCTCCTCCTGCAGAGTCTTCTGCACAGGCAGAGGATGGGTCTTTCTCAGCTTGAGATAGACCGGCCAAGCCACCGCGTTTCCGATCAGGGCCGGTGCCACACCATACAGGGTAATCAGCTGCACCATGGTTGCCCGCTGGTCTGTATCCAGCATCCAGGCTGCGAAGTAGAACATCACCAGAACCACCGCCAGCCCCACAAACCCGAACAGCGCCACCCGCTTGTCCCGCAGAAGGAACAGCAGGCTGCCGATTGCCGTCCCCGCCAATGCGATGATCAGCGTGTGCACGGCGTTGGTGGCTGCAGTGCTGGGCAGCGTAAGCTGCCGGTACAGCGGCTCTGCCAGCAGGGTATACAGAACCCCGTAGATGCAGAGGTCCAGCAGCGTGGCGAAAAAGCCTGCAATGGCAATGGGGCTCTTCCGCCGGTGATTCTTGTCAATGAATAGATTCATGCGCATATCTCCTTATCTGAGAGGGCCGGAATGGAGAGCCGGCGGACGGATTCCCGTCCGCCGGCCGTGTGAAGCAGCCAGGATCGCCGAAGTGCTGTTATCCGAGCATCTGCCAGAAGTCACGGACGGTCATGAACTCCGTGTAGATGGAATTGGGATCGAACGGGGAAACGTTCATCTCCTCATAGGGGACAGAGCCCTCAGCGGGTTCAATGTCGTCCCGGACAGGCCAGCCGCCCAGGGTGTTGAAGGGCTCGTAGCCGCTGGTATCGCCATCAATGCCGCCCATCATGAAGCGGATCAGCAGTTTGGCGGCAGCGGGATGCTCACAGCCTTCCACCACGTACAGGGTGTTGATGGCGGGTATGCCGGTGGTGGGATACAGGTTCACGGGAGCCAGGACCCAGCCGTTATCCTCGTTCTTGCGCAGCTTGGAGGAGGCGCAGAAACCAATGGGGGGATCGGACTGGCCGGGGGTGCCGACAGCCTCGGCGACCTCGTCAGAAGCGGAGGTGAAGATCGGCTCATTCTCACGCAGGCGCTTCAGGAACTCGTAGCCGGCGTTGGCGCAGCCCTCAGAGAGCACCAGCTCCTCGCCATACAGTTCCTCATAGGCGGCAGCCAGCTGATCCGGGGTATCACCCACGCAGAAGCCGGTAATCCAGGAGCCCCAGCCCACATTATTCAGGGGATCCTGCATCAGGATCTTGCCCTTCCATTGGGGCTCGGTCACCTGCCAGATGTTGGTGACAGGGGAACCGTCAGGATAAGCCTCAGCATTGTAGAACAGCTGGGTCAGCTCAATGTACAGAGGGGTTTGCGTCTCTGTCAGGCTGGGATCAATATGGGCGAGGATGTCGGCAGGCTGATATATGTAAAAAATCTTGTTTTGCACATACTCATTGTACAGGGAGCCGTCCTCGTCCTTGATATGGACCACATCCGCCACATACTGGCCGGCCTCGTGCTCACGGGTGACCTTGTCCAGCAGGTCGTTGGTAGAGATATCAAAGGGCGTGCAGGTGATTTCGGGGTACTTGGCCATGAAGGCCTCCGCCACCTTGGTGCAGCGGGAGGAGATGGAGTACAGGGTGACTTCGCCGCCCTCGGCGATGGCCTGCTCATAGAGCTCCTCATCCGTCTCGTCCGTGGCGGTGATGTTGGCGGTTTCCTCCCAGGAGGTGGCGCCGGCATCCTCCGCCTCATCATCCGTTCCGCCGCAGCCGGTCACAGTAAACAGCATGACAGCAGCCAACAGGGCGCTCAATAGTTTCTTGTGCTTCAACATGGTTCTTTTCCTCCTTTAATCATTCTTCCTCAAATCGCTCTCTTTTATCGCAACGGCTGACGCCGCAGGATACTCCGGGATCGCTCGGATGATGGAAACGCACACTTAGCGGGAATACTTGATCAGGCGTTTGGTAGAGGCGTCGAACACATTGACCTTATTGGGCGGGTAGGAGAGATAGACCGTCTCATCGCCGGCGTAATGGGTGGAGCCCAGCTCCTTTACAGTAATCAGCTTCTCACCGACCCGGACGGAGACCAGGGTCTCGGAACCGGCGGGCATTCCGGCGTATACACGGGCCTCCACCTGCGCGGCGTCGGTCTTCTCACGGGAAATGGTGATCTGCTCCGGGCGGATGCCCAGAACCAGCTTCAGGTCGCCGGAGGCGGGCGCTTCAGGCGTCATGTCCTCCCGGGAGAACTCCAGGCGGCCCATGACACCGTCAACCGACAGCCCGGACGCGCCGGCGGTGCCCGAGGCCTCCACGAAGTTGATGCTGGGGTTGCCGATGAAGTCCGCCGTATAGAGATCGCAGGGGTTGTCGTACAGCTCCAGAGGCTTATCCACCTGGACCAGCTCGCCCTCACGGAACAGGGCGATCTTGGTGGACATGGTCAGCGCCTCCACCTGGTCGTGGGTGACGTAGATGATGGTGCTGCCGGTGTCGTGGTGCAGGCGCTTCAGCTCGGACCGCATATCCACGCGGAGCTTGGCGTCCAGGTTGGACAGGGGCTCGTCAAGCAGGAGCAGCCGGGGCTCTGACACGATGGCGCGGGCGATGGCCACACGCTGCTGCTGGCCGCCGGAGAGCTCGGTGGGATACCGCTTGGAGTACTGGCCGATCTGCATCCGTTCCAGGGCGCTGGCAACCATTTTTTCGATCTCCGCGGAGGGGATCTTTTTGATCTTCAGGCCGAAGGACACGTTCTCAAAGACAGTCATGTGGGGCCACAGCGCGTAGGACTGGAACACCAGGTTCAGGTTCCGCTGGGACGGGGGCGCGTAGTACGCCTCCGCCGCGTTGACGATCTCCTTGCCGTCCATGTAGATGAAGCCGTTCTGGGGCTTTTCCAGGCCGGACACCACCCGCAGCGTTGTGGTCTTGCCGCAGCCGGAGGGGCCCAGCAGCGTCATGAAGTCGCCGTCCTCGATGGTCAGGTTCAGATCTTTCAGAACGTGGTTCTTGCCATAGAATTTATCGATATGTTTCAATTCAATCTTGCTCATGTTCGTCGTCTCCTCTCAGTTCTCTGTCCGCGTCAGCCGGCCATGCTCTTGGCCAGGTCCGCCTTGCCGGAGAGATTCGCTATCGCATACACCAGGAACACGATAGAGAACATCACAATCGCCACGCAGTCAGATGCCTGCGGCGAGTTGCCGTTCTGGTACCGGAACGCCAGGTACGGCAGCGTGGAGGTGGTGGGGGTCATGATCAGGATGATCAGATCCAGCTCCTTCATGATGGAAACGAAGATCAGCATGAAGCCGGAGATGAAGCCGCCTTTGGACAGGGGGAACACAATCTTCACGAACCGGCGGAAGAATCCGGCGCCCTCGATGGTGGCCGCCTCTTCCAGCTCACCGCTGATCTGCAGCATGTTGGAGGTGCCGGCCCGCGCCGCGAAGGGCAGATGCTTCACCACGGACACCAGCGTCAGCAGAGCGAAGGTGCCGTACAGGGCGGGCACCAGGGTCACGCCGAAGATCTGCTGGGGCTGGGAGAACATGGACAGATAGATGCCGCCGAACGCCACGGACGGGATCAGATAGGGGATGAACACCAGCTGTTCCACCAGCTTGCCGTGGAGCCTGCCGCGGCCCTTGGCGGTGATGTAGCCAAGCAGCTGGCCGAAGATGGTGCCGAACACGCCGTTCACGAGAGTCAGGCGCAGGGAGTTGAACAGGGAGTTGATGAACTCGTCATTCTTGAAGATGCCCGGCAGCCCCTCCATAATCTGGGGATTGGATTCGCCAATCCAGTAGTGGAGGGTAAAGTTGTCCAGGGAGTAGATACCTTCCTTGAGCATGAAGCTCTCCATGACCAAGATGACGATTGGCATGATGATGCCCACTGCGAAGAACACGAACAGCGCCGCAGTGATAACCGGCCTGCCTACCTTCCCAAGGCCGATCAGGGTGGATCGGCCGCCCTTGCCGCCGATGGTGGCGTAGGACTTGCGGGAGCCGATCAGCTTCTGGTTGACGAACACGGCGATGGAGGCAATAATAATCATCAGGATCGCCATGGCAAATCCGGTCTGCGTATCCCGGGAGTTGATATTCATGTACAGCTGGCTGGACAGGGTGTAGTACTGCACCGGAGAGCCCAGATAGTTGATGGTTCCGAAGGTGCCGATGGCCTTGGAGAAAGTCAGGATCACGGCCGACAGGATGGCCGGCAGCACCAAAGGCAGAGTGATCTTCCGCAGGATCATGGCCTTGCCCGCGCCCTGGATCTCACCCATCTCCTCCAGCTCGGAGTTGATGGAGTTCAGTGCTGAGGATACCAGCAGGTATGTATAGGCGTAATAATGAAGGGTCAGCACGATGATGATGGCGACAGGGCCATAGGCCAGCCACTCCGGCACATCCAGCCCCAGGGAGGCCATGAAGCCGGGCGCGCCGCCCAACCTCGCTGTCTTGAACATGGACAGCCACGCCTGGGATTTGCACCAGGAGGGGATCATGTAGGGGATAATCACCGCCAGGGAGAAAAACTTCTTGAAGGGCAGATCCGACCGGACCATCAGCCAGGCCAGAATGGAACCCAGCAGGATGGCGCACACGGACACGCAGACGCCGATGACCAGGGAGTTGATCAACGGCTTGATCAGCATGGTCCAGGACAGCTCACTGGCCAGCAGCCGCTGCCAGTAGTACAGGGTAAAGTCGCCGGCCTTGCCGCCGCCCACAGCCCGGATGTCCCGCTGGGCCAGCTCAAAGGTGGTGGCGATCATGTCCAGCAGCGGCAGGACGATCAGATAGACCAGCAGAACGACGGCGATCAGTACGATGATGTTGTAGGGATTTGTCACCACTGCCTTGATCTGATTCTTCAGCCGCCGGCTTTTTGAATACGTTTGCTCTTGCGGTTTCATCTTCCTCTTGCACCCTCTCTCCTCAGTTCCTCTTGTTGTTTGTGTTAAATATCGCAAACGTTTTCGTTTCTATGCGATTTCAAATTTAACATTCGTTCATACTTTTGTCAAGAACTATACCGCATATTTAATAAAGTATCCAATAAAATTATTCTAATTTTGGTTATTTCGTTGTCTTGCAAAATTCAAATCCGAACGGCTCACACAAACGTTTTCCGGGATTTGAAAAAAATGATGCGTTCACTTCAGCGGCGGCAGCAACTCCAGCAATTCCGGGAACGTATCGATCACTGCATCCGGCCGCGTCTCCTCCGTGAACTCCACAGGATGCTTCTTCTCCGGAGACCGGAAGATGATGTTGCAGCCGATTCCCGCAGCCTTGGCCCCTGGAATATCTCGCTTGATGTTGTCCGCCACGGAGACGCAGTCTGCCAGATCCACCCCCAGTTCCCGGGCTGCAATGTGGTAAATCTCCGCGCCAGGCTTGCGCAGATGGCACACGGAGGAGAGCACCACACTGCCAAAATACGGGGCCAGCCGATCCTCCTCCAGCCAGTCGGGCACCTCGTGCTCGCCAATCAGGTTGGACACAATGCCCAGCTTGTATCCCCGCTCGTGCAAGGTTCGGATCACTTCTGCCCCGCCGTCCACCACCACACGCCGGCCTTTGGACTGGCGGTACTCAAAGGACAGCTCATGGCAGACCTGGGCAATGCGCTTCTGGTCATAGTCCGGCAGCAGCCACCGGCACCAGAGCTCCCGGTCGCCAGCCTCCTTGTTCTCTCCCAGGGCCCAGCGGCGATAGGACTCGTAGCGGTCTTCTACCAACTGATAGAAGTCCTCCACCTGCAGCGGTGCCCCCGCCAGCTCCGTCATCTTCCTGCGGGCATGGCGCATATAGGGCTCATCCTCCAGCGCAATCCGAAGGGTGCCGCCCAAGTCGAACAGGACGGCCCTGTACCTTTTTTCGTTCATCCTTCCTCCTTATCCGCAGACAGGCAGATGCTCTCTGGATCCGCTGCCCACTCGTCTTATGCACCGAATGCAAACGTTTTCGATTTTCTGTCTTTATTCTATGGTAGATTACTTTTCTCTGTCAAGGGGAGGAACCGCCAAAGACACTCCCCTGTTTTTTCCATTTTGACCAAAAGTCCAGAAATCGCAGTTTTATATTGACTTTTCTGACAAAACTCTATATATTTCAATGCAGAAGTGTACTTCTCTTTCTTGCGGGCGGAGTTGCGTCGCAGAATCGAAAACGTTTGCATTTTCGAGGACTTTTTGGTGGAAAAACCGGCTTTTGTCTGCCCTGTTCCAAGGCGCTGCCCCCCTCCCGCAGTTTGAGCATGACAGTCTGAATCATGGAAAGAAGGCATTTTATGGACGGATACCTGTTTGACCCCCACACTCACACGGCGGAAACCAGCAAGTGCGGCCACCTGCCGGCGGCGGAGGTGGTGGACCGCTATGTGCGCCATGGCTTCTCCGGACTGGTTGTGACGGATCATCTCCACCCGGAGTACCTCTCCCGGATTGACACAGACCACGATTGGAATAAGGTCATAGACCACTATCTCTCCGGCTACCGCGCCTCCAAACAGCGGGGCGACGAGGTGGGCTTCCAAGTGCTGCTCGGCGCGGAACTGCGATTTCCCGAAAATGACAACGACTACCTGGTGTACGGCATTGATGAGGCGTGGCTGCGATCCAACCCCTACGTTTGCTGCATGAGCGCCCGGGAGTTCTTCCAGAAATTCCATAACCAGGTGCTTATTATCCACGCCCACCCCTATCGGGACGGCAACACTACGGTGTTTGAGGACGCGATTCACGGTACGGAGATCATCAACGGCAATCCCCGGCACGACAACTACAATGACCGGGCTCTAGAGCTGGCCCGCCGCCATCCAGAATACTACCGCCTGGCGGGATCCGACACCCATCAGAGTGGGGACGAGGCCCGGGCTGGCGTGATCCTGCCAGAGAGGCCCGCCGACTCCTTTGCCTACAAGACCTTGATTGGGCAGCACCGTTTCCACCTCTGGAGCCCGGAGTTCCAGTCCTTTGTGGACACGGATGAGGAAATGCGGAAGGAGAAACAGAAATGAGCCAGTTTGACTCTCTGATCATCGGCGAGGTGGCACAGGACACCAATGTGGACTATGACGGCACTACCGTCCATGCCGTGGGCGGCGCCGTGTACTACTCCGGCTTCGCCGCCGCCAACACCGGCCACAAGACCGCGGTGCTCCCCAAGGCGGACACGGCCCAGGTAGCCCTGGCCGCCGCCTTCTCCCCAGCCCCAAATGTGACCGTCTATCCCCTGCACAGCAGGACCTCCTTTGTCACAAAAAACGTCTACCACACCCCGGACCGGGAGCGGCGCACCTCCACCGTGGACAGCGTCATCGAACCATACCGCACCGAGGAGGTGCCGGATATCGATGCGGCGATCTGGCATCTGGCGGGCCTGGCAGCGGGAGACATTCCCAACGAGATGATCCCCTTTGCCGCCCGGCACGCCATGGTGGCCATCGACGTGCAAACCATGCTGCGCTGGGTGGAGAACGGCGGCATGGTCTATCACGACTGGGCAGAGAAAAAGGAGCTGCTGCCGTATGTCCGATTTCTCAAGACCGACGCGGCGGAGGCGGAGATTCTGACAGGTCTCACCGACCGGGCTGAGGCCGCCAGACAGCTTTACCAGTGGGGCGCCAAGGAGATTCTCATCACCCATAACACGGAGGTGCTGGTCTACGATGGTCGGGAGATCTACACATGCCCCATCCGGGCCAGAAACCTCTCCGGCCGGACCGGGCGGGGCGACACCACCTTTGCCGGCTACATCAATGAGCGGCTGACTGCTGACATCCCCACCGCCCTCCGCTTCGCCACCGCCTTAGTGTCCCTGAAGATGGAGACCCCCGGCCCCTTCACCGGCACCCGGGCGGATGTAGATGCCTATCTGAAGGAATTCTACTGAGCGCCATTTCCGTATCCATCTCCCGAAATCACCAAGACGGCTGCCAACCCGGCAGCCGTCTTTTCAGCTCTACTCCGAAGTTAGGGGATAGATATTTTATTAACGGAGAACGGACGGTGGATAATGCGGACACCACTATTGTGGCAGATAATAGTTGCCCAATTGACTGCTCTGACACCGCCGAACTGAAGGTCCGTACGATCATTGCCCGGAGCGAAGGGGGAGAAGAAATATGATGGGGATCATGTTGTCGACCTATATATGCGGAACCAAGAGGGCGCAATCACCATCCCCGAGGGTACCAACCTCCGAGCAGCGACTCCCAACCGCGCCCCTACAGGTAAGATTGATAAAACTTATGGTGGGGCCTCATTCGCCGATATGAAAGGATTAAACCGTAAACGCTACGAGAACCTGCCGCTGTTTCTGAACGCGACAGCAGTGGCAAACGCTCTTCCTGTGTCACAATCCAGCGGCTATGAACTCATGCATGAACCGGGTTTCCCCGTGCTGAAGCTCTGCAGCAGAATGGTAATTCCAAAGAAGCAATTCATCCGCCAAATGCATGAGCATACGGGAGGTGGAAGATAAAATACAGAAGTAGCAACTATTTCTCTCTGCCCAGTGGGCTCTTCCTGCCGGGTCTGAGTACCGGTGAGCTGTTGGTGTACAATTGTGTGAGGACCGTAAGACACATCAATGCTGCCCCAGCGTCAAAACCATTGGGAGGTCGGCGGGTATGAGCAAGAACAAGATGCACAAACACACCCGTCAGCTGGAGGAACGGGAGCTCCTCTTCACTGAGCTGGTCGAGATCACAAGCAGGGCCCAAAAGCACAGCGGAAATCTGCTCTACACGCTCGGTCCCACCCAGGAGAATCGATATACACTATGACCGGTAGCTGCATATCACAACAGCGGACAGTAGCAGTCCAAGCCAACATGTGACAGCCTGTACGCCGCTGTGTGCGGTGATGATGCGGGCAGTGTACAGACACCCCCGTACCGCAAAACGCAGTGTGATGGCTGTATGCCTCAGACACAGTTACCGATTGAGACGGAAATATGCGGGTGAACCGAGGGGTAAAAATCGTGCAGGATAAAGCGGTCCCTCCACCGCAGTTCACACCAGCCCGCAATTCGGGCTGGTGAAACAGTTTTGCGGGGATTTCCTCACTTTGGGAACCATTTGGAGCAATCGCTTTGGTTCCTGTTTTTGTGCTGCGGCTCCCGTCTTGGCTCCTGCTCCGCGAAAAGCCCCGTCGTTGCGCCATATTCCCTGGTTCGGATATAACTCCACCCTGAATCATCAAAATTTGGGAGGTATCATCATGGCAGAAGAAAGAACGCGCATCCACACCCGCATCATACCGGAGACAGAACATAAAATCGCCGCGGCGATGCCGCCGTCCAACTGTCAAACACAAAATGAGTTTGTGAAGAAGGCCCTGCGGTTCTACTGTGACTACACGTCCCCCAGAGCTGCTTTTCCGTCCTGCCGCCCATGCTCGTCGCGGCAATCCGGGCCAATGAAAGGCACCCCGCCAGTCATTGGCGGAGTGCGGAATGTGTGGATGGTCACGCGGTGCTGCTCAACTCCATAGGCCGCGCTTGCGATCCGGTCATCTGCTCCTCGAGGAATATGGCCTGCGGACTGCGGTCTATATCAAGAGCAGGAGTCCAATTCTCGTTGGTTTTGATGGATAGCTTTTCCCACGGAGATATTGCATTGTGTAGTCAGCCACAGAGAGCGGCAAAGCCGAAATAGGGAGGAACCGATACATGGACAAGACACGGGCACCGGAACCGCAGCGGAGGATGCCAGAGAGGCGCTGCCCTGCTGACTATCCACGACAGCGGGATCGATCCCGCGGGCTATGAGGAAGCCATCATCGTGACAGGTACAGCGTAGGGGCTCGCCCCGGAGAGCATGGTGGAACAGCCGGAGCCAATCATGTAGGAAAAGGCAGTGGTGCAAGGTGTGTCAGCCCCCGCATTGGTCCAGTACGTCCTGCCGGAGAGTGATCTGTCCATGGACGCCAGCGGCACGGAAACACTGAACAACATCCGGGACCTGTTTGAGACCGCTATCCAGCCGGAGGACCGGGAACAGCTGGCTGCCCTCTTTCGCCTCGCCACTGAGCTGGCAGAGGTCCAGAATCTGCTGGACCGGATCGAGCAAACACCGGAAGAGAAAGACCTGTCGGAGAGCCCTACAGGCTGACGCTCGAACGGCACAGCCGCTCCTCAACGGAGCGGCTGTGCCGTTTTTCTTCAGGGGGAATGGTCACGTCATGAAAAAGTACAGGCCCTTGTGCTGAGGCGCGTCGCTGTCGTTCAGTTCCACAGACCGTGCTCAGAACTTGGCTGTCTATTCCTCCAGGTGTTTGTCTTAAACTGTGAAGGCGCTGTTAATGGTGACGCCTCCCTGGAGTTGCTTATTTTGCAGTTATCTCTAAAATAACAGCCTTTATGTTTCCCCTTAATCCGTACAGAAAGAAGACCGCTATGAAAAAAATCCGAAAATTGCTTCCCCTGTTCATCTATGATATTCCCGGCGTTGAGTGCTGGCTGGAGGAGCAAGTCAATTCCGGCCTGTTCCGGGTGTATCTGGAGGAGTGAGCCACCTTTGAATCCACCGGGGTATCAGGCCCCCGGTTCCGTCTGGAACTCTGGGGCAAGGGGATCACCTCTCCTACCGGAGAACAGCTGGATCTGACAAGATGGGCAGGGTGGGAGTATGTTTTTATTCTCGGACGGGTCTATTTCCTGTTTTACACCACCGATCCGAAAGCCCCTGATTTATACACCAATTTTGAAAGCAGAGGGCTTTCTCTGGAGCGTCTGGAAAAGCGGGTGCGTCACTACCGCCGCACCAGGAGAATTGTCTGTTCTTTTTTCGGCGCTTGTTGTATGGCTGTTTTCTTTTATCATAGTAAATTTGATGTACAACCAGACGCTCTGGCCAAACTCCCGCTGCTGTTGTTGGGATCGTTTCGGCCCTCTGTTCTCCTGGTGTTACTGATTATTCTTTTTTCTTCCCGAACCAGCAGCAGAGATTACCGCATTTTGAAAAAACATGTCCAGTATTGAAAGATGGTTTACAGCATCCACCTTCTTCCGGCTCCAGCCATACCCTTGTTCATGAGAAAATGATCGCACTTGCCATCGATTCTGTTTTTTATAGGTCAGATCATTCTGATATTGAGTAACGCTGGCCATTTTGTTGTTCCGGTTGAAGAATTCGAACGGCCGTATATCGCTCTTCAGCAGCTGTAAACAGTCAAACTACAGAATTTTTCCCATCTGTTCGGCGAGTCTTCTTTTCATGAGGACGAGAATCGGGCTGAAAATCACTTTTCTATTCCAGCTCCCATCTGGTGCACTGTTGCCCAGAACGGATACCTCTCAGAGGTCGGAAATTATACAGGGTATTTTCCGAATTCCCAGGGTGGTAAATACTGCTACTCCCCAAGTCTGAATGCCACCTACTTCCATTTTCTGATTCCCGCCCTAGCCAAACCGGTTGCCCAGTCTCAGACGGATCGAAATCGGGCAGTCAATGTATACTGGACCTACGAGGAGTTGTCGTATCCAAGTCTTGATTTCCTAATCCTTGCAACCGAACCAGCTGGAATCTGCCAGTGCTTAGCGTTGGGAAGCGATGTCTGTTTTGCAGTGTTCCACTATAGTGGTGTAGAACAGCTCACCGATCACTTAGACATCTTGACAACGATGGTCATGTAAATAGTATTTTAGGCATCCATCGCGGCTTCTGCCGTTCGAGATGGATGCCTATTCTTCATTTCATAATGACTCAGTGTTTATTTTCCAGCGCCGGACTGACGGGTAGATATCGTTTTTCACCCCATGTGGTGAAAGAGCCCAGGATGTCGACACGTCCTTTCAAGCAGAGACTCCTACTACAGAGAAGTCTCATAACTGTTCATGCGGAAACCTCCAAAGCATCTTGGTTTGAGGGCACACATCTTACTATTTGCTATAAAAGCATCTGGTTATAAGCAAACCAGGCCACAGCCATTTCAAAAGATGCTGCTCCGTGATCCGCCCAGTGCCAATACCCACCCAGGCCATTGAACAGGCTTCTCCCACTTGTTCAGCGGCTACCGGTGGAGAACAAGGAAAGATTGCGGAGGAATTGGGACTGCGGAGCAAAAGAGTGGTATAAAATCTGCCCTGCCATGCACAGCTTATTGGGTGTTTGGATGACATACATCCTTCAACGTGTTATAATTTATAAATTTAACCATTGTTTTGCTTTGGAGGTATCCGTTTGAAAAAGGGAATCAGTCCGAACAGGATGCCAACAAGCGCAAAGGATTATACGACCTCAAACAAATGAAGGCTGCCGCTGCGCAGACCATGGCACTGCATGTATGGGCGGTCTTTTTAGCTGCGCTTTCCAATTTTTCTGAGATAACAGCTGATTTGCTATTGGATTTTTCAGGGCGGTGAATGATCTGATAACTCCGTTCTTCTGGTATAGCTATCTGCGGACGGGTGTGGTATTGTGTGTGGCTGAAAAAGGGTTCTGAATATGTAGCGAAAACTATTGACAAACGGAAACATCTTCAAGCGAACAGACGACCACCGGAACGGTGTGGTCTGGTACTCGGACGAGCAGGGTGCGAAGAAGCGTAAGTCCTTCTGCGGGAACAGGCAAGAGGTCAAAGAAAAGATCACCGCCTATCTTGCCGACTTCAACCGACAACTCACAGCCTCAGATGGGTCCAAAGCAAAGCTGGAGGAAGGCATGGGCAGATGGTTCCGGATATTCAAATTCCCGTCTGTGGTACGGGGGACCTAAGATCGGCTGGAGTGTATCGCTATCCATCAGCTCTATCCGGTCCTCGGCGGCAAGGTGGTGGGGGGCGTCATCTCAGCGGATATCAAGCATTGGATGAACGAGAGCTACGCCTACACCACAGTCAGGAAGGTCTACAACATCCTTTAAAACGGTTACTTCCTGAAAGTCGGTCATGCCCCATTTGTCTTTTATCTTCTGATATTCAATAAAATAACATTGGTCCGGGCTTGCTGCATTCATTCCAGTGCCTTCCTTGCGGCTTTTCTCGCTTGCTCAATCCCCATTTTCTCCAACCTCGTTTTCCAAAAGCGTATTCAAGTAATCGATACCTTTCTGGTGCCGCCTATAAATGGCCCTTGCTTCAAAGCACATAGCACCAAAGTCATCAAACCACGGCATTTTCTTTGGTTCGTTTCCATAAAGGCCTTAACGAAACTTCAAAACGGTCTGAACCTCATCTTGATAGGCTACGCTTCCGCACAGGCGGCCACCTGGTTCCGGGCGTACTGATCCCAAATAACGGCCTCGCAGAGCAGGCGGCGGTTGCCGTTCTGGACGTATTCGATCTGGCCGCTGTCCTATGGGGAAATGTCAAAGGAAGGTGAGTGACCGCCGCCCTTTGACCTCCTCCAACCTCTGACCTGGATAGCTAGAAGCGGACAGGGGTATTCCATGTCGATTTGAACGCGCAGGGAGCCGCTGCGCCGGGATAATTGGGGCTGTTGCAAGACAGAATGGCCCCGGAGCGGGCGGTCTCCTGGCTTTTCTTGACTTTGCGCCGTATTTGTCACGCATCCCTAGCGCGAGGAGTATTCCAGGCCGCTGATGCCTTCAGCTGTCATAGCCCCTCCGCAACGTTTCGTCCTGGACGGGCGGCGCATACGGCAGGGGCTCCCCCTCAAGTCTGTGGACGGGCGTGAGCAAGTTTCATTATCCTCTGCGCTGTCACCGCGTCCGGCTTGCCGGGACCGGGTTAAAGTCAGCGTAGATCGCTCGGCCAGCTTATTCATCACCTCCTGAAGCCGGATATCCTAGCGGCGCACCTTATGCCGCTCGTCACACGAGTTTTTTACCCGGAATACTGTCTATTCAGTTGTCACGGTTTAGGAGAAAGGGCTTGTCCCTATCTCTAATAACCGTGACATTTTGATGCTCTTTGTAACACAGAATCAGAAAGATTTTTTCAAGTATTTTTCCATGCCTTCCAGACCTCGCGTGATTGCCACACAGATGATATTCAGGCTCACGCCCTCGGCCCGTGCAAGATCGGCCTTGCTGATCGCGGACCTGTGCTCCGGCTTGCCAAAACAGCACCGGCGGGTTTCTTCCGCCGGTGCTGTTGGTTTCCGGATTGCTCCCAGTATCGCTTGCGGAGAGGCCGCTTCTCTAGCGCAGGCCGCCTGCAGGCAGCTAATCAGTCGCTGACAAAGTCCTCCGGATTGCCAGCCCGCGGATCACTAGCCAGAGGGCCAACCACAACGCTGCCGCACTCCAGAATGACGCCGAGCTGCCTGCGCAAGTCATAGAATGTGCAGCTCTTCCGGGTCCCATCTGCCAGGACAGGCCCCATCTCCGCGTAGTTATAGCGCGGGATGCCCCGTTCCTGCATCTCCTTCATAAGAAATTTCTGCCCGCCGACTTTTACGCCGATGTGATGGATCCCGTTGCCGTGCTGAATCAGAAAATCTGAATACGGGTTCCCCGGCGCCTTGTCCAGAGGCTCGATGATCTCGATATCCAGACCGCCGAGGCTGAATCGGCAGTATTTGTGGAAGAACTGACAGGGTGCTTCGTTGTAATTCAGCCCGTCCCAGCCGTCGCTCTCGTAGGCGTCCTTCGTGCACTTGCGTACGATGGTCGCCGTGTCAAGGTCAAAGAGCTCTTTCCACTGCTCCACGACGCTCTCCAAATCATCCACGCACAGTGCAACTTGAAAAATCAGGTCAATCGTCGGCTTTTCCACAGCTTTTCCTCCTCTCATAGGCGTCGGCGCTCACTGGTAGGCGCCCTCCCCGCTCTTCCGCAGGCTTTGGAACTGCTCCATGTCGTGTCCGAACAGCACGAGAGCATCATGCTGCGCCGCATAGTCCCGGATGTACTCAATGGCGGCAAAGTATCCCGGCTCATCGCACACCGCACCGGACAGCTTTGCCGGCGGGCCGTAGTACTCCCTGCTGTAAACCGCATCGGACGCCAGGAGGAACCGGCTCTCCTGCGTCTCCACATACATCCCCAGCATCCCGTAAGAGTGGCCGGGGCCCAGGTTCAGGACCGTGACACCGGGGCAGAGCTCCACCTCCCGGACCGAGTCCGGCACTGGTTCCCACTGGATGCCCGCGGCCTTCCAGTTCTCCACGTCACAGGGCAGGTGGAACACGTCTAAGGTCCCTGCGTCAGCGTCGTGCAGCACACGCTCCAGCTCCCACTGCTGTACGTAAACCTTCGCCTGAGGGAAGAGATGGAGCCCGCCGCTGTGGTCCAGATGCAGATGGGATGCCACAACAATGAAGATATCTTCCGGACGGACATCGATCTGCGCGAGACGGGCCAGCAGGCCCGCCTCGCTGCCGGCCACGTAGGGGTTTGTGCACATCTCCGGCGGCCAGGCGCCCTCCATTGCCTTCGGGTGGCAGCCCGTATCGAACAGAATCTTTCCGACGGGCGTATCTGCCAGAAACGCGTGGATAGGGATAGCCGGGGCCTCGGCGTTCGCCTGGGCTGTGTCCACCACGGGGTTGTCCCCCCGCATGACGATCTTCCCCAGATCCAACACATATAATTTCATATCACTGCGCCTCCTTGCGCACTGCATTGAAAAAATCCCCGAAAACTATGCGTTGACGGGGATCTTTCCAAGCTTATGTCAGAGAGTGCGGGTCTTCCAGCAGTTTCTTCATATCGTTGAGGAAGCTCGCCAGGGGAACGCCGTCCAGGATCCGGTGATCCCCGCCGATGACCAGCTTCATCATCACCCGGGGTACAATCACATCCTCGCCATTTTCTCCCTCCACCACAACGGCCATCTTTTTGGCCGTGCAGGCGGCCATGATGGCCGGCTGGGGGGGCTGGGGCAACGGGACGGAGTCAAAGGAATTCAGTTTTCCCAGGTTGGTGACGCCGAATGTGCCTCCGGCGTAGTCCTCCGGCATCAGCTTGCCGGCGTTGGCCTTCTCCACCAGAGCCTTCATCTCCTCGGAAATCTGGTAGATGCTCTTTTTCTCGCTCTCCTTGATCACCGGGGCCACCAGGCCCTTGTCAGAGGCAGTCATCACGCTGATGTTGTAGTTGCTGTACACCAGAATCTGGCTCATGTCCTCGTTGAACGCAGAGTTCATGATGGGAGTCCGCTGTAAGGCCAGGCTGACGGCCTTGACGATGAAATCGTTGACCGTCAGGCTGACTCCCTTTTTCGCATTTACCTGCTTACGGTAAGCTAGGAGTTCCGTCACATCCACATACATTCCCTGATAGGTCATGGGGTATGCGCCGCTGATCTCCATCCGCTTGCCTATCGATTTTCGGATTCCCCTGTAGGGAATCGCCTGTGACACCTCAATCATGTCAAGCCGCTCCTGTTCTCACACTAGGCCGGAGATATCCTCGCCAGGTTCGCCGATGATGGCGATCGGGGTGCCGCAGGGATAGTCCTCGTCGCACTCTACCAAGATCTTCAGCAGCGTGCCGGTCTCCGGGCAGGGGAACTCCATGGTGGTCTTGTCGGTCATCAGCTCAAAGAGGGGCTGATTCTTCTCCACCTTGTCGCCCTCTTTGAACAGCCACTCAGTCACCTGGCCCTCTTCCATCTCCTCACCCATCTTGGGCATCACAACAACTTTAGCCATCGTAAAACAACTCCTTTTGAATTAATATAAAATTAAGTAGAAACATACGAATAGGGGGCGTGGCCCGGTCATGCCTTGATGCACTCCTTCACCCGGTCGGCGATCTTCGCGGGGGAGAGCATGACCCAGTCCTCCATCACGGGACCGGCGGGAATAATGGTGTCCGGCAGCGTGTATCGCTGGACAGGCATCTTCAGATCCTTAAAGCACTTCTCACTCACCTGGAAGGCGATTTCACCGCTGATGCCGTACATCTCCGTGAACTCGTCCACCACCAGCAGCCTGCCGGTGCGCTTGACGGACGCGATCACGGGGTCCAGATCCAGCGGGCGGAGGCTCCGCAGATCGATGAGATCAATGTAGATGCCCTCCTCCTGCAACAGGGCGGCGGCCTTGGTGGACTTCAGGGCGGCAGTACCGAAAGCCACCACCGTCATGGCGTCGCCATCGCAGACTACCTTGCTCTTGCCGATGGGGACGATGAAGTCTGTATCCACGGGGACCTCGCCCTTCATCCGATAGGCAGCCGTCTCCTCGCAGAAGAAAACTGGGTCGTCATCCCGGATCGCGGCCTTCAGCAGGCCCTTGGCGTCCTCCGGCGTGGAGGCGCAGACCAGCTTAAGCCCGGGGAAGCCGGCGAAGATGTGGTGGAGGGAATAGCTGTGGTGGGGACCGCTACGGGTACCGCCGCCGATGGCCGTGCGGACCACTGCGGGCATCTTCTCAATCTGTCCGCCGGACATGAAGCGGTACTTGGCCAAGTGGTTGACGATGGGGTCTACCGCCACCATGCTGAAGTCCATCTTCATGATCTCCATGATCGGGCGCCAGCCCATCATGGCTGCGCCGATGCCGAAACCGACGATGGCGTTCTCTGCCAGGGGAGAGTCGATGATCCGGTCGGGGCCGTACTTGTGATACAGGTCGCCGGTGACGCCATAGGCACCGCCCAGGATGCCCACATCCTGCCCCAACAGGATGACCTTGTCGTCCCTGGCCAGTTCCTCATCCATCGCCAGACGGAGGGCCTGCATATATGTCATGGTTTTTGTTTCCATTGCTCTACACTCCTTTCCGTCTTCAGCAGCCCGCATATATGTGATCCATTGCCACCTCAGGCAGAGAATAGGGGGCCACCTCGGCGAAGGCCCAGGCCTCGTCCAGCTCCTGCTCGACCCGGTCCTCGATCTCCTTAATCTGCTCGTCCTGGACCTGGTACTGTTCCTTGAGCTTGGTTGCCAGCAACTTGATGGGGTCGCGTTTGAGCCACATCGCCTGCTCGGCGGGATCCTTGTACTTGGTGCCGGGCTCATTCGGGGCGTGGCCCATCTGGCGCCATGTCTTCAGCTCCAGAATCATGGGGCCATTGCCGGCGCGGACATACTCCGCTGCCTTCATGGTCTCATTGTAGACCGTCTCCACATCGTTGGCGTTCTCCACCGTGACGCCGGGGATGCCGAAGCCGGCCGCCCGCGTGCTCAGGCTCTGCAGGCCGGTCATCTTACGGAAGTCCTCGGAGATGGCGAAGAAGTTGTTCTGGATGATCATCAGCATCGGTAGCTTGAACGCCGCCGCCATGTTCATGGCCTCGTAAAAAGGCCCTTCGCAGGTACAGCCATCGCCGGAATAGGCCACGGCGATATTGCCCTTCCCCTCATGCTTGAGGTGATAGGCAAAGCCCACAGGCACCGTGTAACAGGGACCCAGAGTGCCGCCCAACACGTACAGGTTCTTTGATACGTCCACAAAGTGGGCCTCGCCAGCCTTGCCTTGGCACATGCCAGTGGACTTGAGCAGTGTCTCAGAGAGCAGCCGTTTGAGGTCGCAGCCCCGCATGAGCTGGTGGGCGTGGGAGCGGTGGTGGGGGCACACGATATCCGTGGGCCGGAAAGCCCGCATGGAGCCCGTGCCGCAGGCCTCTTCGCCGATACCCAGGTGGGTCATGCCCAGAGGCTTGCCGCTGGTGTAAGCATCCCACAGACGCTCGTCAAAGCGGCGGCTTTTGTACATGTTTTCATAGAACTCTAAAAGCAAAGAAAGATCTGCCATTTGCCACTATTCCTCCTTGTTTACTTAAGCTACAATATGACATGCTCTGGCTTTTCCTTTTTTATGATAGACAGTTCCCCGCGTTTTTGCAAATACACAACTTTTATACAGGCTTATTCCCTCAAATTATACAAGGCCTGCTGCCTGTCTGCGCTGTCCTCTCCGCCCGGCAGAGGGGACAGCTATAACCTGCCGGAATACCCGCCTGTAAATAATAACTATTATACTTTTAGAGAGGGGGACGATATACTGAACGCATAGTCCGCGGTCGGATGCTGTCAGTCTCATGCATAAATCAGATTGGGAGGAGATTGGGACAGATGGAAAAGATTGTACCAGAAGTTGTATTCCAGGTCGCAATGGTCGTCAAAAGTGTGGATACCACTATAAAGCAGCTGACGGAGTACTTTCAGATTGACGAGAGCAGCATTGTCATCAAAACCACGAAGGATATGGCCCAGCAGGGCACATTCACGGACTGCACCTATTGGGGGGAGCCCAAGGAGTTCTACATCAAAACAGCCCGCCTGAGCTTCGGCGGGATCGATTTTGAGTACGTGGAGCCCTTGAACCAGAACGGCGGAGACCCCTTCTCTGACTGGCTGCTGAAGCACGGGCAAGGCATTCACCACATCAATATCAAGATGAAGGACCGCAGCCTTCTGGACCGCAGCATGAAGGAGCAAGGCGTTCCTGTGCTTCACAGCGGGAAGATGCGGGGCAAGGAATTCGAGTTCTACGACTGGCGGGACACTTTCGGTTTCATCGCCGAGATTGGTGACATGGTGGTCGGCCCCATGGCCCAGCAGTATTACGCAGAGCACGAAACAACGTAAGTACACGGCAGACAAACTGTTACAATATTGAAAGAAAGGTATGCATATGAACAGACTTGAGGGAAAAGTTGCCCTGGTGGCCGGCGGCAGCAAGGGCATCGGATATGCGATTTCCACCACGTTCGCCCGTGAGGGCGCTGCGGTGGCCGTGGTGGGGAGCGGCCTAACGGCCGCCCAGAAGACTGCCCAGGAGATTCTGGACTTCGGAGGCCGCGCCATCGCCATCGGGACAGATCTGACAAGCGGGGAGGGCCGTGAAGCCGCGCTGGAACAGACACTCAATGCCTTTGGCAAACTGGACATCATCGTGAACAACGCCGGCTGGGGCTGCAAGAAGCCTCTTGTGGAGACGGACGAAGTATCCTTTGACCGCTCCATTGCCTCGAATCTCAAAGCCACCTACTTCATGACCCAGATAGCCGCAAAGCAGATGATCCAGCAGGGCCACGGCGGTCGCATCATCAACATCTCCTCCACCGGCGCCCTGCAGGGGGAGCGGAACTCCAGCATCTATGCTGCCACCAAGGCCGGAATCATGGCTCTCTCCAGAGCCGCAGCTCTTGAGCTGGGTCCCAGCGGTATCACGATCAACTGTGTGCTGCCCGGCTTCACCCGTACCAACAACAACTGCCACGTCCCCCACACGATCGACGAGTCCTTTATCCCCATCACTCCCACCGGCCGTGTAACTGTCGCCCAGGACATTGCCAACGCCTGCCTGTTCTTCGCCGGCGAGGAGGCCGCCCAGATCACTGCCCAGTGCCTCCCCGTAGACGGCGGCTTCAGCGGCACGCGGGCTGTGCAGGTAGCCTGGAACGCCTCCATGGAGCGGAAATGAGCAGAGGGAGGAACCTAACAGTATGACTGGAAAGATCGCATATTTCGGCAAAAACGGCAAGGTCGGCTTTGAGGAGCACGAACTGCCGGAGGTGGAGCCGGGTGCCATACTGGTGCGGGTACTCAGCAGCAACATCTGCGGTTCCGACGTGAAGAACTGGAAAACCGGTGCGTCCCTGGGCGTCGGCGGAGACAAGACCTGCCAAGGCCACGAGTTTGTGGGCCGCATCGAGCGGCTGGGCGAGGGCGTCACCAAGGACTACGCCGGAGAGTCCGTGAAGGCAGGCGACCGGGTGGTAGCGGCCTACTACATCACCTGCGGCGAGTGCCGGGCCTGCAAAATAGGCCGCTATGACCAGTGTGGGAACGCCTACATTCACTTGGGACAGTCTCCCGACGACTTCCCCTACTTTTCCGGCACCTTTGCCACACATTATTACATCCATCCCCGGCAGTATTTCTACAAGGTACCCGACACCCTGCCGGACTCCCTCGCAGCCGGTGCCAACTGTCGCTTCTCCCAAATCTACTACGGCCTGGAACACATCGGCATCACCGCCGGCGAGACCCTGCTGATCCAGGGTGCCGGCAGCATGGGCCTCTACGCCTGCGCCATTGCCAAGGAGAAGGGCGTCACCACCATCGTGATCGACAGCGTGGCGGAGCGGCTGGAAGTTGCCATGGAATTCGGCGCAGACCACCTGATCAACATGACCGACCTGCCCCAGATGGCTGACCGGGAGGCCGCCGTCAAGGCGCTAACCGGCGGTCGCGGCACGGATGCCGCCGTGGAGGTCACCGGAGTGGCCGCCGCCGTGGAGGAGGGGCTGCACCACCTGGCTCCCATGGGCCGGTACATGATCATCGGCACCAATACTCTCTCCGCCCAAGCTACACTCTCTCCGGGCTACATCACCCGCAAGAGCCTGACCGTCACCGGCGTGGCCCGGTACCTGCCGGAATACCTCCACAAATCCCTGGTGTTCCTGGACAAGTTCCAGCACAAGTATCCCTTCGACAACTTCTCCTCCATGACCTTCGATCTGAACGATCTGGAGAAGGGCCTAGAGATGGTGGCCAACCGAAAGGTGATCCGGGCTGTGGTGGAGTCCGGTGACGAGTCAAACGCTTGAGCGATCAGGAGGAATTGCAATTATGGGACGTTTTAAATTCGGCGTCTGCGAGTTCAGCTTCCCCTGCTGGGGCCCACTGGCTCTGCAGATGGCTCACGAGGCTGGCTTCACCGGCATGCAGTTGGCGGATGCCGGCGGCTCCACCAACTCCTACCCGCTGAACAACAAGCGGGTACAGGAGAGCTATCTGGAGGCCTCGGTCAAGTATGGTATTGAGCTCCAGTCCATTCACCTCTACACGCTGGTCCGCCAGAACTTCATCCGGTACAGCCAGTCCTCCCCGGAGGGACAGGAGTGCATGGAGAGCATCCGAAAGGGCATCATTGCCGCCGCGGAAATGCATATCCCCACCGTGATGATTGAGGGCATGCGGATGTACGGCGCCGCGCAGCACAAGCACGTGTTCGACATGTACAAATACGCCGTGGAGGTGGCCCAGGACTATGGCGTGCAGATCGCCATGGAGACAGACATCCGTCTGGAGGACCATTTCAAGTTCCTGGATCAGTTCGACGGCAAACTGAAGTTGTGCTTTGATACCCACAATCCGGTGATGTATGGGACGGGCTATCCCCCCGATATGATCCGGGTCCTGGGCCGGGAGCGCATCGATCATTTCCACATGAAGGAGTCCCAGCCGGACGCGGAGGGCTTCGTGACCAAGGAGACTGCGCCCATCGTTCTGCTGGGCCAAGGCGGCACCTTCTTCAAGGAATCCGTCCAGGCCATCAAGGACATTGGCTATGAGGGGTGGATCATCTCGGAAACGTTCTACAACCGCCGCAACATGAACGAGAACGGCGAGGACTATGTCTCCTCCGCCAAGCGGGACGTGGAAACCCTGAAGGCCGCCTTTGGTGAGGCGTAAACGTGCACGGCACCCTGCCACCGTTCCTCACCAATTATGACATTTCCTTAACAGATATATGCCGGGCTTTTTTGTTGCAGTTTTCCCGAAAAGCTCCAGTAAACCCCTGCATTTGGCGCATTGCAGTATGTAATCGCTTTTCTATAACCTGTCATTATGGTCCTGTATGCCGATTAGAAATTTGCTTTTGTAACTGTAAACGATAAAATATAGACAGAATCTCCTCCGAGAATACGGAGAAAAGGCATCAAAATCAATAAATAGGAGGATAACATGAAAAGATTTTTGGCATTGCTTCTGACTGGCATTATGGCACTGTCCCTTGTCGCCTGCGGCGGCGACACTGCAGAAGACCCTGCTGCTGGTGGCGAGGAAACCTCCGGTGAAGCTGCCTGCGAACCCCTGACCATCAATATGTACAACGCTGTGGCTGGCCAGACGGTTGACGAGACCCTGATCCCCAAGACCATTGAGCTGCTGGAGGAATACTCCGGCGGCGCCATCACGGTGAACCTGATCCCCGCCGGTACCTTGGGCGCTGAGAAAGAGGCTGTTCAGCTTCTGCAGATGGGCGATATCGATATGCTGCCCCTATCCATCGACGGCCTGGACTTCGGCACCACGGATGTCAATGTGAACTGGACCTCTCTGCCCTATCTGTTCGACGGCTTTGAAGAGGTTGACTCCGAGTACAACAACGGCTGGATGATTGAGCGTCACCGCGAGGTCGCCGCTGAGTATGGCATCGACCTGATCGAGAATCTGGACAACGGCTTCAAGAGCCTGATCGGCACCGGCCCCACCCCCAGCAGCATCAAGGATCTGGCCGGCAAGATCGTCCGCGTGCCTGATATCCCCATCTTCCACTACTACTATGAGCAGCTGGGCCTGACCACCGTCGCCGGCATCGACCAGTATACCGGCCTGCAGCAAGGCACCATGGACTGCATCACCAACAGCCCCTGGGCCATGAACGTCTTCCACCTGGAAGAGGTCGCCGACTGGGTCTATGTCACTGCCGAGAGTTGGGGCACCATGTACTGGACCGCCAGCCTGGATTGGACCTCCAGCCTGACTGACGCTCAGCGCGAGATCGTGTACCAGGCCGCCAAGGAGGCTGCGCAGTACACCCGTCAGGAGATCCGCGACACCTGCGAAACTTATTGGGACACCTGCACTGCCGCCGGCGTCGAGGTCGTCTATCCGGATGAGGAGAGCATCGCCATCATGAAGAATGCCGCCTACAACACCTGGATGGGGCTTGAGGATGAGTTCGACCCTGTGGCGATGGAGCGTCTGATGGCCGATTACCTGCCTGAGGAGATTTCCTAATTCTACATCTGAGTGCATCTGATCTGACTCAAAAACCGAACTGTGCAAAGTGAAAAGGTATAAGGTATGGGGATAAGATCCCCATACCTTTTCCAAGGGAGGGCAAAAAATGGATGGGATGAAATTTCCAAATAAGTTCGTTGAGAACATCTACAAGGCAAACAAAGTGTTGGGCAAGGTGGAGTCCGTACTCTCCATCGCTTTGCTGTGGGCGCTGATTGTCGTGTGCATGATCTTTATTTCCTGCCGCTTTATTTTCCACTATTCTACGCCCTGGGCGGATGAGCTGGCCCGGTATCTGCTGATCATCCTGGCTTGGTTCGGCGGGTCCTACGCCGCTTCTGTGGGTGATCACTTGGAAATCGACATCGTCAGCACCGTGCTGAAAAAACGCACCAAGAACGCCGACAAAATTTTGGCTGTGATCGATCGCATCGGACAGGTCGTGGTGCTGGGTGTGATGGTATTTTTCTCTTACTACTTTTTCATTTATATGATGAAGGTCAACGACATGGGCGTGTCTTCCCAGACCATGGGCTTCAAAATGGTGATCCCGATGGCGCTGGTATTTGTCGGTTGCTGCCTGATCACGCTCCACACGATCTTCAACATCCTGTTGCCCCGCGAGTATTGGTTCGGCGCCGACAAGCCTGCCGCGTCTGAGAAAGAAGAGGAGGACTAACATGGAAGTATTGGCACTGTTCTTAGTTATTTTCCTCGGCTTCTCCCTTCTCTTCCGTCTTCCTGTTGCTTTCGGCATCGGCTTGGGCGGCGCAGTGGTCTTCGCGGTGTTCGGCTACTCCATGAACAGCTTCTCCCAGACCGCTTTCTACGGTTTGGACAACTTCTCCCTGCTGGCGATCCCATTCTTCCTGTTTGCCGGCGCAATTATGGAGTACTCCGGCATCTCCAAGAGCATCTTCAACTTCATTGACTCCTTCGTTGGCCGTGTGCGCGCCAGTACCGGCACCGTGGCCGTCTTCGCCTGCGCGCTGTTCGGCGCCCTGACAGGCTCCACCCAGGCCACCATTGCCGCCATCGGCAAGATCGTGTTCCCCGAGATGGACAAGCGGGGCTATGAGCCCGCCTACCAGGCGGCTCTGATGGCCTCCGCCGGCTTCTTGGGTGTTCTGATTCCCCCCAGCATGACCGGCATCATCTATGCCACCGCCTCCGGCATCAGCATTGCCGATGCATGGATGTGCACTCTGGTGCCCGGCATCATCCTGGCCTGCCTGTTCAGCATCGTAAACTACTTCCACCGCGTCAAGGTGGAACCCAAGATCACTGAACCCTTCGTGATGAGCCAGTATGTGAAGAACATCGGCCGCTCCACGAAGAACGCCTTCTGGGCGTTGCTGATGCCTGTTATCATCTTCGGTGGCATCTACGGCGGCATCTTCACCGCTACCGAAGCCGGCGCAATCTCCGCTCTGTACGGTCTGATCTACTATTTTATCAACAAGCGAATCAATAAGGACCGCGTCTCCGGAAATCTGAAGGACATGATGCTTTTCACCATCAGCCTGAGCGGCGTAATCCTGCTGATCATGGCATTCGCCAACATTGCCTGCAAGGCCCTGGCCTTCTCCGGCATCTCCCAGCAGTTGGTGACTCTGATCACTGAGAACATCAAATCCCCCATCGTGTTCCTGCTGATCGTCAACGTTCTGTTCATCATCTGCGGCATGTTCATCGACAGCAACGCCGCCATCCTCCTGTTCGTGCCTCTGCTGACCCCGATTGCGGACGCCTACGGCATCGACCAGGTGCAGATGGCCGGCATCATCCTGGTGAACTTGTGCATGGGCGCCATTTCTCCGCCGTTCTGCGTCAACGTTTTCGTCACCACCAAGCTGAAGAAGACCCAGTACGTGGAAGTCATCCATTACATCTGGCCGTTCCTCGGCAGCTGCGTGTTGGTCCTGATCCTGATGATGTTCATTCCGGGTCTGTCCACTTGGCTGCCCACCGCCCTGCGATAAGCGGCCATCCGAATTCTAAATCTGAAAAATAATGCAAAAAAAACCGATACGCATTATGCGTCATCGGTTTTTTTGCAAAAACACCAAGGAGGTCTTTATGGAAAAAGATCGCTGCAAACAAATTTTCCAGGTGGTCTGCGTCGTACACGATTTGGATACCGCTCTGGCAAACTGGAAACGGTTGGTGGACTTCCGCCAATCGTCCATCAAGGATATCTCGGTCGACTGCACCGGGATGTACCACAGCCGGCGGATTCAGTTCCGGATGAAGGCCGTCCGCTTTGATTTGGGCGGGATCGACATGAAGCTGGTGGAGCCCGTGGACAAGGACGGCTGCGACCCCTATGCCGACATCCTACGTACGAAAGGGCAGGGCTTCCACCACCTGGGTATCTATACGGAGGATCTGCCGGATCTGCTGGGACAGTTTGCCGCCTCCGGCAACGCTCCCGTCTATGAGGAGAGCTCATCCACGGGGCGCTATCAGCTGTTCGATCTCACGGACACGGCGGGCTTTATGATGGCTCCCTTTGCACAGATGATAGGGCCGTGCGGCCCCAGGGACGCCTGTGGGCGGACAGTGTGAGGTGAGCGGATGCATCTGTTTTGTGTAAAGCCGACGATCCACCGCTTTTCCACGCTGGCGGAGTTCCTCTCCTCCTTCTCCGTAGGACAGGGCGATCTCCTGCTCACCGAACAGGTCCTCTTTCGGCAGTATTTAGAGGGGCGACCCCTGACCTGCTCTGTGGTTATCAAGGACCAGTATGGCCTGGGTGAGCCCAAGGAAGAGGTCATCGACGCGATCCTCCGGGACATTGCCTGCCTCTCCATCCGGCGCATCATCGCCATGGGCGGAGGCAGTGTGATCGACATCGCCAAGATTCTGTGCGTGAAGGATGCCTATCCCTGCCGGCGGGTCATAGAGATGCAGATTCCCATGGAGCTGGACAAGGAGCTCATCGTCCTGCCCACTACCTGCGGCACGGGAAGCGAGGTCACCTTCGGTGGCATCGTCACCATGAAGGACACCGGCCTCAAGACAGGTGTCCTGGCCCCGGAGCTCTCCGCGTCTCACGCGGTCCTGATACCGGAACTGCTGACCACCCTTCCCCGGTGGGTGATGGTCCACTGCTCGGTGGATGCCCTGGGACACTCTATGGAGTCCTTTGTTTCCCCTGTCCGAGGGAACGAATTCGCCCGCGCGGCAGGCAGCCGGTCCATCCGGCTGCTGATGGATGGGTATCTCCATCTCTTGCAGGATGCCGGGCCCCCATCTCCCGCACTGCTGGAGCAGTTCCTGACTGCCAGCTGCCTCGCCGGCATAGCCGTCAACAACGGGGGTGCCGGCCCAGTCCACGCACTGGCCTACCCTATCGGAGAGCTGTACAAAGTCTCCCACGGCGAGACTATTTATCAGTTCCTCATCGCGGTCTTCTCCTATTATGAGCAGACGGCGGACGGCCCCCTATTGGAGGAGTTGCGCCAGCTGCTCACCCCTGTGCTGCAGCAAGCCGGCCTCTTCACCGGCGCGGTGTTTGCCAATCTCGGCGCGCTCCTGGGCACCCTGTGCCCGCTGAAGCCCCTGCGGGACTATGGCGTTCGGAGAGAAGACATCCATGGCTTTGTGGACAGCATCTTCCAGACGAAGCAGCGGCTACTGTCCGCCAGTTACGTACCATTTGAACCGGAGGCCGCGGCGGAACTCTACCGCCAGCGCCTTTGAGCAAGGAGGTGTGTCATGACAAAATTAAAACTGGATCTGGTCTGCCAGGTCGCCGTTGTCGTCCCGGACCTGGAAAAGGGCCTGGAACAAGTTCGCACCTTGTTCGGAATCGACGAGTCCTCCGTCTCCTTCGGGGAGTCCCTGGAGCTGATCCGCAGCGGGCGGTTGGAGCCCCAAATCTACAACGGTGTCCGGGGGGAATACGCCTACCACCAGGTCAACTTTTTCATGGGCGGCATGGATATTGAGATGTTCGCCCCTGTGGAGGGCAGCACTGGAGACCCCATCAGTGATTTTCTCAAGGAGCACGGCCCCGGCATCCACCACCTGAATATCCGCCTGGCCAACCGGGAGGAGGGTCTGCGCTTTCTGGAGGAGGAGCTGAAAAAGGTTCCCCTGTTGGAGGGCCATTTCCTGGGCCGACACTTTGCCTACTTCGATATGCGGGAAGAGCTGGGCATTACATTTGAAGTCGGAAGCCGCGTCGTGGGCCCCCGCGCATCCATGGCCCAGGCAGAGATTACAGCACTTCTCCAGTAAAAGACGAGACAGAAAGGAAGCCAATATGAAAGCTCTGCTTTATCAAAAGCCCGGCCGCGCCAACGGCGGCATCGTGGAAGTTCCCGATCCCGTCTGCGGGGACGGGCAGGTCCTTATCCGTGTCATGGCCTGCGGTATCTGCAAGCCAGCAGATACCAGTCATGACCGGGCCGGTGCCGTGCTAGGGCGCTATCCGGTCATCCCCGGACACGAATTTTCCGGCATCGTGGAAAAGGTCGGAAAGTGCGTGACCCACTTCAAGCCCGGCGACCGCGTCACCGCGGACAACGGGATACCCTGCCGGAAATGCTATCACTGCCAGCGCGGCGAATTTGCCTTCTGCGAGGACTACCAAGCCATTGGCCACAGCGTCAACGGCGCCATGGCGGAGCTGGTGGTGGTCAACGAGAGCCACGTCTACGCCATTCCGGACACCGTCTCCTTCAAGGCCGCCGCTCTGACCGAGCTGGTGGGATGCAGCTTCCGCTGTATCGAGCGCTGCAGCATCCCCTATTCGGCGGATGTTCTGATCCTGGGCTGCGGCGCAAGCGGCAACCTGCTGGCACAGCTGGCAAAGGGCAGCGCCGCCGGAACCGTCACCGTGCTGGACTGCCAGCCCAGCAAGCTGGATCGTCTCGCCAGCCGGGGGATCGGCACGATCCTCGCGGACCCGGGCACTCCGGCGGCCCATGAGGCCATCCTGCGGGAACGCTTCCCCCACGGACTGGATGTGATCATCGACGCCATTGGGAACGCCGATCTGACGGAACGGAGCATCCCGCTTCTCAAGGCGGGCGGCACTTTTGCCAACTACTCCTTCCCCACCACGGAAAAGCGGACCGTCTCCCTGGACATGGGCCTGTTCGTCCGCAAAGAGCTCAACTACATCGGCACCACCTTCCAGCACCACAGCTTCAGCAAGTGCCTTGCCGCCATGGCCGATGGTAAGATCGACCCGGAGCTCACGATCACCCATACCTTCCCACTGGATCGCTATTTTGAGGCGCTGGACACCAACTGGTCCGACCCCACCTCCATCAAAATCATCATCGAGCCCAATGGCCACCTGTGAGGCTGCGGCACTTCAGTCAATCTTCCTTGCCATTGGAGAGACCAGGGATGAGGCGTCCGGATCCTGCTCCATACGCTCCATCACAAAGCCGATGAAACGGTTGACGCTGCGGGAGGTGTACCCGTCCTTTTTCGTGATCAGCTCCAGCCAGTGGTCTGTGAGCGGGTGGTCCACGGCCAGAAGGCAGATATCCGGAAATCGAAACCGCTTGAAGACCGAGAGGGGCTGAAAGGAGATGCCGTAATTCAGACGGACCATTTGGATGATGAAATCCCACCGGGAGGAGTGGAGGGCGATCTTGGGCTCAAAGCCTGCCTCAAGGCACGCGGCACGCATGGTGTGGTAGGTGGAGAAGTCGCAGCCTGCGACGATAAAATCCTCATCTCTCAGTTCTGAAATGGAGACAGAGGAACGACCTGCCAGCCGATGCTGACTGCTGACGGCCAAGCGGAAGACATCGTGGACAAAGGGGGCGTGGTCAAAGCGGTCCTCCGCCACCGGGGCACTGACACATCCGAGGTCCAGCGCCCCGGACTCCACCTCCTCCATGATCCGCTGGCTTCCCTTTTCCAGAATGTTGATTTTGATGCCCGGATACTGGCGGGAAAATTCCACGATCAGCTCGCTCATGTAGCAGATCCCCGCAATCGGCGGGAATCCAATGAAGATCTGCCCCTGGTAGCAACCCTTGTTGGGGTGGGCGGACTCTGTGATGCTGTCATACTCATTGATGACCCGCACCGCTTTCTTTAAAAATACCTCTCCCTCGTCCGTCAGCCGTTGCCTGCGTTGAAAGGTGTAAAAGAGCTTGGTATCCAGCTCATTCTCCATCCGCTGGATGATCTTGCTCAACGCAGGCTGGGAGATACACAGCTTTTCGGCTGCGACGGAGTAGCTGCCGTCCTTTGCGGCTTGAGCGAAGCACCGCAGCTCATGAATGTCCACAGGCATCCTCCTCATTCTTGGCGGCCGCAGCGGGGACGCGCGTTGGAAGCACGCCCTCCTGCTCGATCCGCTCCTCCACAAAACGCAGAAAACTCTTGATGCTGCGGGACAGATACCGCCCTTTCTTGGTGATCAGCACCAAATCCTCATAGCGCACCAGATGGTCCACCTCCAGCAGGCGGATGTCCGGATAGGAGAAATTCCGGAACAGGGAAAACGGGAGGAAGGAAATCCCATAGTTCAGCCGTACCAGCTGGATGATGAAATCCCACTGGGTCGAGAGCATGGCGATTTTCGGCTCTACGCCGGCCTCCCGCAGGGCCGTGCAGATGTCATGGTGGGTGGAGAACTCCGTCCCCAGCAACACGAACTGCTCGTCCTTCAGTTCCGGCAGGGTGATAGTTTGCCGCTGTGCCAGCGGATGATGGATGCTGACCACCAAGTAGGAGATGTCCTGAATCAGGGGACGGACATCGAACCGATCCTCCGGCACCGGCGCGACAGTACACCCCACGTCCAGCACGCCGGATTCCACATCTGCCATGATCCGCTTGGAACCGTTCTCCTTGATCTGCAGCTTCACATTGGGATAGAGCCGGGAGAAGTCGGCAATCAGGTTGCTGAAAAGACAGATCCCCGCCACATCCGGAAAGCCCAGGAATATCTGGCCCTGGCTGGCAGTTTCCTGAATCTGTGGTGGCTTTAACAAGTCGTTGTACTCGTCGACCAAGCGGGATGCCTTATAGTAGAACCGTTCCCCTTCTGACGTCAGCTTCTGCTGGCGCTGATGGGTGAAGAACAAGTCATAGCCCAGCTCTTCCTCCATCTTCTGGATGACTTTGCTCAAGGCGGGCTGGGAGATGTAAAGTTTCTCTGCCGCTGAGGAATAGCTGGCGGAATCTGCGATCTGGATAAAGTACTTCAATTCCCGAATATCCAAGCTTCCCTCCCCTTTCAAGTTTCAACGCCGCAGATAAATAAAATAGGTTATTCGTTTAACAATCACATTATGATACATTATATCACCTTCCTTTTGCATTTACCAGAAAAACTATTTTGATATTTTCCCTATCTTTATACTGATTGTGCGGGAATGATAAACGATACAAAAGGTATTTATCTAAAAATTATTGTAATCGGAGGCGGGACCGGCGGGTACGTGGCGGCGCCCCTGGCGTCGCAGCTGGGCGCAGAGGCGACCTGGTGGAGGCGGATTACATGGGCAGCACGTGCCTGAACGCGGGATGCATCCCCGCCAAGTGCCTGCTGCACACGGCAGAGCTGGTGTCACAGATGAACGAACAGGGCGCCGACATCGGCATGAAGGTGAGCGGAGTGGAGGTCCCTCCAGGTGATTGCCTATAAGAACGCCATATCCAGGCAGCCGACAAACGGCGTGACGGGGCTGCTGAAGATCAACAAGGTCAAGAGGTGGACGGAGAGGCGGAATTCACCAGCCCCAGGAAGCTCACCGTGAAGAAGGGGTACTGTCCCTGGAGGCATTGCCGAATTTGATGGTAGTGATCGAGGTATGGCGTGATTGGGCTGGAGCTTGCGTGTGCGTATGCGGCCTTCGGCACGAAGATCACGGCCGCGGAGGCGCTGGCCCATATGCTGCCCATGCTGGACGGGGCTCTGACGAAAATCGGCGTCCAGCATATGAAGAAGATGGGAATAGAGTTCCATCTGGAGTGCGCTCTGTGCAGTCGGTAGAGGCCAGTCCCTTAGGAGCAGCGGTGGTCTGTCGGGACAAGAATGGGGACACGCTGCCCTTTGAGGCGGAGAAGGTGCTGGTGGCAGTGGAGTAGAAGGCCAACACGGCCAGACTGAATCTGAAGGCGGCGGGGATCGTCAGCAAAAGGGGGCGGATTCTGGTCAACGGCAGGATGGGGGCCTATGTGCCCGACGCATGTGCCATCGGCGGCTGCGTGAAGGGATATGTCCAGCCGGCCCACACGGCGTCGGCGGTGGGCGAAGTGGCGGCGGAGAACATCTTCAACCAGGAGGCGCACTACGCGAACCCCACGTGTGTGTACATGGAGCCAGAGGCGGCCTCCATGGGACTGACGGAAGAGGTGTGTAAAGCGCAGGGGTTCAGCTATAAGATGGGCAAGTTCCCGCTGACGGCCAACGGCAAGTCCCTGATCCTCAACGGAGACGAGGACCTTGTGAAGATCATCGCGGGCGGGGAGCACGGGGAGATCCTGGGGATGCACATCGTCGGGCCCCGTGCGACGGACCTGATTGGAAGAGGCACCCTAGCCATCGGCACGGGGTGCACGGTGGATGAGATCATCGTTACCATTCACTCTCATGCCACCGTCACGGAGTCAATCTGCGAGACGGCCTCCACGGTGGAAAAACGAGCCATCCATATCAAAAACTGACCTGTCTGTCAGAAACACCTGCTGTACAGGACCGATGTCGCCCCGCGCCGCTGGGAAGCAAAAGAATAGGCCTCTCTTTTCAGCCAACTCTCCCCGACAGAGACGGGCGGACTGGAGAGATGGGACCCCCCCGCGGGCATCAACCAGTACGGAAAGTACGAAAAAACATTTGGCGCAGGTCCCCGGGCCAGGCAGAGCGCGTTTCCTTGGCAAGCTATGGAGGAGCCAGAACACAGCATGGCATTGAGAGATAAAAAGGCCGTAGCCGGCAATGCCGGCTACGGCCTTTTCTGAGTACATGGGAAAAAGCTTCAAGGCGTGTCTTTCTGCATCGGATGGCAGGATGAAGTTGTTCTCCAGCGGACTTTTTCGCACAGCATAGTCGGTGGCATTTTGTGTGGCAGCGCCCGGAAGCCCGCCTGCGCCCATCCAAAGAGCTGCTGAGCTCCGGAATGCCCTCGATCCGCGGCAGAATTGCGAAGGTCCACCAAGAGACCCGCCAATCCTCCCAGAGAGTGGCAGACGGCCCTGCGAAACGCCGTCGCTTCCAGCGCCGCACCTGCTGCAGTTACACCGCATCGCCGTATACCGCGCGGAGGGTCTCCACATCTTTCCTGGCCGCGCTGATGTAGTCATAGCCCTCCGACAAGATATTCGGCCGGAAATAGAAGTTCTCAGAGACAATCCAGCCCTCAAAGCCGATGTCCTTCACCGCTTGGGCGGACTCTCGGAAGAATGTACCGCCCTGGCCCATTAAAACGATGGGCGTCTCCACAGTCACAAAGCCGTCCTCGTTGGGCTGGGACTCCTTGATATGGAAGTGGTCCATCCGGCCCTTTCCCAGAGCCCGCACCATGTCCGGCGGATAGCCGGTGCCGTACATCACGGGGTTGTGCAGGTCAAAGCACAGCTTCAGCTTTCCGTCCAGAGCGTCCAAGAATCGGAAGTGGTCCTCCAGCGTCATGTCCGTCTCCATGCCGATCTGGATTCCGTACTCCTCGCCCACTTGCACCGCATAGCAAGCCACATCCAGGACGTGCTGCCGCTTGGCTGGGTTGTTCATCCGCATGCCGTCGATAATGACGCTGGGGACCTTCATCTCAGAGGCGGCAATCACTGCCTGACGGATGCTCTCCAGGCAGTCCTTCCCCTCCAGAGAATCCAGGCGGCTGCGGTAATATCCCTGGTGACCCAGTGTATACAGGTGGATCTGCGGAAACTCGATGTGGTACTTTTCACCGGCCTCTAGATAGTACGCCTGTACGCCGGGATCCCGCAGTGGATACGCGTTCATGGAGCCGCCCGCATCCCCCAACTGCATCCCGTCAAAGCCGGCCTCGTGGGCCATCTTGACAGCCAGATCCCCCCAGCACGGGAAGCACCACTCACAGGCGGCGAATTTCAATTTTGACATATGCTCCCCTCCTCATTCACCGAACAGGCCCACCAGGACCTCCCGGTCCCTGCGGGCCAGGGCGGCGTAATTCTCGCCTGGAATCTGGAGATCCGCACTGTAATAGGGTGTGTCTGAACATATCCAGCCGGAATAGCCGATCTCCCTGGCAGCGGCGGCGCAGGCTTCTGTCCTCCCGGCTCCCCGGCCCAGCAAGGCCGGGCGGCTTGTCTCCTTGGTCACGAATCCCTCGCTGTCAGCCGCGTAATCCTGAAACCGGATCTGCGCGAGCCGCGCGCCGCCCAGCGTGCGGATCATCTCCACCGCATCCCCGACGGCGTTGAGAGAGGGGGCCACTGTGTTCAGGCTGAGCTGTAAGCTGCCCTCCAGCCGGTCCAGGATCTCCATCTGACGTTCCGCCGGCGCGTCGTCCATGGAGGCAAGAATCCGGATTCCATATTCCTTTCCGAGCTCTGTAGCGTACTGAAGCTTCTGGAAGGCATAGGTCTGCTGGGCGATGCCGAACATGCCGAATACGGGAATCGTCACCTGGGGAAGCCCCATCTGGGACGCGCTGATGACCGCATTGCGGATGGTCTCCCGGCATTGCTGGCCCTGAGGCGTCCTGTCGGCAAATTTTATGAAACCCTGGTGGCCAAGCAGATAGAGATAGATGCCTGTTAATTGGATCTGACATGCCTCCGCCGCCTCCAGATAATATGTCTGGACAGTCCGGTCCGTCAGGGGGAAGGAGTCCTTCCGCCGCAGGTCCAGGCCGAACCGCTCATACTCCACGAAGCCCGGATTCAAGGGATGGGGCTGGAGGTATCCGCCGCCGTCCGTGATCTGGATCCCATCAAAACCCGCCTCGCGGGCCATTTTCATAGCCAGAGTGCCCCAGCACGGGAAGCACTGCTCACTGGTGGCAAATTTCAAAGTTCTCACGCCCTTTCTCAAATCGTCCTGCCGCGCCGCCCGCAGACGGCCGGCACGGCAGTCCTCAAATGCTGGTTCCGGCTGACGATCAGGGGCGGTTCTGCACCCACTGTGAAAAATAGCCGTTCATGAATTGATCTTAGCAAGCCCCCCCGGAGAAATCAATTATCCAGAAGGAATAGTCCTCCATAGCCTCCGGTTATAAATCGGGTCCGCGCTCCTCAACGGACCGGCCTTCGCCGAAGCCGCCGACAGTCCGGTCCGCAGAGATCCCCGGCGCACACGAGCTTGACCAGCGACGCCCGAAGGCGTATGGTGTTGCAAAAATGAATCAGATCTTCAGTGCGGGAGGCGATTCCCTGTCGGCGGTACAGCTCACGAGCCGAGGGGCATGCCCCGGTGAAGCTCCGGGGCCGACAGTATGGCCTGGATGGCAGAAGATTGTATGGAGGTATAGGGCGCAGGATTCTTTCCCCCTGCATCCGCAGTACTTGCGCTGGAATGGCATCGTGCCACTTCCGGAGCGTTTTGGCTTCTGTGTGCGCGGGGCCCTCTTGCATCGCCGCGGCACCTTGTCCTGCTTGTTCAGGGCGCTTTTTGCTGATTTTTTGAAGATGAGCTTATGAACGACTTCAATTACATGCGCCTGGCAGCGGAATTGGTGATGCGGGGCGCAGACTGGACCAGAAAAGTCGGGCAAAATCAGGGATGTGCTTGATGATGAATCTATCAAAATGGTCATCAAAAAGATCATCGGTATACTGGAAGAAATTGAACATAGAGAAATTTCAGCGCAGGATATTCAGGATATACTTCTGAAGAAATATGGTCTGCAGCCGAGTCCGCCTCAAGAAAATATGTGAAACCCTGGATTACTCCTGATTTTCTCCCAGCAGATCAGATGTGCCAATGCTATAAGTTCAGTATGTATGTGCATCAAATACTGCGGTGCTGGAACAATAAAAGTCTTTCCCGGGTCAATATTCTGACCTCTCCGCTTTTTTATATGGCTATCCGCAGGAGGGTGTGGTATTGTGTGTAGCTGAGAAAAGGGCGCTGGATATGCAGCGAAAATTACTGACAAACGGAAACATCTTCAAGCGAACAGACGGCCGCTGGAACGGCGTGGTCTGGTACGCGGATGAACAGGGGGCGAAAAAGCGAAAGTCCTTTTGCGGGACCACCAAACAAGAGGTCAAAGATAAAATCACTGCCTACCTTGCCGACCTCGACCGACAGCTCACAGCCTCAGATGAATCCAAGGCAAAGCTGGAGGAAAGTATGGGCAGATGGCTCCGTGTATTCAAATTTTCCTCTGTGGAGCGTGGTACCTACGACCGGCTGGAGTGCACTGCCAAGCATCAGATCTACCCGATCCTCGGCGGCAAGGTGGTTGGCGACATCACCTCGGCAGATATCAAAGCCCTGCTGAATCACTGGATGAATGAGGGCTACGCCTACACCACGGTCAAGAAGGTCTATAACATCCTCACCGAC
>QWCV01000667.1_pt1 | contig 64724 bp, 58 predicted proteins | sample 1972621 | NCBI WGS metagenome assembly QWCV01 (sample SAMN09866699, study PRJNA288562) | Human gut metagenome isolate pre2_stool, whole genome shotgun sequencing... | isolation source: gut | host: Homo sapiens | place: USA: California | reverse complement strand
TGAGCAGCGTCAGGTCGGTCTGGGCCACGGCAACCTGGGCGCTCGTCTGCTGAGCGAGGACACCACCTGCTTCGCTTTCCTGGCAGGCCACGAGTCCTTTGCTGCTGCTGAGGGTGCCATTGGCATTGCCCGCACTGCAAACAAGGTCCGCAAGACCCCCCTGCGTGTTATCCTGAACGGCCTGGGCAAGGATGCAGCTTACATCATTTCCCGTATCAACGGCTTCACCTATGTGCAGACCGAGTACGATATCCCCTCCCAGACCCTGAAGGTCGTCAAGGAGATCCCCTTCTCCGAGGGTGAGCGCGCTGCTGTCAAGTGCTACGGCGCTAACGACGTTATGGAAGGCGTTGCCATTATGAAGAAGGAGGACGTTCAGTGCTCCATCACCGGCAACTCCACCAACCCCGTCCGCTTCCAGCACCTGGTTGCAGGTACCTATAAGAAGTGGGCCATCGAGAACGGCAAGAAGTACTTCTCCGTTGCTTCCGGCGGCGGCACGGGCCGTACCCTGCACCCCGATAACGTGGCTGCAGGCCCCGCAAGCTATGGCCTGACCGACTCTCTGGGCCGCGTCCATGGTGATGCTCAGTTCGCAGGTTCCTCCTCCGTGCCCGCACACGTTGAGATGATGGGCCTGATCGGCATGGGTAACAACCCCATGGTCGGCGCTACCGTTGCCTGCGCTGTTGCTGCTGCACAGGCCAACGCCTGATCTTTTCCTAGTTCGGCAAAGGGGGCTGCCTTCCGAATGGGCAGCCCCCTTTTTATGCTGAGATATGTTCGCGCAGGCTAACTGCCTGCAACGTTGCTTCAACTAAGAAGGAAAAAGAAGAAACCATGAAAAATACGAAGATGAAACAGAGCATTGCAGCGCTGGCCATGGCTGCTGTCGTTGCAGTGAGCCTGCTGGGCTACGGCTGCGGCAGCAAGCCCGCCTCCACCACCGGCGCTGGTGCTACCGGCGATTTTACCGGCACTGCCAAGGGCTTTGGCGGCGATGTTACCGTTACCCTGACCCTGACCGACGGCAAGATCACCGGCTGCACCGCTGAGGGTGCCGATGAGACCGAGGGCGTGGGCTCCAAGGCAATCGAGCAGCTGCCCGGCGAGATCGCCGAGAGCGGCAGCATCGAAGTAGATGGCGTGTCCGGTGCTACCATCACCTCCAATGCCATCAAGGAGGCAGCCGCTGCTGCCATCACCGCTGCTGGTCTGAAGCCTGAGGATTTCCAGACCGCTGTGGAGAACAACGCTGAGCCTGCTGAGGACTCTACTGTTGATACCGACATCGTCATCGTGGGTGCAGGCGGCGCAGGTATGACCGCTGCCCTGACTGCCACCAGCGAGGGCAAGAGCGTTGTCATCGTGGAGAGCCAGTCCATGGTGGGCGGCAACTCCGTGCGCGCTACCGGCGGCATGAATGCCGGCAAGACCGTGTATCAGGATGAGAACGAGTTTGCCGAGGGCGCAGGTGTCGAAAAGACCCTGAAGGCTGCTGCTGAAAAGTATGCTGATAACGAGACCATCACCGCTCTGGCTGCTACCGTGGCCGAGCAGTGGGCTGCTTACCAGGCCAACCCCACTGGCTACTTTGACAGCGTTGAGCTGATGGAGCTGGATACCATGATCGGCGGCAAGGGTATCAATGACCCTGCTCTGGTGGAGACCCTGTGCTCCAACAGCGCTGATGCCATCGACTGGCTGGGTGAGCAGGGCATCACCCTGAACAGCGTCTCCTCTGCAGGCGGCGCATCTGTCAAGCGGATCCACCGCCCTGTGAATGAGGAGGGCAAGGTCGTCTCTGTGGGCGCTTACATGGTGCCCCTGCTGGAGGAGGACTGCCAGAAGGCTGGTGTCCAGATGATGCTGAACACCACCGCCACCGAGATCCTGACCGATGACAACGGCGCTGCTGTTGGCATCAAGGCCACCGGCGCTTCCGGTGAGACCATCACCATCAACGCCAAGGCCGTGATCCTGACCTCCGGCGGTTTCGGCGCAAACATGGATATGGTCGTTGAGTACAAGCCCGAGCTGAAGGGCTTTATGACCACCAACGCCCCTGGCATCCTGGGCCAGGGCATCAAGATGGCACAGGCCATCGGTGCTGACACCGTGGATATGGACCAGATCCAGATCCACCCCACTGTCCAGTACGACAGCGCTTCTCTGATCACCGAGGGCCTGCGCGGCGACGGTGCTGTGCTGATCAATTCCGAGGGCAAGCGCTTCATTGACGAAGTCAGTACCCGTGACGTTGTCTCCGCCGCTGAGATCGCTCAGCCCGGCAGCTACAGCTGGCTGATCATTGATCAGAAGATGGTCGATGATTCCAGCGTCATCCAGGGCTACATCAAGAAGGGCTACACCGTGACCGGTGAGACCTATGAGGAACTGGGCAAGGCAATGGGCGTTGATGAGGCTGCTTTTGCCGAGACCATGAACACCTGGAACGGCTATGTTGAGGCCAAGAACGACCCCGACTTTGGCCGCACCAGCTTTGCAGACAAGCTGGATACCGCTCCCTACTATGCCATCAAGGTCACCGCAGGCGTGCACCACACCATGGGCGGCCTGAAGATCAACACCAACACCGAAGTCCTGAACGAGAACGGCGAGATCATCCCCGGCCTGTTCGCAGCAGGTGAGGTGACCGGTGGTGTCCACGGCGCAAACCGTCTGGGCGGCACTGCTGTCTCTGACTTCGTTGTCTTTGGCCGCATTGCAGGCGCAGCTGCAAGCAAGTACGCTGCATGAAACGCCTGAAAAGCTGGCAGAAAAACCTGATCTTTGCGGCCGTGGTGCTGGCCGCGGCAGCACTCCTGTTCGTGCTGTACCGTGCCAACGCCCCCAAAGCGGAGCCGCTGGTGGCCGTGGTCGATTTCGGCGACGGCATTACCGAGACGATCCCGCTGGACGAGGACCACGATTATCTGTATGATGTGGGCGATTACATCGTGCATCTGCAGGTAAAGGATGGGGCCATCGCCTTCCTCGACAGTCAGTGCCCGGACCATGTGTGCGAGCAATTCGGCTGGCTGAGCGAGCAGGATGCCTGGGCCGCCTGTGTCCCCGCCGGGGTCTATGTAACGGTGCAGGCCGCAGAAACAGAATAAAACAAAGAGGCCGCCGTGCAGGAGATGATCCTGCACGGCGGCCTTGTTGTATAGGGAAAAATGTTATTTCACGTATTTGCCCTCGCAGATATTCTTGCAGCAGGCGCTGATGGGGAACCAGCAGCAGTCCCGGCAGATATCGGCCAGCATCTCGGGGGTGGCTTTGGCATCGATCTCCCGGATGAGGGCCTGGTAGTCGTATTCCTTTTCCTCCAGCCCGAAATACTCCACGGTCTTGCGGTCGTACCGCTTGACCTTTTCCTGTGTGTCGCACAGGTCGGTGCCCAGCTTGTTGGGGCAGCAGGAACAGAGAGTGTCGGTGGAGAAGGTGAGCTGGATCTTCGTCCCGGGCACCTCCCGCAGCTGGTGGACGACATCATTCATGTGCTCCACAAAGGCTTCGCTGTAGCCATGGCCGGAGTAGCCCTGGGTGCAGAGCAGGTGATGCGGACGCAGTACGATGCTCATGCCTTTTTTACCCCCGGGATCCGCTTCCGGATGTTCAGGCCCAGCACGCAGGCCAGCACAGCCTTGATGATGGCGGTGGGGATGAAGGGAAGAACGCAGGCGGAAACGGCCACAGACACGGTGCTGTGGGCGACGATCACGAACAGGATGACACCCACGATATAGTTGACCACAGTGCCCACGACAACCGCCACGGGGAAAGCACCCTTGAAAGCATCCCTGTGCTCCACGCCCAGGCCGATGATGTAGGCCATGATGGGGAAGGAAATCAGGAAGCCGCCGGTGGGGCCGACAAACTTGTCGATGCCGCCGGAGAAGTTGGCCAGCACGGGCACGCCCACAGCGCCCAGCAGCAGGTAAACAAGCGTGGCAATGGCGGACAGCTTGGAGCCCAGCACCACAGCCGCCAGCGTGATGGCGAAGGTCTGCATGGTCATGGGCACACCCAGCGGCATGGGGATGGAGATCTGTGCCATCACGGCAATGACGGCGGCAAACAGGCCCGCGTAGCAGATATCGCGCACCGAGAACTTACTGGTCTGATTCATAGAAAAAATCCTCCTCTGGTTTGGTACAAACAACGTCCCGATTAAACCAGAAAGCGGCGGACAGGTCAACTTGCGATTTGCACAAAGGTTTACAATCTGTGAAAATTTGCTGAAAAGCGTTCAAACGAAATTTGGACGCTTGTGTATCCGGGTAAAATGCGATACACTACACCTATACATAGGAAAGGAATCTGACAGGCCGCCCCCGGCGGGCCTGAATCTGATAGGAGGAACATGATGATCTGGAATAAGAAGAAGGACGGCGCGGAGAACCCGGGTGCGGAAACGCCTGCGGCACAGACAACCAAGGCCCCGGTGCTGTTTTTGCAGAAGAACTGGAAATGGCTCGTGCCGGTGGTCTGTGTGGTGATCGCGGGCGGTGTGTTTTTGTTCAAGCCCAAGAGCGCCAGCACCACAGCCGTGGACCCCAGCTATCTGGAAGCCAGCCCTGAAGTGCGGGATGTCTCCAACACCCTGAGCGGCACCGGTACCCTGAACCCTGCCAACACCTACACCGTGAAATCTCTGGTGGAAGGCAAGGTGCTCACCGGCGAGTTTGAGGAGGGCGACGTGCTGGATGAGGGGACCGTCCTCTACACGCTGGACAGCTCGGACGCTTCCACCAATTTTGAAAAGGCCGAGATCGCCATGCAGCAGGCACAGCGCAGCTATGACAAGGTGGTGGACCGCCAGTATGTGCGTGCCGAAGTGGATGGCACCGTGAGCACCCTGAAGGTCGCCAAGGGCGACGAGGTGACCAGCGGGCAGGAGGTCGCCATCATCCGCGACAGCTCCAAAATGCTGCTGACGCTGGAATTCCCCGCCGCCGATGCCGCCAATTTCAGCGTGGGCCAGACCGCCCAGGTGACGCTGGACGGCACCTTTGAGCAGCTGGACGGCACCGTGACCAGCGTGACCGGAACGGATGCCCTGAGCACCGGCAACCTGCTCACCCGCACCGTGACCATTGCCGTGCAGAACGCGGGCGGCCTGACCACCGCGCAGGCGGCCACCGCCTCCATCAACGGGGTCAGCTCCATCGGTTCTGCCACATTTGGCTATCAGGCGGAGCGTACCCTGACCGCACAGGCTGCAGGTACTGTGACCTCCATCCATGTGCAGGAGGGCCAGACCGTTGCCAAGGACGATATCCTGATCGAGCTGAGCGGCGATGACCTGACCGAGAGCATCCAGTCTGCCTCTGAGACCCTGCGCAGCGCTGAGATCTCCCTGCAGAACCTGCAGGATACCATGGCCAACTATACCGTCACCTCTCCCATCAGCGGCACCATCATTGAAAAGGATGCCAAGGTGGGCGATGCGGTCAAATCCGGCGATACCCTCTGCGTCATCTACGACCTGAGCTATCTGGAAATGGTCATCAACGTGGACGAACTGCAGATCAGCTCCCTGTCTGTGGGCCAGAAGGTGCAGATCACAGCCGATGCTGTGCAGGATAAGAACTATGTGGGCACTGTGACCCGCGTCTCCATGAAGGGCGCTTCCAACGGCGGTACTACTACCTACCCGGTGACCATCCGCATTGACGAGACCGACGGCCTGCGCCCCGGCATGAACGCCAACGCTGAGATCGTGGTGGCTGAGGCTGCCAATGCCCTGACCGTGCCCAATGCGGCCATCGTCCGGGGCGGCTATGTGCTGGTGACCCAGGATTCCCCCAGCGCTTCCAAGGCGGATACCACCATGGAGGCACCCGAGGGCTTTGTCTATGTGGCCGTCAAGACCGGTGTCAGCGATGATGATTACACCCAGATCGTCAGCGGCATCCAGGAGGGGGACACCATTGGTTACGACCCCAACTCGGTCAGCAGCGACAGCTACTATGACGATGGCAGCGGCATGATGATCTTCTGATGGGAGGATGGAATGAGTGCTCTGATCGAATTTGATGCGGTCTGCAAGTATTACCAGATGGGCGACACCACGGTAAAAGCCGCCGACCACATCACCATGAAAATAGAAAAAGGCGAGTTTGTTGCCATTGTGGGCCAGTCCGGCTCCGGCAAGTCCACCTGCATGAACATCATTGGCTGCCTGGATGTGCCCACGGCGGGAACTTACCGGCTGAACGGCCGGGATGTGGGCAAGATGAGCCGGAACGAGCTGGCCTCCATCCGCAACGAGATGCTGGGGTTCATCTTCCAGCAGTATAATCTTCTGCCCAAATTGAACCTGCTGGAAAACGTGGAGGTGCCGCTGGTCTATGCGGGCATCCCCCGCGCCGAGCGCCACCGCCGGGCCCGCGAGGTGCTGGAGCAGGTGGGGCTGGGCGATAAGCTGAAAAACAAGCCCAACCAGCTTTCGGGCGGCCAGCAGCAGCGCGTATCCATCGCGCGGGCGCTGGTGCGCAACCCGGCGATCATTCTGGCGGATGAGCCCACTGGCGCGCTGGACAGCCACACCGGCCGCGAGGTGCTGGGAATGCTGCAGGACCTGCATGGGCAGGGCCATACGGTGGTGCTCATCACCCATGACAACTCCATTGCCGTGCAGGCCGACCGCATCATCCGGCTGGAGGATGGTCAGGTGGTCTACGATGGCGACTCCCGCGCGCCGGAAGCCATCGTCCAGCCGACGCTGAACTTTGAACCGGCAGAACAGGAGGGGAACAAATGATCATTGAGACCTTCCGTCAGGCCCTCCAGAACGTGTGGAGCAACAAGCTCCGCACCTTTTTGACCATGCTGGGCATCATCATCGGTGTCATGGCGGTCATCGTTATCGTGGGTCTGGGCAACGGCATGACCCAGAGCATGCGGGACAGCTTTTCGGCGCTGGGCACGAATGCCCTGTCCATTCAGGTCTGGGGCTACGGCTCCCGCACCGCCTCGGTGGAGGATGTGTATAAGATCGCGGATAAGAACAAGGAGCTCATATCCGCAGTCTCGCCCCAGATCGATTTCAGCAACAACACCCCCAAGGTGGGCACCACGACCTACCGCTACGGCACCAGTGTTTACGGTGTGGACGAGCACTACGCCGAGATGAAAAACTACACCCTCGCCCAGGGGCGCGGCCTGCAGTACATGGACATCAAGGACAACAAGCAGGTCTGCATCATTGGCGATTACCTCAACCGGGCGGCCTACGGCGGCAACGCGGTGGGCCAGACCATCAAGCTGGGGGCCTACAAGTTCCGGATCGTGGGCGTGCTGAACGCCAAGGTGATGGACAAGAACATGCAGCCGGGCTCCGACGATGACTGCATCTATCTGCCCTACACCACGGCCATGCGGCTCTCCAACCAGTCCAGTGCCAAGAACTTTGTTGCGATCATGAAGGACGAGAGCCGGGCCAACGAGGCCAAGGCGGTGATGGAAAGCGGCCTGTACGACCTGCTCAAGAGCGACAACGCTTATTACATCTACAGCGCCAGCGAGTGGCTGGAGGAGATGAACGAGATGATCAACATGGTCATCATCATCCTTACCGGCATTGCCAGCATCTCGCTGCTGGTGGGCGGCATCGGCATTATGAACATCATGCTGGTGTCGGTGACCGAGCGCACCCGGGAGATCGGCATCCGCAAGGCACTGGGTGCCAAGGAGCGGGTGATCCTGTCGCAGTTTGTGGTGGAAGCCGCCACCACCTCCGCACTGGGCGGCGTGCTTGGCATCGTCCTTGGCTATATCGTGTCCATGGCGGCAAACCGCATCCTGCCTATGATCTCCAGCAGCATTGATGTGACCGTCAGCCCCTCGTTCAACTCCATCGTGGTGGCCTTTGGCATCTCGGTGGGCATCGGTGTGCTGTTTGGCTATCTGCCCGCCAAGCGCGCTGCAAGGCTGAACCCCATTGAAGCGCTGAGATATGATTAAACCTTTCACCGCTTCGGTCTGGCTTTGCCAGCGCCTGGCGGAGCTCCCCTAATAGGGGCAACAACGACGACCGCCGCCAGTGGCGGATGAAGGGAGGAGTTGTTGGGGCCGCGGCCAGCAGGATGCAAGTGCAAGGCTTTGCACGAAGCAGATGCTGGGAGCCGCAACCCGGAATACATTAGAAACTATTTTAAGGAGGATTTTCCATGAAAAAGCGAATCCTTGCATTTCTGCTGGCGGTAAGCATTGCCGTGTCGATGCTGGTGCTGCCGGCATCGGCAGCGGGCAACGCCAACACGGCGGTCCAGCTGTCCATCACGCTGAACGCGATGGACAGCAGCCAGCAGGCTGCTCTGAACGCTGTGGTCACCCGCGGTGCACTGGCCCGGATGCTGGTGTCCTACTCCACCTACCGCGAGAGCGTGGGCTCTCAGGGCACGGTGGGCACCCTGTTCACCGACCTGCCCGGCACTTCGCCCTATGCACCCTATGTCCGCATTGCGGTGCAGAACGGCTGGATGAACGGCTACACCGACGGCTCTTTCCGGCCCGACAACGCCGTGACGCTGGAAGAAGCGGTCACGGCCATCCTCAAGCTGATGGGCTATAAGATGACCGACCTGAGCGGCTCCTTCCCCAACGCACAGCTGAACAAGGCCAGTGAGCTGGGCCTGCGCAATCAGGTGGACCGCAGCCAGGGCGAGGCGCTCAACTACGAGGAGTGCGCCCTGCTGTTCTACAACGCCCTGACAGCCAACACCGCCAGCGGCAGTGCCTATGGCAGCAGCCTGGGATTCACGGTCTCCAACGGTCAGGTGGATACCTCCAGCGTCATGCTCAAGAGCCTGAAGGGCCCCTTTGTGGCGGGCGATACGGTCCAGCTGCCCTTTGTTCCCAAGATGGTCTACCGCAACGATAAAGCGTCGGAATCTGCGGAACTGAACAAATACGATGTGTATTATTACAGCGAGAGTTTACAGACATTGTGGGTCTACACCCGCCGTGCCGCTGGACGCATCACGGCAGTTTCGCCCAGTGCCAGCGCCCCCACCAGTGTAACGGTGGCAGGCACCAGCTATACGCTGGGTTCCTCTGCGGTGGCCTCCCAGGTGTCCTCCCTCAACGGCGGCGGCGTGGGCGAGGTCGTCACCCTGCTGCTGGGCATGAACAATGAGGCTGCCGGGATCGTGACCGGCGAGGAAGCCGACAGTGTGTTCTACGGTGTCGTGCAGACCGCCACCCGCAGTCTGGTGGAAGAGAACGGCGCGGATGTTCTGCAGAAAGTCTCCGTCATGTGCACCGATGGCATTGCCCGCACTGTGAACGTGGACAAGAGCCTGAACTTTCCGCAGGGGTGGCTGGTAGAGATCAAGGTCACCCCGGAGGGCGAGAGCGTGGAGCACATCGATGAACGCCGCGTCAACGGTACCATCAATACCAATGCCACTGCGCTGGGCGCTGCCGCTCTGGCCGACGATGTAGAGATTCTGGATACAACTTCGGAGGGTGTGGCTGGGACGGTTCGTCCCAGCCGCCTATCGGGGGTAACATTGAGTGACCTCGATGTCCGCTACTATACCGTCAACGATGCCGGACAGATCGACCGGCTCATCCTGAACGATGTGACCGGCGACCTGTGGAGCTACGGCGTGCTGGACGATGTGAAAAATCTGGCCATGAATTATTCTGACCTGAAGAGCCTCGTCACCGGCATTGCGGCGGGAGATTCCGCTTCCGGCACCACGACCACGACAGGCACCACCACCGGAGCGGCCACGGGCGGCACCGACGGCTCCGGCTCTACCTCGGATACCACCACCACTGTGACCGGTGCCACGGCGGTAGACCGCCTGTCCAACCTGCTGGTGCCCACCACCAGCGAGATCCTGTGGGGCATCGTCTCGGGCGATATCCTGAGCACGGCCTGGCAGAAGCTGACCAGCAACACCGGCTCCCTGATGAGCATTGGCTTCCAGCAGATCGCGGAGATCACGGGCACCCCCTTCAAGCAGATCTTCAATTACATCGGCGGCGGGGCGACCTATATCTGCTACGTCAACGGCGCGGTGGCCAGCTACACCACGGCCATCAAGTATCCGGTGCTGGCGGGCGGCATTGCCGTGCGGCAGGAGACCACCGGCTCTGTCAAGGCCATGATGCAGCTGATGCCCCTGAAGATCGACAAGGTCGGCGCGGCCTCGGTGCTCTCGGGCAATGAACGCTACGAGATGGCAGACAATGTGCAGGTCTACCTGTGGTACAAGGGCCAGTATTACCCCACCAAGCTGGCTCAGGTGGATGCGGACGGCTACCAGCTGACCGGCTGGTACGATAATTTCGGCTGCGCTGCCGGAAAAAAGGTCCGCGTCATCATTGCGGTCAAGAACGACTGATGCTTTATTACAGCGGCCTGAGCCGCACACTGCGGCAGCTGCGCTGGGTGCTTTACCCGCGCCGCTGCCCTTTTTGTGATCGGGTGCTGGGGAACCAGCCTGCCTGCCCGGACTGCGCCGATGGGCTGGCAGAGCTGCGCCGTGCACCCTCCATGCGGCTGCGCGGCTCCGAGCACTACCTGGGGCGGCTGGATGGGGCAGCCGCGCCCTACCGATACACCGGCCTTGTCCGCCGCGCGGTGCTGCGGGCGAAATATCAGGGCGCGCCCTGGGCAGCTGTGGAGCTGGGCGTGGAGATGGCCCGCCTGCTCTTTGGCAGCGAGATCAGAATGTGCGGCTCTGAGCCCCTGCCCGAACCGGTGCCGGGCCTTGACCGGGGTTACGACTGCATCCTTCCGGTACCGGCCTCCAGCAAAAAGCGCGGCTACAATGTGCCGGAGCGGATGGCACAGCCCCTTGCCCGGGCGGTGGGCGTTCCGGTGGTCACGGACGCGCTGACCCGTGCCCGCTCCACCCGGCGGCAGGAGGGACTTTCCCTTGACGAGCGGCTGGCCAATGTGGCGGGTGCCTTCCGGGTGGCCCGGCCGGAGGCTGTGGAGGGTAAGCGCATCCTTCTGGTGGACGATGTCCTGACCACCGGAGCCACGGCCTCGGCCTGCGCGCAGGCTCTGCTGGATGCCGGTGCGCAGAGCGTGTTCGCTGTGGCGCTGGCTACGGTGGAGTTTCCGCAGCCGGTGGGCAGCACAACGGCCATTGCCGAAAATGAAGAAGAAATTTGAAAATAGTGCTTGACAAAACACCATTCTTCGGGTATACTGATTGAGCTGTGAGCGACAAGCTCGATCAGATGTCCGGGTGTAGCGCAGTTTTGGTAGCGCGCTTGAATGGGGTTCAAGAGGCCGTGAGTTCGATTCTCGCCACTCGGATTGAAACAAGACCGACGATTTCAAAAGAGATCGTCGGTCTTGATTTTTTATTCGGCTGTTTTCGGTGCGCTGTCCCGGAGGGGCGGGCACCGCTGCAAGGAGGGCGAGTCTATGAATGCTGCACTGCGCCGGGATGCGGATGTGATCCTTCGTTCCAGCCTGAACGCTGTTCTGCCGGATGAGGCGGTGCGCCGCGCGCTGCGGGATCTCCGGCCCGGGAAGGGCCGGGTGCTTCTGGTGGCGGCGGGCAAGGCGGCCTGGCAGATGGCACACGCGGCGGTTGAAACGCTGGGCCGGGTGGATGGCGGCGTGGTCGTGACCAAGTACGGCCATGTGAAAGGTGAGATCCCCGGTGTGGCTTGCTATGAGGCGGGCCACCCGGTGCCGGATGCAAACGGTTTTGCGGCCACCCAAAAGGCGCTGGAGCTGGTGCAGGGGCTGACCGCCGGGGATACGGTGCTGTTCCTGCTTTCCGGCGGCGGCAGTGCGCTGTTCGAGCAGCCGCTCGTTCCCGGGGCAGAGCTGCAGGACATCACGAGCCAGCTGCTGGCCAGCGGGGCCGACATTGTGGAGATGAATACCATCCGCAAGCGGCTTTCCGGTGTAAAGGGCGGGCGGTTCGCGCAGCGCTGTGCCCCTGCGCAGGTGTTCAGCATCGTGCTGAGCGACATTCTGGGGGATCCGCTGGATATGATCGCCAGCGGCCCGGCGGTGCCGGATACCTCCACCTGCGCCCAGGCGCTTGCCGTTGCCGAAAAGTATCATCTGGCACTCTCAGCACAGGCCCGGGCCCTGCTGGCGCAGGAAACGCCCAAAACGCTGGACAATGTGACCACCCGGATCACCGGCAGCGTGCGGGAGCTTTGCCGTGCCGCGGCCAGTGCCTGCCGGAATCTGGGATATGAACCGGTTCTCCTGACCGACCAACTCTGCTGCGAAGCACGGGAAGCAGGCAGCTTTCTTGGCTCCATTGTCCGCACCCAGGCAGGGCAGGGGAAAAAGCTGGCCTACATCGCGGGCGGCGAGACCATCGTTCACCTGACCGGAAAAGGGCTTGGCGGAAGAAATCAGGAGCTGGCCCTTGCGGCTGCGCCTGCCATTGCCGGGCTGAACGCGGCGGTGTTCTCTGTGGGCAGCGATGGCACAGACGGCCCCACCGATGCCGCCGGCGGCTATGTGGATGGGGATACCCTTGCCGCATTGGAGGCCGGGGGCTGGAGCGGATACGCTGCTTTGCAGAACAACGATTCCTACCACGCCCTGAAAGCAGTGGATGGCCTGATCATCACCGGGGCAACGGGCACCAATGTCAACGATGTGGCGGTGGCCCTGATCGGGGAAAAAGCACCGCCTGTGGGCCCGGAAGTTTCCCCGGAGTGGTGATTGCATTCCTCCGTTGAGTATGTTATACTGAACAGCGAACTGAATAGAAAACAGCAGGTGCGTACCGCCCGCGGCTCTGGCCGGGGGCAGGCACGTTAAAAGGGAAGCGGGTGCAAATCCCGCACGATCTCGTCACTGTGATAAGGGAGTTTACCGCCAGGGTGCAGCTGCACCGGTCACTGGAACGTATGTTCCGGGAAGGCGGCGGTGGATGTTGAGCTTTCAGCCAGGAAACCTGCCCGCTGTTGGTACGGGGGCGCAAGCCCCAGATCACGAGGAATTGGTTGTACCCAAAAAGCCTGAAAAAACTGAAAAGGGCCTTTTTGCTTTGCCATCCCGCAAGCAGAAAGGCCCCTTTTGTTTTGCCGGGCACTCTTTCCTGTACCTTCTGTTCAGCAAAAATCATGTTCAAAAACCGGAAAGGAACGAACAAAAATGAGAAAACGCACCATCCACAAAGCAGCGGCCGCTCTGACCGCTCTGGCCCTCTGCGCCGGTGTACTGACCGGCTGCGGCGGTGCCGCAAGCAGCACCACTGCTTCCAGCACGGCAGGATCTGCTGCCAGCAGCGAGGTTTCCGGCGAGGAGGCTGACGAATTGGCCGCAAAGAACGTTGCAGACCTGATCGATGCCATCTATGTGCAGGAGCGCACCGATGACACCGATGCCCAGTGTGAGGCCGCCAAGGCCGCATGGGATGCCCTGACCGATGCCCAGAAGGAGCTGGTCGAGGGCGAAGAGGCTGACCCTGACTACTTTGGCCGCGACACCGGCGATGCTTCCAAGGACGACAGCCGCAATCAGGACGACATCGGTGAGAATGAGCTGCTGGTGGTTTCCTTCGGCACCTCCTTCAACGACAGCCGAGTGAAGGATATCAAGGGCATCGAGGATGCGCTGCAGGCCGCTTATCCTGATTGGTCTGTCCGCCGCGCCTTCACCGCACAGATCATCATCAACCATGTTCAGGCCCGCGACGGCGAGAAGATCGACAACATGCAGCAGGCTCTGGACCGCGCTGTGGCCAACGGCGTGAAGAACCTGGTCGTCCAGCCCACCCACCTGATGCACGGTGCAGAGTACGACGAGATGATGGAGATGATCGACGAGTACAAGGACAAGTTCGAGCACGTCGCCGTTGCCGAGCCCCTGCTGGGCGAGGTTGGTGCCGACGCTGCCGTCATCAACGCCGACAAGGAAGCTGTTGCCAAGGCTGTTACCGCTGCCGCTGTGAAGGATGCCGGTTTCGACAGCCTGGAGGCCGCTGCTGAGGAGAAGGTCGCCTTCGTCTTTATGGGCCACGGCACCTCCCACACCGCAAAGGTGAGCTACAGCCAGATGCAGACCGCCATGCAGACCCTGGGCTACAGCAACGTGTTCATTGGCACGGTGGAGGGTGAGCCCGAGGAGACCGCCTGCGAGAACGTCATCGAGGCTGTCAAGGCCGCCGGTTACACCAAGGTCATCCTGCGTCCCCTGATGGTCGTTGCCGGTGACCACGCCAACAACGATATGGCCGGTGCGGATGATGATTCCTGGCTGAGCCAGTTCCAGGCCTCCGGTGACTTCGCGTCCGTGGAGTGCCAGATCGCCGGTCTGGGTGAAATCGAGGACATCCAGCAGCGCTACATTGAGCACACCAAAGCCGCCATTGATTCCCTGAACGGCTAATATTCCGCATTCCAATGCCCGAAGGGAGAGATCTTTTCGGGCATTTTTTATGGAGAGCTTCCCCGCATGAGGAGAAACACTCCCATTTCAAATTCTGAATTTTTGAGGTATTTTGTTTATGCACTGCAAACAGTTTGTTTCCCTGTCTGTTGCTTCTCTGATGCTGGCCGCCGTCCTCACCGGCTGCGGCGGGGCTTCTTCCACTGCTTCCTCTGCTGCCAGCTCGGAAGCCGCTTCTGCCGTGAGCGCTGCCGCCGCTTCCGAAAGCACCGAAGCTGCCCTGCCGGACGGCGTGTACACGGCTGAGTTCGACACCGACAGCGGCATGTTCCACGCCAACGAAGCCTGCAATGGCATGGGAACCCTGACCGTGGAGAACGGGCAGATGACCTTCCACGTCAGTCTGGCCTCCAAGAAGATCGTCAACTTGTATGTTGGCATGGCCGCCGATGCCGAGGCCAACAAGGCAGACTGGCTGCTGCCTACCACCGACACCGTCACCTACTCTGATGGCACCTCGGAGGAGGTCTACGGCTATGATATCCCCGTGGCCGCTGTGGACCAGGACTTCCAGCTGGCACTCCTCGGGACCAAGGGCAAGTGGTATGACCACACCGTGAGCATCCGTAATGCACAGCCCAAGGCTGAGGAGGCTGCCGAGACCCCTGCGGACGGTAAATACAGCGTCAATGTGACCCTGGAGGGCGGCTCTGGCCGTGCCACCGTGGAAAGCCCTGCCGCCCTGACCGTGGCGGACGGCAAAATGACCGCTGTCATCCTGTGGAGCAGCCCCAATTATGATTACATGATCGTGGACGGCGAGAAGTATCTGCCCACCAACACCGAGGGCAACTCCACCTTTGAGATCCCTGTTTCTGCACTGGGCACCCCGCTGGCTGTCACTGCCGATACCGTAGCCATGAGCACCCCCCATGAGATCGAGTATACGCTGACCTTTGCGCTGAACTAAACCTCTCCGGCATCGCCGTGCGATGCCACCTCTCCTAATAGGAGAGGCAAGAGAGCAACTGCGCAAACTTGGCTCCCCTACGAGGGGAGCTGTCGCCGAAGGCGACTGAGAGGTTATTCCCTATGAAGATCACCCGACAACAATTTCTGCGCGTTCTGCCTGTTACAGTACTGGCCCTGTCGGGTTGCGCCGCCTCCGAGACAGCGCCCGCCAGCACAGAAGAACTGGTCTTTGACCATGTCTGTCCGCTGGATTACGCCACACAGTTTACTGCAGACTGCTATGAGGGCGGCTATACCATGCTGACCCTGACCGAATCGGGGGAGCAGTTCCTTGTGACCCCGGAGGATGCCGCTGAAGTGGAAGGCCTGCCCGAGAGCGTGACGGTGCTGCGCCAGCCCATCCGGAACATCTACCTTGTCTCCACCTCGGTGATGGACCTGTTCCTTGCGCTGGATGGGCTGGACAGTGTGACTCTTTCCGGCACCCAGGCGGAGGGATGGTATCTGGATGAGGCCAGAGCCGCCATGGAGGACGGGCGCATTGCCTATGCGGGCAAGTACAGCGCCCCGGACTACGAAAAGATCCTTGCGGCCAACTGCGGCCTTGCCATCGAGAACACCATGATCTACCACACCCCGGAGGTCAAGGAGCAGATGGAACGGTTCGGCATCCCGGTGCTGGTGGAGCGCTCCAGCTATGAGAGCGGCCCGCTGGCCCGGCTGGAATGGCTCAAGTTCTGGGGCATCCTGCTGGGGAAAGAGGAGCTGGCGGAACAGGAATTCGCCCAGCAGGTGGAGCGCCTTGCACCGCTGGCCGGGCAGGCTTCCACCGGCAAGCGCTGTGCCTTTTTCTCCATTACAGCCAATAACCTTGCCAATGTGCGCAAGGGCGGCGACTATGTGGCCCAGATGATCGAGATGGCGGGCGGTGATTATGTTTTTGCGGACCTGACCGACAACGGCAACAACCTTTCCACCATGAACCTGCCGCTGGAGGATTTTTATGCCGGTGCAAAGGATGCCGATGTGCTCCTTTACAACAGCACCATTGAGGGTGTGGTGCATACCACGGAGGAACTGGTGGCAAAATGCCCCCTGCTGGCCGAGTTCAAGGCCGTGCAGAGCGGCAGTGTCTGGTGCACCACCCAGAGCTTTTTCCAGCAGAGTACGGCGCTGGTCGATTTTGTGCTCGACCTGCACCGTGTCTTTACGGAGAACGACCCCGCCGACCTGCAATTTCTGAGGAAAGTAGAGTAACCTATGACCAGCAAAAAGCGCCTGATCCTTTCTTACGGCATCCTTGCCCTGCTGCTGGCGGTGCTGTTTGCCGCCAACCTGTTCTGGGGCAGTGTGTCCCTGACACCGGAGGCAGTGCTGGCGGCCCTGACCGGCCGCGGGCAGGACGCTTTGAGCGTGGGCATCATCACCCAGCTGCGCCTGCCCCGGGCCGTGATGGTGGTGCTGCTGGGGGCGGCGCTCTCGGCGGCGGGCTACCTGCTGCAGACCTTTTTTGCCAACCCCATTGCAGGGCCCTTTGTTATGGGCATTTCCAGCGGGGCCAAGCTGGCCGTGGCACTGGTCATGGTGGCTTTTCTGAACCACGGCCTGCTCACCAGCTCCCTTACCCTGATCACTGCCGCCTTTGCGGGGGCCATGGCCTCCATGGCCTTTGTGCTGGCGGTCTCCCGGCGGGTGCAGCGGATGAGCATCCTTGTCATCTGCGGCGTAATGATCGGCTACATCTGTTCGGCCGTCACGGAGTTTGTGGTGGCCTTTGCCCAGGACAGCAACATCGTCAACCTCCACAACTGGTCTCAGGGCAGCTTTTCCGGCATGACCTGGGGCAATGTGCGGGCGGCGGCGCTGGTGGTGCTGCCCGCTCTGGCGGCAGCGTTCTGCCTTTCCAAGCCCATGGCCGCCTACCAGATGGGGGAGGCCTACGCCCGGAGCGTGGGCATCAATGTCAAAGCCTTTTCCCGGCTGCTGGTGCTGCTTTCCAGCCTGCTGGCCGCCTGTGTCACGGCCTTTGCGGGGCCCATCTCCTTTGTGGGCATTGCGGTGCCCCATCTGGTCAAGCAGCTGTTCGGCAGCGCAAGGCCGCTGGTGGTGCTGCCCGGGTGCTGCCTGGGCGGAGCGGCCTTCTGCCTGCTGTGCGACCTCATCGCCCGCAGTATGTTTGCCCCCACCGAGCTTTCGATCAGCGCCGTAACGGCAGTATTTGGCGCACCGGTGGTCATCTGGCTGCTGGTGCGCCGGGGTCAGGAGGGTGTGCGATGAAATACCGCTGTGAAACGAAAGAACTGGCCATCGGCTATGGCAGCGCGCCCCTTGCTTCCGGCATCACGCTGGGGGCGGTACCGGGGCAGATCCTGGCCCTCATCGGGCCAAACGGCGCGGGCAAATCCACCCTGCTCAAAACGCTGGCGGGCCAGCTGGCCCCCCTGGGCGGGGCTGTCCTGCTGGATGGCCGCAGCCTGACCGATTACACCGGCCCGGCCCGGGCCCGGAAGCTGGCCCTGATGCTGCCCCATACCCGCCGCACCGAGCTGACTTCCTGCTTTGAGTTTGCCGCCGCCGGGCGCATCCCCTATACCGGGCGGCTGGGTATCCTGTCCGATACCGACCGGCAGGCCGTGCGGGACGCGCTGGAACTGGTGGGGGCTTCCCCTCTGGCGGGCCGGGATTTCAACTGCATCAGCGACGGCCAGCGCCAGCGCGTTCTGCTGGCCCGCGCCATCTGCCAGCAGCCCGGAGTTCTGCTGCTGGACGAGCCGACCTCTTTTCTGGATGTCAAGGGCAAGATCGAGCTGCTGACCATCCTGCAGAAACTGGCCCATGAGCAGGGGCTGGCCGTGATCGTCAGCCTGCACGAGCTGGACATGGCGCAGAAGATCGCGGATGCGGTGGTTTGCGTATTCCCGCACAGTGTTTCGGGGGTGCTGACCCCAAAGGAGGCCTTTGCCCCGGAGAACATCCGGGCGCTGTACAGCCTGACCAAGGAGCAGTACGAGGCCGTGTTCGGTCCGGAAAAGCCTGCCGGGCCAAAGTTTGAACATTACGTCCGCAGTGGGCAGAAGCTGCTCCGCTGCGGGTACACCACCGGCACCTGCGCGGCGCTGGGTGCGGCGGGAGCCGCGCGGCTCCTGCTCACCGGCCATGCCCCGGAGAGCGTTGCCCTGCGCACGCCGAAGGGCATCGTGGTGGAGGTGGCCCCGCTGTACTGCCGCCCCACCGGAGCCGGTGCCGAATGCGCCATTGAGAAGGACGGCGGGGATGATGTGGATGTGACCACCGGCCTGCCCGTGATCGCCGCCGTAGAATTGCTGCCCGATACCACCGAGATCCGCATCTCCGGCGGCAAGGGCGTGGGCCGGGTGACCAAGGCCGGGCTGGATCAGCCGGTGGGGGAAGCTGCCATCAACCATGTGCCCCGGCAGATGATCGCTGAGGCCCTGCAAAGGGAAGCCGAAAGCGCCTGCTACACCGGCGGCTTTGCCGTGACCATCTCCATCGAGGGAGGGGAAGAGGTGGCAAAGCGTACCTTCAACCCCCACATCGGGGTCGAGGGCGGGCTTTCGGTGCTGGGAACCAGCGGCATTGTGGAGCCTATGAGCCAGCAGGCGATCCTGGACACCATCCAGCTGGAAATGAATCAGGCCGCTCTCAGGGCGGGCAGCCCCAGGCGGCTCATCCTGGCCCCCGGCAATTACGGGCTGGACTATCTGCACGAAAGATACCCGGAGTTTCACGCTGTTCCGGTGGTGAAAACCTCGAACTTTATTGGAGACACGCTGGATATGGCTGCAGCGGCCCGCTTTGAAGAGGTGCTTCTGGTGGGCCATGTGGGCAAGCTGGTCAAGGTGGCGGGCGGCATTATGAACACCCATTCCCACACTGCTGACTGCCGCACCGAGCTGTTCTGCACCCATGCGGCACTCTGCGGCGCTTCCCGGGAAGTCTGCGCCGCCCTGATGAACGCTGCCACCACCGATGCCTGCCTGGAACTCCTGGACAGCGCCGGCCTGCGGGCTTCGGTGCTGGAAAGCCTGCTGCGGGCAGTCCAGCTCCACCTTGACCGGCGGGCCTGCGGGGCGTTCCGGGTGGGGGCGGTGCTGTTTTCCAACCAGCACGGCCCACTGGGAGCCACCGACACTGCCGCACAACTGCTGAACGAATGGAAGGAGCATTGAGATGGTACATTTTGTAGGCGCAGGCCCCGGCGCACCTGACCTCATCACCCGGCGGGGCGCGGCCCTGCTGCAGGAAGCCGACTGCATCATTTATGCGGGCAGTCTGGTCAACCCGGCTCTGCTGGGGCTGGCGAAGCCGGAGTGCGCCGTTTACAACAGCGCCGAGATGACGTTGGAACAGGTGCTGGACGTGATGCGCCGGGTGGAAGCCGCAGGCGGGACCACCGTGCGGCTCCACACCGGCGACCCCTGCCTGTATGGGGCCATCCGGGAGCAGATGGACGCACTGGATGCGGATGGCATCCCCTACGATGATACCCCCGGCGTGTCCAGCTTTTGCGGGGCGGCGGCGGCGCTGAACGCCGAGTACACCCTGCCCACCATCAGCCAGACCGTGATCATCACCCGGATGGAGGGGCGCACCCCGGTGCCGGAAAAGGAGAAGCTGGCCAGCCTTGCCGCCCATGGGGCAACCATGGTGATCTTCCTCTCCATCGGCCTCATCGACAAGGTGCAGCAGGCCCTGCTGGCAGGCGGAGCCTACACGCCGGAAACTCCTGCCGCCGTGGTCTACAAGGCCAGCTGGCCGGAGCAGAAGGTGGTGCGCTGCACCGTGGGCACGCTGGCCGGGAGCACCCGCGCCAACGGCATCACCAAGACGGCGCTCATCGTGGTGGGGGAGTTTCTGGGCACCCGGTATGAGCGGAGCAAGCTCTACGACCCAACCTTTACGACGGAGTTCCGCAAGGGGGCAGACCAGTGACCCGCGCCTATCTCGCCTTTACGGAAAAAGGGCTGGCGCTGGCCCAAAAGCTGGCCAGTGCCCTGCCCGGCACTGTGGCCCGCTGCGGCCATGGTGGGCCTAGCCTTGCCGATTGGGCTGCGGAGCAGTTCGCCCATGCGGATGCCCTGATCTTTGTGGGAGCTGTGGGCATTGCGGTGCGGGCCATTGCGCCCCACTGCCGGAACAAGGCGGTGGACCCTGCCGTGGTGGTGCTGGACGAGTGCGGCCATTTTGCGGTGCCGATCCTTTCGGGCCATCTGGGCGGGGCCAACGATCTGGCCCGGGCGCTGGCGGCGGTCTGCGGTGCGGTGCCGGTCATTACCACGGCCACCGATGCCAACGGTGTGTTTGCCGTGGATGCGTGGGCCAGGCACCAGAACTGCGCCGTGCTGGAGCCGGGGCGCATCAAGCGCGTCAGCAGCAGACTGCTGGCGGGCGGGCCGGTGCGGTACCGCTCGGAATTCCCCATTGCCGGGCAGGCCCCTGCCGGGGTGGTCCCGGCGGGGGAGGCAGAGCGTGCCGACTTTGTCCTGACCCTTTTCCCGGCGGGCGATGCGCTGCACCTGATCCCGAAGATCGGTGTGCTGGGCATCGGGTGCAGGCGGGGGACCAGCGCTGCACAGCTGGAAGCGGCCTTTGCACAGTTCTGCGCGGCCCACGGCCTTGCGGCAGCGTGCATCACGGCGGCAGCCAGCATCGACCTGAAAGCCCATGAGCCGGGTCTGCTGGAATTTTGCAGAATCCACGGCTGGCCGGTGCAGTTCTATTCTGCTGCACAGCTGCAGAACGCCCCCGGGCAGTTCACACCTTCGGCCTTTGTCCGGAGCGTGACCGGCGTGGACAATGTCTGCGAGCGGGCGGCGGTGCTGGCGGCAGGCGGCACGATCATTCTTCCCAAACAGGCGGGCAACGGCGTGACCTTTGCGCTGGCGCTTCGTCCCTTTGCCCCGGATTGGAGGTGGCAGGATGCCTAATGTTGTTTTTGTTGTCGGGCTTGGGCCCGGGGATCCCCGGTTTCTGACCGCACAGGCGCAGAGCGCCTTAACGCAAGCCGAGGTGCTGTGCGGCTATACGGTCTATCTGGATCTGGTGCGCCCTTACTTCCCGGACAAGCTCTATTATTCCACCGGCATGACCAAGGAGATCGACCGCTGCCGCTGGGCGCTGGAAACGGCCCGGAGCGGCAGGGCGGTGTCGCTGGTCTGCTCAGGAGATGCCGGGGTCTACGGCATGGCAAGCCCTCTGCTGGAGCTGGCCGAGCACTTCCCGGACGTGACGGTGGAGGTGGTGCCTGGCCTGACCGCCGCTCTGAGCGGCGGTGCGGTGCTGGGCGCCCCGCTGGCCCATGATTTCTGTGTGCTCTCCCTCTCTGACCGGCTTACGCCGTGGGAGGTCATTGAGCGGCGGTTGGCGGCAGCAGCCATGGGGGATTTCTGCATCGCGCTGTACAACCCCTCCTCCAAGGGGCGGCCGGACTATCTGGCGCGGGCGGTGCGCATCCTGCTGGCAAACGGCAAAGCACCCGGAACGGTCTGCGGCATTGTGCGGAACATTGGCCGGGAGGGGCAGGAAAGCCGCGTTCTGACGCTGGCTGCGCTGGAAACCACCCTGGTGGATATGTTCACCACCGTGTTTGTTGGCAACGCCCAGACCCGCCAGCTGAGCGGGCGGATGGTCACGCCGCGGGGGTACCGCGCATGAGGGCCGTGGTATTCAGCGGCACCACCGAGGGCCGCATGTTTTCAAAGCAGCTGGCCGCACTGGGGGCCGAGGTACTGGTCAGCGTGGCCACCCCGCTGGGGGCTGAGGAACAGGGCGAAAGGTCCGGCATCACCGTCCACTGCGGGCGGCTGACCCCGGAGGAGATGACCGCCCTGCTGCAGGGGGCTGACCTCTGCGTGGACGCGACCCATCCCTATGCGGTGGAGGCCACCCGAAACATCCGGGCAGCCTGCAAAACAGCAGGCACGGAGTACCGCCGCCTGCTCCGGCCCGAAAGCCCGCTGCCTGCCGGGAGCATGGTGTTTGCCTCCGCAGCCCATGCGGCGGGATTTCTGGCCCGAACGCAGGGAAATGTCCTGCTTGCCACTGGGGCCAAGGAGCTTTCTGCCTTTGCTGTGCTGGAACCGGCACGGCTCTTTCCCCGTGTCCTGCCCACCCGGGAGGGCATTGCCGCCTGCGAGGGGGCAGATATCCCCCATAAGAACATCATCGCCATGCAGGGGCCGTTCTCCTATGCGCTGAACCGGGCACTGATGGAGCAGTTTGCCATCCGCTTCCTCGTTACCAAAGATGGCGGCGCGGCGGGCGGCTTTGAAGAAAAAGCCCGGGCAGCGCAGGACACCGGGGCACAGCTCATCGTCATCCGCCGCCCGGCCGAGCAGGGCGAAACGGCGGAACAGATCCTGACACATTGTAAGGAGATGCTGCAATGATCACACTCATCGGGATGGGGGCGGGCACGCCGGAAAGCCTGACCGCGCAGGGCCTTGCCGCCCTGCAGAACGCCGGACTGATCCTGGGGGCAAAGCGCCTGCTGGAACAGCTGCCGCAGGGCTGCACGGAACACCGGAAGGCCCTGTATCAGCCTGAGGATGTCCTTGCCGCGCTGGCGGCTGACCCGGAGGCGGATGCTGCCCTTGTGTACAGCGGCGACACCGGGTTTTACTCCGGTGCGGCCCAGCTGCTGCCGATGCTGCGGGCCTTTGGCATCTCCTGCCGGGTGCTGCCGGGGCTTTCCAGCGTTCAGCTGCTGGCCGCTGCGGTGGGCCGCTCCTGGCAGGAGTGGAAGCTGGTCTCGGCCCACGGCTGTGCCTGCGACCCGGTGGCCGAGTGCCTGACAGCCGGGGGAAAGCCTGTGTTTTTCCTGACCGGCGGGGCAGAAACGCCTGCCTCCCTCTGCGGCCGATTGGCTGCTGCCGGGCTGGGCGATGCCCATGTGCTGGTGGGCGAAGAGCTGGGCCGGGCAGAGGAAAAGATCCTGTTCGGCACGGCGCAGGAGTTTGCGCAAAAGCAGTTTGCAAGCCTGAGCGTTCTGCTTGTGGAGCATCTTCCTCAGCCGCCCCGGCGGGTGCCCGGTTTCCCGGATGAAGCCTTCCACAGGGGAGAGGTGCCCATGACCAAGCAGGAGGTGCGGGCGGCGGCGCTGGCCAAGCTGGCCGTGCAGCCCGGCGATACCCTGTGGGATGTGGGGGCGGGCACCGGCAGCGTGAGCGTGGAGCTGGCACTGGCCGCACCCCGGGGGCATGTGTATGCCGTGGAGTGTGACCCGGAGGCCTGCGGGCTCATCCGGCAGAACCGGGAAACGTTCCACGCCTGCAACCTGACACTGGTGGAGGGCCGCGCCCCCGCTGCGCTGGCTGACCTGCCCGCTCCGGATGCCGTGTTCATCGGCGGGACCAAGGGGGGCATGGAGGCTGTGGTGGACACGGTGTTTGCCCGGAATCCGAACGCCCGCATCTGCATCTCTGCCATTGCGCTGGAAACGCTGAGCGCCGCCGTGGCCGCACTGACTGCCCACGGCCTTGCTGCGGAGGTGACGCAGATCGCGGTCAGCCGCACCCGGCCTGCGGGCAGGCTCCACCTGCTGATGGCCAATAACCCCATCTTCCTTATCACAGGAGAACGTAAATGATCCAATTTCTTGTGGCCGCGCCCTGTTCCGGCAGCGGCAAAACCACACTGACCTGCGCCCTGCTGGCGGCGCTCAAGCGGCGGGGGCCGGACCCCTGCTCCTTCAAGAGCGGGCCGGACTATATCGACCCCATGTTTCACCGGGCCGTGCTGGGGGTGGAGAGCCACAACCTCGACCTGTTTTTCTCCGCACCGGAGACGGTGCGCGCGCTCTATGCGCAGGCCGCAGCCGGGCACGGGGCAGCTGTGTGCGAGGGTGCCATGGGCTTTTACGATGGACTGGGCGGCGTGAGCGATACCGCCAGTGCCTGGCATCTGGCCGATACGCTGGGCCTGCCGGTGCTGCTGGTGGTCCAGCCCAGAGGGGCCAGCCTGACGCTGGCGGCCCAGATCAACGGACTGAAGCAGTTCCGCACCCCCAGCCATCTGGTGGGCATCCTGCTCAATGACTGCGCCCCCCATTTATATGCTCTGCTGGCTCCCATGCTGGAACGGGAGACCGGCCTGCCGGTGCTGGGCTATCTGCCCCACCTGCCGGATGCCGCCCTTGAGAGCCGCCACTTAGGGCTGAAAACTGCCGGGGAGATCGCGGACTTACAGCAGAAGATCAGCCGGATGGCCGATGTGCTGGTGGTGGATTGGGAAAAGCTTTTTGCTCTGACCGAAGGTGCAGCGCCTTTGGTGTACACAGATCGGCTCCCCCCTGCGGGAGAGCTGCCGCCCCAGGGAGCAGAGGAACAGCGCCCCCGCGTTCCCATTGCCGTTGCAAGGGATGCGGCGTTTTGCTTCACCTACGCCGAAACGCTGGAAGCACTGGAGCGGGCGGGAGCGGAGCTCTGCTGGTTCAGCCCCCTGCAGGACTCCGCCCTGCCGGAGCAGATCGGCGGGCTCTATCTGCCCGGCGGCTACCCGGAGCTGTATGCCGGGCAGTTGAGCGCGAACCGCTCCATGCTGGCCTCTGTGCGCCGGGCTGTGGAGCGCGGTCTGCCCACGGTGGCCGAGTGCGGGGGCTTTCTCTATCTGGGCCAGAGCCTGGAGGATGCCAACGGGGAACGCTGGCCCATGGCAGGCGTTCTGCCGGGGCAGGGCTTCCGGGTGGGGCGGCTGGTGCGGTTTGGATACGCGGCATTGACTGCCCACGCCGACAGTATGCTGTTCCGCGCCGGGGAGCGTCTGCCGGTGCACGAATTCCACCACTGGGATTCCACAGACAACGGCACCGGATTTACCGCCGCAAAGCCCAACGGGAAACAATGGGACTGCGGCTTTGCAAATGAGCATTTCTATGCGGGCTTCCCGCATTTGTATTGGGCGGGCACGGCCCTGCCCCGGCGGTTCGTGGATGCCGCCGCACACTATCATCAAGAGGAACAGGACCAATGACAGAGCTTGAACTGAAACAGCTTCTTTCCAAGATCACCCGGCCGGACGAGACCGCACGCACCGCCGCCCATGCTCACTGGGCCAGCCTGGCCAAGCCGCTGGGCGGGCTGGGCAGGCTGGAGACCATGCTGGAGGATGCCGCCGCCCTGACCGGTACGGCAGAGCTGGCGTTTTCCCGCCGGGCCGTGCTGGTGCTCTGCGCCGACAACGGCGTGGTGGCGCAGGGCGTGAGCCAGACGGACCAGAGCGTGACCCGGGCCGTGGCCGAGAACCTTGCCGCCCGGCGCACCAGTGTCTGCCAGATGGCAAAAACGGCCCGCTGCGAAGTGGTTCCTGTGGACCTTGGCATGGCCGGGGAGCCTGTGCCCGGGGTGCAGAACTGCCGCATTGCCGCCGGGACGGCGGATTTCACCACCGGCCCTGCCATGACCCGCCAGCAGGCGGTGGATGCCATTGCGGCGGGCATGGGGCTTGTCCGGGCGCAGAAGGCAGCGGGGGTGCAGCTGCTGGCCACGGGGGAGATGGGGATCGGCAACACCACCACCTCCAGCGCCGTGGCTGCGGTTCTGCTGGGTCAGCCCGTGGAGCGGATGACAGGCCGTGGTGCTGGCCTTTCCGACGCGGGGCTTGCCCGCAAGCTGGATGCCATCCGGCGGGGCATTGCGCGGAATCGGCCCGATGTTGCTGACCCTCTGGACGTGCTTTCCAAGCTGGGCGGGTTCGACATCGCCGGGCTGTGCGGTGTTTTTCTGGGCGGCGCGCTGGAAGGTTTGCCCGTGCTGATGGATGGCTTCATCAGCGGGGTGGCGGCTCTGTGCGCGGTGCGGCTCTGCCCCGCTGCGGAAAAGGCCGTGTTTGCCAGCCACTGCTCCACCGAACCGGCAGCAAGGCTGGTGCTGGAGGCGCTGGGCAAAGCGCCCCTGCTCACCGCCGGGCTCCATCTCGGCGAGGGCACCGGAGCGGTGGCAAGCATCCCGCTGTGGGATATGGCACTGGCCGTTTACCGCGATTGCTATTCCTTCACGGAGGGCGGCATCACGCCGTACACCCCCCAATGCTGACGCTGATATTGGGCGGTGCCGCCAGCGGCAAGAGCGGGTATGCCGAGAGCCTGGTGCTGAAAACCGCACTCCCGCGCTATTACATCGCCACCATGCAGGTGTGGGATGCCGAGTGTGCCGCCCGGGTGGAAAAGCACCGGAGGATGCGGGCGGCAAAGCAGTTTGAGACCGTGGAGTGTCCCCTGCATCTGGAGAACATCCGTCTGCCTGCCCGGGGAACTGCGCTGTTGGAGGATCTGGGCAACCTGACCGCCAACGAGCTCTACGACCCCGCCGGGGCGGGAGAAAATGCGGCTTCGGCCATTTTGGAAGGACTGGACCAATTGGCCGGACAGTGCGCGCACCTCATCGTGGTCTCCAACGAGGTGTTCAGCGGCGGTGCCGACTATGCAGGCGACACCGGGCGCTACCTGAAAGCGCTGGCGCAGGTGAACAATGCCCTTGCCGCCCGGGCCGACCATGTGGTGCGGGTGGTGTGCGGCATCCCGGTCTATTATAAAGGAGTGGAAAAATGATTGGATTGCAGACCATTGCAGTGGCCTTTGCCATGTTTTCGGCCCTGCCGGTGCCACAGTTCGCGTGGAACCAGAAAAACATGCGGTATGCCATGTGTGCCTTCCCGCTCATCGGGGTGGTCATTGGCGGGCTGTGGTGCCTGTGCGGCGCTCTGCCCCTGCCGATGCCCGCAAAAGCGGCGGGGTTCTGCCTGATCCCGGTCTGGGTCACGGGCGGCATCCACCTGGATGGCTATGCCGACACCTGTGATGCCCTTTCCAGCTATGGCGACCGGGAAAAGAAGCTGGAGATCCTCAAAGATCCCCACTGCGGTGCCTTTGCGGTGATCCGGCTGTGCAGTTATTTTGCGGCCTACCTTGCCCTTTGCGCCTGCGTGGACTTCACGCCCCGGGTGGGCCTTTGCTGGACACTGGCCCTTGTGCTGGAACGGGCCCTTTCGGGCCTGGCCGTGGCATCGTTCCCGATGGCAAAGAACACCGGCCTTGCCCACACCTTTGCCACGGCGGCGGATCGAACTACTGTCCGCCGGGTGCTGATGGTGCTGGCCGCTCTGCTCAGCGCCGCCCTGCTGGCACTGGGCGGATGGGCGCTGGTGCTGGCGGCGTTTCTTGTGTTTGCACGCTATCATGTTGTTTCAAACAAGCAGTTTGGCGGCATCACCGGCGATCTGGCTGGGTGGTTTTTGCAGAAAGCCGAGTTGTGGATGCTGGCGGCGCTGTGTGCCTGCCAGTGGGGAGGACTGTTATGATCTTTATCACCGGGCCGCTGTACAGCGGCAAGCGCACCTTTGCCCAGCGCCTGCCCGGCACCCGCATCGCGGAGGTGCAGGCCCTGGCTGCAGAGGCTGAGGATCTGGAAAAGCTTGCGGAGGAGCTCTCCGCTTATGATATCGTGATGGCTACCGAGGTGGGCGGCGGCGTGGTGCCCATGGACGCAGGGGAGCGGGCCGCCCGGGAAGCCGCCGGGCGGCTGGCCTGCCTGCTGGCGGCCCGGGCCGGGTGCGTGGTGCAGATGTTCTGCGGCATCCCCACAGTATTGAAAGGAGAACTGCCCCCATGCTGATCTATCTTCTGCGCCACGGCCTGACGGCCTACAACGCCGAAAAGCGCTATCAGGGCCAGCGGGATATCCCCCTGTGCCCCGCAGGCCGCGCTCAGCTGCGGCAGGCTGACCTCCGGCCGGAAACGGTCTATATCACCCCGCTCTGCCGCACCCGGCAGACCGCGGAGGTGCTCTTCCCGGACGCAAGGCTCGTGGAGGTGAAAGACCTGCAGGAGATGTGCTTCGGCAGCTTTGAGGGCCGCAATTTCATTGAGATGGAGCACGACCCGGATTATCTGGCCTGGGTGAACGCCAACTGCGAAAGCCCCTGCCCGGACGGCGAGACCAAGGCTGTTTTTTCGGAGCGGGTGTGCAGGGCTTTTGCCGCACTGGTGGACAGGGCCCTTGCCGATGGGGAAGAGACACTGGTCATTCTGGCCCACGGCGGCACCCAGATGGCTGCCATGGAGCGCTACGCCCTGCCCCATGCGGATTATTACCACTGGTGCGCCCCCAACGCGGGCGGTTACGTTCTGGATGCAGGAGATTGGGCGGAGCAGCGGGTGCTGCACCTGCTGAAAACTGTGCAGTACACAAAGGAGGAGGCCCGATGATCGAATACGCAGTACTCGGCGGTTTTGTGCTGGACTGCCTCTTCGGCGACCCGGCCTGGCTGCCCCACCCGGTGGTGTACATGGGCAAGGCCATCTCGGCGCTGGAAAAGCGCCTGCGGGCCCGCCTGCCCAAAACGCCTCAGGGGGAACTGCTGGGCGGTGCCATTGTGGCCTTCTGCCTGCCGGTGGGCACCTTTCTGCTGACGAGCCTTGTCTGCCTGGGGGCTGCCCGTATCAGCCCGTGGCTGGGGCTGGCCGTCCAGATGTTCTGGTGCGGGCAGGCACTGGCCGCAAAGGGGCTGGCGCAGGAGAGCACCAATGTTTACCGGGAACTGGTCAAGCCCGACCTGCCTGCCGCCCGCAGGGCGGTCAGCCGTATTGTGGGGCGGGACACCCAGGATCTGACGCTGGAGGGGGTGACCAGAGCCGCTGTGGAGACGGTGGCCGAAAACGCCAGCGACGGCGTGATCGCGCCCCTGCTCTATATGCTCATCGGCGGGGCACCGCTGGCCCTGGCCTACAAGGCCATCAACACGATGGACAGTATGCTGGGCTACAAAAACGAAAAATACCTCTACTTTGGCCGCATCCCGGCCAAACTGGACGATGCGGCAAATTACCTTCCCAGCCGCCTTGCCGCCCTGCTGTGGGTGGCTGCCGCGGCCTTTACGCACAATGACGCAAAAGGGGCGTGGAAGATCTGGCGGCGGGACCGCCGGAACCACGCCAGCCCCAACAGCGCCCAGACCGAGAGCGCCTGCGCCGGTGCGCTGGGGGTGCAGCTGGCCGGGCCCGCCTATTACTTTGGCGAATACTACGCCAAGCCCACCATCGGCGATCCGCTGCGCCCCATTGAACCGGAGGATATCCTGCGTGCCAACCGGATGATGTACGTGGCAAGCGCTTTTGCACTGGCGTGGGGCGTGGCAATACGGGCTATTTTGTAACGACCTCGCCCTCTCAGTCATGCCTTGCATGACAGCTCCCCCAAAGGGGGAGCCAAGAGCTGGGATCCAGAACCATCCAGGAAAAGGAGAACGAACATGCAACTAGTACATGGCGGCGATTGGGCCGGTTACCGGGCCGAGTTCGGGCGGGATGCGCTGGATTTTTCGGCCAACGTCAGCCCGCTGGGCCTGCCGGAAGGGGTGGCCCGGGCCATCACGGCGGCATTGCCCACGGCTGACCGCTACCCCGACCCCCTGTGCCGGGAACTGCGGGCAAAGCTGGCGCTCCATGAGGGCGTGCCGGCGGAGCAGATCCTCTGCGGCAATGGGGCAGCCGACCTCATCTTCCGGCTGGTCTGGGCCCAAAAGCCCCGCCGGGCGCTGGTCACCGCACCCACCTTTGCGGAGTATGCCACTGCTTTGGAAAGTGTCGGCTGCACGGTGGAACGCTTCTTTTTGCGGGAGCAGGAGGACTTTGCGGTCACGGATGCGTTCTGTGCGGCCATCCGCCCGGGGGTGGACATGGTATTCCTCTGCCAGCCCAACAACCCCACCGGCCAGCTGACGGCCCTGCCGCTGGTGGAGCAGATCCTCCGCCGCTGCGCGGCGTGCGGCACCCTGCTGGTGGTGGACGAATGCTTCCTTGATTTCCTGCCCGACCATGCCCTGCACACTGCAAAAGGCCTGCTGGGGGAGGGAGATCTGGTCATCCTGAAAGCCTTCACCAAGCTTTACGGCATGGCGGGCGTGCGGCTGGGCTATGCCCTGAGTGCTGACACGGCGCTGCTGGAACAGATGCAGGCCTGCGGCCAGCCCTGGGGTGTGTCCAGTCTGGCGCAGGCGGCAGGCCTTGCCGCACTGGAGGAGACGGCGTATGTGGAAAAGGTCCGGGCCCTCATTGCCGAACAGCGGCCCCGCCTGACGGCCGGGCTGCGGGCGCTGGGCCTGCGGGTGCTGGACGGCAGGGCAAATTACCTGCTGTTTCAGGCCCCGGAGACGCTGGGAGAAGCCCTGCGGCAAAGGGGCGCTGTGCTGCGCAGCTGTGCGAACTACCCCGGGCTGGGCCCCGGCTGGTACCGCACCGCCGTGCGCACCAGACCTGAAAACGAACAGCTTTTGAAACTTCTTGCGGAGGTGCTGGAATGAGCAAGGCAAAGTGCATCATGGTGCAGGGAACCATGAGCGGTGCAGGCAAAAGCCTGCTGTGCGCCGCCCTCTGCCGCATTTTTGCGCAGGACGGTTACCGCGTGGCTCCCTTCAAGAGCCAGAACATGGCGCTGAACAGCTTTGTCACCCGGGATGGGCTGGAAATGGGCCGGGCACAGGTGGTGCAGGCGCAGGCCGCAGGCATCGAGCCGGATGTGCGGATGAACCCCATTCTGCTCAAGCCCAGCAGTGACGTGGGCAGTCAGGTCATCGTGAACGGCGAGGTGCGGGGCCAGATGCCCGCCGCCGCCTACTTCAAAATGAAAAGAGCGCTCATCCCGGAGATCCTCTCGGCCTACAACAGTCTGGCCGAAACTGTGGACATCATCGTCATCGAGGGGGCCGGAAGCCCGGCGGAGATCAACCTGAAGGCAGACGATATCGTCAACATGGGCCTTGCCCGGCTGGTGGATGCCCCCGTTCTGCTGGCGGGAGACATCGACCGGGGCGGTGTGTTCGCCCAGCTGTACGGCACGGTGGCGCTGCTGGAGCCAGAGGAGCGCGCCCGCATCAAGGGGCTGCTCATCAATAAATTCCGCGGCGATGTGGAGATCCTGCGCCCCGGCCTTGCTATGCTGGAAGAAAAAACGCAGCTGCCGGTGCTGGGGGTCGTGCCCTACCTGAAGGTGGACATTGAGGACGAGGATTCTCTTTCCACCCGGCTGGATGCGGGCAGAACGGTCCACCCGCTGGATGCGGCCATCCTCCGCCTGCCGCACATCTCCAACTTTACCGATTTCATGCCGCTGGAGCAGCACCCGCTGTTGGGCGTGCGGTATGTGCAGAATACCCGCCAGCTGGGCACACCGGATCTCATCATCCTGCCCGGCACCAAGAACACAGTGGATGACCTGCTCTGGCTGCGGCAGTCCGGGCTGGAAGCAGCCCTGTTGAAGCTGGCGGCCAACGGCACGCCGGTGCTGGGGGTCTGCGGCGGGTATCAGATGCTGGGCGAGACGCTGGCCGACCCTGAGGGCACGGAGAGCGGTACGGCGCAGACCGTACGGGGGCTGGGGCTGCTGCCCACCCGCACGGTCTTTACCGGCCAGAAGCACCGCACCCAGGACACTGCCGCCGTGACCGCTTCCCCCTTTGTGGGCGCGGCCCTGACCGGATATCAGATCCACACCGGCCGCACCGAGGTGCAGGGTGTGCCCTTCTGCACACTGGCAGACGGCACACCCGAGGGCTGCGTGCAGGACAATGTGTTTGGCACCTACCTGCACGGCCTGTTTGATACCGGGGAGCTCACCGAGAAGCTGGTGGCCCTGCTCTGCCAGCGCAAGGGCATTGCGCCGGACAGCGCGGCCCTCATCCCGATGGAGCAGTACCGCCAGCAGCAGTTTGACCTGCTGGCCGATGGCGTGCGCGGCGCGCTGGATCTGGATGCCGTTTACGCGGCCATGGGGTTAGAGAACCCGCGGAGGAATGCACAATGATCCCACAACATCATCTGCCCGCCGACATTGAGCGGACAAGCCTTTCCATCATCACGGCAGAGCTGGAAGCGTTGGGCCTGACCCCGCCGCCCGAGACTGCCGCTGTGGTCAAGCGGGTCATCCACACCACCGCCGACTTTGACTATGCGAAAAATCTACGCTTTACGCCGGGGGCTGTGGCGGCAGGTGTGGCCGCCCTGCGGGCCGGGACTCCCATCATCACCGACACCAACATGGCGCTTTCGGGCATTTCCAAGCCTGCCCTTGCCCGGCTGGGCGGCAGTGCCCTCTGCTACATGGCGGACCCCGAGGTGGCGCGGACCGCAGCCGAGACCGGAACCACCCGGGCAGTGGCCTCCATGCACCGCGCGGCGCAGGAGCACCCCGGGGCCATTCTTGCGGTGGGCAATGCCCCCACCGCCCTGCTGACCATTGCGGAAGAGATCGAGGCCGGGCTGCGGCCTGCCCTGGTCATCGCCGTGCCGGTGGGGTTTGTGAATGTGGTGGAAAGCAAGGAAGCGCTGTTTGCCGCCTGTGCAGCCCACGGCGTGCCTGCCATCGCGGCCATGGGCCGCAAGGGCGGCAGCACCGTGGCCGCCGCAGTCTGCAACGCCCTGGTCTACTCCGCTGCCGAGATGCTGGACCCTGCGGCGAGAGGGTGGAAATAGGGGGGAACCGGTAAAAACGCCCCTTTTTACGCTTTTGCTTGACTTTTTGGCAGAAACAAGGTATCGTTTATCTGTATGACGATTGATCTATGAGTTGAAGCTTTGCGTGAAAAAGGAAGCATTATGGCACAGACGATTTTAGAAGAAAAGAAAAAATCACGGCTGATGACAGAGGGCAGCATCTGGAAGAGCATCCTGCTCTTCTCGGTGCCGCTGATCCTAGGCAACATGCTGCAGCAGCTGTATAACACTGCCGATTCCATCATCGTGGGCAACTTTGTGGGCAGCAACGCGCTGGCAGCCGTCGGCTCCAGCGGCTCGCCCATCTTCCTGCTCATCGGGTTCAGCCAGGGTATTGCCGTGGGTGCCGGTGTCGTGGTGTCCCAGTTTCTGGGAGCCAAGGACAGGGAGGGCGCGCACACTGCAGTTCACACCTCCCTGGCCCTTTCGGCCATTCTGGGTGCGATCCTGACCGTGTGCGGCATTGCCGTCAGCCGGGCCCTGCTCACCGCCATGAACACCCCCGCAGAGGTGCTGGAGGATGCGGTGCTCTATATGCGGCTCTATTTTGGCGGTGTGCTGTTCAGCGTGGTGTATAACATGGCGGCCGGTATCCTGAACGCCGCCGGCAACTCCAAGCGGAGCCTGCTCTACCTGGGCGTTGCCTCCATCACCAACATCGTCCTCGACCTTGTCCTGATCGCCGGATGCAAGATGGGCGTGGCCGGTGCGGCCATTGCCACCGATATCAGCCAGCTGGTGTCCTGTGTGCTCTCCCTGCGCTTTCTGATGCGGGTGGAGGACGATTACCGCGTGACGGCAAAGGAAGTGCGCGTGCACAAAAAGATGGCGGTCCGCATCATCAAGGTGGGCCTGCCCACCGGTATCCAGAACATGGTCATCTCCCTTTCCAATGTGCTGGTGCAGGTCAGCGTCAACGGCTATGGTGCCGCTGCCATGGCAGGCTTTGCCGCCTATATGAAGGTGGATGGCTTCAACATTCTGCCTGTGCTGAGCTTCAGTATGGCGGCCACCACCTTTGTGGGCCAGAACTTTGGTGCGGGCAAGATCGACCGTGTCAAAAAGGGTACCTTTGTCACCCTGGGCATGTGCATCGTTTACACCATCCTGACCGGCATCCTGCTGCTCGCTTTCCAGGACCCCATCATGCACCTGTTCACCGGCGATGAAACGGTCATTGCCTACGGCAAGATCTGTATGCTCTATTTCTGCCCCTTCTACTGGATGCTGGGCATCCTGCAGGGCCTTGCCGGTACGGTGCGCGGCACCGGCAAGAGCGTGCCGCCCATGGTGGTGCTGCTGATCTCCCTGTGCCTGTTCCGCATCGTCTGGATCCAGTTTGCCCTGCCCCTGTTTGCAGGCATTGAGGGTGTGCTGTTGGTCTACCCGGTGTCCTGGGCTGTGGGTGCAGTGTTGATGGTGCTCTACGCCTGGAAGGGCAAATGGATGCAGCTGCCGGAAGCAATTTCGTAAATCAAGCGCACCTGATCCCCCGGTAAAAGTGTGTTTTATACAAAAAATAACGTATGAATGCGTAAAAATATCCGGGGGGGGGGGGTAAAAATCTGCGAAAATCAGTTGATTTCTGCCGAAAAATGCCGTATACTGAATTATAGTTTTCAAATCGAACGACGGACTTCGGCAAAAGGGGCTGATAAGATGGAGTGCACACAGGCAGAGGCCTTTGAACAGTATATTCGGGATCTGCGCGTTGTGCGCTCGATCTCCCGGCCCAGCTTTCCGGAGGGCAAAGCTCCCGCTGCCGTGCTGGAAGAGATCCAGACCAACGCGCTGAGATGCAACACCTTGATGCGGCAGAATGAGGCACTGCTGGCGCAGTTTGTCTACGACCGCGACCCTGCCTCCCTGACCGAAGAGGATATCCAGGGACTGAGTGCCTTTGCAGGCAGGCTGTTCAACTATGCGAACAGCGAGGATATGGGCGTGGCGTTCAAGGTGCATCAGCTGCTGCTGGCAGCGGCCCGCAGCCGGGAAGATGTGCCCATGATCGTCAGGGAGCTGTACTACACAGGCATCACCCTGCATTATATGAACGTCCGGGATGAGGGAACTGGCATCAACCTGTTGGGAGATGCGATCCAGGTCTATTTTACGGAAGCTGCTGAATACATGTCACGGTATGAACAGCTGGACAGGAATACCCGGCAGTATCTCATCCGCTGTGTGGGCAACACCCGGCTGGGGATGTCCCGCGGCACCCATGCGGAAAGCTGCCGGTATCTGGAGCGGTTCCGCCGCGCAATGGAGGTCATCCAGTCTGCGCATTACCATGCGCTGGACCCGGAGTTCCCCTGGGAAAGCTACATCTATTCCATGCACATGGACCGCATGACCCTGCTGACCCATCTGCGGCAGGAGGAGGATCCTGATGTGGCGCGGCAGGTGCTGGAATCGGCGGAATACATCTGGGGGCACAAGAAGAAGTACAAGGGTCAGGAGGCGCGCCTGCAGAACTGGCGGGTGCCCTATTTTTACGCCGCTGCCCGCTACCATGCCGGGGTGGGCAGCCTGGAAGACGTGGTCAAAATCCTTCTGGAATCGGCGGGAAGCGTGGCGCAGGATGATTATTCTGCCGAGGCCATCAACCGGAAGCTGGTTCTGACGGCCTATCTTTCGGTCTATGTAGAACGGCTGGACGAGGCGGGAGCACAGAGGTATCGTGCAACCGTGGAGCAGGTGCGCCGTTCTGCGGATCAGTATCTGGAACAGATGCCGGCCAGCCAGTATCCCCGTGTGGTAAACTCTGCCGCCTGGGAGTTGAGCAAGATCAACTCCAGCTCAGATGAAACGGCGAACCGCCGGATGCTGGGCAGCATCCTGGCCGGGCACAAGCCGACCTATGTCCACTCGCTGATGGTGGCAGAGCTGACCCGTGCCCTGCTGCAGCGGCAGATCGAGACAAGGCCCGAAACACTGGTTGGCCTGCTGGGCTGCAGGAGCGCGGCCGAGGTGCAGGCCCGGCGGGAAGAGCTCTGCCAGACGGCCTATGAGTGCGGCCTGTACCACGACCTTGGCAAGTGTGCCGTTCTGATGTACATCGACAACAACGCCCGCCGCCTGCTGGATGAGGAGTTTTTCTGCATCCAGAGCCACCCAAGGACCGGCGCTGACATTCTGAATAGAATGGGCTGCGGAAGAACGCTGGCCCTGGCGGCGCTCTATCACCACTGCTATTACAACGGCAAGGGCGGATATCCCAATGATGTACCCTCCTGCCCGCCGGAGATCAAGGGGATCGTGGATGCGCTGAGCGTGGCAGACTCGCTGGATGCCGCCACCGATAATATCGGCCGGTGCTACAACCTTGCCAAGCCCTTCCGCACGCTGCTGGAAGAGCTGCGGGCCCAGAGCGGCACCCGCTATGCGCCCAATGTGGTCGCCCTGTTCGAGGATGAGCGTTTCTGCCAGCAGCTGGCAGAGAACACGGATGCCGAGCGCAAAAGGGTGTATCTGCAGGTGTATCACGCCGGAAGTGAAGAAAAATAAATATCATAAGCAAAAGGAGCCTCTTGGGCTCACATCCCCTGTCTCTACAGGGAAATAGGTGTGAGTGCCAAAAGGCTCCTTTTCTTTTGCTCTTATGATATTAGATGCAAAAAGCTTTGTCAAGCACCGGCGGCTGCATCGCTTCAGCCGGGGTACTTAGCCACTTCCAGCAGTTCCTCCGCCCGGCGGACCTGTTCCGCCGTGGGGGGAACAGCATCGGGCAGGGGATAGGAGATGCCCAGCTTCTGCCACTTGAACAGCCCCAGCGTGTGGTAGGGGAGCACCTCCACCCGCTGCACCGTTTTCAGGCTGCGGATGAAATCTGCGGTCCTGCGCAGGCCCTCCTCGTCATCGGTGAGGCCGGGCACCAGCACATGCCGGATCCAGAGCGGAACGCCCAGATCAGAGATGTGCCGTGCCATGGCTAAGATGTTGGCATTGTCCCGGCCGGTAAGCTGCCGGTGCTTCTCCGGGTCGATCTCCTTGAGATCCAGGATCACCAGACTGGTGGAAGCCATCAGGGTATCGAAGGCGGCCAGGTAGGCGGGGTCATCGGGCTGGAACGGCTGACCGGCCGTGTCCAGCGCGGTGTGCACCCCCTTGGCGCGCGCCAGCTGGAAGAATTTTGTCAAGAAGTCCATCTGCCGCAGCGGCTCGCCGCCGCTGACGGTGATGCCGCCCTTTTTGCCCCAGTAATTGCGGTAGCGCCAGACGTGCTGGAACAGCTTCTCCGGAGACCATTCCGTGCCGCCCTCAGCGCTCCACGTTTCGGGGTTGTGGCAGTATTTGCAGCGCAGGGCACAGCCCTGCAGAAAGACAACGAACCGGACACCCGGCCCGTCCACCGAGCCGAAGCTTTCCAGCGAGTGGACGAGACCGACAGGGTCACAGTGCGGCATGGCAGGTACGGGAGATCACGTCCATCTGCTGCTCGCGGGTCAGGTCGATGAACTTGACCGCATAGCCGGAGACGCGGATGGTGAAGTTGGCGTATTCTTCCTTTTCGGGGTGCTCCATGGCATCCAGCAGCTTCTCCTTGCCGAACACGTTCACGTTCAGGTGGTGTGCACCCTGATCGAAGTAGCCGTCCATCACCTGCACCAGGTTCTCCTTGCGCTCCTCCTCGTTGTGGCCCAGAGCCTCGGGGTTGATGGTCTGGGTGTTGGAGATGCCATCCAGAGCCCAGTGGTAGGGCAGCTTGGCAACAGAGTTCAGGGAAGCCAGCAGGCCGTTCTGCTCCGCACCGTAGCTGGGGTTTGCACCGGGTGCAAAGGGGGTAAAGGCGGCACGGCCATCGGGCAGAGCACCGGTGTACTTAGCACCGGTGTACTTGCCGTACACCACGTTGGAGGTGATGGTCAGGATGGAGGTGGTAGCCTCGGAGTTGCGGTAGGTGTGGCGCTTCTTGATCATCTCCAGGAAGGTGCGCAGCAGCCACACGCCGATCTCATCGGCACGGTCGTCATCGTTGCCGTACTTGGGGAAGTCGCCCTCCACCTCATAGCCGGTGGCCAGGCCGGTCTCGTCGCGCACGACCTTGACCTTGGCGTACTTGATGGCGCTCAGGGAGTCGATGACGTGGGAGAAGCCTGCAATGCCGGTGGCAAAGGTGCGGCGCACATCGGTGTCGATCAGGGCCATCTCGGCTTCCTCGTAGTAGTACTTGTCATGCATATACTGGATCAGGTTCAGCACGTTGACGTACAGGCCGGCCAGCCAGTCCAGCATCTGGACATACTTGGGCAGGACTTCGTCATAGTTCAGGTACTCGCTGGTGATGGGAGCGTAGTTGGGGCCGCACTGCTCGTGGCTCTTCTCGTCCACGCCGCCGTTGATGGCGTACAGCAGGCACTTTGCCAGGTTGGCGCGGGCACCAAAGAACTGCATCTCCTTGCCGGTCTGGGTGGCAGACACGCAGCAGCAGATGGAGTAATCGTCGCCCCACACGGGCTTCATCACATCGTCGTTCTCGTACTGGACAGAGCTGGTGTTGATGGACACCTTGGCAGCGTACTTCTTGAAGCTCTCAGGCAGGGCAGAGGAGTACAGAACGGTCAGGTTCGGCTCCGGTGCGGGGCCCATGTTCTCCAGAGTGTGCAGGAAGCGGTAGCAGTTCTTGGTGACCATGCTGCGGCCGTCCATGCCGATGCCGCCCACTTCCAGGGTGGCCCACACGGGGTCGCCGGAGAACAGCTGGTTGTAGCTGGGGATGCGGGCAAACTTGACCATGCGGAACTTCATCACCATGTGGTCGATCAGCTCCTGGGCCTGGCTCTCGGTCAGAGTGCCGTTCTCCAGATCGCGCTGGATGTAGATATCCAGGAAGGTGGAGATGCGGCCCACGCTCATGGCAGCGCCGTTCTGGGTCTTGATGGCGGCCAGATAGCCGAAGTACAGCCACTGGCAGGCTTCCTTGGCGTTCTTAGCGGGCTGGGAGATATCGCAGCCGTAGGCCTCGGCCATCTTCTTCATGCCCTTCAGAGCGCTGATCTGGCGTGCGATCTCCTCGCGCAGGCGGATCACATCATCGGTCATGGTGCCGTCGCCGCAGTTGGCGAAATCTTCCTGCTTGAACTTGATCAGGGCATCGATGCCGTACAGGGCCACGCGGCGGTAGTCGCCCACGATGCGGCCGCGGCCGTAGGTGTCGGGCAGGCCGGTGATGATGTGGGTGTGGCGGGCAGCCTTCATCTCAGGGGTGTAGGCATCGAACACAGCCTGGTTGTGGGTGCGGGTATAGTCGGTAAAGATCTTGTGCAGCTCCTCGCTGGGCTGATAGCCGTAGGTGGTGCAGGCCTGCTCTGCCATCTTGATGCCGCCGTAGGGCATGAATGCACGCTTCAGGGGCTTGTCGGTCTGCAGGCCGACGATCTGCTCCAGATCCTTCAGGGTCTCGTCGATATAGCCGGGGCCGTAAGCGGTCAGGCTGCTGACGACTTCGGTCTCCATGTCCAGCACGCCGCCCTTGGCGCGCTCTTCCTTCTGCAGCTTCTGCAGGGCACCCCACAGCTTATCGGTCGCCTCGGTGGGACCAGCCAGAAAGCTTTCGTCGCCGTCGTACGGGGTGTAGTTCTTCTGGATGAAGTCGCGGACATTGACTTCCTCTTTCCAGATGCGGCCCTCAAAGCCTTCCCACTGTTCAAAATTGATCATTGGAACCTCCTTGCTCCATTCCATGCGCGGGTTAGCGCATTCTAACTATTGAGCCTTTGAAAAACCGCACTGTATAGGCGGCTTTCTGGGGGCGAAACGGTCTTGAACTGCCGTCTGCGGCAGTTCTAACTACAAGGTGTAGACAAAAATGAAAACCTGCCCACAAAATCTTGCGTTACTATAATAACAAGAACCACTTTAAAAAGCAATAGAAAACAAGTGGGTTTTCTTCCAAAGCAAGGGGGATTCTTTGGGCAGAATGTAGAAAAAACGCTGAAACCCCGGCGACACACACCTTTTTCGGGAAAAATTGCAAATTGAGGGTTGACAAGACTAACTATCTATGGTATTCTGTTCTCGCAGCGGCGGTTAGCTAACTCTAACCACGATGCACCAAAAAACGGAGCGTCTGCAAGCGCTCCGTTCCATTCCTCCATTCCATACTCTCTTTTTCTTGGCAGGATGCAGCATTCTGGTTTGCTCTGCATCCGCTGCGCGGCACACAGGGCTCTGGTACGGCACTGTGCGCAGATGAAAACAAAAACGGGACACTCAGCTTGACCACCTGAGTGCCCCGATTTTTGTTTTTATAAGCTACGCTGGACTTGAGATGGCGACAGCCCATTTGCTTTACTTGCTTCTTATTTCTTTTACATAAACAACGTAAACTTTTCCGCCAATGTTTCTTGCCGTCACACAAAGGGATGTGACTTCCGTATAATTATCAGCGCTCCCAATTTTCTGCTTGACCTGTGCAAGCAGCTCCTTGGACGGGCTTTCGTACTTTTTCAGCTCTTCTTCAGTAAATGCGGTCAGTTGGAATTTTGAATCTTCGCCAAAAGTATCCGAATCGTAGATGGGTTCTATCCAGAACCTTTCCCCGTTTTCGCCTTCGGGGTAGTATATGGATTGTGTCCAGAAGATTCGTCCATTTTTATCGACCTTATCCCAAATATAATCCGCTTTGCCCCGCAGGCTTTCGTCGTTGGTGAAATCTGTGCCCAAAGCTGTATTCATCACAGACAAAACGCTCTTTTCTACTTTGGCGGTGTCTACAGATACAGCTCCGGTTTCGTCGCAGGAAGTTAAAGTGAAGAGTAGAACCATGGAAAGCAGTACGAGAGAAAATTTTCTGATTGTTTTCATATAAGATTCCTCCTATATATCAGAATTTACGGCAGATACATATGCTAAAGCGGAGCACAAGGAAGGTGAATCTTTGTAATCCGCGATAGCTTGAATGTTTAGAATTTTACAAGGACAAAAATTACAGGTTCACCGGAAGCCATTTTTCCACTTGCATAACCTAACTTCTTGGCAACGCGCTTGCTGGTCTCTTTTTCTGCCTTAATATTACCGGCGATAACAGCAGCGGCATCATCAATGGACGAAGTGGCGGTGGTTGCATACATTCTGTACTCAGTGGAATTCAGGCCAGCAGCCTTAATTGCCTGAGCCTCATTGCCAGAAGTGCGGTACACGTCGAGATAGACAACAGCCTTTTCGTTCAGAGAAGTGTCATATTCCACTTGAATATCTGTGCCGGAAAGCTTTGCATTGACTTTTGAAGTCAGCGTATCTTCGGCATTTCCACCACCGACACCACTGCTACCGCTACATGCAGTTAAGGCCAAAAGCAAAACGCTAACAAGGAACAGAGAGAACAGCCGTAAGGATTTCTTCATAATATAATTCCTCCTGAAAAAAGAATAAATGTGAATACATTACAATCATAATACACCTGATAAGGTGTAAAGTCAATACATCTTATCAGATGTGAAGTATAGTCCTTTCAGGGGGCTTTACGATGTATTGTTATGGACGATTGCGTGACCTGCGTGAAGATGCAGACTTAACCCAGAAAGAAGTGGGTACGCTGTTGAATACGACCCAGCAGCAGTATGCAAAATATGAACTGGGGGTGCAGGAGATACCGACCCACCATCTGCTCCGGCTGGCAGAGTATTATCATGTGAGTATGGACTATATCACAGGCCGTGCGGATTGGGAGGATACACAGATCCTGAACATGCTCCAGACATGGAGTACCGAACAGAAGAAGCAGCTTCTGCAAAAGAACAGCAAAAAATAAACGCCTTGAGATGTGAATTTCTCAAAGCGTTTGTTTTTTGTCTGATTAAACCACCGCATCCCGCAGCAGCTGGTAGATCGTCTCCGCGTTTCCATCGGGGGAGCGGAGGAAGACGAACTTTCCGTTTACCTGACAGACCCCGTCTGAATAGACGGTGAAAAGCAGGTTCTGTCTGGCATCGTCTGCAAAGCGCAGGGTGATGGAATGCGCTTCGTAGTCGTGGGAGTAGGAGCGGACATTCTGGTTGAACTTTTGGTAGCAGCTCGCGTTCTGCAGGATCTCGAAAAATGTCTGATAAGTATCATCGCCCGCAGAATAGGCACGGGTGGTGACCACAGAGGGGCTCAGGCTGACGGTATCCTCCACACTGACAGAGACGGAAGTGCTTTTATTGATGTCAGTTTTCAGGTCAACGCGGCGGTTGGAAACGAACAACAGCACGAACAACACGACCCAGAGGGCCATGATGGCATAAAAACGGAGACTTTTGTTTTCCATAAGGCGTTCTCCTTTGGTGGGCCGCCCAGCTGTGCGGCCAGAGATCTTCAAAGAGTACGCTTTCATTATAGTGCCGGAACGCGCAGGATGTCAACTGTTCTCCAGATGCTTCTGCGCCGCAAAGGTGCCTGCGGCGCTGGCGGCAAACACAAAATAGTAGCTTGCGATGCGGAAGAGCATCAGGGTGCTCATGGCTTCGCCGCTGGTCATAAAGCTGCTGAACACCAGCAGAAAAGCCGTTTCAATGGAGCCCATGCCTGCTACATTGGGCAGGGCGTTGGAAAGGAAGAGCATCAGGCTGGTGAGCAGCTGTACCTGCCAGAAGCTCAGCCCGCAGGAAAGCCCCATGAAGCGGATGCAGAACCACGGCAGGGTGAACATCAGAAACAGCTTGAGGGTCTGCACGGCAAGGATACGGGCACAGCAGCCTTTGTCGGCCAGCAGGAGGCGGCTCTCGGTGGCCAGGGTGTCCAGCTGCTCCAGCCACTTTTCCCGGCGGGTCTGCCAAGGTTCCGTTTTGGGCAGAAAGCCCATGGCCCAGCGGGCCAGCCGCTGCACCAGCGGCGAGACACAGAGCAGCACCAGCGTCACGATGACCAGCGCCACCACGCAGTAGGCGGCGGGCAGATAATGCATCACGCCGGAGGTGTTGGCGGCGAGCCAACGGTGCTGCAGCAGGAGCATCACAGTGGCATAGAGCAGAACAGTGGTCTTGTGGAATACATATTGCAGGGTCATCAGGCCCACACCGGGGCCCAGCGGCAGGCCGCAGTGGTAGAGATAGTAGGACTCCATGGGCACAGCCCCGGCACCCAGGCCGACCACGTTGCCAAAGATGCCCACAAAGGCGGCATCCAAGCCGTGCCGCAGGGTGAAGCCCGGCAGGCGGCAGCGGATGATGAGCCAGCAGACGATTCCCTCAAGCAGGGGGTATGTCAGGCCGATGGCCAGCACCAGCAGCACCTGCCAGAAGGAGAGCTGGGCCAGCGCGGTCGAGATCTCGGCCCAGTGGCTGCTGAAGATGAAAACCACCACACAGGTCAGCGCCAGCAGCACCAGCAGAGAAAGGATCGCCTTTTTGCGGGAGGGCTGCTGGGGGGTGTTGGTCTGTTCCATGGGACAAGGCTCCTTTCACGATACTGCTTGCAGTATAACACAGCGGAACCTTGTTTTTGTGAACTGAAACAAAATTTTTCTCGTCACTTTGTGTGATATGATAAAAAAGAACCTCTCAGGCTCACTTCGTTCGCCAGGTTCGGGTTGCGGCTCCCAGCATCCACTTCGTGTTGGAAACAACACTTGTGTCTTGCTGGCCGCGGCCCCAACAGCAACGCCCTTTATCCGCCACTGGCGGCGGTTGTTGCTGTTGCCCCTATGAGGAGAAGTGGCATTGCGAAGCAATGACGGAGAGGTTTTGTGTTACTTTTTCGCTGTCAGATCTTCCACAGCAGCCCGGAGCGTCTGCTCAAAAGCCTCCTTGGAATAATACTGCTCGTACATTTTACGGCATTCTGTCCGCATGGAGGCCAGCTCTTCCGGGTGTTCAATGGCGTGCTCCAGCAGGACAGCCAGCTGTTGCGGGTCGTCGTTGTGGTAAACGAAGCCGTTCCGCCCCTCGGAGATGAGCCCGGCGGTGCCGGTGTGCTCCGATACGATGGACGGCTTGCCGAAGATCAGACCCTCGGTGACAAAGGTGGGCATGGGATCATCGCGGGAAGCACAGACCAAACCGGTGCACTGCTCCATCAGGCTCTTGATCTCGTCACGGGTGAGCCGCTTGCAGTAGTACACGTTTTCCGGGTAGTCTGCGGTCAGGGCGCGGACGGAGTCCATCATCTCCTTGTCAGCGGCCTGGCCCACAAAGAGGAAGGAGGCCTTCTCCCGTACCTCGGGTGGCAGCAGGCGGATGGCCTTGCAGAAGATATCGTGGCCCTTACGGCGCTCAAAGGAGCCCACCGTGGCAAACAGCGGGCGGCCGCGGTTGTAGCCCAGATCGGTGCGGACAAAGTTCTCTGCCGCGTAATCAGGCAGGCCGTAGATGAGCGGCCGGATCTCGAACTCGGGCCGCACGGCGCGCATGGCGTTGGCGGCGTGGCTGCCAACCGAGTAGACCCGGACATTCTCTCCCAGCTGGGTGGGGATCTGGTGGGCAATGTGGGGATAGCCTGCAAAGGCATCGTGGAGCCACCACAGCACCGGCACAGCGGTGCCGCTCAAGGCACGGACAGCCCGGGCCATGACCACCGTGTTGGCGATGACGAAGTCGGCACAGAGGGCCATGCCCCAGGCATCGGAGACATTGCGGCAGGACGACCGGGTGATGACCGAGGCCCCGGCATCCAGGAAGAGATGCAGGGAGCCGCCGTCACTGGGGCCCAGCACAAGTACCTCATACCCCATGCTGCGCAGCACCGGCACGGCACTCACCAGCACGATGGGCGCGCCGGTCATATCCAGCACATGGCTCATAATAAAGGCACGTTTGCCGTGGGCCGAAAACGCATCCTCGGCGCAGATGCCGCGCTCGTAGTGGAGCAGGGCCTGCGGAATGAGAGTGGGCTTAGTGCAGAGCTGCGCGGCCAGCGCCAGCAGCTCGGGCACATTTTCGGGGTCATGGGCGGCGGCACGGCAGCGCTCCAGCAGGGTGCGGCTGACCACGGCGCAGCGGTTCTGCGCCTGCAGCGGCTGGCTCTGATAGAGGGCAGTCGCCCCGCCAAAGCCGAACACAGCATTGCAGACGACGTAATCCGCACCATCCTGCAGGGCTTTGGCAAAGTACATCAGAGCGGTGGACATCAGCTCCACGTCCTCGGCGGCCAGAAGCACGCCGTCTACGCTTGCGGGGCCGTGCTGCGGGCCGATGCGCAGACCAGCAGATAGGTGCTCTGGGTGTTGCTGTACTCCTGCAGGGCCAGCTGACGCTGCTGCAGGGGGGTGTAATTGTTGTACATGGCTGTTCCTCCGTTCCGCTTCTCAGTTTCCACGGTGGAACAGGCGCATCAGGCTGCGGATGGGAGCAGTGAGCTTCCAGCTTTTACTGGAAAACACGCTTTCCAGCGAGGTCTCGTAGGCAGTGCTCCGGGCCTGCAGATCGGCGTTTTTCTGGTGCAGCTGTGCGATCTCCTGCTGCAGGGCGGCCACCATCTGCTGCTGGGCCGCGGCATTCTGCTCCAGCTGCTGGATATGCTGCTTTTCGCTGTCCTTGCGCAGCTGGAGCTGCTGCACGCCCTGCAGCACGGCGCAGAACAAAGGCTCGTCCGTCAGGGTCTCCAGCGGGAAGTAGCCATAGCTCACCACCAGCTTCATCCCGGCGGGGTAGTGGGTGGTGCCCTCCAGCCGGTAGTTGGGGTCATCGCCCAGGAACAGGGTGCTTCCGCCGGAAAGGTTCAGGCCGTTGGTGGGCACGCAGATGATGCGGTCGTCTGAAAAGATCAGGTTGGTGATGCAGCAGGGCAGCTCACCCGGGTCGAACCGCAGGGCCTGCACGGCCACCGGCAGCTCAAAGGTCGCGGTCACGGCACCGGTCAGCTCGTCGGTGGTGCAGTCGGGCGCGGTCAGGGTGTCCTTTTCCGAAAAGCCGAAGCCTGCATCATAATAGAGCAGCGGCTGCAGCAGAGTGGGCGAGTCAGTATGCATCTCGCGCTGGGGGTGTGCCGCAAGGTAGGACTGCACCTTCTGTTCCAGGGAAAGGCAGCGCTCTGCCAGATGGGAAGCACCTTCGTCCGAAAGCTTGAGCTGCTGTTCCAGCTCGGCGATCTTTTCCTGCAGAGCCGCAGTGTTCTCAGGAGCTGCGTTGTTCATAACCGGATTCTCCTCATAATATTATTTCACTTCAGCAGAGGGAGTCCCTCCGCAAAAAATCAGTGTTTTGCCGCAAAATGACGCTCAGGCGCTTCGGTACGGGCGCTGCGCCGGCGGGGCGCTTCCGCCGCCTTCTGCTCCCGGCGGGAGGTGAGCCAGAACTTCAGATCCCGGCGGCGCACCAGCAGTTCGCAGATGAGCAGGGTGGAGCCCAGCGAAAGGGTGAACTGCAGCACCATGCCCAGCACCGGGTGAGCCGCAAACTTCTGGGGCATCAGATACCAGGGAATGGCCGTCAGCTCCACGGTGTGGACGCAGAAGATGAACAGCGAACGGCGGCCAATGGCCTGGATGGCGTGGGTGACAACGTTCTCCACCCTGCGCTGGAACCAGATGACGATGGAAAGGATACCCAGGCCCGTCACAGCATCCAGCAGGATGCTCACGGGGCCGAGGGTCCACTCGGCCATCGAGACGCAGTCGGTGCTCTTGGTAAGAAGCACCAGTGCGGCCACAGCCAGCGCCGCCGCGATCATCCCGCCGCGCAGACGGGGCGAGAGAGGCTGTTCAAAGATCTTATACTTCTTGGCAAGGTGTCCCACATACAGAGCCGGAACGGTGACCATGCCCTGGCCGATGCAAAAAGGAGCCTCCCAGGTGATACAGATACCCCAGCCTAACAGCATGGTACCCAGCACCGCCCAGTTTATGTACTGCTCCGGGAAGATATTCAGGATGAGATCCAACAGGATCCATGCGATCATCAGCGAGAGCAGATACCACATGGGGCCGCAGGAGAAGAACAGCTGGCCGAAATAGGTGGCCGTGTGGGGCAGGCCCAGTGCAAAGCCGCCCAGCACCTTGTAGGTCTCGTAGGTGGCGTTGTGCAGGCTGCCGAACAGGCTGTAATGGATGATAAAATGGAACACGGTGGTGGCAATGCCGGTATAGATGTAAGGCTTGAGCAGCGTTTTGAACTGCTGGTCGATGCACTTGCCGATGGAGCGCTTGCGGAAGCCGTAGCCGCTGGCAATGTAAAAGGCCGCCATCAGGGATTCGCGGTAGGCGAACATGCAAAAGGTCAGCGGGTTGATGTGGCTGGCATCGCCCATGGGGTAAAGCTCACCGGTGTGGGCAAAGACGATGGTCAGCATGCCGACACCCTTGAGCAGATCGAACATGCCCAGCGAATTTGCGGCACGGCATTTGGTTCCCTCCATAAAAAGGTCCTCCTCTGCGCCGCACCCCGCCCCGGGATGGCAGAATTGCCGGATTTTTGGCGCATCATGTTAAAAATTAGAGATATTTATAATAAGTATAATGCTTTTTGCCCTTGCTGTCAATCAAACGCAGGGAGAAAGCACGATGGGCGGATACCGGGAAAAGTGTACCACACTCACGGCCTGCCCGCAACAAAAGGCAGGATTTACATCCGGGTGCACAGATTGACTGCAAGTTTAAGTTGCATATTTGTGCAATTAAATCTTGCATTTAAGCCCTCTATGCGGTATACTCTAGGCTAGAGTGCCCAAAAGATTCCATTTGGAGGAAACAAAAGGGAATAATTTAACAAAAATAAACAGGGAGTGTAAAATAATGGCAAACAAGGCTTGTAACGAAGTTGTGACCGTGGCAAATATGCCGATGACCGTTTTTGATATGATCTCTGCGATGCAGAATAAGTATGCTGACCGTGTGGCGTTCCGCTATGTGGAGGGCAAGGACACGGTGGTGGAAAAGACCTACGCTCAGTATGTGCAGGATATCCGCAAAGCGACCGGCTACCTGCAGCAGGAGCTGGGCGAGCCCAAGGGCAAGAAGATCGTTATCCTGAGCCGCACCAACTATGAGTACGGCGCGGTCGTTTTCGGCACCATGATGGCAGGCGCTGTCATCGTGACCCTGAACCAGGGCAAGACCTGGGCCGAGCTGGAATATGAGCTGGGCATGGTGGAGCCGGATCTCATCTTCAATGACGGCATCGATTACGGCTACCGCGCCCAGCTGGAAGCACTCTACGGCGCTCAGCTCCGCCCCATGGATGCCTGGACCGCTGCCCCTGAGGCTGAGATGGTCAACCGCATCGACCACGAGGGTCTGCTGATGCTGATGTTCACTTCCGGCACCACCGGCCGCAGCAAGGGAGTGATGCTGAGCGAGAAGAACTACTTCACCGCCTGCCAGATGTACATCGATGGCCTGAAGTCCGTCCTTGACTATGAGGAGCGGCTGGTACCCCAGTACCTCGACCAGACCTTCAGCCACTTTACGCTGGTGCCCATGTTCCATCTGGCCGGTTTCATCTGCTACTTTGTCTATGGCGTGCAGGGCTGGACCCTGAATCTCTGCTGTGATGCCCGCGACCTGCGTCGGGATATGAGCCTGATGCACAGCGATGCCATGTCTACCCCTCCGGTGCTGGTGGAGATGATCTGCAACGAGGTCAAGCGCGGCCATGCCGACCGCCTGAACGGGCTGTGGAACCTGAGCTGTAGCTCTGCCATCCTTGATCCCGCCATTCTGAGCGATCTGGTGAAGAATGGCTTCTACATCAATCAGTGCTACTCCATGACCGAGCTGGCCGGCTATGGCCTGCTGAACGTGACCCAGGAGGGCGACCACCTGCGTGCCCTGGGCAAGCCGGACGGCTTCTGTGAGGTCAAGGTGGACGAGACCGGCGAGATCTGCGTCCGCGGCGGCTGCGTGATGCTGGGCTACTATAAGGACCCCGAGGCCACTGCCGAGACCATCGACAAGGACGGCTGGCTCCACACCGGCGACCTGGCCCGCGTGGACGAGGAAGGCTACTACTATATGACCGGCCGCAAGAAGAACCTCATCATTCTGGACAGCGGCGAGAACGTCAGCCCCGAGGAGCTGGAAAAGCTGCTGGGCAAGTGCGATGCCATCAAGGAGTGCATCGTCAAGGAGATGGGCAAGAAGATCGGCACCGTGGTCTGCTGTGAGGATGACAAGCAGCAGCAGGTGAAGGCTTTTGTCACCGAGCTGAACCGCACCCTGCCCATGTACAAGCGCATCTCCGTTGTAGAATGCAGCGCCGAGCCCCTGCCCCGCAACGCGCTGGGCAAACTGCTGCGCAAGTAAAATCAAACGGGAGAAAAAGGAGCAGACCATGGTAAACAATGTCTATGATCTTGTCACCCGGACAATGGAGCAGGAATTCCCCGGGCGGGTGGCCTTCCGCTGGGTAGAGGATGCCACCGGCACCGTGAAGAAAAAGACCTATGCCGAGTATGCACAGGATATCCGCCGCGCCGCTGCCTGGTTTGCCCGGAACATCCCGGAGGTGGAGGGTAAGCGGGTAGTCCTGCTGAGCCGGAACTGCTATGAATACGGCGTGAATACCTTTGGCGCTGTGCTGGCCGGGGCTGTTCTGGTAACGATGAACCAGAAAAAGACCTGGGACGAACTGAGCTGGGAGCTGGAGCTGGCAGAGCCTGCCCTCATCCTGAACGATGGGGTGGACTACGGCTGCCGTGACCAGCTGGAGACTGCGTATGGGGAACGCCTGCGGCCGATGGATGTCTGGAAGGACACCGCGCCCGGCGGGCTGGAAAAGAAGATCGACCCCAATGCCCTGATGGTCATGCTGTTCACCTCCGGCACCACCGGCCGCAGCAAGGCCGTGATGCTGGGGGAGCGGAACTTCTTTACCGTGATGCAGATGCACGTTGCCATGGGCGACCACTTGCTGGACTTCAAGCACCGGCAGCTGCCCGAGGACAAAAACGATGTCCTGAGCAACTTTGCCATCCTGCCCCTGTTCCATCTGGGCACCTTTATCTGCCTGTTCTCCTGGCCCTTCAAGGGCTGGGCCCTGAACCTTTGCAGTGACCTGCGGAATTTTTACCGGGATCTGAGCCTGATGCACAGCGATTCCATTGCCGTGGCCCCGGTGCTGATGGAGAGCATCTACAAGGATGTCAAGCGCGGCCGCGCCGATAAGCTGAACGGCCTGTGGAACCCCTGCGGCAGCTCTGCCATGTTCGACAGCGAGATGCTGCTGGGTCTGGTGGAAAACGGCATGTACATCACCCAGTGCTACGGCATGACCGAGACCTGCGGCGATGGTCTGGTGAACTACGCCCAGGCAGAGCCCCATATCCGGGCCCTGGGCAAGCCGGACGGCCACTGTGAGTACAAGCTGGATGAGACCGGCGAGATCTGCATCCGGGGCGGCTGTGTGATGCTGGGCTACTATAAAGACCCCGAGGCCACTGCAGAGATCATCGACAAAGACGGCTGGCTCCACACCGGCGACCTGGCCCGTGAGGACGAGGACGGCTATTACTACATGGTGGGCCGGAAGAAGAACCTGATCATTCTGGGCACCGGCGAGAACGTCAGCCCCGAGGAGCTGGAAAGAAAGCTCAACGCCTGCCCTGATGTGCAGGAGTGCGTGGTCAAGGAGATGGGCAAAAAGATCGGCGCGCTGATCTGCTGTGCCGAGGAAAAGCAGGCGGAGGTCCGGGCCTTTATCACCGGGTTGAACCGTATCCTGCCGCTGTACCAGCGGATCACGGCGGTGGAGTTCAGCACCGAGCCCCTGCCCCGCAACGCCATGGGCAAGCTGCTGCGCAGGTAAGCGCGGAAATTGTAAAAAAGCGCAAAACCGGGCGGCCTGTGTGTTGCATTTCCTCCATAAAACAGGTATTATAAAACACAGGAATGCCCCGCCGGCTGGCTAAACCGGCCCGGCGCGTGGCATACTGAAACTGCGCCCTTGCAGGCGATAAAAAATCCCTCACGGAAAGGAAGATTTTTTGATGGAAAGAGCAGAAATCATGTCTCAGATCCTGGCAATTCTGGAGGATGTGGCAGAGATCTCGCCCGAGGATGTCAACGAAAACAGCGTGATGATGGATGATCTGGATCTGTCCTCTATGGAGATCCTGACCGTCGTGGCCGATCTGGAAGAGACCTTTGGTCTGCGCATCCCCGAAAAGGAGCTGCGCAACTTTGTGACCATCGGCGATCTGGCCGATTATCTGGCTGAGAACGCGGGGTAAATTCCGGATGAATGCAGAGCAGCGTGCGGTGTTTCAGGGCATCGTCTACTACTACCGTGAAAATCAGGTCCTCTGCCGCTATCAGGCCACGCTGAAGGAGGCCGTTGACCCGGCTCTTCTGCAGCAGGCACTGGATGCGGCCCGCCCGCTGGCAGAGTATTATTTCTGCCATGTGGTGTGGGAAAAGCGGGAGGCCCGTCTGGAGCCCAACACTGCCCCCTGCCGTGTGCGGCAGGGCAGCGCCCAGCCAAAGATCCCCGAGGAGACGAACGATTATCTCTTCTCGCTGGGCTATGAGGGAAACACGGTCTATCTGGACTGGTTCCACTTCCTGGCCGATGGCCGGGGCAGCGCGCCCTTTTTCACCCTGCTGCTCAAGCTCTACTGCAACCTGCGCTCCAACGCCGGTTTTGTGTGCGAGGCCCTTGCCTCTGACCCGCCCTACGATGTGGAACAGCTGCTGGCCCGCTACCCGGAGAGCCAAGTGGCCAACGATATGCAGAAGGACGTGCTGCAGATCCACGAGGGCACGCCCCATTTTCAGCGGCTGCGGCTGGACAGGCAGAGCCTTGTGGATCTGGCGCAGAAGGAGGGCGTGAAGCCCTTCAGCGCTCTCATGGGGCTGACCTGCCAGGCAGCGCAGCGGTATCTGGAAAAGAACGACCTTGTGTACAGCTATGCCGCCGACACCCGCGCGGCGCTGGGGGTGCCGCATGCCCTGTACAACTGCATTGCGTCCTTTCAGCTACTCCTGCGGCTGGAACCGCAGGCCCGGCTCCACAGCTTTGCAAAGCGGCTCGACCATGAGATCCGGGAAAGCCTGACCCCGGAGCGCCGCCTGTTCCGCATGGCCGAACAGATGGGCTGGGTGTATCAGGTGTTCCGGCAGAAAGCCGCACTCAAGATCAAGAAGCGTGTGTTCCAGATGGGCGAGTATATCAGCGGCTTCCCGGCAGATTTCTGGGTCAGCTACATCGGCAGCCCACTGCTGCCGCACAGCCCGGAGCTGGAAGCGTACCTGACCGATTTCCAGACCTGGGTGCTGCCGGACGGTGCGTCCCTTGCAATGGAGGTCACCAGCCTGCACGGCGTGCTGACCTGCTGCATTGAGAACAAGGTGGACAAGCCCGGCTACCTCGAGGCCCTGCGCGACGTGATGGAGCAGGAGGGCATCAGGGTGCTGGAAGCGGTACATATTTCCTGAAGCAACAATAACAGCGAACCCCCTAGTGCAGATCGCACCGGGGGGTTCGCTGTTTAGTTAGCATCCTCACCCTCTCCGTCATTGCTTGCGCAATGCCACCTCTCCCAAAGGGAGAGGCAAGACATCACAGAGGGCAGATGCTGCTAAATCTGGGATTGCCCTTGGCTCCCCCTTTGGGGGAGCTGGCAAAGCCGAAAGCTTTGACTGAGAGGGTTCGCCACTTACCCCTTCAGCTGATTCCAGCTCCGAATAACCTCCCAGCGGCTGACGGAATCCTCCGCAGACGCATCCGGGGCGAGGAGCTGGTTCTCGATGGCCCATGCAAGGGCCTGCTGGACCGGGGCAGCATCGGCAGGGAGAAGAGCAGCGGGGGCCGGGGTCCCGGCGGCTTCCCACAGCAGCAGGGCCAGCTCTCCAGCGTTGTTGGGGATGGCCGCACCGGCAGGCAGAACGGTATTCAGGTACAGCTCGGTGCCGATCATGTAGCCGGTGTAGCCCAGCACGGCAGCGCCAGTACCGGCAACGCCGATCATGGCAGCCGTTTCCAGAATGCCGGGGCCGTCATCTTCGATGCTGGCCTCCCGGTACTGGGCTTCCACGGTAACGGTCTTGCCGTTTTCCACCGCATTGGCCGGGATGGTAAAGCTTTCGGCGTTGTAGGCCACATTGGGGTTGCCCAGCAGGCTTTCCTCACTGATGGTCCACTGGTCGAACACCATGCCCTCCGGCACGGCATCCGGGTTCAGGGTCACCTTTGCTTCTGCATCCACCGGCACGGTGCCGCTGGTCAGCGCATCCCTTTCGCCGGTCGTAAAGCTGCCGCCCACCACTTTCAGGGTGTAGGTCTCCGGTTCCGGCTCGGGCTTGGGTTCCGGTTCGGGCTCCGGCTCGGGTTTGGGTGCCGGGTCGTTCAATCGCAGCTCAAGGTCAGCCGTAAGAGGCAGCTGTACTTCCCGTACCTTGCCGCTGCTCAGGGTCACATACAGGGTACCGGTGGGCTGACCGACCACATAAAGTTCATTGACGGCGCTGTCCAGCGCAGTAGCTTCACCGCTCATTTTCAGCGCAGTGATTTTTCCGTTATCAGAAACGGTAATTTTCTTGGTGCTGTTCTCACAGCCATTGGGAACGTTCAGGAACACACCGTTCAGGGCGCTGCCGGTAACTTCTTTCAGGAAAATGCCGTTGGTGATGGTGGCATTGCTGTTCACCGCAACCAGGCAGTTCACTGCCACCCCATGGGGGTTCAGGTCGGGGCTGTTAAAGTCATAGCTTTTCTCGGCGGTAGGCTCCAAAATCAGGCTGTTGTTTTCAAACTTCCAACCGTCGCCGGTATAATTTGCCCGGTTGCCGTTCAAATCCTGTGCAGTGGCCGGGTAACCGTCCTTGTCAATCACCAGCCAGGTCAGTGGGCTGATGGTTACGGTTGAGCCTTTTGCAGGCGGTGCGGTAAAGGTGACTTCATAAACTCCGCGGATATCCTCGAACTCAATCTTGAGATCACTCCCACACCAGTCGGAAAGAAGCGTAGGCGGTGCATTATCAATGGTTACATCAAGGGGTGGAAGATCGTACATAGTATCATCAAAACGATAGCTTATATCAACAGAAACGGATGCCTGATTCGGGATGATATAGCATGAATTGTGATACCCATTGACCGAAACAGAAGAAAAAACGGACGGCGTTTCTGCTGCGAGGGTATAACCTGATGCTACGGAACCGGTACTGCGAATGCTTGACATCTCTTTGAAAGTGCCGCCGTTGATCGTGCCGCCATTGTTTGTAACGGTGTACGAAGAAGCCCAATCACCAAACTGACCATTTTCAATAATGCCATCCAATTCATTGGTGACCGAAGAGAAAAAACGGCCACCGATTATTGTGCTATGGTTTGTAACAGCATCCTTAAAAATGCCGCCTTTGATAGTGCCATTGTTCGTAACAGAGGCTATAAAATTTCCATCCGTAACGGTTGCATTTGCGCCAATTACCAGGTTACAGTCGGTTGTGATGGAGTGCCCTGTGTGTATGGCAAAAAAATCATAGTTTGTTGGCGCACTGGGGCACAGGGTCAGAATTTTACAATTTTCATCGGCATCGTAAGTCCAGCCATCACCAGTGTAGATATCATGCTCGTTGACTGTTTGGTGAGGGACGTTGTCCAGAACGGGATAGCAGCTTTGCCCGATTTCGAGTTTGGCACCGCCGCTGCCCTCTTCCGCTGCTGCGGTCAGGGCCGACACGGGCAGGAACGTCAGCACCATACTGATTGCCACCAACAGGCTGAGTAGTCGTTTCTTCATAGGAGATTCCTCACTTTCCTTGCGCCGGTCTCCCGGCTGGGTGGTATGGGGGCTTATACTCTTCTACTTCCTATAATGCAAAAAATGAGGAATCCTTTCACCTGACTGGGAATTTTTTTTTTTTTTTTTGAGGACGACCTCTCCTCCTTGACAATCCACCGAAAATTGACTATACTACAAATAGAAAAGGCGCTGACTGCAAATGGTCAGCTCCCACTCCTAGTCAGTTAAAAAGATTGACCGCTAAGTTTGGAAGGCTTGGGGCGGTCAATCTTTTTTGTTTTTGTCGTGTTCTTTGTTAGAAATTTTCCAACCAGCATCAAATGCGGCTTTGGCAACGTTGACCATCAATGTCAGCAAACCGATGATGACGGTCAGCAGTGCGCAAACTTCTGCTAAAGACATCCGACATCCCTCCCTTCGCTTAAAGCTCCGGGACAGGATCTTATTCAAAAAAGTTCCGTTTCCCGGAGACCTGCAGCCCACTTGCGTGGGGATGTAATGACCGGGAGTGGAAGCATGACCACCTGCATTGCAGACAGCACCTTTACCGCCATTGCTGGCGATATTTTTAGTTTATCATAAGATTCGACGAATTACAACCAGAAAAGCGGCTCACCCTCTCCGTCTTTGCTTCGCAAATCCACCTCACCCTGTCCTTGTCGGCCGGATGCTGACCTCGCCGTGCTGCAGGGCAATCTGCCTGCCGCCCTCGCGCTCCACCACCAGACGGCCCGCATCGTCAATGGAAAGGGCCTTTGCGGCATAGGTCTCGGCCCCGGTGCAGACGGTGACCCAGTGGCCCGGCACAAAACAGCGGGCCCGGTACTCGTCCAGACAGTCGAAGGCCGGGCAGAGGGTGAGCAGCTCCCGGGCAATGGCCCCGGCCAGCACCGCCCGGCTCACGGGTGCGGGGCCGCCGGGGTAAAGGCTGCCTGCCGTGCGGGCCAGCTCCTCGGGCCAATCGGCAGGGGAGGTGGTCAGGTTGAGGCCGATGCCCACCACCAGCCATTCCAGCTGGCCGCTCTCCATGTCAGTTCCGGCTTCGGTCAGGATGCCGCAGACCTTGCGGCCCTGATAGTAAAGGTCGTTCACCCATTTGATGCCCAGTTCCAGCCCGCACAGGGCCTTGACAGCCCGGGCCACGGCCACCGCCGCACTGATGGTCGCGCTCTGGGCATCGGCAGCAGAAAGGGTGGGCCGCAGGATGAGGGAGAGGTAGACCCCCTTTCCGGCGGGGCTTTCAAACCGCCGCCCCAGCCGCCCGCGCCCCGCCTGCTGGTGGGCCGTGAGCACCAGTGTGCCGTGGGGTGCACCGCCCAGTGCCAGCTGCTTGGCCGTCAGGTTGGAGCTTTGCAGCGTGTCGTAGATGTGAACAGGGGCGGGGTAGGGGCCCACTGCTTCGGCGCAGAAGGGGTCACCGCCTGCCAGCCGGTAGCCCCGGCGCGGGGCGGAATCCAGCGCGTATCCCTGGGCCAAAAGCGCCTGTGCCGCCTTGTGGACAGCCGCGCGGCTCACGCCCAGCGCTTCGGCCAGCTGCTGGCCTGAGATATAGGCTCCCTCTGCCGCCGAAAGCGCCTGCAGCAGGGCCTGTTTGGTGCTTCCCCCCATGGAAAACGCCTCCTTCTTGTGCTATAGTAGTAATAGTATAGCATAACTTGAGGCATTGCAAAAGAAGAACCTCTCAGGCGCTTTGCGCCAGCTCCCCATATTTTTTAAATTTTTTGCAGGAAAACCGCGCTCTGTTTCGTATTCAATTACAGAGCGGCAGGAAAGGAGGGATGCGGACCGTTGACAACACTGGAATTCAATGCGCTGGTGCGGCAGTATCAGGGGCTGGTCTACACGGTCTGCCACCAGCTGGTGCCGGACGAGGGCGATGCCCAGGATCTGGCACAGGAGACCTTTCTGGCCGCGTGGCGGGCCATTGACCGCTGCCCGCCCGGGTACGAAAAGCAGTGGCTGGCGCGTATCGCTTCCAACAAAGCCAAGGACTACCTGCGCAGTGCGTGGGTGCGCCGGGTGAACACCCCGGGAGATGATATCCTTGCACTGGAAGGCGCGCCGCCCGGCTCCGACCCGGAGCAGCAGGTGCTGGATGCCATGAGCGAGGAGACCCTGACCGGGAAGATCCTGGGGATGCGGGAGCCGTACCGCACCCCCTGCCGCCTGATGCTGCTGGAGGGCCGCACCGCCGCCGAGGCGGCAGCCCTCTGCGGCAGGCCCCAAAAGACGGTGGAGGCGCAGATCTACCGGGCAAAGAAAATGCTGGCGGAGCAGATCCGTCAGGAAAGGAGGAGCGAAGATGGAATTGTTTCGTGAAGATGGCTGCATGACCGACGCGGGCTTCCGGGCCATGATGGACGGCCAGCTGGATGAGCTGGGCAGGCTGGAAGCCGCTGAACACCTCTCCTATTGTGACCAGTGCATGGACCGCTACACGGCCCTTTTGACCGCCGATGCGCTGGAAACACCGCCAAGGAGCGTGCAGGGCGCGGTGATGGGCACGATCTGGGCCCGCCTGATGCAGAATACCTATGGCAGGGCTGCCGTGGCCGGTGTGGCCGCTGTGCTGGCCCTGACCCTGTGGCGGAGCGGGGCGCTGCAGCAGATCACCCAGTATGGTGCCGGGCGGGAGACCGTGCTGGAAACCGACCAGAGCCAGCTCTGGGAACCCGGCCAGAACGACCCGGCCCCGGAGAACACCCCGCAATACCGCCCCATTGAGGACGACCGACCGCAGTCCGCGCCGGAACAGCTGGGGAGACCCATGGAGACAAAACAGGACCGCCGCTATGCCGGCGAAGGCTCCTCTGTGCTCCACAAGCTGTTCACGGATGTGACCGATAAGATCGCGGGTAACACCCCGAATACAGAGAAATGAGGGAACGATTATGAAGAAAAATGGCATCCTGACCCTGCTGTTCGCCTTTATCCCGGGCGCGGGCCAGATGTATCAGGGATATATGAAGCGCGGCCTTTCGCTGGTGCTGATGGCGGCTGCCATCAGCATGGCAGCCATGCTGATCCCGCCCATCGCGTTTGCGCTGCTGGTGGTGTTCATGTACAGCTTTTTCGACACCTTCAACCTGCGTGCCCAGATCAGCATGGGCACCGCCCCGGAGGACGATTATCTGGTCCACTTCGATCCGCAGGACAAGCGCCTTGCCCGGATGATGATGGACAGCCACAAGCTGGTGGGCTGGTGCCTGATCGCCATCGGTGCGCTGATCGCCTACGAGCAGATCATTATGAACACGCTGGGCGATATCCTGTGGCGCTGGGGCCAGAAGGCTCCGGTATGGCGGGCCATCTATCTGGTGATGGATCAACTGCCCGAGGTTGTGCTCTGCGTGGCACTGATCCTGTGCGGCATCTGGCTGGTGCGTGGGCCCAGGGCAAAGAAGGCTGCCCCGGAAGCTGCACCGGAGGAAACCGATTTTCAGGAGTATCAGCCCGAAAAGAAGATGCCCAGCCTGCTGGATCGCATTGCCCGCAAGGCAGAGCCGGATACGACCGGTGAGGTGACCCTTGACCCGGAGGATGAAGACGATGGACGAGAAGAATAACACAGCAGAGCGCCCGGCCCCCAAAGCCCCGGAGAGCGCCCAGGTGCGCCGGGTGGGCACCCTGACACTGGGAGTCTGCCTGATCGCCTGCGGCGTGCTGTTTCTCTGCTATTTCTTTGTGCCGCATTTCAACTGGGACCTTGCGCTGAAGATCGCCCCGGCGGCAGGGCTGATCCTGCTGGGGTGCGAGGTGCTGTATTTTGCCGCAAGGCCCCAGCGCTGGAAGTACGATTTCCTCTCGGTGCTCCTCTGCATCGTGCTGATGGTCAGCGCCTTTGGCGGGGCCTGCCTGATGGCAGCCTTTGATTTTGCCCTGCACCGGGGGGAGTTCTGGATCGAATACGATGCCCGGCAGGAGCGGGGCCTGAATGATGCGGAAAGCGACCGCCTGCGCCTTGATCTGGACGAGGGCACCGGCCCGGACCTCGATGAGGAAAATGAGGACAGCAGCGCGGCCTCCCACACAGAAGTGTGAGCCATACAAAAAACATATCACAGCAATACAAAAGATACCTTTTACAGGGGGCACCTGTCCGGGTATACTGAATGTGCACCCGGACGATGGGTGCTCGAAGAAAAAAGTGTAAAAGCGAACCGCCATGGCATCTGTCACCATGGCGGTTCGTTTTTTGCTGTATCGTGTATTACTTGCGGGCGATCATCTCGGTGTAGGCCAGCACCAGGGGGCCTACGCCCTTGGCATCGTTGCAGACCACAGGCTCACTGAAGTAGTAGGCCAGGGAGCCGTCGCGGTGATCCTTGCCGCCCAGACCTGCCACCAGGCAGATGCCATCCAGCTGCAGGCTGCCGTCCGGGTTCTTGGAGAGGTACCTGTTACAGGTGCCGTAGAAGGCTTTCTCAGCCCAGGCAGCCATCCGCTTGGGCAGGTAGCCCAGGCGCACGCCCTTGAGCACCGCATAGGCGAACAGGGCAGTGCCGCTGGTCTCAAGGTAGTTGCCCTCCACGCCGGGGTGATCCATCACCTGCCAGAACATGCCGGTCTCCTCGTCCTGGAACTTGTGCACATCCTCAATGGTCTGGCGGAGCTGTGCCATGATGCCGCGGTACTCGTTGTACAGCTGCTCGTCCATCCGCTCCAGCACATCCACCATGGCCACCATGAACCAGCCCATGGCCCGCAGCCAGAAGTTGGGGCTGCAGCCGGTCACGGGGTCAGCCCAGTACATCTGGCGGCTCTCGTCGTAGCCGTGGTAGTACAGGCCGGTCTTTTCGTCCCGCATGTGCTTTTTGATGTTCATAAACTGCTTGTAGCTGTCAATGCAGCCCTGCATCTTGTTGTAGCGGGTCTCGTACTCCATGTAGAAGGGCTGGGCCATGTAGGTACCGTCCAGCCAGACCTGCCAGGGGTAGATATCCTTGTGCCAGAAGTTGCCCTCCTTGGTGCGGGGCTGGGTGAGCAGCTGGCTGCGGATGGTGTCAATGGCCCGGCGGTACTTCTCATCCCCGAAGATGTCGTACAGGGTGAACAGGTTCTTGCCCTGGTTTACGTTGTCCAGGTTATACTCCTTGGGGTCATAGGTCTTGATGGAGCCATCCTCCTGCACAAAGAAGTCGATGAAGTCCTTGGAGAAGCGCAGGTACTTCTCGTCCCCGGTGGTCTTGTACAGGCTCAGGCAGGCCGTGATCATGCAGCCGTCGATGTAGTTCCACTTGTTGGGCTTGCCGCTGCGCACCTTTTCAATGTTCCACATGGGGGCCTCGGCGCTGGAATTGGCAATCAGGTAGTCCACATAGTCGCCCAGCAGGGTGAGAATTTCTTCATGGGTCATGGGTCAGTCCTCCTCGAAATGGCCGACATTGGCAAAGCGCAGGCGCTCGCCCTCGTAGCCGGTGATCTTGACGTTGTGCAGGTCGATCTCCTTGACGTTCTCCGCGTAGATGGCCAGCTTTTTCACGTTGGGGCGGTTGTCCGCCATGGCGGCCTGACCGGCTTCAGCGTTGGGGTCAAAGGTGATGGTGACATTCTTCATGGAGATGCGCTCGATGGGCTGCTCAGGCAGGCCGTCGAAATAGCAGCCCGCGAACTGTGCGTCGGTGGCCACGATATCCTCCATGGTCAGGCTGCCCAGCTTGGGGGTGTACTCATCCACCGGCATAGCATCGCGGCACTGGACATAGGGGCTGTGGCCGTCCGGGTCACAGAAATAGAACATGTTGATGACAAAGGGAGCCTTGACACCGCGCATCTCCACATTGCGGAACACCAGCCCGTCGATGACGGCGGTGTTGCCGCGGCCGCGCCGGGTCTTGACCCGCAGGCCGCGGTCGGTGTGGTCCATCAGGCACTGGGTCACCACCATATCCTTCACGCCGCCGCTCATCTCGCTGCCGATGACGATGCCGCCATGGCCCTTGTCCAGCAGGCAGTTCCGGATCACCGTGTGCTCACAGCTCTTTTTCAGCTTCATGCCCAGGAACACCTTGCTGGCTTTCATGGCAATGCAGTCGTCACCCACGTGGATGTTCGCGCCGATGATGCGGATGTACTCGCAGCTCTCGGGGTCGATGCCGTCGGTGTTGGGGGCGTTGTAGGGGTTGTTGATGTTGAAGTTCAGCAGATCCAGATGCTTGACGAAGATGGGGTGGATGGTCCAGGAGTAGCTGTTCTGCACCGTGATGCCGTGCAGGCAGACATTCTCACTGTCCACCGCGGCCACCGCGCGGGGCCGCCATGCGATCCGCTTGACCTTCTGGTTGATCCACCAGTCGCCGTTTTGGGCATCGCAGTCCAGCGTGCCCTCGCCGGTCACCACCACGTCGTGCACCTGCGTGATGTTCAGCAGACCGGCAAAGCTGTCCAGCGGGTTGCCCTCCCAGCCGGTCAGGTAATATTCATCCACCTCGTTCTCACTGGGGATGACACCGGGCAGGATGGGGTAGTGGGTGCGGTCGTTGTCGCCCAGCAGCACAGCGCCCTTTTCCAGGTAGAGGGTGGTGCAGCTCTTCATAAACAGGCTGGAGGTGCGGTAGCGCCCGGCGGGCACATACACCGTGCCGCCCTTGGGGCAGGTGGAAAGGGCGGCCTGCAGCTTGCCGGTGTTGTCGGTGGTGCCATCGGCCACCAGACCGTAGCGGGATGCGTCCACAAAGAAGGTCTCAGCCTCAGTGGTGAAATCGAGGGTCAGGGTCTCGCCCTCAGCCTGCACGGCAACCGTGTAGGGGGTGCCGGGCAGCAGGCTGAACAGGGAGAACACATTGGTCTCGCAGGCAGTGTAAACGGTCTCACCGTTCAGCTGAACGGTGAAGGGATGTGCCGGACGATAGCACAGGCCGTTTTCCAGCTCGAACACGGCACTGCGGGTCATGGAACGGATCAGGGAAAGCTTCATAAACAGGATGCCTCCTTGGATGTTGAAAGATTTATGGGTTGCCTGCAGGTGGCGGGCATGGTACACTGAGGAAAAGAAACGGTTGAATGGGGTGTGCGGATGAAAGCGGAACGGGAAAAATGGAGCGGCCGGGTAACGGCAAAGGCGCTGCGGTTCCAGACCGGCCAGTATGAGCTGGCTGAGGAGGAGGAGATCTGCCGGATCATTCTGGTGTCCGGCGGCAGCTTTACGCTGGTGCGGGGCGGCGAGAGCCTGCTGGTGAACCCGGGCTGTGTGCTGCTGCTGGGCCCCGGCGGGGGCTTGCTGCAGCAGGCGGGCCACATTGCCCCCGAGCTCCTCGGCTGCCGGTTCCCCGCGGGCGTTCTCCCGGTGCTCAAGAACCTGATGCAGCGGGATTTCATGCCGCTGTTCGAGCCGGGAGCACAAACGGCCCTGTACGGCCCGGTGCAGTGGTCAGGCCGCCTGCGCACCCTGCTGGGCATGATGCAGAGCGCCGAGAGCGAGCCGGAAAGCCCCGGCATGATCTATCTGACCCTCATCCTGCACTATGTGGAGCAGGAGTGCCGCAGTGAAAAGCAGGACATCCGCCCCCGCAACGAGACGGTGGAACAGATCTGCGCTTACCTTGCAGCCAACTACCAGCAGAAATTCTCCCTGACAGATGTGGCTGCGCGGTTCTACCTGTCGCCCTATTACCTGAGCCGGCTGTTCCGGCGGGTCACGGGCCAGTCCATTGTGGATTACATCAATGGCCGCCGCATCGAGGCTGCCCAGCGTCTGCTGGAGAGCACCGACCTGAACATCAGCGCGGTGGCCGAGCAGACCGGCTTTGCCTCCGCCGCCCATTTCCGCCGTGTGTTCCGCGAGACGATGGGAACGGGGCCGCTGCAATACCGCAAGAGCCACCGCGGATAAGAACAACGCCCCCTGTGCTGCGCACAGGGGGCGTTGCTTATTCATCGAAAGTCAATGGTTCTGTCCGCAGAGGGGGTGCTTAGCCCTTGACAGCACCGGCGGAGATACCTTCGACGAACTGATCCTGTGCACAGAAGAAAACGATCAGCTGCGGCAGGATGGAGATCAGGGACAGGGCCAGGATACGGTTCCAGGCAAAGCCGGTATCACCGTCCATGGACAGCTTGACGAACAGGGACATGGGGTACTTTGCAGGGGTCTGCACGTAAAGCAGGGGGCCCATGAAGTCGTTGCAGCTCCACATGAACTGGAACAGTGCGCAGGACACCAGAGCGGGCATCAGCATGGGGACAATGACCTTGTACAGGGTCTGGAAGGAGTTGCAGCCATCAATGGCGGCAGCCTCGTCCAGATCGCGCGGGACATTGCGCATGAACTGCACCAGCTGGTAAACAAAGTAGGTCTCAGTTGCAAATGCAGTGTGGACCCAGATGGCCAGATAGAACGGGCTGTTGACCCAGCCGAACTTGGTGTACAGCAGGAACTGAGGAACGTTCAGAACGACCTGAGGCAGGAACAGGGTGGCCAGCATGATGCTGAACAGGATCTTCCGGCCCGGGAAGTCGAAACGGCCAAAGCCGTAGGCTGCAATGCAGGAGGAGACCACCGTGCAGATGACCTTGGGCAGAACATAAGAATAAGTGTTCAGCATGGCCTGCAGGATGTTAATGGAACCGCCGAAGTTGTTCAGCGCGTTCCTGTAGCCCTCCAGGGTGGGGTTCTTGATCCACAGGCCGATGCCTGCAAAGATCTCGCTGTTGTCCTTAAAGGTAGCGCTGACCATCCACAGCAGGGGATAGATCATGATCAGGCCCACCAGGATCAGGACAAGATACTTAAAAAACGTCGCAATGGCGTTGGATGCTTTCATTCCCATACTGTCACACCTTACCTTTCATCCGAGTAGTAGACCCACTTCTTCTGGCTGGTGAAGGCGATGATCGTGAGGATGCAGACGATCACGAACATGATCCAGGCCAGAGCGGAAGCCATGCCCATCTGGTTGGACTTGAAGGCGTAGTTGTAAACCAGAATGGAGATCAGGGTGGTGGAGTTGCGCGGGCCGCCATTGGTGATGATGAAGGGGCCGTTGAACTCCTGGAAAGCCTGGCAGATCTGAGTGACCAGGTTGTAGAAGATGATGGGGGTGATCATGGGAACAGTGATGGAGAAGAACTGCTTCCACTTACCAGCACCATCAATGGTGGCAGCCTCGTACAGGTCTGCGGGCACGCCCTTCAGGGCGGCCAGGAACAGCACCATGGCGGAGCCAAACTGCCAGATGCGCAGGAAGCAGATGATCCACAGCGCATAGTTGGGGTCGCTCAGCCAGGAGGGGCCCTGTGCGTGGCCGAAGGTGATGGCGCGGATGATGGTGTTGACCAGACCGTCATCACGGAAAACGGCCTTCCACAGCACGGCGATGGCAACGGAGCCGCCCAGAATGGACGGGATGTAGTAAACGGTACGGAACAGGTTCACGCAGGCGATCTTGAAGTTCAGGATGTATGCAATGAACAGAGCAAAGATCAGCTTCAGGGGCACGGTGATGAAGGCGTACTTGAAGGTGGTGACCAGAGCCTTGGTGACCTTGGCATCAGAGAAGGCGGTGACGTAGTTCATCACGCCGTACTGGTGGATGCCGTTGAAGAAGTTCATGTCGGTGAAGCTGTAATACAGCGACTGACCGAAGGGGATGGCCTTGAACACGATAAAGCCGATGATCCAGGGGATCAGGTAGATCAGACCCTGCCATTTATCCAGGAACTTCTGTGCGGGGGTACGCCCGAGAGAGGGCGCTTTGCTTTCTTTCATCCGGGGATCCTCCTTTGGTGAAAATCAGTGCAACAAACCTTATGTCACACTTTGGCAACAGATTTGTCAGAGAATTGTAACCTGTACCTGAGAAAAAAGGGGCATCGGGCCTACGGGTGGACGATGCCCCTGATATGTAGTTTAACTCAGGTCAGCAAAGAAGATCAGACAGTGTAGCCAACAGCAGACATGCCATCCAGCAGGGTGTCAACAACATCTGCACCGCTCTTGTTGTCGTAGTCAACGGTATCGAACACTTCCTGATAGATGCCGGTGCCGGTAGCCTTCAGATCGGAAGACTCGAACAGGGGATCCAGCTGGCAGGAAACAAAGCTCATGACCTTGCCGTTTGCCTCGGCGACCAGCTCGTTGATCTTACCGGCAGCCTGAGCGGTAGCCAGACCAGCTTTGGAAGCGGGGACACCGCACTCGGAGCCCATGATGGCAGCGCCGTCACCGTTCCACAGGTACTCGATCAGGGTAGCAGCCTCAGCGGGGTTCTTGCAGGTCTTGGTGATGGCCATGCCCATGGAGACCTTGGAGAAGCCGCCGTTGTAATCGCCGAACTTGATCTCCTCACCAACGGTGAAGCCGGGCTTGTT
>QWCV01000332.1_pt1 | contig 65360 bp, 74 predicted proteins | sample 1972621 | NCBI WGS metagenome assembly QWCV01 (sample SAMN09866699, study PRJNA288562) | Human gut metagenome isolate pre2_stool, whole genome shotgun sequencing... | isolation source: gut | host: Homo sapiens | place: USA: California | reverse complement strand
ATCGGAAAAGATAATTAAATAGCTAATATACAATATATTCTACCGATTTTATTTCTTTTTATGCGCTTATTCTTTCTTTGTAATAAGCCTATACTTCGTCGGCTTCTACGTCCTGTTGCTCTTTGACATAGTGCTCTGCATACAGGTAGAGAACCTGACGGCGATAACAGCCAGTGAGCAGACGATGGCAGCCTATCTGCAAAACTCGTTCTTCTCGGCAGGTTATCTGATGGCGGCGAGCATCGTGGCGTTGAAATGCTTGAACCTCGTGCCCGACCTTGCGGCATGGATGATACCAGAGGGCGACACTGCCTTCTCAACGAGAAACTTTGGTGAGGGCGTGGCACAACAAGCCAAAATGACGGCCACGGGAGCCATGGCGACAGTGATGAGATAACAAGTGAGTGTGCGGTGAGACACCGCACCTCCTATTGAAACAATAAAAAGTATAAATTATGGTAATCAAGAACTTAGAAAACAAAATCAAGCTGGTGGGCATCATCTGCTCAGCCTTTCTCGTGGGCTGCATCATCATCTCGGTGTCGAGTATCTGGACGGCACGCTGCATGGTGACGGATGCACAGCAGAAGGTGTATGTGCTGGACGGCAACGTGCCTATACTGGTGAACCGCACCACGATGGAAGAGACGCTGGATGTGGAGGCAAAGAGCCATATCGAGATGTTCCACCATTACTTCTTCACGCTGGCTCCCGACGACAAGTATATCCGCTATTCGATGGAGAAGGCGATGTATCTGGTCGATGAAACTGGTTTGGCACAGTACAACACGCTGAAGGAGAAAGGCTTTTATAACAACATCATGGGTACGAGTGCCGTGTTCAGCATCTTCTGTGACAGCATCAAGTTCAACAAGGACAAGATGGAGTTCACCTACTATGGTCGGCAGAGGATTGAACGAAGAAGCAATATCCTGATGCGTGAGTTGGTAACAGCGGGACAGGTGAAGCGTGTGCCAAGGACGGAAAATAATCCTCACGGACTGCTCATCACGAACTGGAGAACCTTGCTCAACAAGGATATTGAGCAGAAGTCGAAGTCAACCTTCTAATATTGCAGCAGTATGAGTGTAAAAGGAATTAGACGGATGCTTGTGGGCGAGGATATGCCCGACAAGAACGACCCCAAGTACAAGGAGCGGTATGAGAAAGAGGTGGCGGCAGGGCGCAAGTTTGCCAAGACCACGAGGATAGACCGTGCGGCGTTTAAGGTGCAAGGCTTCGCCAATGCCCACAAGACGTTGTTTCTCGTCATTGTCTTCGGCTTTGTCGCCACGTGTTTCGGTATCAATATCTACAGGATGGTGCGGTACTACGATCATCGGACGGAGGCAAAGAGTGCCATCGAGCGACAGGAAGGACGTATGAAGCAGATGATGAATGCTGCCCATTGCATCACTCCTCCCGTGACGCATCGGGCCAATAAGGAGGAGCAAGACAAGTCAGTAATATCAAAAAAAGACAGCGATGAGAATAACAGATAAGATAAACTTCCGCCAGCCGAAGTACATGCTGCCAGCCATCGTGTACATCCCGCTGCTTGCCACAGGCTATTTTGTCTTTGACATGTTCAATACGGAGGTGGCGGAAACACAGGACAAGAACCTGCAGACCACCGAGTTCCTGAACCCTAACTTGCCCGGAGCGCAGATCAAGAACGGTGACGGTATCGGCGGCAAGTATGAGAACATGGCGAAGTCGTATGGTCGCATAGCTGACTATTCGGCGGTAGATAACATTGAGCGTGACAACGAAGAAGAGAAAGAAACGTATGAATCCAAGTACACAGAAGAAGACCTTGCGGAACTCGTCCGTCAGGCAGAAGAGAAGGACGATGCAGCCGAAGTGGCCGATGCCAAGGCGCGAGAAGCGGAAGCACTCGAAGCACTCAACAAGGCACTCGCCGAAGCGAGGCTGAGAGGTCAGTCGGCTGTTGCTCCCGTTGCACAGGACACCATACAGGCTGAGTCTCCCAAGGAGCCGATTGAGGTGAAAGGTCAGATTGCCGAGGACAGCAAGGCGGTGAAGGCGTTGGATGAGGAGGACAAGGCACAGGAGGTGGTGAAGAAGGTGAAGGTAACTTCGGACTATTTCAACACCCTGACGCAGAACGAGCATGAGCCGAAGCTCATCAAGGCCATCATCGATGAGGATGTAAAGGCTACGGATGGATCGAGGGTGCGGTTGAGACTGCTTGACGACATCGAGATTGGTGAGACGATGGTGAAGAAAGGATCGTATCTCTATGCCACCATGAGCGGTTTTGGTTCGCAGCGAGTGAAGGGCAGCATCAACTCCATCTTAGTGGATGACGAGTTGATAAAGGTGTCGCTTTCGCTCTATGATACGGATGGACTGGAGGGATTGTATGTTCCCGGCAGCCAGTTCCGTGAAACCACCAAAGATGTGGCGAGTGGTGCGATGCAGAGCAACATGGACATCGACCAAAGTGGAGCGAACAACAGTTTCTCGCAATGGGGAATGCAAGCCGTGACCAATGCCTACCAGAAAACGAGCAACGCCATCAGCAAGGCTATTAAGAAGAATAAAGTGAAGCTGAAGTATGGGACGTTTGTTTACCTCGTCAATGGGAAAGAGAAGAGGAAATAGACACTGCCCGATGACAAAATCATCGGGAACGGTGGCTCATCAAGTATAAACATCAATAATATCAACAATTATGAATATCATTCAGAAGATTAACGTCTGTGCATTGTTGTCGCTGAGCGTGCTTTCAGCCAAGGCGCAGACTACCTACATGGAGATGGAGCAGCTGACTGTCAACGACCAAGTGACCACCGTCATCACCGCCTCCGAACCCATCCGCTTTGTCGATATATCCACCGACAAGGTGGTGGGCGACCAACCCATCAACAACATCATCCGCCTGAAGCCCAAGGACAACGTGTATGCCGACGGCGAGGTGCTGGCGATAGTGACCATTGTGACGGAACGCTACCGCACACAGTATGCACTGCTCTACACCACGAGGATGCAGGAGGCTGTGACCGACAAGGAGATAGAATGCTCGGAGCGCAATGCCTACAACAATCCCGCTGTGAGTCTCTCTACTGCCGACATGACCAAGTATGCGCGTCAGATATGGTCGTCGGCTGCCAAGTACCGCAATGTGGCGACGAAGATGCACCGCATGGTGATGCGCCTGAACAACATCTACAGCGTGGGCGAATATTTCTTCATCGACTTCTCCGTGGAGAACAAGACCAATATCCGCTTCGACATCGACGAGATGCGCATCAAGCTGTCGGACAAGAAGCAGAGCAAGGCTACCAATGCGCAGATAGTGGAACTGACTCCAGCCCTTGTGTTGGACGATGCGAAGACCTTCAAGTATGGCTATCGCAACGTGATTGTGGTGAAGAAGATGACCTTTCCTAACGACAAGGTGCTGACCATCGAGCTGTCGGAGAAGCAGATAAGCGGACGCACCATCTCGCTCAGCATCGACTATGAGGATGTGCTGTCAGCCGATTCGTTTAACCATATACTTTTGGAGGAGGAATAATGAAAATGAAGAGTGAAGAATGTAGAATGAAGAAACAACGTTCGGCGGCCAAAGGGAAAGCCAATAGGCTTGCGCATACCTTGTTACTGATAGTTGTCTGTTTTATGGCAAGCATAACCCAGGCAAAGGCGCAGCAGAACAGTGACCGCATATCCTTGGGCTTCGGCTGCCTTTATGAGCGAGGACTGGACGTGACGCTGTCCTACGAGCATGAGACGAAGTACCACAATGCGTGGGAGTATTTTGCCAACGGCTACATCAAGTGGGACGAGTGCGCCTCGTGCGGTCATGTGTGTCCTGAGAGTTTTTGGAACAACTACCGCAGTTATGGCTTTGGCTTCGCCTATAAACCCTGTGTGGCAAGAGGACGCAACCATCATGGCAATATGCGCATCGGAGCATCGGCTGGCAGCGATACCGACAGGTTCTTGGGCGGCATCCACCTCGGTTATGAGCATAACTATACGCTCAGACATGGCTGGAAACTCTTTTGGCAGGTGAAGACAGACGTGATGATTAAGGGCGAAGACCTGTTCAGAACGGGTATCGTCCTGGGTGTGAAACTTCCTGTAAAATGACTATGCGTATGAAGAAGCTATTATCAATACTTGTAGTTGCGGCAACGATGTTGCTGACTGCCTGTGACGAGCATCAGGACTTTCCCGACACAGCCATGAAGGTTACCCATATCTTGACCACTGACGGCAAGGTGATGCCCTACGAAACCTATGAGCAATCGGGCAAGCAAGCCATTGCCGTGGTGTTCAACATCAACCAGAGTGAAGAAATGGAGGGGAACGGATATGCCGTCTATCTGTGGGACATCGCTCCTGAAGCCTTTGCCGACAGCATCGGTGTAGAGCAGGACACTTCCTGTGATCTCACCGCCTACGACGGCAATGCCAACACTTTTGCCCTTTATGGTACGACCGATGTGAAGTCTCCCTTGGCAGAGCGTGTCTTCGACCTGTGGCGTTACGGGCAGAGTGCCTATATACCGAGTGTGGCGCAGATGCGTCTGCTCTATCATGCAAAGGACATCATCAACCCCTACATCCTGAAATGCGGCGGCACACCCATCCCCGATGAGGATGATGACTGTTGGTATTGGACTTCAACGGAAGTAGAAGGACAAGCGACCGCCAAGGCATGGCTCTACTCCCTTGGCAGCGGTGCCATACAGGAGACTCCCAAGTGGCAGCCGCATAAGGCGAGACCCATCATCACGATTATGGATTAGCCCATATACAGACATCGAGTATCACCCGTATCATCATCAAAGTACAACAATTAAAAAAGAAAAAGCATGAAAAAGAATTTGTTTCTAATGTTGGGACTTGGAGCCATGCTCCTCACGTCCTGTGACCAAGACATCGTCAATGAGATTTACCTGCCCGGTGGCGGAGGTTCTGTGGTCGTGACCGACAGCACATCAACCAAGCAGCTTCAGGTATTCACCAATCTGGAGATGCTGCAACCTGCCGTTTCCACACGAGCCGTTGACAACCAGTGGGAACTCAATGATATGATTGGCATCTCTTCCACAGGGATGATCAACAATATGAAGTTCACCCGAAGCGGCGGCACGAATCAGTTTGTGTCAGCCAACAAGGTGTTTTTCACGGACACAGACACTCACACCTTCAATGCCTACTATCCCTATACGGCAAATCCTACCAACGACCTCATAGAGTTCCAAGTGCCGGAGGCAGCTGTACAGAGCGAGCAGAAGGTCAATGATTTTCTGTTTGCCAGTGGAGCGGCATCATACGCCAATCCGAGCCTTACATTGAACTTCACCCATCAGATGGTGCGTGTCATCATCAAGGTCTATACCTCACCAGAATACGGTTTCACCACCAATGATTTTGCAGGAAGCCTACTCACGTTCGTCGGTTATTTTGACAGCGGTACTTTCAACATCAAGACCGGAAAGGTAGAATGCAGTGACGAGTCGGTGACGACCTATTATTTCGGCGACCCACAAAGTGACCACATGGAATATACGCTTTATGTTCCTGCACAGGTTATGCCAGACATGACATTGCAACTCAGCAATGGGGAGAACTTCGTATTCCTCACAAACGACACGTGGAAAGCGGGTCATTCCTACAGCTATTCATTGAAGCCTGTACGCAACACCTTGGAGGTCATATCTGCAACTATTTCTCCGTGGACAGTAGAGTCTGAGAAGACCATCAACGGCTACGAATAAAACTCATAAGAGGATTGGAGGGTGTCCACCGTGGCATCCTTCATCTTTTCTCATTATCACCCAACATCATCGTAAAGTAAATGGAAGAAAGCAAAGAGTTACAGGGTTTTTACAAGATATTCAGGGCGGTGATTTATGTCTCCATCCTGATGGAGTTCTTCGCCTACGCACTGGAGCCGGAGCAGTTGGACTTCTTGGGCGGCGTAGTGACGGATATCCACACTCGCATCAAGCGGTGGATGATTTACCATGACGGCAACCTCGTGTATAGCAAGGTGGCTACGTTCCTGCTGATATGTATCACCTGTGTGGGAACGCGCAACAAGAAGCATCTGGAGTTTGACGCTCGCAGGCAGGTGCTCTATCCGCTGCTGTCGGGAGTGCTGCTGATTGTGCTGTCCGTATGGCTGTTCGGTCATTCGATAATGCCCTGTTTCTATAGAACACGCAAGGAAGCGCATACCAAAAAATGGCGTATATGTGGGTGAAGATTCACAACTCTACCCTTGCTTTGACAGTGAGGACTATATGTATGAGAATCGCTATTTTACCAATTTGCTTTTTGCCAATAGTCTGGAGGAAGTGAATAATAAACTGACTATATTGGAGCAGATTAGTCAGTTGTCATCCAACTACAACAAACTAACTGCCGAGCTTCACCCCATGGCTTATTGGGAGGGCGATACTTGTCATGATGTGCTGTTGACAGAGATGGATGATAAGTAGTCTGACATTATTGTAATTTTGGTAATAAACATTAATCCGCAACGCATACGAACTGGCAGCGGAGGCACACAAAGAGCAGAAACGCAAGACGGGTGAGCCTTATATCATTCATCCGATTGCCGTGGCACGTATTGTGGCTGAGGAACTGGAGCTTGGTGCCAATCCCGTGATGGCGGCGTTCCTGCATGACGTGGTGGAAGATACAAAATACACAATCGAGGACATCCGTGAGCGTTTCGGGGAGGATGTGGCTTTTCTTGTGGGTGTAGTGACCAAACAGAAAAAGGAGAAGTACGACAAGTCGAAGCAGGTGGATAATTACCGTCAGATACTGGCATCTGTACAGTATGATGTGCGTGCCATCTTGGTAAAGCTTGCCGACCGGCTGCACAATATGCGTACTCTGGCAAGTATGCGTCCTGACAAGCAGATGAAGATTGCCGGGGAGACAGATTACTTTTATGCCCCGCTTGCCAACCGTCTTGGGCTGTATCATGTGAAGACCGAGTTGGAAAACCTGTCGTTCCACTACCGCTGCCCTCGTGAGTACGAGCAGATAGAAGGGATGTTAGAAGCACTAAAGCTGGCAGAGAAAAAGAACCTCGAATGTTTCATTTCCAAAGTCAGTGAACTACTGGAAGACAATGGCATCAAGGCAAGGATAGAGCTGCGCTATCGTATGCCCTATAGCATCTGGCGCAAGATGCATTCTAAGGGGTGTGACTTCCACCACGTGGATGGCAAGCACTATATCCGCATCATATATGATGCAATAGACCTGCAAGAGGAGAAGAAACAGAGCCTGTATATCTATGCCGTTCTGTCTGACTATTTCAAGGAGCGTCCCGGCAGTGTGGCCAACTATATCAATGCTCCCAAGGAGAACGGCTATCAGAGCTTCCATGTAAAGCTGCTCAACGACCAAGGCGGTTGGGAGGAGATTCATATCTCGTCTGAGCGCATGGTACGCAACTCTCGTCTTGGTTGTACTGCTGAGAGAACGGAGGAAAATGTAAAGGCTTGGCTTAAGAAGTTTAAGGAGGTGCTGAAGGATGTGGCTTACCATAGTCACGAGATGGACTACATGGATGGGGTTACGGCATCGTTCTACAATGATGATATCATGGTGTTCACACCTCAGGGTAAAGGTGTCATTCTTCCCAAGGACGCTACGGCATTGGACTTCGCCTTTGAGATTCACAGTGAGGTAGGACTCCATGCGGAGTATGCCCGCATCAATGGTAGGCTTTGCTCGGTGAAGACCATGCTGCATCGAGGCGATTGCGTGGAGATCGGAACCGACAAGAACGCCATGCCCGAGGAGGAATGGCTGAAGCATGTGCTGACCTACAAGGCAAAGCGAACACTCCGCAGTCATTTTGCTAACAAGGGAAAGATGCCATACGTTCGTTGCTCCTGCTGTCATCCATTGCCAGGCGACGAGGTGATAGGATTCAAGGGTGCTGAAGGAAAAGTGACACTGCATAAGCGTAACTGTCCCGATGCCATCCGCATGGCTTCGGAACAAGGCGACTCCATCGTTGCCGTCAACTTTGAGGAACAAGAAGGGTTCCTCTTCCCCGTCCGTATCTGCATCCGTGGCATTGACCGCCATCACCTGTTGAGCGATGTGGTGGCATGTATCACCGAGAAGCAGAACCTCTCTATTTCAAGACTCAACACTGTGACCATTGACCGCATCGTTGAGACTTCGGTTGATTTCGCAGTCCATTCGGTAAGAGAGTTGGAGATGGCTATGGAGTCCATTGCTGGCATCAGGAACGTGGATGAGGTATCGAGGATTGACATTGAATAAATAAGAATTTTATGAAGATACATTACGCGACAATCAGTGAAACAGGAAAGCGTCAGAACAACGAAGACGCTTTCCGTATCGTAAATAGTGAGGACGGAAGCCGTTGGTTGGTAGTGGTCTGCGATGGCATGGGAGGTCACGCCATGGGAGAAGTGGCAAGCGAGACCGTTTCAGACGCTATTGTGGATTACTGGAAAAAACATACGGACGAGCCTGACAGTGAGACAAAGGTGAAGAAGGCCTGTGCTCATGCCATGAGGACACTTGACAAGAAAGCCGATTCGTTAAACCATTGCCAAATGGGAACGACGATGGTGATGGCAAGCATTGAGGGCGACACCGTGACCATTGCCTATGTAGGTGACAGCAGATGCTATTTGCAGCGTCCTGATGAGGGGCTGCTCTACCAGACGAAGGACCATGTGCGTTTGGATTATGGCTGGGAGGTCATTGATCGTTGCTTTTTCTCCTATCATCATGAGGCAGATGTCCCGGACATAGTGCAGTTCAAATTGAAAGCAGGTGACAGAATGTTGCTTTGCTCCGATGGCTTATACAAAAGCATGGCACCAGACATTCTGTTGGCAAGGATGATGGATGAGAAGCCGCTTGCCGACATCCTTGAAGTTTATGATTTCATGTGCGAAAAGCAGGGCGATGACAATTATACGGCAGTATTGATTGAGGTAAAAGAATAAAAACAGGCAGATAGTATGAAATGGTTTGGTATGATTGCCATGACATTGTTGATGACAATGACTGGCTGCAAGAAAGAAATGGGAAACCAGTATCGTGGATGCTTTGAGAATGATGATGCCGTCAGTCTCAAAGACGTAATCGAGATTTATGACAAATACGCAAGTGCAAAGAAGGACAGCACGGACTTTGATCTCTTTGCTGCCTTCTATGGACAGGATGCGGCAGACAATGTTCTCGAATACGAGATTGTGAGTGATACGGCATTCGCCCTGCAATTGCCAGAATATGCCGCAAGCAAACATCCGTTTCTTTCCAATGCAGAGGTGTTCTACAACTCTTGCCTGTTGGCTTTCAACGTGTGGAGCAATCACGAGTTGTGGCTGAGAGGATGTGATGGTTTTGAACTTGATGAAGAAAAAGACGTTGTTGCCGGCATCAAGGCTCTTAGTGAGGATTGCATCAGGGACAAGGAACTCCGCCAGGCTGCCAAGATTTACAAAGACAGCATCGTCATTATGATGAAGCGTTCTCCAGAAGAATGGAGCGAGGACGAACATTCCATGGATCTGTTGATTGCTTTTGGCAATAAGATTGAAGCCAAGTCCTATCAGTATTTCACTGATGAGGAAAAGTTTGTCGATTCGTTAAATGCCATGACCAAGGAACTGACTGATGCGACAAAGCCAACTATTGAACTATACAAGCAGGTTGAGGCAGACAAAAGAGTGGAAATGATGCTGAATAGCTTGAATGACTGTTCCACTTTTGACGAACAATGCTCGTTGTTCCTGAATTGGGCAGACAGTCCAGAAGCAGAACTTGAAGACGAGTGGATTGTGGCTGTGGCGGAGAAGCTAATGGACAGCGGCAAATACAACCCTTGTCTTAACAATATCTGGATTATATGGCGATGTCTGTATCAATATTGCTATGGCGGAATATCCCGTGATTCCTCCATACCCAACAGCATTTACAACGATATGCGCAAGAAATGCTATCTGACTTGCCTGAAAAGGATTGAGAAAAATTCTAATGATGTTTTTGCCATGAACTGTGCAGCGGCAGTTGGTGGCAGGGTGAACATCAACCGCTTCGGAGAGTTTTTGTTTGGCAATGAAGCTGTGACTGAGAAGCACACCTACTTATCTGGTCGTGACGATAAGGAGGATAAAGAAAGTGAAGAAGCTGAAGATTAAAGAAATACAATGATTATGAGATTGAGTAAAAGAATGACAATGGTTTTGGCATTGCTCCTCTCGGTGATTGGAGCGGATGTCTGTGCACAGGAGGTAGCGGATTCGGTCTGGGTGGATTCCGTCGAAGTGGATTCCGTGACACTTGCCGAAGAGTTTAAATCGGATTATGACTCGGAAGAAGACAAGACGAGGAAGGACAGTTTGATCCAGGCACGTTACGTCATCGTCTCCATGAATGGGAAGTATGGTATCTATGACCGTGAGAAGAACGACAGTGTCACGGCTGTGGATATGGACTATATCGAGTATTCCCACTATTTCCAACCAGAAGACGGTATGTGCTTCTGCTATTTCTACTATGAGAAAGGGCTGCAATGCGGAAAAATCGGCATCAATATGAATGACAACACGAAAATGGAAGCTTTTGCCGACAATCCAAGACTCGTGGGGAAAGTGGAAGACTTTCCTGCCATAGACTCATTGATTTCGGCGCGGAGCTATGACGTGCTGAGTGAATGTATGATGGATATTGACGGAATAAAAGGACAGGTGGCAGTAATTGACGCAAGGACATCTGATGTGTTGACATGGGGAGCATTGGAGAATGTAGAGGGTGACATCGTGTATGCACCTCTTCTCAAAAGGTTGTGCAGTTCGGAAACATATATGCCATTTGTGGCGGCCGACTGCCTCGCCCAGTCAAACACTTCTTTGGAGGACAGCATCGATACAGAGCAAGGTATTCTTGTGTTGAACGACAGCGTGCGGATAAGAGACCATAATTGGCGCAGAGGTGGTTACGGTATGTTGACATACCGACAGGCTCTGCTCAACAAGTCGAGAATTGGGATGTATCACGCTATGATGACCCTGCCTGACGGTATGGACTATTGGAAGTACGCCACAGACCAGACGAAGAACACCAATGCGATGGAACTGGCTACGGTGTTCAACAATATCTTCCATTTGGATTCCGTGAACGTCTCTGCGGAAAGACGCGGCAATATCCGTGCAATTGCCATCGGGATGTTCAAGGAAGGGGGCATACAACATAAGCGTGCGCCCAAGGATGTGGAACTGGCTGGAGTGTATAACGTGGCTGATGACGAAACGGAGCAGACATTTACGTTTGTAGGCTGCTTCCCAGCCGACAAGCCAAAGTATGCTGTCAGCATGGTCGTGCAGAGAAAGCGTAAGCTACCGGCATCGCCAGCAATGGTGTCAGACAAGGTGAACGAACTGATTGAGTGGTTGAACAAAAAGTAAATCTGATAAATAATATGAGACAAAAGATATTTTGGCTTGATTTGGCCGTCTGTTCCTTATGGTTGTTAATTGCATTGGCAAACTGTTGTTGGTGGTCGTTACCAGCCCATTTTCTTATGGTAGTCACAGTCGTGATGAGAATCATTCTCTCCTTCTCCCTTTATCGCAGGGAGAAACGAAGTTGGATTCCATTGACAGTTTTCTCGGCTTTATTCGCCTTGCTGTCTGTTGTGGGGCAAGTTATGATCACAACCGGTGATTTCGCTGATTTGCCATTCGCCGTTATGGGCATAAACAATGACCACTTGACCCAGACCATTATTAAATGCACACTGTTGGCATGGCTGTTCTTGGGGCCGTTGGCTGTATATATTGTTGGACTTTGCAGGAAGACATTGACTGCATCCACCTTGAACAGGAAGGATGCTTTGGGAGGAATCCTTTGGAAGGACAAGGGAGCTAAGAAATATTGCCAACTGATGTTGATAGCTGTCTGTGCGTTATATGCAGGGCTTGCCATGGACATGAGAATGTGTCGTTTCGCTTGTGTCGTCCTGCCGCCTCTCAGTCTATATCTGATTGCCAGATATATGACTTCCTGTAAAGATACAACAGAGAAGAATCCTGTTGTCGGCAAACTTTGGATGATGGTTGCTGCTATTGTACTATTCTTCTATGCCCAACGCTATGCCGGGATGTGGCGCGTGTGGATGCTTGTTGTCTGTATAGCAATGGTTGCTTACGTATGTTGGCGCACTTTTGGCAAGCAAGGATTGGCAGGAATAAGCATATTGGCTACTGTTTATCTGGGAATATTCCTCCCAACCCTGGCAATTGGTTATAATCAATACGCCTGTATAGAATATGGCCGCCGAGGGTTATATACGTTGGAGCCATTGAGAGGCGTTTTCTATATCAAGGACACTAATACGGACAAGGTTGGCTTGCGTGACAGATACGGCATACTTGTCGAACCCATATATGACAACATTGTTCATAATTCACGCAATCGTCCGTTGGGAATCTATGAGCTAAGAAACAACGGATGCTATACTTTGTATAATGTATATCAAAACAAAATGATGACATCAAACGTCAGCGACCCGAATCTACAGGACAGTATCTGTCAAATACTTGATAAGTATTGTGACGGTAATGCTTATGGATACAGAGACAGGTTGGAAGTACGTGTTACCAACAAGTTCAAGGCGGAGATTCCTCTTTCTCACGTCAAGATGACGAGAAACGGAATTACCTCATACTATGATTACTCAGACCAACCGTATATATCGGAAGACTCGGTGACTCTTCGTTCCGGGGAGTTTGCAACCGACTCTGTTGTGCGCTATGGTGACACTTTTCATGTACTCCATTACTCCTATGACGTGAAGCGTGACAGCACGGTATTATACAATATTGACCTGAAGACCGCAAGACAAAGTACACCACAACATGAGGAGTTGGATGAGTTGGCCATGAGAATAGAAACATTATTGAAACAATGAGTTAAACCGAAGCAAGATGAAGAAACTGATAATGCTTTTCATTGCTTTCATCACCCTTATCGGTTGTGGAGGCGGCTACCAGCAGGAAGAGAATACTTCTGAATGGGGTGACAGTATAGCCACGATAAACAACACGGCTTACTATTGGATGCAACTGGCAGATGACTCTGCACGGATTTCTGCAGTCAGAGACAACCAGCTGGTAACTGAGTGTATTGTGAGAGGACCAGTATATGGTGCAAGGCAATATGATGACGGAGAAATATATATTCTCTGCGGTCAAAACCAAATCTCATGGTTTGATGTCAGAAACATCCCAAGCGAAATAGATTTGATGACGGAGGAGGAATGGGATAACTATGATCCATCGCAAGAAAATGCTGATGCAATAATCGATATAGGCATGTGAAATAAGGGAAAAGATGCTGAAAAGACAGTGAATAGTGGTGGTTTCGATAGAAAAACGTCTGCCTTGTGTAAATTTTACGCAAAATGTTTTGGTGTTCAAAATAAACACATTACCTTTGTGGCGTAAATTTAACGCAATAAGTATATGGAAAAGATAAACAAGACAGACGAAGAGTTGCAATACTGCTATAAGTACCCTCATCCGAGTGTAACGACAGACTGTGTCATTTTTGGATTTGATGGTACAAAGTTGAGAGTGCTTTTAGTGCAGCGAGGCATCGAACCTTACAAAGGGCGATGGGCTTTCCCCGGTGGATTCATGAAGATGGACGAGAGTGCCGAAGAGGGTGCGTTGCGTGAATTGCAGGAAGAGACTGGATTGGAGGGTGCATACATCCGCCAGTTCCATACCTTCACTGCTCCACAGCGTGATCCTCGTGAGCGTGTCATCACCATTGCCTACTATGCTTTGGTGAGGATGCAGGAAGTGAAGGGTGGCGATGATGCTGCCGATGCGCGCTGGTTTGCTTTGGACGAAGTGCCGCAGTTGGCTTTCGACCACGACCAGATACTCCGAAAAGCTGAACAGGCATTGCGTCAGCAGATACATTTTGAACCCATTGGCTTCGAACTGCTGCCAGAGGAGTTCACCATCAAGGAATTGCAGAACCTCTACGAGGCCATACTGGACGTGCGATTCGACCGCCGCAACTTCTACAACAAGATGAAACGTCTTGAAATGCTGGAACAAATGGATGAGACGGTTAATCCGTCGCAGAAGAAAGAAGCCTTTCTCTTCCGCTTCAACAAGGCGAAATATGAGGAACTGAAGCAAAAGGGATTTAGATTGGAGTTTTAAATTATAATAGGATTTTATGTACGATAGAGAATATACACCCGAAAGGATTTCGGAATTGAAAGAGAACGAGATATTTGTCTTTGGCAGCAATCTGGCAGGCGTACATGGAGGTGGAGCTGCACGGTTTGCTTACGAACGGTTTGGTGCCGTATGGGGCGAAGGCGTTGGTCTGCATGGTCAGACATACGCCATCCCTACCATGCAAGGTGGTGTTGATACCATCAAGCCCTACGTAGATGCATTCATCCGTTTTGCCAAGGAGCACAACCGACTCACGTTTTTGGTCACACGAATAGGTTGCGGTATAGCAGGATTTCGTGACGAGGAGATTGCTCCACTCTTTGCGGATGCCATTGAGGTGGAGAATATCATCCTTCCGATGGAGTTTGTGGAAAACATTTCACCAGAGGGCAAGCGTAATTACTATCTTGAACGATTTTTGACTGCGCATAAATACAACTACGAGAATGCCCTGCGGGAAATTACAGACGGACGCAAACGTACTCACTGGATATGGTTCATCTTTCCTCAGTTGGCTGTATTGGGACATAGTGCTAATGCCAAGTATTACGGCATCAGCGGGTACGACGAGGCGAAGGCTTACTATGAACATCCCATATTGGGCGCAAGGTTGAGGGAGATTACCATGGCACTGCTACAACACCGTGGAGAGTCAGCTATAGATATACTTGGCGATATAGATGCCGTAAAGGTTCGCTCTTGTATGACACTCTTCGATGCTGTCTCGCCAGATGACATATTCCAAGAAGTGTTGAATGCTTTCTATGGTGGAGCGTATGACAAGAAGACATTGGACTATATGTGACAGATGTAGGGTTACTACCTACTCTCATATTACATAAAGAAGATAATTGAATTGTAGAATGGAAGAAAATTATATGGCTACCACACGGAATGGGCACGAATTGAAGGATATGTATAATCCAGAAACAAACACGCTGGATATACGTTCCAATGGTTTGTACCCCTCCAATGTGCTCAGCAATTTGTGCAGCAACGGTTTCCGCCTCGACGGAATGGTATGCGGCAGTATGGAAGGTTTCCTGCAATCTCTGAAGAGGAAGGAACTTGACAAACAGCGGCAGATATGCAACATGAAGGGCGGCAATGCTCGGAAGATGAGCGTCACTTCTTGGCAGACTGACCAGATTGTATGGTGGAAGGGGCAGGCTATAGACCGCCAAAGCGAAGAGTATCAGCGACTCATACGCCGTGCTTATCAAGCAATGTTCGAGCAAAGCGAACGATTCCGTGCCGCACTGATGCAGACTCGTGGCATCACACTCGTTCACACAAGCGGTGAACCGAGTTCCTATAAGACGATACTTACGCCTTCAGAGTTCTGCGGAATCCTGATGGATTTGCGCGATAGTTATGATCTTCGGGATAAGATAAAGGAACTGGAGGAGAAGTCTATCCGAAGGAAGAAACTCATGTATCTTCATGGCTTCGGCTCGTCGGCGGCAAGCGGAACGGTAAAGACTCTACGAGAGTTGTTGCCAGACTTTGATGTCGTTGCTCCCGACATACCCGTTGACCCTGCAGAGGCTCTGCCCTTCTTGCGAGGACTGTGTATGAACGAAGTGCCGGATGTTGTTGTCGGCACCAGCATGGGAGGCATGTATGCGCAGCAGATGCGTGGCTATAACCGCATTTGTGTGAATCCCGCTTTTGAGATGTCGAAGAAGAGCAAGATGCTCACGGTGGGCACACATGAATACTTCAAGCCGAGAAAGGACGGTACCACCCATTTCGAGATTACTCCGGAAATCATCCTCCACCATGCAGAGATGGAGGAGCATCAGTTTGATAGGATTACCGAGGCCGACCGCAAGCAGGTATGGGGAATGTTTGCCGACAACGACCAGCAGGTAAATGGAGAATCGTTGTTTCTGCAATACTATAATCAAGTAATCCATTTCAGTGGCGAGCACCGTATGGATGACAAGGTAATAGAGGACGTTCTTGTACCGCTTATTTATAGATGTGTCGCAAAATGAACAACAGAATATTTGAATCCATATTGCTGTGTGCGCTATTCCTGCTAATGGGAAGCTGCAAGAAGAGCACCCCAGTATATACGACAACAACAGAACAGAAATCTGCTGTGCCTGTTGTCTGTGTATATACGTTGGGCGCAGTCAATGAAGATTTACAGCGTGCCATGATGGATTCTCTAAGAGTTCATTATCCCAAATGCAGGATGGTCGGTAATATCCACTTGCCCGACTCTGCCCTTACTACTGAAAGGAATGACCACAAACGATATAGGGCTGATGTACTGAACAAGGTGCTATGTCATTATAAGTCTGATTCAACTATTGTCGTTGGACTTACGCAGGCTGATATAGGGCTTGATAATTTCAGAGGTCGTGCCCATAGCGGAATTATGGGACTTGCCAGCGGTATAGGGACAGGTGTGGCGGTATTCTCGTCCTATCGTCCTCATGGCAACGGGCAGTTGTTTAGCGTAATGCTCCACGAATTAGGTCATGCCCAAGGCTTGCGGCATTGTCCTGATATAAAATGTATGATGCAGAATGCCAAAGGTGGTAATCCTTTCCGCAAAACAAACGTATTCTGCGACAAATGTAAGAAATATATGGAATCCAAGCACTGGAAGCTATAATACCTTTTATAGGAGAAATAATAAGTAGAACATATGTTAGTGATACATCCAAAAGACAAAACCACGGCGATGCTTTCAGCCCTATATGATGGGCTGGAAGCACAAGTCGTTGCCGACTACCGCACAACCAAGGAGATGGGGCATCTGTTGCATCATGTCTCTACACAGGAGCGTATCATGTTGCTGGGGCATGGCTCAGACAAAGGACTGTTCTTTCGTGCGGATGACAGCAAGGACGAGTTCGACAAGATAATCGTGGGCCATTCCCACGCTTATCATCTGCGTAAGCATGGTGGAAACATCGTAACTGTGTGGTGCAATGCTGACCAGTTTGCCCGTGCAGAAGGCTTGCATGGTTTGTTTACAGGGATGATAGTTTCAGAGTTAAATGAGGCTCTATTATACCAGGTAGAGACGACACAGGAGGAACTTGACCGTGAGAATGTGAAGTTGGCCCGTAGGCTGAGAGCATTGCTTGATGAAAGAATCCCCCTGAGCGAGATACCTAAGCGGATGTTGGCAATGGATGATGTCCACTCACCCTTGACCACATTCAATTACAAGAATTTCTACTATTTATAAGAATTAATGAGATGAAAATCAAAAATCTGTTTTTAGCTATATATGACCAGTTGACTCGCAAAGGTGCTTGGAGAAACATCTTCGTGACGCACAACGCCTTCGGCATTTTCAGCCGATACAGCCATACAGCACGCGGAAGCGGCAAGCCCAAGATGGCTTACCCTACGAAAGCTGTTGCTTTGAGGGCTGCCAAGGCAATGAGCGAGAAGCATGGTGTGCATTTCTCTGTATATAAATGCGCGTGGTGCGATGGGTGGCATGTGGGAAAGAATGCCCAAAACAAGGTTATCCAAGAGAACAAATCTGAGGCGAACAACCTTTCAGTTGTCAACAAGCCCAATGCTTTGTATGAGGCATTGACGCGATACCCCATTGTTGACCTTGCCCCCGTGTATGACAAAGGAGTCAGAGGCAGAACAATGTCGGGACGTGGCAGCAACTGGCTGTTGGAAAAGGTGCGTGATGCCGGTGTAAAGGTCATCATCGACCTCCGCACAGCAGACCATACCGACCGCTACGACCGCAATGTGGCAGAGGCCGGACTTGAATACCACAGTCTGCCCATCGACAGCAAGAACACGGACGTACACCAGATTATTAGCTCGCTTCCTCTGCTGTTCGATCTGATGGACAAGGGAGGATTCTATATTGCCTGCGCTATGGGCAGACATCGCACGGACATTGCCATCGCGCTTTACTATGTGATGCACCCTTCCGTTCCGTTTGAAGAGGTGCCTGAGATGATAGGCCATCGCTATGTGGAGAAAAAGAAGTTTCGTTGTGATGACATTGCCGCAAGACTCAACAGCATTATCAAGGCAATCACTCCCAATGAGCTTGCCATGCTGGGGTTGCCCGCAGACTATGAGGTAGAGTTCCTGAGACGTAAAAAGCATTTGTTTGATGTAAACCGTAATTTTGAATGAACATGAGCTACAAGATTTGCTTTGTATGCACAGGCAATGCCTGTCGGTCACCGTTCGCAGAATGTGTGACGAAGAAATTCTTGGCAGATGCCGGAATGAATGGCATCGAAGTATTCTCACTGGGTACATTGGACTGGGGAGAGAATCCTCGTGATGTTGCCATGGTGGATGTGGCGAAGGAATTGGGATATGATTTAAGCGGTACGACCACGGTTATGACACGTGAGAAACTGATGGAAGCTGATGCAGTCATTGTGTTTGAAGAGCGTCACCGTGATGCCATAACACGAGTATTGGACTATAGCCATTGGAACAGAATTGTTCTGTTCAATAAAATCGCATTGGATGAAAACGGCAATGTGGAAGACCCGCATTATCAGACTGCAACTGTATATCGTAATGTGGCAAAACACATTGAAGACGGTTGTAAACGAATGGTAGAGCAGTGGAAACTACAGCCACCAAAGCCTAAAGATTGAAGATTGCATGAATGCAATGATAATATCCCTTTGGCTAATGTGGCAAACAGGCACAATAGACCAAAGGGATATTTTTTTCGGTAGAAAGTTGTGGTAGATGATAGAGAGCGGTTACAAATGCCACTCTCTTATCATAGAAGTAAAACAAAACAGTGGAGGTTACGAAGATGAATACGTCAGAAGCCGAGAAAGATTGGTTGCGCCGCATCTGCGGAGGACAGCCGGTGACAGAACAGCAGACAGCCCCTGCAAAGGAGGCTGAGCACAAGCCAGCAGCAGAGAAGAATGCCAATGGTCATGGATTCGGAGACATTGCGGGCATGAATGAACTGAAGGAGTTTGTGACCGAGGGATTTATCAACGTACTGAAGAACCGCAAGTGCGCCGAGGTATATGGCATCAAGCCACCCTCCATGCTCTTTTATGGTCCTGCTGGTTGCGGCAAGACGTTCTTCGCAGAGAAGATGGCCGAGGAGATAGGCATCAACTTCATGAAGATTGTGCCTGATGACCTCGCCTGTACCTGGGTACACGGAACACAGCAGAAGATTGGCGAGGTATTCAAAGACGCGGAGAAAAAAGCTCCCACACTGCTGTTCTTCGACGAGTTTGATGCCATGGTGCCAAAACGCTCAGGTGACGAGGCCAACCAGCACTATGACAGTGAGGTCAACGAGTTTCTCTGTATGCTCAACAATGCCTCCGAACGTGGTGTATATGTCCTTGCTGCCACCAACCATCCTGAACGCATCGACAAGGCTGTGCTACGGACAGGACGTATCGACGAGATGGTATATATAGACATGCCCGACAAGGAAGCCCGCAAGAGTCTGTTCTCGTTAGCACTCTCCAAACTTCCCTCGGATGAGGGGATAGACATCAACAGACTGGCAGAGCTGACTGAAGGCTATAACTGCAGCGACATCAGTTACATAGTGAGGTCGGCGGCAAGAAAGATGTTCAATGCCACTATCAAGGGCTGCACAGACGAGTACCAGCCTATCAGCCAGACTCTACTCGAAGAAGTCATTTCCAAGAAGCGTCCTTCTGTCAGTGGCAGAGACCTGCGAGAATACGAGCGAGTGAGGAGTGAGTTCTCTCCAAAGGATGAGGGCTGTCGCCACGCCACTATAGGTTTTAGATGAATAATAATCAAAATAAGAAATTTATGAAAGAGAAGATTTTGGAAGCATTCAGAGACTTGGGGTTCAAGTTGGAAGAAGAGGAAGGCATGGGTTACAGTTTCAACTACGAGGGACTGAACCTGCTGTACATGTACAATGAGAGCGATGAGGAGTTTCTCAACATTGCACTTCCTGGTATTGTTGAAGTGGAGGAAGACAGGATGTTGCAGATTTGCGCCTTGTTGGAGAAGATCAACTCCACGTTGAAGTATGTCAAGACCTATATGCTTGGGAACAGCGTCTGGTTGTTCTATGAGCGTGAACTGTTTGGCGAGGAAGACCTGATGACGGTAATCTCACGCATGATACTTCACTTGGAGGCAGGACTTGTCTTTGCTCGCAAGGCGATGGCAGAAATTGAGGAAACGATGGCAAACGATTCCTCCGATGATGACACTGCTGAAAGTGCTGAGGAGATTGTGGCAGAGGAAATAGCAGATGATGAAGACAACGAATAAACAGGAGGGAAAGACTATGACAAAGAAAGAAATGATATTGGAGGCTATCGAGAGCCTCGGTTACAAGCCTCATGTGGATGATGACGGCGACATTTGCGTCCGCTTCCAGATGAAAAGCATCTTCTTTTTGACGGGTCAGGAGGAAGAGCAGTATATTTCGGCGATTCTGCCCCAGTTCTCCGAGGTGAACGAAGGAGAGGAAACCCTCACACTGGCTGTCTGCAACAAGGTGAGCCGTGAAGTAAAGCTTGCCAAGGTGTATATTGACCAGACATTGAAAAGCGTAACAGCCAGCTGCGAGTTCTTCTACACCGATATGGAGAGTCTGAAGAATAACGTGGAGCATGTACTGAACATTCTTGGCATGGTGCGTTCCGCATATCACAAGGCAAAAGCAGAATTTATGTAAATCATATAAGGTATGGCTATGAAGAAATATATTATCCTATTTATGGTGGCTATATTAGCCTCTTGTTCTGACATGCAACTGGCAGAGAGTATCGCAGATGTGAAAGAGTCAGAATTGGTCAAGGAGAATGCCAATGGCAGTGCAGAAATCAATGCTCTTGTTGAAAGGGCACGCTGGGGTGATGGTCAGGCTTATTTGCAACTTGCAGACTGTTACAGGGACGGTATCGGTGTGAAAAAGAATTTCCTCGGAATGTTGGCTATGGTGGAACAAGCACGAGAGCATGGTGCTATTCATAGTGAAAAGGAATATATGACACAAATCCCGGATGATAATGACATCAAACGTTTCTGTAACCTGATGGACAAAAGCTGTAGCCAACTGATAGAAGAGGAAGACAGTATCATTGCGCAATTGGCTACAAGCGACAATCCCGATGTACTCGCTATTTATGGTGCTCTGCGTGTGGAAAGCGGTGATTCCATACGTGGTTTTGAAATCATAAGGGATGCCTCTGAGCGCGGAAGTGATTTTGCAGCATTGCTGAACGCTTTGCCGGACTGGAAAGTCAATATTCAGCCCGATAATATGAAACTGGAACAGCTTGCGGAAAGAATTCCATTGGTATATAAGCTGCTCGGCAAACTCAGTCTGAAGCCAGACGAAAACGGCATAATTGATGAGAGAAAAGTCGCCTACTATTATATGAAGGCTGACGAACATGCGTTGCTCTCCCGGAGAGAAGCTAGATGGTTACTCGCTTATCATAAAGATGTGGGCATTCCTCAATTGACCGAAAGTGATGTAAAGAGATTGGAAGCATTCATCCGTTTTCCCAATGAGAGAGTTGAAATCGTTGCAGATACAGTGAGTGTGGATAGTATAAGAAAAGACAATAACCATATAAATAATAATAGATAATTATGACACGAATATTCTCATCTACAAAGTTTTGGAAGGTCTTGATCCTTGCAAAACCATGCAAGCGTTTCCCTCTTTCCGTGGTATATGTATTGCTGTTTGCTTTGTGCTGGTTTGCCAGTATGCTGAAAACCGAATACCACTGGAACATCGCAATATCTACGTTCGAGATTACCATGGTGTTCTTTGCATCTGCAATGTTTGCTTCAACAGGCATGACGAAACTTGCCTCTATAGTCGAGGATAAACGGAAAGCAAAGATGTGGAATATAGCAACGCAGGTATTTCTCGTATCAGAGTGGGCGTATATATACTGGCAGGACAGTATTCACATTCTCCATATATCAACCCCGTATGCTCTGGTACTGACCTCAATAGTCTCCGTAGCCCTGTTTCCTGTGATAGGTAAATGCAAGGATCAAATTCTGTGGAACAATGCCAAGAAGCTGTTCCTTAATCTTCTAATAGCTGTATGTAGTGCTGCAGGAGTGTCTATGTGTTTGGTAATAGCATTCTGTCTGTTGTATGTACCGCTCAGTCTTATGACAGACTTAAAATGCCCAACTCTCCTATTAAAGGTTATTGGACTTATACTTCCCTTCGTGTTCTGCATGTTTGATTTCCTGCGTCGGGAACCTACAGGCAAGAAGCTTACCTCAATCAAAGAAAAAGCATCTGAATTTCAGGACTATCACAAGTATCTGTTAGGATTATTCGCCTATGCGATTCTCGTAATGTATCTTTATATGCTGATTATCCTATTCTCCTTCGAGCTGCCTCGTGGATATATCTCGCTGATATGCTGTACTCTTACGGGATTTGGATTTCTATGCTATATCATTGTTGTCAATACAAAGGTCAATGAGACTGGCAAGACATGGAAAAGCATTCATTCGCGTATTCCGTTGTTGCTTCTGCCTTTGCAGCTGTTGATTACGATAGCCATCGGGCGACGAATCATTGACTATGGAGTAACGATTCAACGTTGCTATATCGTGCTCCTTAACCTATGGTCTTATGCGGTGTGTATTTACCTTATAGTGCGTAAAGGTAACAACCTGCGTTGGATTCCAATCTCATTCATCGTAACATACTTCATATTCACTGCGACTCCACTCAGCTGTTCAAACTATGTGCTTTGGCAGTTGAAGACAGACATCAGAGCGTTTCTGAATCATAAGAAAAACATATTTAGCAGAGGAATTCCGGTAGACAAATATGACTATCTCATACAAGAATATGGCTCTGCCGCAGTCAATGAGTTCAAAGACATAGAAAAATACAGAAGTGAGTAACAAACAAAAGAACGAATCAAAACCAATTCAATAATAATTATGGAACAGAAAGAAATGAATATCACAAAGACTAAAGTCTTCAATGTGATTATCCTCGACCGCAGCGGTTCGATGGAGTGTATTCGACAGGCTGCCGTGGAGGGTTTCAACGAGACCTTGGCAGGAATCAAGAAAGCTCAGGAGAAGTTTGCAGAGACACAAGACCATTTTGTGTCATTGGTCACATTCTGCAGTTGTGAGACGAAGCACGTGTTTGACAAAACACCTGTGGCGGATGCCCATCCGCTGAAGATGGAGGATTTCCACCCATGCTGCACCACACCGCTGTATGATGCCATGGGCATTACGCTCACAGCCATACGCAAGCATGTCAAGGAGATTGAGGACAGCGTGGTGGTTGTGACCATCATTACCGACGGCATGGAGAATGCCTCGCACGAGTACAACGGCAAGACCATCAAGGAACTTGTGGAGCGTCTGCGTGGTGAGGGATGGACATTCACCTATATGGGTGCCAACCAGGATTCCGTAGAGGTGGCAATGAAACTGTCTATCCGCAACTCGCGAAACTTTGCCTATAGCCATGAGGGCACACGTACCTCGATGAGCAAGGACACCAGCACGCGCATGAACTTCTTCTCTCGCCTCTCGTGCATGAAGATGCAGGAGGCAGACGGATGCGCAGCACCTATGTCGGCAGAGGAGCGGCACAACCTATATACCAGTATGGCAGACGAAGCTTTTGATGAGGAGGAAGGAAAATGAGAATGAAGATAACATCAATGAAAAGGGCTTTCATTCTGTTCTGGCATGGGTTGACCGCCCTCCTCGTTGGCATTGCCAACTGGTTCACTGTGATATTGGGCATGAGGGATGACTCCAAGTATGGCAAGATTCTCCGTCGAACGGTTGGAACTTGCTTCACCTTGCTAATGATAATGTTGACATCTGCCGTGATATATGGTGTTGGCAAAGCCTTTTATGAAGAGTTACCACGTGATATGAGATACGGTGACGACTATTACGATACGCAGTACATCTCACGTTCAGTTACCTATTACACCAGCTACGACGAGGAGGGCTATCTGAAGACCTCTGACGGCAAGAAGACCATTACAGGTATCAAGTGGATAGCCAAGCCACTGGGTATGGACTCACTGATATGCTACAGCGACGGCAAGAAACGCGGCTATTTCAATATGTTCACAGGCAAACCCGTCATTGAGCCGAAGTACAGCCATGCATGGATTTTCTCCGACGGACTGGCATCGGTGGATGACGGAGGCTGGATCAAGTTCATCGACGCGTCGGGCAAGGTGGTGATAGACCCACAGATTCCTTATATCCCCGGAGCAGAAGGCTATGTGTTCCACAAAAACCGCTGCATTGTCCACAATGAACGTCGTGACCGTTTCGGTCTGTTGGACAAGCAGGGCAAGTGGGTGTTGCAGCCAGATTATTTCTCCATTGAATCTTCCGGGAACTTCTGGGTTGTCGATAACGGAGAGGGCAAGAGCGTATTGGACAGCACGCTGAACACGGTTATTCCGTTCACGAAAGGTCAAATTTGGGTAAGCAGCGAATATATCAGTGTTACTCTCAGTAACCACATCATTCAGCGTTACGACCATAGCGGTGAGATTATCAATGATTTCTATATCAATGATGTAGGTTATATGACCTATGAGTCAGATGAGTTGCGCTACGCAACCTCTAAGAATTACAATGAGGAAGGTACACTCACCAGTGAGACGGAAAATATTGAGCCGTTGCCAGTGGAGAAGATGGCAAAATGCCGGCGTTATGAGGCAGAAAGCGGATGGTATGGACTAATGACAGCAGATGGCAAGGTCATCACACCTCCGTCATACTGTAGCATCCAGGCAATAGGTTATGACATGTACCTTTGCAAGGACAATGACGAAGATGGTGTGATATTGAATGGTAAAGGTCAAAGGATTGATTAGTTTTCAGGATTGACAATGTTCTCAGCAAACATATTGCCCACAGATGTTTGCTTGATGAGATTGAGCAGGATGGCAGGATTGATGTTCTTGCCATCCTTTTTTAATGTCAAATGAAGATGTGGGCCTGTACTGCGACCGCTGTTGCCTGTCAGGGCGATGACGGTGCCGGGATGGACGTGGGTGCCTTCGGTGACGAGGGTTTGGGAGAGGTGGCAATAGCTGACGGTGAAGTCGCCGTGACGGAGGGTGACATAGAGGCCTGAACGTTTGTCCTTGCCTACCTTGATGACCTCGCCGTGCATCATGGCGTATGCGGGTTCGTAATATGCCTTCAAATCAAGCCCGTTGTGTAGGGCTTTTCTTTTTGTGAATGGGTCTCTGCGGTAGCCGAAAGGGCTGGTGACAGAGATATGGCGGAGTGGACTGACAAGTGCCGGGAGGCGGTCGGTCTGCTCCGTTTGGTTTTGTATTTGGGTAAAGGCAAGAGAGTCTCGCTGCTGATGCGTCGAGCACGGGGGCTGTTGTTCGGGTGTTGTGGACTGCATCGTCTTTGGCACTGCCTTGCGGTGTGCCTTAGTCTGCGTGACGGTGTTGAACTGAGCGAATACTGTTGCTGATGAACAGAATATTGCTGCTATTGTGATGAGTATAAATCGTTTCATGGTGCAAAAGTAACAAGCAATTATTGGGCTGGCATAATGAACGAAGGGAAGACAAGAAGATTGTAACATAATATAGCAATCGAGTTTGATTTTTGAGCAGAAATCAAACTCAAATAATAATAATCGTCAAAAGATTGAGGATGTGAGAAGCCATAGAGTGATTGTATATAATAGTAGGAGTAACTTTGCATGAGTTTAATTTCAAATTCAAAGTTAAAGTATGAAGCAAGTACGATTTGAAGAGAGCGAGGTGCCTTATCAGACACTGGCTCGTTTTGGTCTCACACAAGAGAAGATTGAAGACCTGCCCTTGTGGGCATTGGAAGATATTGGTCAGGGACGACGTTCGCCGTTGCTGCCCATTCAGGTGACTAATGATGAGGGCGAGACGCTGAAGAGCCGCACCCGATTTGCGTTGGTTCGTATGGAGGACAGCAAGGTGGATGTGGTCTTCTATCCGCAGTTGGAGAAGTCGCCGTTGGAGGCATTCACCCAGGAACAGCAGGAGGACTTGCTGGCAGGAAAGGCTATCCTTGCCGACGTGAAGGATGCGGAAGGCAGAAGCAGCAAGGCTTTCGTGCAGATTGACACGGAGACCAATCAAGTGATGTCCGTGCCTACGCCTGTCATTGGGCGCAACTTGGAAGTGCTGAAGGACGAGCTGAAACTGAGTTCGGCAGAGCTGACCGTGATGCAGAAGGGAGAGCCGCTCACGATTATCATTGAGGATGAGCAGGTGACGGTGGGCATTGACCTGAACGAAAAGACCGGCATCCGAATTAATCAAGGCGACAGTCAGAAGTGGAAGGAGAACACCAAGCGAGAGTGGGACAAGTACACCTTCGGGTGCTACGGTTGTTGGGTCATGGGCGATGATGGCAATCTTGACTATGTGCCTGAAGAGGAATACACGGAAGAACTTTGGAATGAGCAGAAGAAGAACGGTGAGCGCAACCGTGCCTCTTTTTCCATGCACAAGTAATCTACACATAATATAATAAGTATATGGCAGCAAATAAATATTATCCAGAGGATGTGCTCGTCGAGAAGATACAAAGCGGCGAGTACGGTTGGTTGGAGTATGTCAACCATCATTCTGCTGAATGGCAGGAAGAATATGAGAGCTATTGTCTGAAGAACGGACTCTGCATTTGTGAAGAGAGTGCGGAGCAGTTTGTACATCACAAGGATGAGGAACTGGAGGAGGCAATAGAGAACGGAGAAGCATGATAAATGAAGAGTGAAGAATGAAGAGTGAAGAATAAGTATGGCGATAAGAAAGAATACGAATCCCCGACAGATGGACCTGCAGCCAGAGATGCGTGACCTACTCATGCGCAATGGTATGCAGGCTCATGTGGTGAGCAATGGCAGCGGCTATCAACTTGTGGTGCAAGGACATGACAGTCCGCTGCTCACCTATAACATCACCGAGAAGCAGATGTTGGTTCTAACCGACTGGGGGACGAATCATGCCAACAAGTTAGCCTACAATACCTTCACGGGCATTGTGGGCAACGATTTCTATATGCCCAAGAACTTCGTTCATGCACGCAATGCCAACGGTCGCGTGGCTATGGGGCTGCACGGCTATCGTGTTGGCATCGGCGAATATGGACGAATGGGACGCATCGGTATGCCACCACCCTTCTTAGGTTGGACACCTCGCAGTCAGGAAGGATTTCATCTTCGCAGAGTTGGAGGACGACTTTTCTTCCCCGAAGCCCCGATTGTGCCTGAACGTTGGGACGGCAGGATGAAGCCTGGCGAGTTGCAGAGCGGCGGTTATGGGTTCTACTACAAGGGACAGCAGCAGAGTTATAGTCCACAGCAACAGGATGTGCTTAAGGATTTGGAAGGGATTATCACACCATCCATCAGCCGCCCGAGAAGCACGGAACCAGCCAAGCCCTATAAAGAACTGATCACCTCGCCTGTCTATTTTACCAATGAGAAGTGGCAGGAATGTTTAGCTTCGCATGGCATCATCGTTGATGAGAATGCGAAGACGCTAACCATTCAATCGAATAGCGTCAATGCCGACATGGTGTATGACCTGACGGACGAGGAACTGAAGAAGATCACCTCCAACTCCATCAAGGAAGTGCCCGTCGTTCAACGCTTGGAGTTGTTGAATGGCATCATCAAGGACGACTTTGCTGACAGAATCCTGATGGACACACTCAATAGCAAGGAGCGCATCGACCTGCATTTCCATCCCGAACTTGAACAAGAGTTGCAGCAGCGACAGCAACAAGAAGAGGAGCGTTTGCTTCCTTTGGAAGAGGACGAGACTGTCAGAAGGGAAGTGTTGCAAGGCGATGCCATGGTGAGAGGTGAAGACCTTGCGTTGCTCAATGAGAACAAAGGCTGGTATCGTGAGGGAGCGCATGGGCGTGAGGTGGAAGTCGGTGACATCGTGGTGGAGAAAGTTCCACAAACAGAGGGAGAAAAGAAAGGCGAAGACAAGTATCGCATGACCGCCATCATCAACGGTGAAGCCATCACGCACGAAATCAAGCAGAAGGACTACGACAAGTTTTTGGCGGTGGATGATTACCATCGAATGAAACTCTTCTCTAAAGTGTTCAGCGAGGTGGATATGAAGACACGTCCAGAAGCCAATGCCGGACTGGGTACGAAGATACTGGCGGCACTGACGGCAGGAGCGGTCGTTACGGCAGAGGTAGCTCATGACATGAACCACCATCATCACCATCCAGCACCAGAGTTGTATGCGGAGCATCATGGAGGTCCACGACCTTACTTCAAGCCGGGGGTGGATTCGCCACAAGAGATTGCTGCAAGGTACTTTGAGGCAGAAGCCAATCATGTTGCCACGGAGATAAGGCGAGGATATTAACAATTTAGAATTTATAATGAGTAGTGAGCTGACATACGATGACTTTCTGGACAGGTTAAGCATACAGGAAGTGCTGGTGGACGCAGGGTATCATCTGAACAAGAGAGATGGCTTGCGTTATCCGTCGTATGTGCGTACTGACAGTGAGGGCAGACGGGTGCGTGGCGATAAGTTCATTGTCACGCAGAACGGAAAGTGTTGCTTCCAACCGCCGCAGCAGAAGGTGTATAATGTTATTTCGTTCATCAAGGAGCATCCTGAAATGTTTTCTGAGAATAAGGCAGGTATGGCACCAGACCGACTTGTCAACCTTGTCTGCAACCGACTGCTCAACCAACCCATCGAGGAAAGACCCTCGAAGATTGCTGAGCCGAAGAAGGACATCAAGCCATTCAATCTGAATGACTACGACATCCACAAGTTCAATCCGCAGGACAGGGAGACGCAGAAACGCTTTTATCCCTATTTCAAGTTCCGAGGCATCGACCTCTATACGCAGTATGCCTTTCATCGTCATTTCTGTCTGGCTACCAAGCATCGGACAGATGGACTCACCTTTGCCAACCTTGCCTTTCCGCTTGTACTGCCCAAGTCACCCGACAAGACCGTGGGCTTTGAGGAGCGAGGGCGACCGAAGATGGATGGCAGCGGCGGTTACAAAGGCAAGGCAGAGGGAAGCAACAGCAGTGAAGGGCTGTGGATTGCCAACCTGACAGGGAAGCCGTTGGAGAAAGCCAGCGAAATAGTATGGTTTGAGAGTGCCTACGATGCCATGGCAGAGTATCAGATAAATCCTGTGAAGATGGTATATGTATCTACGGGCGGTACTCCTACCGAGGGGCAGATGCGAGGACTCTTGTCCATTACGCCCAACGCACGGCACTATTTGGGTTTTGACAAGGACGATGCAGGGCGGCAGTTTGTGGCAAACTTCAGGAAGGTGGCAGCAGAGATGGGTTTCCGTCACGAGCATGTGCAAGCCTACCATCCATTGGGTTGCTACAAGGACTGGAACGATGCGCTGCTCAACAAGAAGTCGGCTCAACTGATTGCCAAGGGCGAACCAGACACCTTCGACTATGCCGAGTTCATCGCAGCCGGCAAGGCGGAGAAACAAAGGGAAAAAGAAGAAAAGAACACATATCGTAGAAGCGTATGAGACAAGAAGATAACAGCATCATCTCCCTACAACCCAGCATCGGGCAGTTTTTCATCAACGAGCTGCCTCTGTTGCTGTTGTGCGTGGCAATGCTCCTAATCGGAGGATTGCCCGGTTGTGCATATAGTACCCTGTTGCTTGTCTTCAGTTTCTTGTTCTCCCTCTGTTTACTCTACCGATTCATCTATCTAAGGAGCATCCGCTACCATATCGGGAGCGAACAACTCATCTGTGAGCACGGAGTGTTTCAGCGAAGCGTGAACTATATGGAGCTGTACCGAGTTGTTGACTTTGCCGAGCATCAGACCTTGATGCAGCAGTTGTGCGGACTGAAAAGTGTGACCGTGTTGTCGATGGACAGGACGACTCCAAAGTTGGAAATGACCGGCATCAAGAACAGCTATGACGTGGTGAGTGTGATACGAACAAGAGTAGAAACGAACAAACGAAGAAAGGGCGTATATGAGATTACGAATAGATAAGATTTGGATCGTTGTCGTGGCATTGGTACTGAGCGTGCTGTCAGCCCATGCACAGATTGTGACAGCCAACCCTTTGGAATGGATGGCTTTAGCAGAGGGTAACGAAGCCATCAACGGTGAGATAGAGAAAGAAATCAAAGGTCAGACCAAGACCGCCCTGTTGCAGAATACCATCGCCGCAGAGTTCACCAAGATACACGAATGGGAGAAGAAGTACAACAGTTATCTGAAAACCGCCAGTGGTTATGCCTCTTCCCTCAAAGCCTGTACTTACCTGTACGACGATGGCGTGAAGATATTCATCACCTTGTGCAAGATGCGCAAGGCCATCAATAACAATCCGCAAGGCATCGTCGCCACCCTCTCGATGAACAACCTGTATATGGAGACCGCCACCGAATTAGTGTCCGTCTTCACCTTGCTGAAAGATGCCGTCGCCAAAGGAGGCAGGGAGAATATGCTGACAGGAGCAGAACGCAGCAAGACGCTGTGGGCATTGAACGACAAGCTGAGTGCCTTCAGCAAGAAGCTGCATCGTCTTTATCTGTCTATACGCTATTACACCTTGACCGATGTTTGGAACAGTGTGACGGCAGGGATGATAGACCGAAGCAATGGGGAGATAGCCACCCAAGCCCTTAGCAGATGGCGCAGAGCAGGACGTATGACCATCAGTGATTAACGATAAAGGAATCAGTCATGAAGTATTTCATATCAATTGCCATTTTTATGTTTATATCATCTTTTGCAGGAGTGCGGGCGCAGAACGACCCGACTCTTGCTGGGATGATTCTGATGTACACCAACAAGGCTGAGAAAGAACTAAAGAACCAGGAAAAGGTGATGCTGCTGCAATCCACCGGTCATATCTGGACCAAGGAGGAAGTGGAAGCTACCACCGACCTGCAGCGGGAGTTCAACAACTATCTTGACACCTTCCGCTCCATTGTCAGTTATGCCGCACAGATATACGGTTTCTATCACGAAATAGGTCAGTTGGTGGACAACATGGGCGGATTGGTGGCTCAATTAGATGCCCATCCAGCCAACGGTCTTGCCGTAGCCCTGTCTGCAAAGCGCAACAAGATGTACCGAGAGCTGATTATGAACAGCATCGAGATAGTGAATGACATCCGCACCGTCTGTCTGTCGGGCAACAAGATGACCGAAAAGGAGCGTGTGGAGATAGTCTTCGGCATCCGCCCAAAACTGAAAACCATGAACAAGCAGCTGAAGCGACTGACGAGGGCGGTGAAATACACCACTATGGGCGACATCTGGATGGAGATAGACGAAGGGGCAAGGCCAGCCAAGGCAAACAAGGCGGAGATAGCAGCGGCAGCCAAGAGGCGGTGGAAACAGGTGGGCAAGAACGTCAACTGATGGAGCAGTGAGAGCAGAGCCGAACTTGTTCGAGCTATGCCGAGTCGTGACAGAAGAAGACGAAGTCAAACCGTGATTAAAAAACGATAAGATATGGGATTTTGGAGTTCATTATTGAAATATGGTGGCAAGGCGGCACGAGGTACCGGCCATGTCATCGGAGTAACTGGAAAGACCTTAGGCAGTGCGGCACTCCACCCGCAACGCACCCTTATGGGAGCCGGCAAGGCTATGCAGACAGCCGCAGTAGGTAGTGCCGCAGGCTATGTGACATGGGAGAAGCTGACCACAGACAAGAGCGTGGCACGCATAGTGGGTGACGCAGTCATCGGCGAGAATGCCACGGAAGCGGTGGCGCAAACTGCCAACGATGTGCAACGTCTGACGGGCAAGGCAGGTGAAGCCGTAGATGCGGTGAACACTGTAGCCGGAAAGATGGACACCCAGTTCAGCGGCATCAGTGACTTCTTCAGGAATATGTTCGGTGGCGGAGGATGCGGCATGATAGGCAATCTCTTCGGCAATATCGGCAAGGGCAATGTGTCAGGTATGAGTATAGTCGGACTGGTGGCTGCCGCTTTTATGGTATTCGGACGCTTCGGTTGGATGAGCAAGATTGCGGGAGCGTTGCTTGGAGCGATGATTATCGGGAACAACTCTAAGGTGGCACAAGCTCTGCCTAACGGAGGCGGTACATCTTCGCATGGGCAGAACATGGAAGAGGCAGACACACAGAACAGAGGGATGAAACGATAACCAATATACAGCGATATGAGATATACAGAAGAAATGATACTGCGCTCGTCAAGCGGCTACTGTATGCCGTTTGAGGAGCCTACAAAGCAGGACGTGCAGATGTCCTTGGGTTACGGAGAACAGAAGCACCCCGTGACGGGAGAAACATTCTTCCATCACGGCATAGACTTCTCAGTGAACCACTACCTGTTGTCGGCGGTGGCAACGGGAACCGTGTCAGCCATCGGGTCGGACGCGGAGCATGGCATCTACCAGACCATCCGCTACGGCAAATACGAAGTGACTTACAGGCATCTCTCCAATGTCTTCGCCAACTTTTCCCAAAGCGTCAAGGCCGGTCAGACCATTGCCATCAGCGGTGACCTGCTGCATATGGAGGTGAGGTTTGACGGAGAGGAAATCAATCCGTTGGAGTTCCTCACCATGCTCTACGGCAATATCAAGGCATTGGAGCACAATTCCCAAATGGGCATCAATGAACTGGACATGAACATCCCTTCACCCTACGACACCGACCGTCAGGAGATAGAGACATTGATGCTACGCTTCCTCCCCTCCTATTTTAAGGACTTGCAGCATGGAGCATACAGTCTGCCGGAACATACCGAGCAGTCGTTGAGAAATATCTTCTCCTTGGGAGCGAGCAAGCATTACTTCTATGAAACCATGCCGAGCATGGCTAATCCCTTGGGCATCGGCAACCGCTGTATGCCTTTGGCGGCTAAGGTACAGAACCTGCTCATTGCCGACTTTCTCAACTATCTTGCCATGCGACATCAGGTATATCTCTCCACGATGGACGAGGTATTAAAAAAAAACTCCAAGACCAAGCCCTGACGCATGACAGCATCATCGACCCTCTCGCCGACTTGGACGTGGATATCCAGAGTTTCGACATACCGAGGATGGTGAGTGTCTATCCTGACAGGGCTGGCGTAAGATGGTGGACGAAGGCATGGTTCAATGGCAAGGAAGAGGGAGAACCTTCCGTGGAGATAGAGGAACGCATGGCCGTGCAGTTCATCCACCGCCAAGTGGACAAGGACGCATGGTTAGAGGAACATTATCCCAAGCAGATGGAGATATATCACAACGCCATCGAGCAGACAAAGGAACAGATATTACAGCAGTATAATATATAAAAAGGTATATGGCAGTAAAGAACAGTCAGCGATTCGCAGAGATAGAGCGTCTGATGGGCGACTACTTCGGGTGTCACCTTGTCCCCGTGATGGGCAGGGTACAGCGGGACTTGTCCAACAGACAGGCAGACGAGATGCGGGCCTACTCCAACAGTACGGCTGGCATCCTACGCTCATTGGCCACTGCCAATATACCCGGTGATGACCCATACGCCACGCTGAGGATTACAGGCGAATGGAACAGCAAGACCACCGAAGACTATCTGGTGATGTGCAAGGAGGCTATTGTCGGCAACAAGGACATACAGCGTGACCTTGCCGTGATGGCAGAGGAATGGCGCAAGGCAGTGGTGACGGAGATAGGACGAGAACGGTACGATGCTCTCTCTAAACAACTCGGTTGTGATTTGGCATACGCCTATATCGACCACCGTATGGAACAGCTGATGATAGAAAAACTGGTGAAAGACCGTATGCCAAAATCTTCTGCCGACTATATCATCCGCAAGGCGGCACAGAGCAGCCTGTTCGGTCTGCCCTATGAATTGAACAAGTCACCACTTGCTGCAGAAATAGAAGCGAGAGGAGAGGCAGCCTATAAGCCCTCTCGGACAGAGACGGCGGCGGGATGGGCAGCCGGAGCGGGTGCCGATGCCGTGGTCATGGGAGGGATTGGCTCATGGGCGACCTTCGCCAAGTTTGTCGGTATCGATATGGTGATGAATGTCGGTATGGACCACCTAAGCAAGAAAGGCATCAGCCAAGAGGTCAGCGTCGAGGAGTGTATCAGCAAGGGAGTATTTGGTACGAACACCAACGTCTTCACCTCATTCCGCAAACAGGCAAAGGTCATCAAGAACCATGAGAACAGCTATATCAAGGCTACCAACAGTCATTTCAAGAACAAGATTCCCACAAGCAATATCACTTTTATGGATTGGACGAAACAAACCGAACAGACCTCTTACCCTTGGAACAAAGGTACGTTCCTTGACCCTCAGAGAAACGAAGCAACCAAACGTACAGGCAAGTACAAGGATGTGCCCTTGATAGTTGCGCCTGGACAGGAAGACGAGTATCTGGAGGTTAAGGCGAGACTGGATGCAGAGGCTGAGAAGGAGAAGAATGCAGAACCACAGGAAACTCCTGATTCATCGACTGAAGAGGCAACACCATCTGTAGCCCAGCAGGAGGAAACGGCCTTACAAACAAACGAAAATGGATGGGACGGGCTGTTGCAGAGTTTTGGACTGAACGGCTTTTCAGACATCGGCAAGAACCTTGGTTATGTGTTGGCGATGCTGCCCGATGTACTGGTGGGACTGTTCACTGGCAAGACAAAATCGCTGAATATGGACAATAGCCTCCTTCCTTTGGCCTCCATTGTGGCAGGTATGTTCGTCAAGAATCCCATACTGAAGATGTTGCTGATGGGTATGGGAGGTGCCAATCTGCTCAACAAAGCGGGACATGAGGTGCTGGGCAGGAAACAGCAGGAAGGCATTGCACCTACAGTTAGTCCTGCTGCATCTCGCATTCAGTACCGCCAATATCCTGATGAACCACTCAATCCTCGCATCAGCAACCCGATGCTGCAAGGGCGGTGTCTCGTTGCCAACATTGACCATGTGCCTTGTACCATTCAACTGCCTGACAGTGTGATTGGGGCATATCAGGCGGGGGCATTGCCGCTGAACACATTGGCTAACGCCATACTCGCCAAGAACGACCAGATGCGGCTGATGGCAGCGACTCAATATGAGGAACAGGCACGGGAAACAATGATACGACCAAGAGGAATACAATAACAAAAAGATAAAAGCATGAAAGAGAAATCAGAATTGAACGAGCAGCGAGAGCAGAGCGGAGTTAACTCCAGCTATGCCGAGTCGAGAGAGAAGAAGACCAAAGGTCAATTTGAGAAGCGGGCGGCGGAGAAACAGGTGTCGCTGCTCACTGAGGCACTGACGAGTGCGGTGGATGCCAAGGGGCATTGGTTGAATGCAAGCGGCAAACTCTATCCGAAGCTCTATCCCAAGGGCTTTTCGGTCAGTCCGTTCAATGCCCTTGTCCTTGCCCTTGACTCCGATGCCAAGGGTTGCAAGAGCAATCTGTTTACGCAGTTCTCCGAAGCCAAGGCACGGGGTGAGAGCGTTAGGGAGCATGAGAAAGGTGTGCCGTTCCTGTATTACAATTGGAATAAGTACGTCAACCGCAACAATCCCGACGATGTCATCACCAAGGAGGCATACGCAGAACTGTCGGAACAGGACAAACAGCAGTACAAGGGAGTGAAGAACCGTGAGATCCGTGTGCTGTTCAATATCGACCAGACGCTACTGCCTATGGCTAACGAAACAGCCTACACTACGGCATTGAAGAAGGACGGCACTGTGGAAGACAGGGGTTATGGCGACAAGGAGGACAAGCAGCTGCATGGGCGCGTCAACGGATTCCTTCAGAAGATGAAGGAAAACCTTGTTAATGTCCGTCAAGATGGCACAGGCGTAGCGCATTATGATACCGAGAAGGATGTCATCTACCTGCCACGGCAGCGTGACTTTGAGCATTACAACGACTATGTGCAAGAGATGATGCGTCAGTTAGTGTCTGCTACAGGTCATCAGCAGCGGTTGGCACGTGAGGGCATGGTCATGAAGAACGGCAAAGCCCCTTCGGAGGATGCCGTGAAGAAGGAGAAGCTCATCACGGAGATTGCATCGGGCGTGAAGATGCTTGAACTGGGTCTTCCCGCCCGTCTGTCAAAGGACAGCCTGAGCATGGTGGACTATTGGACGAGGGAACTGAAGGAAGATCCTTGTCTGATTGATGCTATCGAGAGTGAGGTGAATGGTGCGCTGAAGGTGCTGAAGAAAGCCGAATTGGGAGAAAAGGTGGAATATGCCACCGACCAGCATCAGCGAGAGACGGTGCAGATACAGGGGCAACTGCCAAACCATTACTTTGTGGCTGACGAGATCAAGCAGCATCCCAATGAGGAGCAGCGTACCGTGGTCATCGTGCGTGATGATGCCAGCAAGACCGCCGATGTGGTGCTGCCACAGGGTGCATCGTTGGAGGTGAACAACGAGATCAAGGGCATGAACAAGCAACGCTTCACCAATGCCTTGCAGAAAGAGGGTTATGACAACGTGCGTTTCTACAATCCCGACGGGGCCTTGGGCTTCCGTCCCGACGACAGTTATTTCGCCGACAAGAAAATTACCGTTTCACGACTGCGTAACTGGTCTATCGAAGACCTATCCTTGTTGGATGCTTCTGAGGCCGTAACCCACAGCCGTGACATCGGTTTCGACAATGTGCAGTTGGTAAAGGATGACAAGGAACGATGGGCATTGTACATCAAGCCCGAAGGCAAGGAGGGCTTTGCCGTCTATCCCGACAAAGGAGACCTCAATCATTTCTTCACCACCTTGAAGCAGTCGATGGACAACATCGAGCGTGTGCGTGAAGAACTGGCTCAGAAGTATTATGCCATGGCAGAGGCGAAGCCCGACCTGAAGGTGGACATCTTCGGAGCCAGTGAGCAGGAGGTTGATCTGAACCGCATCCAGCGTGTGGCGGTGTTTCGTGCCAAGTCGGGCGAATGTCTGTGTGCAGCCACTATCGACGGCAAGAAATTGCAGCCGAGAAGTGTCAGTCCCTCACAATGGCAGCGATTGTGGGTGGCTCCAGACAGAGATTCCTACAAGCAGAACCTTGCCGCCTCGCTGTTTGCCGATGTATTGCAGAAAGACAACAACGTCGAGCAAAGTACACAGGAAAAGCAGGAAGAAGCGACGGAGGTGAAGCAAGCGGAGGCGGCAACTGTCGAGAAGCATGATGAACAGAAGGAAATGGCACAACAGGAAGATAAGCCTTCAGACCAGAAAGAACGTGCATCAGAACAAAGGGAAGAAAAGAAAGAAGAGAAGAAGGAAGAAAAGGCTGTCAAGGCTGCTATCTCTTCCCTTGTCCAACAATATCTTGACTTGAAGAAAAAGCATCCTGATGCCATTCTTCTTTTCCGTTGCGGTGACTTCTACGAGACCTACAAGGATGATGCGGTGAAGGCATCCAAGATATTGGGCATCACGCTGACGAAGAGCAATGGGCGCAAGGATGATGAAGGAAAGCCATTGGCAATGGCAGGATTCCCATATCATGCTCTCGACACTTATCTGCCGAAGCTCATTCGTGCGGGAGAACGGGTAGCCATCTGTGACCAGTTGGAAATGCCGAAGCAGACAACATCGTCGAAGCGTGGAATCACGGAGATGGTGTCACCTGGACAAGAGACTGGAAAGCAGATGGCACAGGAGAGTCAAGAAACAGAACAACACACCAGTCTAAGGAGATAGGCGTATGGGAAAGAACGCAGCGTATGCCGCACAATATGCGGAGGAAGCCAAAGAACAGATGCGGAGGTATGGGATTCCAGCCTCCGTCATCTTGGCGCAAGCCATACTGGAGAGCAGCAACGGACAGAGCCAACTGTCGCGCGAATGCAACAATCACTTTGGCATCAAGGCTACGGCATCGTGGTTGAAGAATGGCGGAGAGTATGGAGTCTATACGGACGACAAGCCTAATGAGAAGTTCTGCAAGTACAAAAGCGTGGGTGACAGTTATAATCATCACTCGCAGTTTCTGAAGCAGAACAAGCGTTATGCGCAGTGCTTCACGCTTTCACCTGACGACTACAAGGGATGGACGAAGGGCATTGAGAAGGCCGGCTATGCCACTGGCGGCGGTTATGCAGCGAGTCTGCAACGCATCATAGAAGCCAATGGACTGGACAAGTATGACCGTGAGGTGATGGCTGGGATGCGGGCAGAAGGTCGGTCGTTCGGGGTGGAGAATAATCCTCGCAGAGAAGAACCTGCTGCCCTTGTACCGCAGCCTGCTGGGTATTTCTTTCCTGTAGAGCGAGAGGAATTTCTCTTCATCACCTCGCCTTTCGGCAATCGCCAGGATCCGATGGATGCCACCAAGCAGCAGATGCACAAGGGCATTGACATCAAGACGAACCATGAGGCGGTATTGGCTACGGAGAACGGCGGCAAGGTGGTGGCGGTGAACCATAATGCGAACACGGCAGGAGGGAAATCCGTCACAGTGGAATACAGCCGTGAGGATGGCAGCAAGGTGCAATGCTCATACCTGCATCTGTCTGACATAGCAGTAAAGGTAGGCGACGTGGTTAATGCCGGACAGAAGTTGGGTATGTCTGGAAATACCGGCACACGAACCACTGGCGAACATCTGCATTTTGGAGTGAAGAGCGTATCGGCAGACGGTTCAAAAAGAGATATGGATCCAGCCGCTTATCTGGCAGAAATCGGACAGAAAGGTAACATCAAGCTACAGGCCCTGCATAACGGCAATGACCTGCTGGCGAAATACAAGAGCGATGCTCCGCAGGAGCAGAAGGTTTCGTCGGAGGACTGGATGAAGAAACTCCTTTCCTCGGAGGACAGCGGCGTGGGCATTTCTGGAACGAATGACCCAATACTCGACATGGCAATGACCACATTCATGTCGCTGATGATGCTGGCTGCACAGATTGACAACAAGGATGAAGAGCGACAAAAGGGACTTATCTCTGCCATGGCAGCCAACCGGCTCGTAGATCTGACCTCGCTTGTTCCAGGCATGAGGCAATGCACCATCGCTGTGGGTGAGAACGGCAAGACCGTGCTTCATGCAGAGAGCGGTACGGTGAAGATTGACCGTGAACTTACTTCCTCGGAGATGAACCGCCTGTCGCTCATTTTGGGCAATGCCAATCTGTCGGAAGAGAGCAAACGGATGAAGATAGCGGGAATGGTGACAGGCATCGTGGCGACACAACAGGCTTCGCAGAATTTCGAGCAAGGGATGGAGGCTGAGAGTCAACAACAAAATCTGCAAAGGAAATGAAAAGGATAGCAAGTCATCTATGTACAGTGCTGGTGGGTATGGTAGCAGTGGCAGGGCACTTCATGCTTACCCAATGGCTTTTCGGTCAGACCGTGGCCATCATCTATCTCGGCTTCCAGCTTATCGTAGCAGCGTGGATAGTCTATGAACTGATACGTGCGCCGGCATATGATGATTGAAAAGAGATTATTGTCATTGCGAAGACATTTCACTTGGACGATGGATATGTATAATTCAAAAAGTATCGAGCAATGATCAAATGTAATGTAACGGTGTGCGGAACGGTCAGCAAGGCTGCAACCTGCCGCACGAACAAGGAGGGTAAGGCTTTCGTGAGCTTTGCCATGAACGTAGTCATTCCGGCGAAGAGCGGGATTAACAAGACCATCGAGGTGTCGGTCATCAAGGACGGGACACTTACGGAGGAGGGCAGCTGCAACATCGGCGAACGCATTGAGGTGGTCGGTGTATTGGTACCGAGGAAACGGGGCGATGCCTTTTACTTTAACCTGTCGGCAAGCAGCATCAGCCACCAGCCTGCCGAGGCAGAGGACTGCATCAAGGGCGTGATGGAGTTCCGCGGCAAGGTGGGCAAGAGCATTGAGGACAAGACGGACAAGAATGGTGTGCCGTACTGCCAGTTCTCCGCTTTCAGTGCAGAGAAAGTACAGGACGGATTTGAATACATCTGGGTAAGTTTCTTCCTCTTCGATGGCAAACGTGAGGCATGGCTGCAACCGGGTGTGAAAGCGAACATCAAAGGGGCGTTGTCTGTCAGTGTCTTCAATGACAAGTTGGACTTCTCCTGCCGAGTGTCGGAGATGAGCGAATATGTTCCTCAGCCCTATAATGGTTAATGACTATGGGAAAGCCTTATGCTAAGGAAGGTCCGAGTGCCGAAGACAAGGCACTCGACCTGTTTGCCGATATGATGATTGAGCGTATTCAGTCGCTGTCGGGCAAAGACGGATGGAAAAAGCCCTGGTTTACCGAGGGTACGTTGCAATGGCCAAAGAACCTGAACGGAAGGGAGTACAACGGCATGAATGCTATGATGCTGCTCCTGCATTGCGAGAAGGAGGGCTACAAGATTCCTCGCTTCTGCACCTTCGACCGCATACAGCAGTTTAACAAAACTGGCAAGAAAGACGAGGAGCAGAAGCCTCGTGTGTCGGTATTGAAGGGTGAGCATTCATTCCCCGTGATGCTTACTACGTTTACGGTGGTCAATAAGGAAACAAAGGAGCACATCAAGTGGGAGGACTACAAACTGCTCTCTCAGGAGGAGCGCGAAAAGTACAATGTATATCCAAAGCTTCAGACTTACCATGTCTTCAATGTGGCGCAGACCAACCTGAAGGAGGTCAGACCAGAGTTTTGGGAGAAACTGGAACAGGAATACTCGATGCCTAAGGTGGAGAAGGACGAGCAGTTTGCCTTTGAACCCGTGGATAGGATGATAGCGGACAACCGTTGGATATGTCCCATCAAACCCCTGTTCGGTGATTCCGCCTATTTCTCCATCAGCAAAAATGAGATTGTGATGCCGGAGAAAAGGCAGTTCAAGGATGGGGAGTCTTTCTACTCGAACCTTTTCCACGAGATGGGACACTCCACGGGTGCGGAGGGACAGTTGGACCGCATTAAGCCCGCTACCTTCGGCTCGGCAGAGTATGCACGCGAGGAACTGGTGGCAGAACTGACGGCTGCGCTGACCGCTCAGCGATATGGCATGACAAAGCATCTGAAAGGAGATTCGGCTGCCTATTTGAAGTCTTGGCTGGATTCGCTGAAAGAGTCGCCGCAGTTCATCAAGACCACGCTACTCGATGTGAAGAAAGCCACCTCGATGCTCACGCAGCATATCGACAAGATTGCTATGGAGATAGACCAGGAGAAAAAGGCTGAGCAGGAAAACGGGCAAGGGAAAAGTTATCTATCCATAGATGACGGCGACCATGCAGTCTTGGCATATAATGGTTCTGCTGTATATATCCAGCATCATGAGAAGGAGGACTCTGTAAAGATTGCTGTGCCGACGAGTAACGGTCTGGAAGTGAAACTCTCTGTTCCTTACGACCACGGCAAAGACCTTGACACCAATTATCAGGAGGCTTTTGCCCAGTACAAAAGCCTGACAGAGCCTTCACAATCGAAAGAAAACGTCTATTACGCTTCCGTCGCCTATCTCCAATCGATAGATGACACATCGGAACTGGATATGCTAAAGGAGAAAGGTGACTATCAGGGACTGCTTACGCTTGCCAAGGATTACTATGACGGTAACGGCATGGACGAGGAGCAGACCTACAGGAAGCCGTGTCAGAACAGGGGCGATGACCTGTTGATTGAGGACAAGGACTTTGCAGTGGTATATAATGGCAGTGTTGGTGGCACATACGAGGTGTTCCTAAAGCATACGGAACAGGAGGTGCGGAACCATATCACTCGCTATGGCATAGGACGTGCCAGTGAGGACGTGAAGGCAGTGGCGAGGGAGATGACCGCTGAAGAGTTTTCGGAATTGGCGCAGCGAAAGATGCCGATATTCCAGATGCCAAATGGCTGTCTGCTGAACCTGCAATATAACAAGGATAAGGATAGTCTGGATGTGGGGACTGTGACCAATGCAGGACTCTCTGTGAAGCACTCCTTCCCTTTCAGCCATGACCATTCTATGGACGCAAACATCAGCTCTGCGTATGAGCAACTGCTCGACATGGAGGAGTACCAGAAGGAAGAGGTACAAGAGGAGCACGTTGCCAAGTCCGCTTTCCGCAGATGAGAGTAGTATCGTAGTATATACTAATCGTAGGTTTTACTACTCATAGTAGGTACTAACAATAATCAGCCGCAAGGAGTAATGCCCTGCGGCTGATTTAATTTTGGGTCATTCCATCTTATGAAGGAAAGCCTGTAAATCTTCGTCTGGAATGCTCTTCAGTTTCACTGGCTTGAAGCCGTCCAACTGCTCCACTTGAAATATCTCGTCCACTCCATATTTGGAGCCATCCACCTTTACGCTCTCCATTTCATTGACGGAGGTATAGCCATACTCCGTTTCATGCAGACCGCATACGATGGTGAACAACGTGGTGTCGTTACCTTCCGGTTGTCCTTCAAGTACGAACCAACGGACGTGTCCGATGAAAAATATTGCCACACAAACGGCATCCTTGCCTTTGCCGTCCTGTGAATACAGAGGATAGGATTTCAGTCTCTCCTCCAATGCGGGTGTAATCAATCTGCTTGCCATAGTCAATCGTTGTTAAGTGTTCTGTAATACATTCTGTTTTCTACAAGGTGTTCGATGGTCTCTGCTGCCAATCGGCACACCCACTCGTCACGCTGGTCATAACGACCTTTTTGATAGTCGTTAGCAAGACGTTCCAAGAAGGCAAACACCACCTTACCCTTTTCGTTGATGAGATAGCGATGGTCATCTGCAAGGGCATTGCCAACCTTGGCGGCAGACCCCATCTGACCGTTTACGAACCGTGAGAAGCACTCGACAAATGCCTGCTCTTTTTCTGATAATCTGTTGTTCATATCCTTTGAATTAAGAGTTAAATACTTGCCTGATAATAGATGTTTGGCTCACTGCTGACGTTGTAGATATAATCTCCGCAACGCACCAACAAGGCATCCAGACCATAATAGATGCGCTTCATGCCTTTGATGCTTCCGCTTTTATGGAAGTTGGGAAAACGGCTGATATTACACCGCTTTCCTTGTTCTTTGCTCATTCTTCTTGTTCTCATGTCGTTTGATGTTTGAATGTTCAACTTATTTTTAACTTCGTTGAAGAAACTCACACTCAGCATAGTGAATAAATTCCCTCTGCGTTCGCTTAATCGTTTCTTTCTTCCCTCTGTTTGAAGCCTTTCGGCTCCTCTTGCCGGGAACTGATTTTTCGTGCATCAAAAGACTGCGGAATGAGGGCGATAAGGCAAGAAAACAGATGGAGGAGTTAATGAAATACCCAAATCTTAGATTTGCGGAAAGCTGTCATTAAGTCCTCTGCCTGTTAGCATGGCGGTACTTGACTATTCGCCTGGGCAGTAACTTTGCAAAGAAAAATGGGCATCGGCACGTGGACCTGATAAAGCGAATAGAAAAAATGTATATAAAAGGAAGAAGGCTTATCCGTCACGGACAAGCCCTCCCACTTGAAATTTATCAATGAAAAAAAAGTTTTAGTGCTCTTGCTCGGAGCTGCATATCTTGGCTATAGATACAGCAGGATTCTGGTATGGCGGTTCGCCTCATTGGGCGAATAATCGTCAATGCCGCCGTCGAAAATCTGAGAGATGGTGCCACTTTCCATACCACGTTTCATCAGTTCCTCTGCAATGAATCTGGCACGGGAACGGCTGAGGTTGTCATTGATGGCTTCACTGCCCGTGGCACTGTCGGCAGCACCGATGACCTTCACCTTCAAGCCATATTTCTTGGCGATGCGTGCCACTTCGTCGAGGTTGACGAGCTGCGACCTGTTGAGTAATTTGTCAGTGCCAAGCTCAAAGAAGAAATAGATGGGCGCACCTATGCAAGCCTTTCCTGCCTGGATGAGCGAAAGGTAATCGTCTTCCGGCTCACCTTCAGCATTGCCATATTCTTCTGTACAAGAGGCGGACTCCACGACCTTAGCCTTTTGACCATTACCATACTTGTCCTTCATCCTTGCACGCAGGGAGTTGAGTCCGCTGTAGTCGTTGCGAGGATAGCCATTTGTGACGGAGGAAGTGGCATCGTCAGAGAAGAGGTAGCCGTATTTGTCCAGAAGTCCCTCTATGGCAAGAATCTTGCGCAGCTGCTCCAGAGTCTGACGATCTCGATCGTGCTGGGTGTGATAGCGGCTGTTGCTGTCAGAAAGGGATGCAGCGTAGGCGGAAAGCCATTCGTTCTGTGCGATGTATGGGCGAGCGTCTATCACTCGTTTCCAGCCAGACTTGCCGATGCGGACAGAGAGACCGAGGGATGCGGACAGCAGATGGTCGCCAAGGCAGTGTTCCTTGCCATAGCCATCGAAGTCCTGCAAGGTGGTCATGTTGCCTATCTCTGCAGTGACGGCGATGCGTCGGGATAGATAATACTGCCCCTGTATGCCGTAGGAAATGGCAAAGGGCTTGTGGGCATTCTCCTTGTTGTGCAGCATACCCACGCCCACGTATGGAATGACACTCCATCGGGCAAAAGTGTGGACATCGTCCTTGTAAAGGTTGCCGAGGACATTCCACATGAAATCAGCACGCAGGTACTGGTAGTCCTGCGAGGAGTTGTTGCAGTCGTTGAACTGCATACCGCCATAGTTCAGACGACCGCCAACGGAGGGTGTGAACCATTTGCCGAGCGACACGGAGAATGCCGGTTTCATGCGACCGAAGAGGTCGTTGCATCCGAGTGGATTGCCGAGGAAGACCGTAGTTCCTCCTGCCGCTTGGACAAACCAGTTGTCTTTCCATGGCGAGGCGACCAATACGCCTTTCATGTAGGATGGTTTGAGCGGGCGGAGCATTTCGTCTGCCGAAAGTCTGTGTACAGCGGTCGCTGTGTCCGCCATGCGGTGATAATCTTTGGCTTGCACACCCAATGACAGGGCGAAGCCGAGGGATAGAATAAGTATTTTTCTCATGTTGTTCAATTTAATCTGGTGAATACTATAACAGGTGATACGTGACAGTGCCGCTTATCGTTTCTTCTTTTTGCCGGAAGAGGGACGCATCATGCGTGCGGCTTTCATCATACAGCGTCGTGCCCATGCTCGATCATCCTCGTCATCGTCACGTCCCCATTTGAGGTCGGACGAACTGCCGCCACCGCCATGACCTTCGGCAAAGGTGGTGGCATCATCGACGTAACCGAGGAAGAGAAGCGTGGCACAGTACATCACCTCCGTTCCATTCTCAGCAAAGGCCTGAAGCAGGGAACCGTCAAACACGTCCTTGCCCTCGCTGGAAAGCTGTGCCACACGTTCGGAGAACTCGCTGACCATGTTTTCGAGAAGGGCACTTCTGAGCACGGTGTCCGCACCTTGTCGGATAGTATCAGAATATCTGTGTGCCTCCTGCCGCAACTCCTCCGTGCGCTCCTTCATGGCGGTCATCTCCTCACGCAGGGCATCGAGCTTGCGGTCAGCCTCTGAGAGTTTTTCCTGCTTGTCGTCCAGTTTCGACTGGATAGCGGATAATTCCCGCTCCAGCTCTTGGACTTGCTGACGGAGTGCATCAGGATTGTCGTGACCCGCAAGAATCTGCCGATGCAGTTCAGCAAGTGACGCCTCCTTCTCAGCCTTCTCCTGCAAGAGGTTGTTGACCATTGAGGCGAGCCCTTTTACCCTCCGCTCTGCCAGACAGATGTCCGACTGAAGCGAGGCGAGTGTCCGCTGATAGGCGGCGACGGACTGCTCAATGGTGGTGCACTGTTCTGACAACTGTCGGCGGTATTCTTCGGTGGTGCGGTGGCGTGCTCCCGTCTCTGAAACAGAAGTCCCGCGCTCCATGCCCCAACGCTTGTTGACCTCGGCGAACTCGCTGTGCAGGGCTTTCATGCGGGCAGAAAACTCGTACTTGTCCTTTCCGGCAAATATCTGCTTGTATGCAAACTTGCCGTCCTTGATTGGCAAGAGGGTGCAGTGGACGTGTGGATTGGTTTCGTCCAAGTGTACGATGAAAGCGACGATGTTCTCCTCACCGTATTTGTCCGCGACGAAGCGGTAAACATCCTTTGCCCATTCCTCAATGTCCTTGCATCGGTGAAGGCGTGAATTGTCCGCTCCATGAGTCAGATTCACCTTCTGGTCACCGAATGCCAGTTCCGTCATACGCTCACGAGAGCCTCCGAAGATGAAATTGACCACAGTGCGGAAGCGCGGCTCTGCCAGTCCCTCGTTGGGGTCTTTGATGCCACGGCTCCGCAGGATGTCAGCCATGCGCTCCGTAATGCTTCGGCTCTTGTCAATGGGACAGACCTTGCCGCCCCGAATCTCGAAGTTGAGCCGCTCACGGCTGCGGTCGTAGTTGCCTGTCGCTTCAGCGGATCCCCAACCCTTTTCCGTCCAACGGCGTTGGTGCTCGTTGCTCTGTGCTGTGGTGATTCCCTTCGATGGTCGGAAATCCATAACCTGTTTTGGTGTTGCCATAACCTATTTCCTTTTATGTGTGTACAACTCTCCTGTCCCCAGCTTGCTGCTTGTAAGGACAGCCTCCCGATGGTCGGAGACCAAGAGGGGTATTAGGCTACCCAAATTCCCTCATTTCCGACCAATGGGCAAGCCCGATTATTTTACAGCAATGGCAGACGTGTGAAGCACGATGCCAGTAGAAAAGAAGAAGCGTTATACGGTGAATATTAGAGGTCGATACAGCCTTTTGAGGGACAGGAAACCTCTTGGTTGGCTACAATGGCAAGGAAAGGTCGGCAGAGCGACTGAAACTGCGACTTGATGGCTGCGCTTTCCTGCTGCAAGGCGGGTGAGCTTCCATCCAACGCCAATTCAGATATTGCCTTTGCCGCCTCGATGAATGAGAGCCAGTCTCCTCCCAGGTCTTTGTAAAAGAAGGGAAGAAGGGAGGTGGCAGTGGATTTCTCTGTTTCCTGACCAAGCACCTGATGGAATGTGGCTTCGCAGACAGCTGTGAGTGCGGTCATACAAAAGGCGTGTCCTACAGATTCGGGAATGTTTCTTCCGCATGGCACCTTGCCAATTGAATTGCCATTGTCGGCTTTCTGCAAGATAATGGCTACTTCCTCTGTTGCATCTTCGTAGAGTTGTTCACATTCCGAGGCGCAAGCCGATGCGGACATCTTGCCGCTTCGCCATTCGTCCAATGCGGTACACATCTTCTGGCGGAACACATCCAAGGCTGCGTCAATCGGAGAAACGGCAGGTGTCTCAGCCAACATCGGGATGGTGATGATTTGGCTCTTCGTGAGACGGGTGACGGAAATCTGGTTCATCTTCTCCAACTGCTCGATGAAGGTGCGGACAGTGGCGCGGTGCCAATGCCAGCATCCTGCCAGTTCGGTAATGGTGATTACAAACTGCCCGTTGGACAGGCTGAACTCCTGCTTGCACAGATCCTTGGGGATGTACTGTACAGAAGCCTTGTCTACAAGGTCAAGGTAGGCTTCGAGCTTCGACATCCTTATCCCGGACCTCTCTTTCAAGAACTTCAACAGGGACATCCGTTCAGACATCTTGCCGGAACTCGTTCTATGTTTCTGTTTCTTCATTTCAATAATCTGTTTGGTGAATACTGTTGTTTGTCGCCAGCTCCATTATACAAAAGGAACGGCATGATACAGGTGATACTTAATAGTAGTATATGATGAGCATTTCTGTGTCTTCGAGGAGCATCTTGCGGTCAGCCTTGTTCTTCCACAGCGATATGACTATGCGCGAGGGATAGAACAGTGCTGCCAGGAGGACAAAGGAGACGGTGACCGCAAGCGTGAACAGATGAGGAGTGAAGGCAAACACCACTGCCGCCAACGCGGCGATGCGGAATGGTGTCCGCTCCTCGTGCAGACGCTGCAGCCACCTCTCTACATCCATAAAGACAAAGAATATGGCAAACGCTATGGTGGAAGCCACTATGCCTATGTCGTTATAGTGTACACAGAGGTAGAGGAAGTGGAACACGTACAGCAGGATGAGCAGCATCAACCGGTAGAGCTTCCTTGCTGTCACAAGCGCGGTCATGCGCAGATAGAACCGTGTCATAAACTGTCTGCGGCTTCTGTGCAGAATCATAGGCACAAAGAAGAACGCCGACATCAGGATGAGAAACAGTATCTTACTTGTCATAATATGTATAGCATGTGAATAATGGAAGTGGACTCAGGTCGGGCTGGACGACACCGTGTGTGGCAGTGGATATGATACGCTCCACATCCTCCAGTGTCAGTTCTCCCTTGATTATTCTCTGACGGAAAGCTCCGTCGGTTGTCCGAAGGCTCTTGATAGCCTGTTCCATGTCGTACTCGGCTATCTGCCACACTTGCCCTCTCGTGTAGGGGAAATGATGGTGGATGGCCTTGACCACAAGCACACGGCTGAGGATGTCGGTCATTCTGCCGTTCCTGACTATCGTGTGGTTGCGGACAGTGGCGATGCTCTCAATCTCCAGCCATGTGCGGTGACGGTCGAGAAGATGGATAATCTTCATGTAAAGCGTTTCCTTCATCAGATGGTCGGGAGTTTGCGGCATGACTTTAGCTTTGGTTGTGGACAACAGAATGGAGCTTTGATGCGGTGAAACAGGACTGTCATCTGGCAAATGGAAGTTTCAGATGAAGTCAAGCAGGACTTCCTCCTTGGGCTTCATGTATTTGAAGAATCCGTTCTTGCAGTGCAGACTAAGGTCGAGACATACGTCTGCCGACATGTGCTCCAGCGAGTCATAGATGGTCACTTTTATCTGGCTGACCATGCCACGCTCATCGGTGGAGCCGTTGACCTTGAACATCCGTCCGAAGGAAGGGTTGGAATAGGCGCAGCAGCTGTGTCCGAACTCCGTCTGACGGCTTGGAATGTGGTGATAGAGGATTATCATCTCCATCTCGTCTTCGAGCATGTCCATCACTTCCTCTATCGTGAAAGGGGTGTTCAACTGGAAAGTAAGAAGCACGTAATCGTCATACTTGACAGGCTTCTCCATCTTGCGCTTGTCCAGCAGTTCCGGCAACTGCAAAGGCACGACGGCAAGGAAATCATCGCAAAACTGTTCTAACATAATCGTATTTGGAATTAGGAGTGTTTATAATCGTGTGACGTAAATCTTCATCATGAGCATGGGCATATCCGACAGTCGTTGCTTGTCGAGGTGCAGTTTCTTGGCCAGACCGTCCATCTCCTTTGGGAGCGCATCGGCTATTTTGTAGAGATCTGCCTTGTCCTTGTCGGAGAGCACGCTTACGGAGAGGTCATCCATAGTCATGAACGGCTGCATCATCATCAGGAGGTAGGCGTGCATGGTGTGCTCGTCTTTTACCCTGCCACTTTTCAGATCCTCGATAGCCGCTTGTGCGTTGCGCAGCAGACGGAGGTTGGTACGCATGGAAAGGTATATCATCGCATCCTTGTGGTACAAATCCTTGCGGTCGGCGGCACGGAGTATCTCCCGACAGCAGTGTTCGGTGTTTCTTCTGATGTCACCGATGTCATCGTCAGCAAAATCCGGCAGGTATTGCAGGAAGGATTTGAAATGCAGATGCTCTTCCTTGATGAAAGCGAGTAGGTCTTCCTTGTCGTGAATGCCTTGCTTGGCGGATTTTTGCAGGAACAGCAGGTAACGCTTCAGTACCGCCTGTTTGCCACCTTTATTATATATAGGCAGGCTGTCCAAGGAAGCGAAAAACGGCTGTGCTTCCTTTACGGCTTGCTGTAGTTCCTCATCACCGGCATGGGAAGAGGTCTGTTCTCTGAGATAGAGCAGGTCGTGGAAGGTGCGCTGCTTGGACATCGCCATACGGCACAGCTCGATGTGGATGGAGTCGTTCAACTCACGATATACCGCAAACGGGTATGAGTGGGCTTTCCTGACAGTGTCACGTGAGATGCACGATGTCACGGAATCGTCCAACACGCGCCATTCGTTGATGGTCTTTGCCAACGATTGGACGGTGACCTTGTCGCTCTGTCGTAGATTGGTCAGAAAGACATGATACTCTCTGATGGCTTCATCGCTTGAATGGAACGACTTCGTGCCGTTTCCGTCTGAACATGCTGTCAGCATGATTACGGCAAACACAGTGGCAATACAAATGGCAAGTCTGATACCGCCATGCGAGTTTGATTTTGCATTTTGCAATATTTGCTTCGTGCAATGGAGGTAGGTTTGTCCTCCGAAAAGTTGGGTTTCATATTTCATTGTTGTCATTATTTTGAGTCTGATTTTGAAATTAACGGTGCAAAGTTAATGCGTTTCAACGATATATTTGCAAGAATGACAGCAAGTTTAATCTTATTTGTGTATCATACTTGCGAGTATGATTTTCAATGAAATCAAGTGAAAAGAAAAATGGCAAATTATCGTGTATAAGTATGATTTTTCATTCAAGTATGATTGTTTCTCGGAAAAATAGTGTACCTTTGCACTTGATTTCATTTAATAGCGTACAACAGTATGGCAAAAGTAGGTTACATCTTCATCGCCACCAATGGCGAAGAGTATGCGGAAGACAAGGCTTGGATGCAGCAATACGGCTGTGTACAGGTGATAGAGGAACTGTCCGAACATGAAAGGCTGCGCCCGATGTGGAAGCAGCTCATATCGAGTCTGGAGCGTGGCGACGAGTTGGTGGTGTCGAGGTTCAGCAACGCATTGCGTGGCACCCGTGAACTGGCTACATTCATAGAATACTGCCGCGTGAAGGTGGTTCGCATCATTTCCATCCAAGACCGTATCGACACGTTTGACGAACTATTTCCCGACACCAAGCCTTCGCAGGTCATCCGTATGTTCGGGTCACTGTCCGAGGAGTGTGCCGTGCTGCGCAAGGCATCGGCGCACATCATCCATCTGCAACAGAATATCCGTCCGCCCAAGAAGTCGGAAAGGGCACTGTCGAAGCTGGAGCGTGAGAAGAACATAGTGAACATGTACAACGAGGGGCACAGCATTGATGACATCTTCGCCATCAGTGGTTTCACAAGCCGAAGTTCCGTGTTCCGCATACTCAACAAGCATGGTGTGACGTTGAATCGTGGGCCGCATAGTGGACCATTGAAGAAAAGGAATAAAAGAGAGGAATAAGAATATGCGTATAATAGGAAATCTTTTGTGGTGGCTCTTCGGTGGACTGGAAGCGGCCATCGGTTATTTTACGGGAAGCCTGGCAATGGCCATCACCATCATCGGCATCCCTGTGGCACTGCAGACATTCAAGATTGGGTTGCTGTGCCTGTGGCCCTTCGGAGCAGAGGTGAAGGACACAAAGAGTCCCACCGGCTGCATCCGCATACCGCTGAACATCCTATGGATTGTCTTTGGCGGTCTGTGGGCATGGCTAATGCACGTCTTCTTCGGTGTGCTGCTGTTCATCACCATCATAGGCATTCCCTTTGCCAAACAGCATTTCAAGATGGCAGGGCTGTCGCTCGCGCCATTCGGAAAGGACGTAGAACTACATATATAAAGGACAATGGAAACATTCAATGACGTTATATCAGGCGACCAACTGGTCTTGGTCGATTTCTTCGCCACGTGGTGCCAGCCATGCAAGATGATGCACCCCATCTTGGAGCAGGTGAAGGAAGTGTTGGGTGACAGAATCCGCATCATCAAGGTGGATGTGGACAAATATGGTGTGACTGCAAGCCAGTATGGCATACAGTCAGTGCCCACACTCATGCTGTTCCGATGCGGCGAGGTGCTGTGGAGGACGAGCGGTGTGATGCAGAAATCAGAGTTGTTGGCAACGATTGACCCGTTTTTAAGATAACCGCTATGGAATATAAGAACAAGGTAGCAGTAGTGACAGGCGGTGCGCACGGCATCGGCAAATGTATCGCAGAGGAGTTCCAAAAGAGAGGGGCTTCTGTTGCGGTCATTGATGTGCGTGAGGGCGACCATTTCGTTGGGGACATCTCCAATAAGGAGGTGCTGGAAGCCTTTGCAGATGAAGTAATCGGGAAGTATGGCAAGGTGGATTTCATCGTCAACAATGCCATGCCTCTGATGAAGGGGTTGGATGAATGTACTTGGGAAGAATTTCAGTATGCCTTGGCAGTCGGGGTTACTGCACCTTTCTATCTTGTAAAGCTGCTTGCTCCGTATCTTGCCGAAGGAGCATCGATAGTAAACATCTCGTCCTCGCGCGACCGCATGAGTCAGCCGCAGACAGAGAGCTACACGGCAGCCAAGGGAGGCATTGCCGCCCTCACTCATGCCCTTGCCGTCACACTGCGGGGCAAGGCAAGGGTCAACTCTATCTCTCCGGGATGGATTGACACTGAATACAAGGAATACGAGGGTGCAGATGCTAGGCAACAGCCGGCAGGACGTGTGGGCAACCCGATGGACATCGCCAATATGGTGCTGTTCCTTTGCTCAGGCAATGCAGGATTCATTACAGGCGAGAATATCTGCATCGACGGTGGCATGACCCGGCAGATGATTTACCATGGTGACCACGGTTGGACGTTGAAGGAATAATCACCAAGACAAGGTTATGGCAGAGCGTACAGACATCTATGAAAACTGGAATCCGTGGCACGGATGCACCAAGGTCAGTCCTGGGTGCAAGTACTGCTATGTTTATCGGCAGGACGAAATGTACGGCAGTGAGGTGTCGAGTAGCGAATGCCGTAAGACAGGTAGTTTTTATCTTCCCATTAAGCGCAAGCGTGACAAGTCGTGGAAGATTGAGAGCGGCAAGGTGGTGTTCACATGTTTCACTTCCGACTTTCTGCTCTCTGATGCCGACGAGTGGCGTGAGGAGTGCTGGCTGATGATGAAGCGGAGGAGCGACCTCTGGTTTTATTTCTTCACCAAGCGCATTGACCGTTTCATGGAGTGCCTGCCCGATGATTGGGGAGATGGCTATGACAATGTGTTAGTTGGCTGCACGATAGAGAATCAGGAGATGGCAGATTACCGTCTGCCTATCTTCAAGTCGCTGCCCATCAAGCACAAGAGCATCATCGTTGCGCCGTTGATTGGAGCTGTTGACCTATCTGCCTATCTTGACGGAAGCATCGAGGAAGTGAGCGTGGGAGGCGAATCGGGGCAAAATGCACGGCCATGCGACTATGCGTGGATTCTCTCCATTCGGGAGCAGTGTGTCAAGGCGGATGTTCCATTCCATTTCCATCAGACGGGAGCACGGCTCATCAAGGACGGGAAGACATTCCATATACCGCGCTACTATCAGCACAGTCAGGCTCGCAAAGCAAACATCAATTACCGCATAGGCGAGTTTGATGTGCCGGAGACGGCAAGTAATATGCAATAATAAAAATCAAAATATACGAAGACAATGAAGAAGATACTGTTTATCATCGGTTCCTTGCGCAAGGAATCGTTCAACAAGAAGCTCGCTGAAGAGGTGGAGCAGATGCTCACGGGGCGTGCGACGGTGGAATATCTCGACTATTCGGATGTGCCACTGATGAATCAGGACATCGAGTTTCCTGCGCCCGAAGCAGTCAAGAGGGTGAGGGGAAAAGTGGCAGAGGCAGATGCGCTTTGGATATTCTCGCCTGAATACAATTACAGTTACCCCGGTCATTTGAAGAATCTCATCGACTGGCTGTCACGTCCGCTTGTGGCTGGCGACCGTCAGACTCCGCTTGCCATCAACGGCAAGAAAGTGGCCCTGAGTGGTGCGGGAGGTGCGGCTGCAACAGCCAAGTGCCGTGAGAAGCTGACTGAACTGCTCACGCTGCCGTTTATCCATGCAGACGTGATGACGGAACCTCAGACGGGCATCCAACTGAACATGGAGGCATGGACGGAAGGGCGCATGATGCTGACCGACGCACAGAAGGAGAATCTGAGATTGCAGGTGGATGCTTTCCTTGAATATATCGGATAAAGGATAATACAGGAAGCGGAAAGGGCATTGAGATGATGAAAATAATTCTTGGTTATCTACTTGCCGTCAACATAGCCACATTCTTCTTGTACGGCATTGACAAGTACAAGGCAAAGAAAGGAAGATGGCGCATATCAGAGGCTACACTTCTGCTGATGGCAGTCATTGGCGGCAGTATCGGAGCATGGGCAGGTATGCGGCTTTGGCATCACAAAACAATGCACAAGAAGTTCAAGTATGGCATACCCGCAATAATCATCATGCAGGTCGCTTTAATGGTTTATCTGCATACAAATAAAATTGTTTGAACAATGAATAAAAGAGAATACGCACAAGCCAATAAGGAATGGCTTACCGCAAAAGCACAGGAAGAGGGAGTAAAACCGCTCCCCAAAGGTATATATTATAAGGTGTTGGCAGAGGGCAAGGCTGACGGAAAGCATCCTACGCCCCGAAGCATCGTCACTGCACATTACTCAGGACGTACCATCGACGGCAAGCAGTTTGACAGCAGCCGTGGAGGTGCACCTTTGGCTATCCGTCTATGCGACCTCATTGAAGGATGGATCATCGCTATGCAGCAGATGTGTGTGGGAGACAAATGGGAGGTCTATATCCCTGCCGAAATGGGTTATGGTAAGTTCTCTCAGCCAGGCATTCCCGGAGGTTCCTCACTCATTTTCGAGATAGAACTTCTTGGAATTGCATAAGTAGAGACAACTTTCTGATTTGGATTATTATGACCGCACCGAATGTTGATTCATCGACACGAGAAGAACGATTGGATTATGTTCTGAATGAATGGAGATGTCTGCACAACTGCGAGTTGTGCGGAAAATGTCACGTTCTGAAAGGCAGAAGCGAAGAGCAACTCTATGCTGACTATATTGACGGCAAGCGGTCTTATATGGATATAACACTGGAAATAAGAAACAACAGATAGAATATACAAATTATGAAATCATTTGGACAAAAATCGTGGATGCTTCCACAGCCAGTGCTGATTATCGGCACATACGACAAGAACGGCAAGCCCAATGCTATGAACGCAGCTTGGGGCGGTCAATGGGACGCTAAGGAGATAATGATTGCCATGGGCGCACATGCCACTACGGAGAACCTGAACAACTGCCCCGACTTCACCGTGGCATTTGCTACAAAGCAGACCATGGTGGCAGCAGATTTCGTAGGCATCGTATCTGCCAAGAACGATGCGGATAAAATGGCTAAGACAGGCTGGAAATACGAGAAGTCGGAGAATGTCAACGCTCCCGTCTTTACAGACTTTCCCATGACCTTGGAGTGCCGCATCAAGGAGAAAATCGACGAGTCGGAAGAAGGCTACTACATCGTGGCTGAGATTGTCAATATCCTTGTAGATGAGAATTTTTTGGCAGAGGACGGAAAACCTGATGTAGAAAAGATGCAGCTCATAACCTACGACCCTGTACATCACGGTTATATTGCCTTGGGTCAGCGTGTGGGCAATGCGTTTGCAGACGGCAAGCTGTTGAAATAAGGATTGAAAAGCATGACCAAACTCCGTTGCGTTGTAGAGCGTATCACATACCAGAATACCGAGAACGGCTATTCGGTGATGAAAGTCAAGGTGAAAGGGTACGATGACCTCGTCACCTTGGTGGGCAACCTGCTGGAAGTGCCGGCTGGGTCGGTGTTGCTGTGCGAAGGCGAATGGAGGGTGGATAAGCGGTACGGACAGCAGTTCCAATGCGAGACGTGGGAGGAGGTGATGCCTGCTACGGCATACGGTATTGAGAAATACTTGGGCAGCGGACTGGTGAAAGGCATCGGTCCGAAGTTCGCCAAACTCATCGTGGGGCATTTCGGAACGGACACCATCGAGGTGATTGAGACAGACATTGAGCGGCTCTACGAGGTGCCGGGCATCGGCAAGAAACGTGTGGAGAAGATACGTGAGAGCTGGGAGAAGCAGAAGGACATCAAGAACGTGATGCTCTTTCTGCAGGGCTTCGGAGTGAGCACGGCATACGCAGCGAAAATCTACCGTCAGTATGGCAAGGAGAGCATCGACAAGGTGAATGAGAACCCCTACCGACTGGCTGATGACATCTGGGGCATCGGCTTCAAGACCGCCGATGGCATTGCCCGCAAGATGGGATATGAGATGAACGACGAGAGGCGGTTACGTAGCGGACTCATCTACACGCTCAACCAATTGGCAGACGAGGGGCATTGCTATGCGGAAGAGGAACAGCTGATAGCCACGGCAAAGCAGTTGCTTGAAGCCGACGAGGAGTGCATCCGCACCGCCATGACCCATGCCATCGAGACGGAGGACTTGATGCTCGACGGCACTGCCATCTACCTGCCGCCGTTCTACTATGCCGAGTGCGGCACGGCAAACCGCCTTAACGCTTTGGTACAAACAAAAGAAGTGGGTTCCATATTCACTGCTCGCTTCGACCTCGCCAAGTTACAAAGAGAGACAGGCATTGAATATGACGAGGTGCAGGTGGAAGCCATCCGACAAGCCATCGCCTCGAAAGTGATGGTGCTCACGGGAGGTCCTGGCACAGGAAAGACCACTACGACCAAAGCCATCATCGCCGCCCTGCAGTCGGCAGGTATGCGCATACTGCTCGCCGCTCCCACAGGTCGTGCAGCCAAGCGGATGAGTGAGGCTACGGGCATGGAAGCGAAAACGATCCATAGACTATTGGAATACAATCCGCAGAACGGCTACAAGCGTAACGACGAGAACCCCTTGGAGGGGGATGCACTGATAGTGGATGAGTGCTCTATGATAGACATCATCCTGATGAACAACCTCACGAAGGCACTGCCCACGACGATGCGCTTAGTGCTTGTGGGCGACATAGACCAATTGCCCAGTGTGGGAGCTGGCAATGTGCTGCGCGACATCATTGATTCGGGAGTCATCCCCGTGGTAAGGCTTACACGCATCTTCCGGCAGGCACAGTCGAGCCGCATCGTGATGAGTGCCCATGCCATCAACCGTGGCTGCTTCCCCGACATCAGCAACGGTCAGCACACCGACTTCTTCTTCATGAAGCAGGAAGAGCCGGAGAAGGTGGCGGAGACCATCGTCTCGTTAGTGCGCGACCGACTGCCCAAGGCTTACCGCCAGCCGACGGCGAACATACAGGTACTCACGCCCATGCAGCGCGGCGTGGTGGGGGCTGCCAACCTGAATATGGCTCTGCAACAGGCACTGAACCACAACACGGCGGCACTCGTCCGTGGTGGCTACACCTTCAAGGAGGGCGACCGTGTGATGCAGTTGCGCAACAACTACGACAAGGATATATATAACGGCGACCTCGGCTATGTGCGCTCCGTGGATATGGAAGAACGCACGCTGACGGTGGATTTCGACGGTCAGATGGTGGAGTATGAAGCGTCGGAACTGGACGAACTGACCCTTGCATACGCCACCACTATCCACAAGTCGCAAGGGTCAGAATATCCCATCGTGGTGATGCCGGTGCTGATGACCCACTACGTAATGCTTCAGCGCAACCTCATATATACAGGTATCACCCGTGCCAAGAAGATTTGCGTATTGGTGGGTCAGACCAAAGCCCTTGCCTACGCCATTCACAATATGAAGGTGTTGAAGCGCAACACCCGGCTGAAGGAACGTCTTGCTCCCGTCGCCACTGATTCCGCCGCCACTGCACCGAACAGCGCACGGCAATACGCACTGCCTACTGAGGAAAATCAGATGGCAGCGGAAGAGAGAGTACAATACGGCGACAAGGGTAATCCGTAGTACACTCTATGAAACGGATGAAGACTCGCTCATCTGTCTCTGCGGAAGTCGTTTCGTCTCTCTCCGCCGAACAAAGCTCTGAGCACATTGCCCAAAGCTCCGAACACGAAGTAGCAAACGATGATTGCAACAATATCGTCCATAAGCATTTTCTGTTTTATGGGTTATACACTATTATGAAGATTCACTATGTCCAATCCCTGCCGCTTGGCTTCTCTGACGGTGTAGAATGTGCCGCCCTTGGGATTGCCATCGAAGTAGACTATGAGTCTTGAACTGTGGTTGACCATGTAGTCATTGCGCCTCAGAAGGCAGCCATTGTAGTATCGCTCGCTCAATACGACCACTTCATCCACGATGCGTAGGATGGCATCATACTTGGCTTGCTCTTCCTTGCTCCACCTGTCTGACTGACCACGGAACGGCACAACGGCTATCACCTGCAAGTCCTTCAACTCGCTTTGCAATGAAAGGGCGGCTTCTGCCGCCAGCAGGTCAAATCCCATTGCCATGCCACAATAGAAACACCGGTAGCCTTCGGCATACGCCTTGGCTATCTCCGATTTCAGACATTGCTTCAAATCCCTCCGCTTGTCGGAGGGTACGCTGCGGTGTCCGCTGAAGCATACGGACACTGCCTTGTCGTACTTTGTCATACTTTACCTTACTTTATAATGTGTGCGTGCGAGGAACATGCCGCCAATGACACATGCACCGAGACTTTCGAGTTGGTTGGCATACTTGGCATAGCTGAGACCCTTGGTTATCACATCGTCAAAGACCAACACCATCTTGTTGTCGAAGAACGGCTCATCAAACTCAACGACATTCGCCTTGCGGACTTCATCCTCGTTCTTGCGGTTATCGTGGATGGTTTTGCGCTCTCCGCATACCCTCACGTGCTCGTAGCCGTTTTCCGCTCCTGTCAGTTCACAAACCCTGTGGCAGAAAGCCTTGTAGCGGAGTTCGTTGCTCTCGCTTGTGGATGCCGGAACGGGGGCGAAGACGATGTTCACGCAACCCTTGCCGTAGAGTGTCAGCATATTCTCTGCGGTGCGCTGCGCCACTTCCTCGTAGGCTCTTCCGTCCTTGAAGTCAAACACTAATTGTCTGTCGGCAATCTCCTTCTCACCCACATTGCGGATGCGTGCGGGATAGTATTTGCAGAACCAAGTCTGAGGCTTGTCTAACTGCTTTTGGATTTGATAGTCATTCTTGTGTGCCATTGCTCTGATGTTTTTTCTTCCCTCTGTTTGGAGGCTTTCCTGTCTGCCCAAGGGATATTTTTTGCTTTCCAAGAGTGATGGCGATCAAAAAGCCAAATCGGGAGCGAAAAATACGCTCTGCACGCAGAGGAAGATTTTTCGGTCAAATGCAATGGACGATTTGGTGTTTGAACAATCGCCAGCATTACCTTTGCAAAACAATATCCGCAGCGGCAAGGCAGGCGAAAAGAAATCTGTTACACAAAAGTGGAACCAGGGCGGGATGGCGTGGGGCTATGCCGTATATGGGAATGAACGTAAGTTGATATAAGGGAAAAGAGAAAATGGTTTGAAAATGTAGGGACAAAAACCTTATATCGGGCAAGATGCGTATTTATAAATGTCAAGCACCAATGTCTTATATTAGGCTTGGATAGTATTTCCTAAAAGTAGTATCGACTACGAATAGTATAATAGTCGAATAGTATTTACTACCATACTACGGATAGTAAAGTCTGTTTATAGAAGAGATAGCGGTATCATCGTCTGTCCGGCGATGATACCGCGCGACACTCATGTGTCATGCTGCTTTAGGTATTCGGTCATTGCCTCATTGACAATATCACGCAAGGACATCCCTTTCTTGATGGCGAGGTACTTCATCCTGGTATGGATGCTCTTGTTGATAAGGAAGTTGCAATGTACTGGCACTTCGGTGGTCTCAGAAACGGATTGTGAGGTGTCCGTTTCTGTGGCTATCTGCTCCTTACTCGGCTTCTTTGTGGAAGAAAGGAGTCCGTTGAGACCGCCTTTCATTCCCTCTTTCAACATACTGCTCTTGCTCATTGCTATGTTATTTTAGGTTCAACACTTCCTTTGCCAAAGACATGTAATCACTGGCACCATTGGACTTGGGGTTATACTCAAAGATGGTTTTGCCGTTGATGGGGGCTTCTGCCAAAGCCACATTGTCACGGATGACAGTCTTGAAAACTTTCTCGTGAAAACTGTCATTGACAATTTCCCTCACGCTGCGGTTCAACGTCTTGCGGCGGTCGAACTGCGTGATGACGATGCCGCCTACTTTGAGGTTGGGATTAAGCCGCTCCTGAACTATGCGAATGATGTCCATCAGTTTTGCCATACCCCTCATGGCAAGGTATTGCGCTTGAACAGGGATGATGATGTAGTCTGCTGCGGTGAGGACATTCAAAGTCAGCAAACCCAATGATGGTGGGCAGTCGATGATGACGTAATCGAAATGCTCTTTGGCTATGGCTTTGGTGATAAGTCCCTTCAAGATAAGTTCCCGTCCCGGCTCGCTGATAAGCTCTGACTCTGCCGCTGAAAGGTCAAGGCAAGAAGGAACAACCGTAATACCGTTAGCCAACTTGACCAACGGCAAATGGTATTGTCCGCACATTGCACCATAGACTGTCTGCTCTTCCTCGATGGACAATCCAAAAGCTTCCGTGAGGTTGGCTTGTCCATCCATGTCGATAGCCAAGACGTGCTTCTTACTCAGTTGCAGGGCTGCTGCAAGGCTTACTGCGGTCGTGCTTTTCCCCACGCCGCCTTTATGATTTAATATTGCTATTATCTGTGTCATAACGTGATACTACTATTAGTGAATACTACTTTACTATTCTGCTACTGATAGTACATACTAACCATAGCAAAATAGGATTTACTACGATTAGTACGTACTACTCTTAGTCTATACAACCTTCAGAAGGGCAGGTCATCGCTCTTGTCCTGCGGTGCATCGGCTGGTGGTACGGGAGCCTCGCCCTCTGCCTTGGCTGCCTTACGTGCCTTTGTTGCTGGGGTGTCGGCTGCATCTGCATTTTGACCGTTGTCAAAAGCCTTCCCTGCATTGACAAAGGCGATGGAGTCAGCTATGATGCTATGCTGTATGTGGTTCTCTCCGTTGCGGTCTGTCCAAATGGAAGAAGTCAGTGTGCCTTCCACAAGCACCATACGACCCTTAGTGAGGTATTCAGCCAAGCGGATATGGTTCTCCTTGCTGCTCTTCACCCTTACCCAAGTGGTGATTTGCTTGCCCTTACTGTAGTCGTCCACTGCGATGTCAACAGCCATGAATGTTCCGTGTGTACCTGTGATGACGCGGCAATCCTTTGCTCCGATGCGTCCGATAGTGTGAGTGTAAATCATAATGTGAAAATGTTATAGTGGCAAGTTGGTTAGACTTGCCGTTACCTTGTTATTAATATCCTTTCTTCGTCTGCCTTGTATTGGCGACAAAAGACTTGTTGCTGCCTGTGAGACTGATAGAGCCGCAATTAACAAACTCTCCGTCGGAATAGACTCTGTACTTCTGTCCGCTTACCTCATGCTTCTGTTTGATGCGCTCTCGCATCCACTTCTTGGCTGCGGTCAATGAGCAAAAGGTCTCGCTCTCCTTGGTCGTCTCGTCATATACGATGCACTGGGTCATACATGCTCCTCCTTCATCCATGCACCTATACTCGACGTGACATAGTCCAACTGACCGCCAAATATGTCGCTTGGCTCTATGTCGTATTGTCCATCCCTCACTTCCATGTCCTCTCCGAGAAGCGACAAGTTGCCGTCAGAATCCAAACTTGCCGCATCTATGACTATATCACGAGGCTCGTCAAAGAGATAACCTGCCACGATGGGCTGCTCTCCCTCGAAATGCACCTCAAAGCCTCCGTCCACCTCCGTGCCGTACTTGCGAAGAGCCGCTTTCAGCTCGTCCTGCTCCCGGTGCTGCAATGCCTGGAGTTGTCCGTGGATAGTGAGGTCTTGCAGTTCTGCCTCTCGTTGGGTGTGGGTTGCCTCGCCGGTCTTGCGGTCGATGTCGTACTTGTGGTAAACCACTGGGATATGGTCTGCCGATGTGACAAGCCATGTGATGTTGTTCACTGAGAAGCCCTGTCTGGTGAGGAACTCCTCGATGTCAGAGCCGATAAGATGGTCGGCTACGTCAAGATACTCGATGCGTGCGTCAGCATCATGCAGGATGATAATCTTCATTGCCTTTCAATTTTTAGTGATACAAATAAGTTTGTCGCCCATGTCGCTGGACTTGTTTTTAACTACGTTGAAGAAACTTACGCTCAGCATAGTGAATAAATTCCCTCTGCGTTCGCTTAACCGTTTCTTTCTTCCCTCCTTTCGAGGCCTTTCAGCCTGTGGAGGGATATTTTCTGCTCCCAAAAGCCGCAAGAAAAGACATAAAGACAAATTATGTGTGAAGAATACTCTTTTCCTAGGAAAAGGAAGATTGTTCACAGTCACAAGACCTCAAGCAGAATTTGACGATTGTCTCAGAGGCGGCTAACTTTGCAGGAAATATGCCTACCACTGCGCTGATTGGAAGAAGATTGTTGATATTGGCTGCAAGAGGAATGATGTGTTATATATAAAGAGGTAAGAAGAAAGATTGAAACAGTAAGGGTGGGCAGTGAAGTGTTTGCAGGTCTGCTGTACCGACATAAAGCGAGTGTGTTGGCTGACCGGGATGCAAGTCATCAAAGCTTCTGCCTTGATAGCTTGTAGCACGGACAGACTATTCTCTCGCGTCGGTACTTCGGCATACTGTCAGTTTTGGCTAATAGCAACGTGTTGCCATCAGCCAAGGGTGTCTGTATGACGACAGACCTTGAAACGCTTCGCTAAGGTGTGGGGCGTAGCGGTATAATTCCAAGGCAGGTGAAAACTTATAAAAGACAAGAAGAGACAGTTGCGCAACGGACAAATCGGGCACTCTTGTCAGCATGACAAATGTGCCTTGTCCTTGCCGCAGGACACTGAGGCATATTGGACGTAGCAGACTTGTCTGCCACATGCAACATGCCTGAGTGGACAAGAACTGCCTCTTGTATAACATAAGAAAGGAGGTAAAACAGTTGATTATTGGTATAAGTGGTATGGGTGGGCAGAATGGCATTACACGGACATTGCCGAAGCCCAATAATGGGACAACCAGACAGCAATAAGGGCAGTTATCAGAAGTGTCAGTTTCTGATAGTGCCATTGTAGGCTGCCTGTCACATGGGCATTCGTACGGTGTCCGCACAGTAATGCCGTTCTGAAGGTGTGGGGCGAAGCGGTACAACGCACATGGATGGAACCACCGCTTATAACAGAAGATATTTTGCAGTCAAAGAGAAGAAGAATAGTAAAGCAGGCGTGGGTGGGTAGTGAAGCTGTCGCAAGATTGACGGTCTGAACATCAAGGCGAGTGGATTGCCTGCAAAGGGCACAATTATCAGAAGCCTCGGCTTCGGCATCTTGTGGCATAGATGGCAGTCCTCTCGCGTTCAGACCTTGGCATACTGTCTTTCTTGGCTAATAGCGACTTTGTTGCCATCAGCCAGGAATGTCTGCATGCCAACCACCTTGGTGACGCTTCGCAAATGGTGAGGGACGAAGTGGTTAGAATAAAGGAAGACGGCATCGCCGTTATGGTCAATAAATGAACATGGTTGTTATTAGAGAAGATTATCACACGCTATAACAGCAGAATGATGTCCCTGAGCAAAACAAAAGCGACCCGAAGGTCGCCTTGTTATGAAGAGGAAAGGCTATTTCTTGCCCTTCTTGGTTGCTGGCTTGGCCGGCTCTTCCGCAGGAGTCTCCTCCTTGTCGGGACACTCGTAGAACTTGGTTGCAACCATGATGATTCTGGAGTGCTTCACGCCATCCTTGTCTGTCCACTCCTCTGGCTTGAAGAAGCCCTCGACGGTGAGCAACGTGCCCTTGGTGAGCTTGTCGAATGATTCGGTGTGCTCGTTCTTGCGCCATGCCTCCATATTCATGAAAGCCGATACGCGGTTGGTTTCCTCGCCGTTCTTCTCCTGACGGCCTACTGCCAATGAGAAGCGTGCTACGCTGGCGTTTGCGAACTGACGGATTTCTGCATCCTTACCTACGAAACCTGAAACTGTGAAGTTGTTCTCGATCTTTTTCATTTTGAATTGAATTTAAAAGTGAAACTTAATTTTTACATGCATTCAAAAGCAGGGATGTGGCACCATGTGGGAAGCACCATGAAAATCGTTCGCAATACTCTTTTTCTTGTTGGCGATGAACGACAGAGAGGAAGAAAAAGGAAGATTACGCACTATTTTATTGGTCACAGCGATAGCGGCCACACAAGAAGGAGGAAGTCCTTCGCAGCATCACGCTACCTTTGCATGGTAAAAATAAGTGGCTTTCAAATAACTCAATTCAGAAAAAGACGGGGCCAAACAATGGAACAAAGGTTGTAAGCAAGGAGGCAATCCGTATGCAACTGACAGAGGCACTGCTATGGCGGTATGCCTGGAGAAACGAAGCGGAAAATCCGACCTTACAGCTGTATCAGCAGAAGATGGAGGAGCATGAACAATTATGCACAACGAACGACAAGCCTAAGGGTCAGCTTACCAATAGAGGCATCAAGCCAAAAGAGGACAGACATCAGAGGATTGGCGATAGCACTGTCATCATGCTAAGACCAAGTTCTGCGTCCGACAAGGAAGAGTCGCAAAAGACAGACGAGTAAAACCAAAAGGCGAAATGACCATTCCTATAACAAGGTAAAGAGACGCTTAAAACGGCGAAGGGACTTTGGCGACGTGTCGCTATACAGGTGTCGAAGCATCGCTTCTATAATAGGACTGGAGCAAGTGAGCAAACCGCACAACTTGCTCCCAAGGTATTTCAGTTACAACAGCCATAACCTCATTGGAGGATTGTCCTAAAAGAGTTTTTTGCAGTCAAAGGAAGAAAGAGTCTGCAAGCCACATAGCCAACAGACTCTCTCTTGATTATTCACAGATGACAACGTCATCCTTGTACTCTGTCACCTCCTTGCCGTTGATGAGCTGGACAATGACCTCACACCCCAAGTCCTCGACAATCGTTCCCTCTGTCTGACCTCTTCGGGGATAAAGCAAGGTGCAGAAACACCCTACAACGCCGTCCAACTGCTCCATGTCTATTGTTGCCATATCCGTTCCTCCTTGTTAGCCGAATGTTATTGGATTGATGCAGAAGTTCGTGCCCTCTGCCTCATACTCGTATTCATTGATGAAGTCAATCATCTTCTGTTCGCTTCTTCCGTCCTGTGAGACACCAGTCTTCTCACACCACAACCTGATGGCATCGCCAAAGGTGGAGTAAGCACCCTCACAATCCTCAAAGAGTTCTCCGTATGCAGTGACGTAACACTCTTCGGGAAAAAAGTCGTTCTCATCGTGCGTATAGAAGATGTCGCAACCTGGCTCAACCTCTCGCCATTATCTAAAGTCGTGAGTTATCCAAAGTCAAAAACAAATCGCCATTAAATATCAACGAATTAATTTTTCAACTTTTATTTTCAACTTTGGATA